>Ga0181538_10000210_pt1 | contig 67177 bp, 65 predicted proteins | sample PEATcosm2014_Bin_40_FD_119773 | JGI IMG/M metagenome (GOLD analysis project Ga0181538, IMG submission 119773) | Peatland microbial communities from MTU Mesocosm Facility, Houghton, MI, USA - PEATcosm2014_Bin23_30_metaG | ecosystem: Environmental > Terrestrial > Soil > Wetlands > Peat | place...
AGTGCTCCGTCAGATGGTTGATCCGTCCCGACAAGAGCGCGATCTGCACCTCGGGAGAGCCGGTGTCACTTTCGTGCAGCCGGTACTCGGCGATGGTGCTCTGCGTGTCGGGCATGAAGGAAGTACCTCGGAGATTCGTCGGAGTGCGCCGGGAACCTTCCCCGGCCGCCGAACATGGTAGCACCCGGCCGCTGATCAGGGAAGATCGGCCGAGGCGAGCACCCGCTCGGTGGCCTCCACGTCGGCCCGCATCTGGGCCACCAGGGCTTCGATGCTCTCGAAGCGCTGCTCGGCCCGGAGCCGGTGGGCGAAGGACACCCGGGCTGCCTCCCCGTAGAGGTCGCCGTCGAAGTGCAGGAGATACGCCTCCACCAGTACCGGCGCGGTGCCGGGCTCGTAGAACGTGGGCCGGCGCCCCACCGAGATCGCCGCCTGGTGCACCGTGCCGTCGGCCCGGCGGAAGTGGCCGGCGTAGACGGCGTCGGCGGGCAGCGCGATGTCGTCGGGGACGGCCAGGTTGGCGGTCGGGAACCCCAGTTCGGGGCCGCCCCGGCCGTCGCCGCGGACCACCGGGCCGCGCACCTCGTGCGGGCGCCCCAGCAGCCGGGCCGCCTCCTCCACGTCACCCGCCGCGAGCAACGCACGGATACGCGTGGAGGACACCGGCTCGCGCCCGTCGCCGGTGAGGCCGACGCCGACCACCTCGAACCCGTACTCGGTGCCGAGCCGGCGCAGGAGCTCGACGTTGCCGCGCCGGCCGTGCCCGAAGTGGAAGTCCTCGCCCACCACCACCAGCCGGGCCGACAGCTCGTCCACGAGGACCTCCTTGACGAAGTCCTCGGCCGACTCGTCCGCCCGGCCGGCGTCGAAGGGCACCACGAGCGTGCGGTCGATACCGCAGTCGGCCAACAACTCCAGCTTCTGCTCCAGGTTCGTGAGCTGCCGGGGGGCCGACGCCGGCCGCACGACGTAGGCGGGGTGGCGGTCGAAGGTGACGACCACGGTGGAGAGCCCCGCGGCCCGCGCCCGCTCGGAGAGGTCGTGCAGCAGGGCGCGGTGCCCGAGGTGGACCCCGTCGTAGGCCCCGATGGTGACGGCGGTTCCCGGTCCGGACATCGCGACCGAGGGTAGTCGGGCGCCCGTCACGCCCCGGCCAGCACGACGGCCGGCCGGATCCGGTCCGTGCCGGTCGCCTCGTAGACGGCCAGCAGGTCGCCGTGCTCGTCGAGCATCGCCCACGGCCCCTCGCCCGCCGCGCCCAGCGGGACCCTGTCGAGCGGGAGCCCGGTGCGGATGGAGGCCGCGACCGCCGGCTCGACCCGCACGACGTCGAGGTCGCGCATGGCCTGGGCCGGCGTGAGGACGGCGTCGGGGCCGATCAGCTCGAGCGGGCGCATGTCGTCCTCCCCGAAGGAGCCGATGCGGGTGCGCCGCAGGTCGGCCAGGTGCGCCCCACCGCCGAGGGCCAGACCGAGGTCATGGGCCAGGACCCGGACGTAGGTGCCCGACGAGCACTCCACCTCCGCCCGGTAGACGCCGGGCCGGGCCGGGTCGGGCTCGGTGTCGAAGCGGTACACGGTGACCGGCCGTGGCGGGCGCTCCACCTCGATCCCCTGGCGCGCCAGCTCGTGCAGGCGTCTGCCGCCGATCTTGACGGCCGAGACCATCGGCGGCACCTGCTCGATCTCCCCCGTCAGCCCCTCGGCCGCGGCCCGTACCAGCTCCGGGGTCACCTGTGACATGTCGTAGATGCCGACCACCTCGCCCGAGGCGTCGAGGGTGGAGGTGGCCGTCCCGAGCACGATGTCGGTCGTGTAGGTCTTCGGAAGGGCGGTCAGGAAACGCATGAGCCTGGTGGCGCGGCCCAGCCCGACCAGCAGGACGCCCGTGGCGTCGGGGTCGAGTGTCCCGGCGTGCCCGACGCGGCGCTGGCCGAAGATGCGCCGGCAGCGGCCGACCACGTCGTGGGAGGTCCAGCCCGCCTCCTTGTCGACGACCACCAGGCCGTTGACGCTCACCGGCTCACGGCTCGTCGGCCTGGGACTCCCCCTGGTGCAGCCCGCGCAGGAGCTCCTCGACCCGGGAGCCGGCGGCGATGGCCGGGTCGGCGCGGAACGTCAGGCGCGGGGTGCGCTTCATCGTCATCTGCGAGCCCACGACGCGCTGCAGGTGCCCGCGGCGCTCCTCGAGCACCACCGACGTCTCCGCATCGAGGGTGGCCAGGTACACGACGGCGGTGCGCATGTCGGCCGCCGTGTCGACGGAGGTGACGGTGATCATCGGCAGCTCGTCGGCGTCGGCCAGCCGCTCGAGCTCCTCGGCCACCACCTGCCGCAACACCTGGTTCACCCGCAACGCACGCGGGTATGTCGCCGTGCGCCGTTTCACCGCGTCAGCTCCTCAGCTCGTGAAGTCCCTGAGCCTCTCAGCTCCTGGCGATCTCGCGCTCCTCGTACGTCTCGATCACGTCGCCTTCCTTGAGGTCCTGGAAGTCCGACAGCCCGATGCCGCACTCGAAGCCGGCGGCGACCTCACGTACATCATCCTTGAAGCGGCGGAGGGAATTGATGGATCCCTTCCAGATGACGGTGCCCTCACGGAGGAACCGGACCTTGGACCCGCGGGTGATCTTCCCGTCGCGCACGTAGCAGCCGGCGACGGCCCCGATCCGGGGCACGCGGAACACCTCGCGCACCTCGGCCTCGCCCGTGACGACCTCCTCGTAGACCGGCGAGAGCAGGCCGAGCATGGCCGCCTCGAGGTCCTCCAGGAGCTTGTAGATGATCTCGTAGGTCCGGATCTCGACGTCGGACGTCTCCGCCAGCTCACGGGAGCGCTTGTCGGGCCGCACGTTGAACCCGATGATCGTCGCGTTCGAGGCGGCGGCCAGCTGGACGTCGTTCTCCGTGATCCCGCCGATGCCGCGCAGGACGAAGCTGAGCTTGACGTCGTCGCGCTCGAGTCGCCGCAGCGACTCGGTCACCGCTTCGAGCGAGCCCTGCACGTCGGCCTTCAGGACGATGTTCAGCGTGGCCGTCTCACCGCGCGAGATCTGCTCGAAGAGGTCCTCGAGCTTGGCACCCGCCGCCGCCGCGACCGGCTTGTGCCCCGAGAGGCGGAACCTTTGGGCGCGGGCCTCGCCGAGCGTCCGGGCGCGGGCCAGGTCCTTGGCGGCCCGCATCTCGTCGCCGGCGTGCGGCGGCTCCGAGAAGCCGAGCACCTGCACCGGCGTCGACGGCAGCGCCTCCTTGATGTGGTCGCCTCTGTCGTCCACCAGCGCCTTCACCTTGCCCCAGGCGGCACCGGCCACGACGGGGTCGCCGACGCGCAGCGTCCCCTGTTGCACGATCACGGTGGCGACAGGGCCGCGGCCAGCCTCGAGGTTGGCCTCGAGCACGACGCCGCGTGCCTCGCCCTCGACCCGCGCCGTCAGCTCCTCGACCTCGGCCACCAGCACGATCTGCTCCAACAGCTCCTCCACGCCGGTGCCCTGCAGCGCGGAGACCTCGACCACGATCGTGTCGCCGCCCCATGCCTCGGGCACCAGCTCGCGCTCCGAGAGCTGCTGGAGCACGCGGGCCGGGTCGGCGTCGGGCCGGTCCATCTTGTTCACCGCGACGATGATCGGCACGTCGGCCGCCTTGGCGTGGTCGATGGCCTCGATCGTCTGCGGCATCACGCCGTCGTCGGCGGCCACCACCAGGATGACGATGTCGGTGACCTGCGCCCCGCGGGCCCGCATGGCAGTGAAGGCGGCGTGGCCCGGGGTGTCGATGAACGTGATGGGGTGATCGCGCCACTCCACCTGGTAGGCCCCGATGTGCTGGGTGATCCCGCCCGCCTCCCCCGCCACGACGTCGGTCGAGCGGATGCGGTCGAGCAGCAGCGTCTTGCCGTGGTCGACGTGGCCCATGACGGTGACGACCGGTGCACGCGGCCGCTGGTCCGCCTCGTCCTCTTCGTCCTCGTCCTCGAAGTACCGGGCCAGCAGCTCGGCCTCCTGCTCCTCGCCGGGGTCGACCAGGCGCACATCGGCCCCGATCTCGGCCGCGAACAGCTCGATCATGTCGTCGGTCAGCGACTGGGTCGCCATGACCATCTCGCCCTGCAGGAGCAGGAAACGGACGATGTCACCCGCGCTCCGGTTGAGCTTGGGGCCGAGGTCGCGCGCGGTCGAGCCGCGCTCGATGATGACCTCGCCCTCGGGTACCGGCGCCGTCGAGGGCTGGTAGGTGGTCAGCTGCGTCGGCTCGAGCTCCTCGAGGTTGCGCCGGCGCCGGCGCGCCCTGCGCTGCGGCGGGCGCCGGCCGGCCATGCCGCCGCCGCCACGACCACCGGGGGGCGGTGCACCCGTGGGTGCGCCGCCACCGCTGCGGCCCCCGAAACCGCCACCTGAGGGTCGGCCCCCGAAGCCGCCGCTGCTCGACGGGCCGCCCGGACCACCGCTCGGTCGGCCGGCCCCCGTGGGGCGGCCACCGGTCCGCGGCGGGTAGGCGCCACCGGGTCGGGGACCCGACGGCGCGGCAGTGGGCTTGCGTCCACCCATGCCGGGCGGCGGCGGGATCGGACGCCCGCTCGGGCCCAGGGGCGGCCGTGACCCCGGAGGCGGCGGCACGGGACGGCCGGACGGGCTGAGAGGGGGGCGGGTGGCGCGCTGGCGATCGGGCGCCACCGGCGCCGCGGTGTCGGGCGCGTGCGCAGCGGGGGCCTGGGGTGCCGGCGAGACGGCGGGCGTGGGCGACGGCGACGGGGCGGGGGTCGGGCGACTGCTGATCAGCCGCGACGAGCGGGGTGGGGCTGGGGCGGCGGCGGCGGGCGCGGTCGCCGGAGCCGCTGCCGCGGCTGGGGCGTCCACCTGGCGCGGCGGGGCCTTCTTGACCGGGGTGGTGCTCGGTGCGGCCGAGCTCGATGCGGACGACACCGTCTTCTTGGCCGGTGCCGTGGTCGCCGACGCCGAGGTGGCGGCAGGGGCGGAGGCCGCGGCCGCAGCCGGGGCCGACGACGTCGACGACGAGGCCGAGGCCGGGGCGGAAGACACCGCCCTGGCGGACTTGGTGGCCTTGGCGGCCTTCTTCGCCGGGGCGGGCTCCTCGGGCTGGACCGGGCGGCGCAACCCCTCCGCGTCGGCCTTGCGGCGGACGCGGTCGGCCTGCGCATCCTCGATGGAGGACGAGTGGCTCTTGACCCCGATCCCCAGGGAAAGGGCCAGCTCCAGCCCTTCCTTGTTGGTGAGGCCTAGCTCTTTGGCCAGCTCATAGACGCGAATCTTCTTCGGCAAGTGGTTCTCTTTGTCCTTGGTTCCTCTCGGGGCCCGGCGTCAAGCCAGCCCCCTATCCTCGCACATCAGGTGCGGTGCGCCCCCACGCCTCGCCCAGCTGTGCATGCAACTGCTGCACTTCGGCGGCATCGATCGAGGTTCCGAAGGCCCGGTGGAACCCGTGCCTGCGCACCGCATCGTCGAGACAGCCCAGCGACCCCCGGCAGATCCAGGCCCCCCGCCCGGGGCCGTGCCGGTCCACCGACAGCGCCCCGCCCGGCGACCGGACGATTCGGATCAGCTGGTCGGCCGGCAGGGCTCTCCGGCAACCGACACAGGTCCGTGTCGGCGTTATGCCTCGGCCTCCTCCGACACCTCGGCCTCCTCCGACACCTCGGCCTCCTCCGACACCTCGGCCTGCTCCGACACCTCGGACTCCGCGGCAGGCTCCGCCTCGCTCGGCGCTGCAGGCTCCGCCTCGGCTGACGTCTCGGCGGCCCCGCCGGTCTCCCCCGCCCCGGTGGCGGACGCGTCGCTCGTGTCCTCCGCCTGGTGCGACCACTCCTCGGCCGACATGGCCTCGCCGCCCTCGGCCGGCTTCCACACCAGCTCGCCGGTCTCGTCCTCGACCCACTCTCCCTCGGCCCAGTCCTGGTCGGCGTAGCCGGCCTCCTCCTCGGCGAGCTGGGTCTCGCTCTTGATGTCGATGCGCCACCCGGTCAGACGGGCGGCCAGGCGGGCGTTCTGGCCCTCCTTGCCGATGGCGAGGGAGAGTTGGAAGTCGCTCACGATGACCGTGGCCGTGCCCGTCTCCTCGTCGAGCCGGACCTCGCGCACCCGGGCCGGAGCCAGCGCGTTCTGAATGAGCTCGACCGGGTCGTCGGAGAAGGGCACCACGTCCACGCGCTCGCCGCGCAGTTCGTTGGTCACCATCCGCACCCGCGAGCCGCGGGCCCCGACGCAGGCGCCGACCGGGTCGACGTTGGGGTCGTTCGACCACACGGCGATCTTGGTGCGGTGGCCGGGCTCGCGCGCCGCCGCCTTGATCTCCACCACGCCGGAGCCGATCTCGGGCACCTCGAGCTCGAAGAGCCGCTTGATCAGCCCGGGGTGGGTGCGGCTGACGACGATCTGGGGACCCTTGGTGGTCTTGCGGACCTCGACGATGTACGCCTTCAGGCGTGCGCCGTGCTCGTAGCGCTCGTAGGAGACCTGCTCGGCCTGGGGCAGCAGCGCCTCCACCTTGCCCAGGTCGAGCAGTGTGTACCGGTTGTCGGTCTGCTGGACGATCCCGGTGACGATGTCACCCTCGCGCCCGGCGTACTCCTCGTACTTCATGTCCCGCTCGACCTCGCGGATCCGCTGGAGGATCACCTGCTTGGCCGTCTGCGCGGCAATGCGCCCGAAGTCGTCGGGGGTGTCGTCCCACTCCCGGACGACCTCGCCCTCCTCGTTGAGCTCCTGGCCGTAGACACGGATCTCGCCCGAGTCGGGGTCGATGGTGACGACGGCCTCCTCGGCCGCGTCGGGACGGCGCTTGTACGCCGCCACCAGGGCGTTGGCCAGGGCGTCGAGCAGCGTCTCGACCGAGATCCCCTTGTCACGGGCGATCTGGCCCAGCGCGTCGAGGAACTCGAAGTTGGTCTTGCTCATGGCCGCGTCACCCTCTCACTCTTCGTCTTCCGGGGCTCGGGCCCCCACTCGAACACGGTCCGTGCCCGCTCGATCTGGTCGTAGGCGATGCGCACGTCCCCGCCCGGCACGTCGGGGCCGGTCACCGTGCACCCCGTCCCGTCGGCCGAGGCGAGCGTCCCGGTGATGCGGCGGACGTCGGCGGTGCCGGCGTCGACCCTGACCGTGACCTTCTCGCCCACGGCGCGGGCGAACTGGGCCGGCGTGCGCAGCCGCCGCTCGAGCCCGGGGCTCGAGACCGACAGCGTGTAGCGGCCCGGCATCGGGTCGATCTCGTCCAGGGCGGCCGAGACGTCCCGGGTGGCCTCGCCGAGCTCGTCGAGGCCCACGCCGCCGGCGCGGTCGACGAAGACCGTCAGCTGGGCCCCGTGCAGCTCGACGTCGACGAGCTCCAGGCCCCGCGCCTCGAGGAGGGGCGACAGCGCGCCCGCCAGATCCGTCGTGTCCCTGCTCATCGCCGTCACCTCCTCTTTGTCGTTCCGTCAGTGCCCCCGCAAAGCGAAAGCGTGGGCCGCAGCCCACGCTTCAACGAGGTACTGATCTAAAAATGGACAGCTGGCTGATTATAGCAATTCCGGCGCTAGTACGACCGGCCCACGACGGCCACGAGGTCGTCGTCGGCGTCCCCGACCTGGGCCAGCGACCCGTCGGGTCGCTGCAGGCACCGCACGCTGATCGCGTGCTCGGCCAGGCGGTCCTCCCCGTCCGGTCCGAGCGCGCCCAGTCGGACCCGCGCGAAGCCGACCGAGCCCGCCTCCACGGCCTCGGCCAGCGAGGCTGCATCCGCCGTTCGGGCATCGCGGGCCGCCATGGCCTCCGCCAGCAGCTCGGGCCCGACCGCGGCCAGGATCGCACCCACCGTGCCGGCGACGGCGCCCACGGCGACGTTCTGCTTCTCCCGCCGATGCCGCGTCACCACGGTGACGTTGCCCTCGGCCAGGTCCCGGGGTCCGACCTCCACCCGCACCGGGACGCCCTTGAGCTCCCAGGCCACACTGCGCCGGCCGAAGCTGGTGTCGGTGCGGTCGTCGAGGCGGACCCGGTGGCCGGCCGCCGTGAGCTCGCCGACGAGCGTCTCGGCCGCCGCGCCCACGTCTGGACTGTCCTTGACGACCAGGACCACCACCTGCGCCGGCGCGAGGGCCGGGGGCAGACGCAGCCCGAAGTCGTCGCCGTGGCCCATGACGAGCGCCCCGACGAGGCGGGTGGAGACCCCCCACGAGGTCTGCCACACGTACTCGAGCGTGCCCGAGGCGTTGGTGAAGGTGATGTCGAAGGGCCGCGCGAAGTTCTGCCCGAGCTCGTGGCTGGTCCCCATCTGCAGCGCCTTGCCGTCGCCCATCATCCCCTCGCAGGTCCAGGTGCGGGTGGCCCCGGCGAAGCGCTCGCGTGCCGTCTTGTGGCCCGTCAGGACGGGGACACCCAGGACGTCGACCATGGTCGCGCGGTACACCTCGTCGAGGATGCGCAGTGCGTAGGCGCGGGCGTCCGCCTCGGTGGCGTGCGCCGTATGGCCCTCCTGCCACAGGAACTCGGTCGTCCGCAGGAAGAGCCGCGGCCGCAGCTCCCAGCGGACGACGTTGGCCCATTGGTTGACGAGCAGCGGCAGGTCGCGATGGCTCTGCACCCACTTCGAGAAGAAGCTGTTGATCACGGTCTCGCTCGTCGGGCGCACGACGAGGGGCTCCTCGAGCTCCTTGCCGCCGCCGTGGGTGACCACGGCGAGCTCGGGGGCGAAACCCTCGACGTGCTCGGCCTCGAGCTTCAGGAAGGACTCGGGGATGAACAGCGGGAAGTAGGCGTTCTCCGCCCCGGTCTCCTTGATGCGCCGGTCGAGCTCGGCCTGCATCAGCTCCCAGATCCCGTAGCCCCAGGGGCGGATGACCATGGTGCCGCGCGCCGGGCCGTTGTCCGCCATCTCGGCGCCGGCGATCACCTCCTGGTACCAGCGCGGGAAGTCCTCCGCCCGCGACACGATGGCGCCCTTTGTCATGGGTGGGCAGGCTAGTGCCGCACCTCGTCTTCCCCGTGCCGTCGGATGATGTCGATCTTCTCCGAGGTGTGGTTGGGATCGTCGCCCGTCGACTCGAGCAGCGCGCGGCGGTCGGACTCCGCCTCCGCCTCGGCACTCGTGTCCGCCGCCGCCATGCGCGCCTCGACCCCCTCGGCCACCAGGCGCTCGGCCTCGTCGACCAGCGCGCTCACCATGTCCGCCTCGGGGACGACACGGATGATCTTGCCGCGGATGAACAGGTGGCCCTTCTGCTTGCCGGCGGCGATCCCGAGGTCCGCCTCCCGTGCCTCGCCGGGGCCGTTGACGACGCAGCCCATGACGGCGACCTGAATCGGGAGGTTCAGCTTCTCGAGCGCCTCCTGGGCCTCCTTGGCCACCGCGATCACGTCGACCTGGGCCCGGCCGCACGACGGACAGGCGATGAGGTCGAGGCCCTTTCGCTCGCGCAGCCCCAGCGACTCGAGCAGCTGGCGGCCGGCGCGCGCCTCCTCGACGGGGTCGGCGGTGAGCGAGAAACGGATGGTGTCACCGATCCCCTCGGCCAGGAGGGCACCGATGCCCGCCGTCCCCTTGACCAGCCCGGCCGGCGGCGGTCCCGCCTCGGTCACCCCGAGGTGCAGGGGGTGGTCGAAGGTCTCCGAGGCCAACCTGTACGAGGCGATCATCAGGGCGACCGACGACGCCTTCACCGAGATCTTGACGTCGTCGAAGCCCACCTCGTCGAAGAAGGCCAGCTCGTTGCGGGCCGACTCCACCAGGGCCTCGGGGGTGGCGCCGCCGTACTTCTTGTAGAGATCGGGGTGCAGGGACCCCGCGTTGACCCCGATGCGGATGGGGACGCCGCGGTCGCGGGCCTCCGCGGCCACCTGCTTGATCTCGGCTTCCTTCCGCAAGTTGCCCGGGTTCAGGCGGAGCCCCTGGACGCCCGCCTCGAGCGCGGCGAGCGCCATCTCGTGGTGGAAGTGGATGTCGGCCACGATCGGCACCGGGGAGCGCGGGACGATGTGGGCCAGGCCCTCGGCCGCCGCCTCCTCGTTGCAGGTGCAGCGCACGATGTCCGCCCCGGCGGCGGCCAGCGCGTAAATCTGGGCCAGCGTGCCGTCGACATCCGCCGTCTTCGTGGTCGTCATCGACTGCACCGTGATCGGGGCGCCGTCACCGATGGGCACACCGCCGAGCGTGATGCGGCGGGTCGGCCGACGGGGCGACAGGAGCGAGGACGAGTGCTCCACGGGTCAGTGCGGGATCTGGAGCGGGTGTGTGATGTCGAGGTAGATGCCGGCCAAGACGAAGATCGCGAGGAAGGCGATGAAGAGGGCGGCCACCGGGAACAGCTTGGTGATGTCCGCCCGGTAGTACGGCTGACCCTTCTTCGTGCGGATCCACTCGTACGCGGCGACGGCCACGTGGCCGCCGTCGAGCGGGATCATCGGCAGCATGTTCAGGATCCCGAACACGATGTTGATGGCGATGAGCAGCATCAGGACCGCCGCGATGCCCGCCTGCTCCGACTGCGCACCCAGGTTGGCGATGCCGAGGATGGAGACGGGGCGCGGCGCGGACCCCGGGTTGTCGGCCGCCGACGCGGCGGCCTTGGGGTTCGTCACCTGGTGGTACACCGAGGTCAGGCCATGGGGCGAGAAGATCTGGCCGATCCCGGCGACCTCCGCGGTGGTGGCCTGCCACATGGTGGAGAACGAGTCGCCGATGGAGGCCAACGGGCCCACCGGCGCGGTGGCCTGGCTGATCTCCACGCCGAGGTAGCCCCGGTTGGCCAGCGCCTGGCCGTCGACGGTGATCCCCTTCCCGTTGGCCGGCGTGGCCGTCAGGTGGATCAACTTGCCGTCCCGCTCCACGCCGAGGACCAGCGGCGTGCCGGTGGACCGCTTGATGATGTTCGTCATGGCGGTGGGGCTGCCGAAGGACTTCCCGTCAATGGAGACGATGGTGTCCCCCGGCTTCAGGCCCGCCAGCGCGGCGGGTGTCTGCACACCGGGCCAGTGCTCGACGGAGCTCACCCTGTAGTTGTTGGTGGCTCTCCCGAAGCCGAGGACCAGGATCACGGCCAGGACGAAGGCGATCAGGAAGTGCATGGCGGACCCCGCCGAGGCGACGATGATCCGCTGGTGGAACGGCTGCTGGCGATAGGCCCGCGCCTCGTCCTCGGGCGCCACCTCCTCGACCGATGTGAAGCCCGTGATGCGCACGTACCCGCCGGCCGGGATCGCCTTGACCCCGTACTCGGTCTCCCCCCGCCGCACGGACCAGATGCGGGGCCCGAATCCCACGAAGTACTCGGTGACCTTCATGCCGGCCCGCTTGGCGGTCACGAAGTGGCCCAGCTCGTGGAGCATGACGATGGCCACGAGGATGACGATGAACAGGAGAAGGTCACCCTTGCCCGTCACGATGGCCAGGAGCGTGATCAGCGCGACGACCGCCAGGAGCTGGACGACCCGCACGGGGTTGCCGGTCGGTGTCGGGTCGGGCCCGAGGGGTGGCTCGGCCGCCGGGGCCTCCTTCTCGGTGAGCGTCATGGCACGCTCAACGCTACCGGCCGCCACCAGGAGCCGGGCGTCGGTCCAGGGCCTGGCGGGCCCGGGCCCGGGCCTCGGCGTCGGCCGCCAGCACTGCGTCGATCTCGTCGACCTGGTCGTCCACCCACGCGGACATGGTCTCGGCCACGACCTCGGCGATGCCGCCCCACGGCAGTGCGTTGGCCAGGAACGCCTCCACGGCCACCTCGTTCGCCGCGCTGAGCCACGCCGGGGCGGAGCCACCGCGGCGCCCGGCCTCGTAGGCCAGGTCGATGCAGCGGAAGACCGAGCGGTCGGGCGGCTCGAAGGTCAGGCTCTGGGTGCTGGACCAGTCCAGCCCGCCGAACGGCGTCGCCATGCGGTCGGGCCAGCCGAGTGCGTACCCGATCGGGAGACGCATGTCGGGGTTGGACAGCTGGGCCAGCGTCGACCCGTCACGCAGCTCCACCATGGAGTGCACGATCGACTGGGGGTGCACGACGATGTCGATCCGGTCGTATCCGATGCCGAAGAGCTCGTGGGCCTCGATCACCTCCAGGCCCTTGTTCATGAGCGTTGACGAGTCGATGGTGATCTTCGGCCCCATCGACCATGTCGGATGGGCCAGCGCTTCGTCCACGGTCACCGTGGCGAGACGCTCCGTCGACCAGCCGCGGAACGGGCCGCCCGACGCGGTGAGGAGCAGCCGGGCCACGTCGGTGGCGGCCCCCACGGAGGCCAGGCACTGGTGCAGCGCGCAGTGCTCCGAGTCGACGGGGACGATCTCGGCCCCTGGCGTGCGCCGGGCCTTCTGCACGACCGGCGCACCTGCGATGAGCGATTCCTTGTTGGCCAGCGCCAGGAGCTTGCCGCCCTCCAGCGCCGCCATCGTCACCGGGAGCCCGGCGAAGCCGACCACCGCATTGAGCACCACGTCGCCACCGAGCGTCGCCTCGACCATCCCCTCGACACCGACGAGGACGTCGGTTCCCGCCGGCACGCCGTCGCGTACCAGTGGGTAGAGGTCGGGGTCGCCGATGACGACGACAGCGGGCCGGAACTCGCCCGCCTGCGCCACGAGCTCGGCCGCCGAGGTCTGCGCGGCCAGCGCGTGCACCCCGAACCGCTCGGGCTCGCAGCGCACGACGTCGAGCGCCTGGGTGCCGACGGAACCGGTGGAGCCCATCAGGCTGACCGTGCGCATCAGCTCACCCGAGGTGGATCGCCTTGACCACGAAGTACGTGGCGGGCAGGACGAAGAGGAGGCCGTCGAACCGGTCCAGGACGCCCCCGTGGCCGGGCAGGAGACGGCCCATGTCCTTGATGCCGAGATGCCGCTTGACCATGGACTGGCTGAGGTCGCCGAGCGGCGCCACGATCGCCACCACCACCCCGTACAGCGCGGCCTTGCTGATGGTCCAGGGGTGGATGAAGTGCACCACCACCACCGAGACGAGGATGGCCGCCACGGCGCCGCCGATCAGTCCCTCCCAGCTCTTGTTGGGGCTGATGGTGGGCGCCAGCTGGTGCCGCCCCATGGCGGAGCCGACCAGGAGCGACGCGACGTCGTCGGCCACGGTCACGATGACCGCGGCGAGCAGGAACGCGATGCCGTGCCGGTCCGGGAAGAGGTTCGGGTCGAGCAGCAGTGCGCCGAACGACCCGAACGCGCCCACCCATGCGAAGACGAAGACGGTCGAGACGAGGCCGGACACCGGGTCGGCGGCCGGCTCCACCCGGGCCAGGTACCAGATGAAGGAGCCGGCGACCAGCAGGACGAGCACGAGCGGCAGCGCGGCCACGCCCTTGTTGTACGTCTCGACCATCAGCGAGACCACGGCCACGAGACCCAGCAGAGTGGCGGGGTGGTAGTGGGCGCGCCGGAACGCGGCGTAGGCCTCGGCGGTGGCCAGCAGCACCACGACGGTGACCAGGATCACGCTCGCCACCGTGCCGGCGGCGAAGCAGGCGAGGCCCACGACACCGAACAGCACGCCGACGCCGATGGCCACCCGCATGTCGCGCCCGCCCGTCCCCGCCGTGTTCACGTTGCCGGTGCGCGGCGCCCCCCCGGAGCGCGACGTGCGCGGGGCGCGCGCCTTGGGCTCGGGCGGCTGGGGCGGGACGAGCCGCGACGCCGCCGCGGCCGAGGCCGCAGCCGTCACCGGGGACGCCACGAGCGGCGCCACCTCCACCGGCTCGTACTCGGGCTCGAGGGGTGGCTCCTGCAGCGCGATCGGCTCGGGCTCCCGCATCGGCCCGGGCTCGTACAGCGGCTCGGGCACGTACAGCGGCTCGGGCACGGAGCCGGGCTCGAGGCCCGGCTCGGGCGGAATGACCAGCGTGTCGTCGGCCTCGAAGTGCCAGGGCTGGCGCTCGACGTCGATCTCCTCGCGCTGCTCGCCGAGGAGCGCCCCGACGGCGGGGAGGTCGTCCGAGAGCATGGACGGCTCGAAGATCTCCTCCTGAGCCTCCCAGTCGGTGTCCTCCTCGCGCCACGTGGGCGGCGCGAGGAGCTCGTCGCCCGTGCTGCGGTCGAGCACCGCCGGGACCTGACCGGTCGGCGCGTCGTTCCAGTGCGGCAGCTCCGGGTGCTCGTCGGCCACCGGTCCGGTCACCTCGCGGACGGTGTCTCCCGCCGGCTCGGCCCCGATGATGCGCACCCGCCCCGAGTGGTAGGTCGGCGGATCCTCGTCGACGGGCTCGGTGCCCGGATCGCCGACGCCGTCGAGACCGGTGTCGAACTCGTCGTAGTCGTCGGTGCCGTCTGCCATGTGCTGTCGCTCCTCAGACCTGCAGCAGCTCTTGCTCTTTGTGCGCGAGCAGCTGGTCGATCAGCGCGACCTGCTCGTGAGTGATCTTCTCGAGTTCCTTCTCCACCCGCTCGAGCTCGTCGTCCGAGAGCTCCCCGTCCTTCTGCAGCGCCTCGAGGTCGTGGCGCCCGGCCCGGCGCAGGTTGCGCACGGCCACCTTGCCCTCCTCCGCCTTGTGGCGCACGACCTTGACGAGCTCCTTGCGGCGCTCCTCCGTCAACGGTGGGAAGGCCAGCCGGATGACGGTGCCGTCATTGGTCGGGTTGATGCCGAGGTCCGACGTCATGATGGCCTTCTCGATCGCCCCGAGGGAGCCCTTGTCGTAGGGGGAGATGACGAGGAGCATGGCGTCGGGGACGCTGAAGCCGGCGAGCTGGCGGAGCGGCGTCGGTGTGCCGTAGTAGTCGACCAGCAGCGGCTCCAGCAGCGCGGAGGAGGCACGGCCCGTGCGCACGCTGCCCATCTCGTGGCGCACGTGATCGATGGCTCGGCTCATCTTCTCCCTGGTGTCCTCCTTGACCAGGGCGGCGAGGTCATCCTCCATCAGCGGACCAGCGTACCGATCCGCTCACCGCTGAGCGCACGGGGGATGTTCCCGGGGGGCATCAGGTCGAAGACCCGGACGGGCAGGTTGTTGTCCTTGCAGAAGGTGATCGCGGTGAGATCCATGACCCGGAGGTCCCGGCTGATGACCTCCATGAAGGAGATCTCGTCGTAGCGCGTCGCCGTGGGATCGAGCTTGGGGTCGGCGCTGTAGACACCGTCCACGCCCGAGTGGGTGCCCTTGCAGAGCAGCTCAGCGCCGATCTCGGCCGCCCGGAGCGCAGCCGGCGTGTCGGTGGTGAAGAACGGGTTCCCCATGCCGGCGGCGAAGACCACGATCCGGCCCTTCTCGAGGTGCCGGATGGCCCGGCGCCGGATGTAGGGCTCGGCGACCTCGGCCATGTTGAGCGCGCTCAGCACCCGCGTCGGCTGGTTCTGCTGCTCGAGCGCGTCCTGCAGCGCCAGCGCATTGATCACGGTGCCGAGCATCCCCATGGTGTCCGAGGTGGCCCGGTCCATGCCCCCGCTCTCGCCGGTGGTGCCGCGCCAGATGTTGCCGCCCCCGACCACCACGGCCAACTCCAGCCCGCCGCCCTCCATGGCGATGGCCATCTCCTTGGCCATGCGCTCGACCGTCCGGGCGTCGATCGTCTGGTCGGAGGCGGCCGAGGCGAGCGCCTCCCCCGACATCTTGAGAACGATACGGCGAGGTTCTCCCACGATCCCTGCGGTCAGGCGCCGATGACGACCTGCGCGAACGACACGATGCGGGCGGAGCCGAGCATGCCGGCGATCGTCTGCTTCTCGTCCCTCACATAGGCCTGGTCGAGCAGGACCCGCTCCTTGAACCATCCGGTCATCCGGCCCTCGACGATCTTCTCCATGGCCGCCTCGGGCTTGCCCTCGTTGCGCGAGATCTCCGCCACCGTCGAGCGCTCCGCGGCGACATCGGCCTCGGGCACCTCGTCACGGCTCAGGTACGCCGGCTTGGTGAACGCGATGTGGACGGCGATGTCGTGGGCCAGCTCGTCCGAGCCCCCCTCGAGCACCACGGCCACGGCGTTGACGCCCCGCCCGGCCTGCCGGTGCACGTAGGTCTCGACCACCTGACCGGGCTCGGCCACGAGCCGGCGCACCCGTCCGACGGAGATGTTCTCCTTCAACGTCGTGCGGAGGCGGTCGATCTCGTCGTCCAGCTCGTCGGTGGCGTCCTCGCCCTTGGCGGCCACAAGCGCGGCCAGCTCGTCGGCCAGCGCCACGAACTCGTCGGCCTTGGCCACGAAGTCGGTCTCACAGCGCAGCTCGACCACGGCGGCGGCGTCGCCCGAGCGCGCCGCGGCTGCCGCGCCCTCGGTCGCCTCGCGGTCGCTGCGCTTGGCGGCCCCGGCGAGGCCCTTCATGCGGAGCAGCTTGGCGGCCTCCTCCATGTCGCCGCCGGTCTCCTCGAGCGCGTTCTTGCAGTCGAGCATGCCGGCGCCGGTCATCTGGCGCAGCGCGGCCACGTCCTTTGCTGTGTAGCCGGCCATGGTCAGGCCACCTCGACCGGCTCTGGGGGCGCGTGGACCCGGCGGGGTCGGGGGCTCGGGGACGCACCGCCGTCCTCGGCCGACGCAGCCTGGGGCGCCATCTGGCGCCGGTGCTCGGCGATGAAGCGGCCCTCGGCCACCGCGTCGGCGATCACCCGGCACATGAGCGAGCCCGAGCGGATGGCGTCGTCGTTGCCCGGGATCACGTAGTCGATGACGTCGGGGTCGCAGTTGGTGTCGACGACGGCAACCACGGGCAGGCCGAGCTTGCGCGCCTCGGTCACCGCGATGTGCTCCTTTTTCGTGTCGATCACGAACACAGCGTTGGGGAGCCGGTCGAGGTCCGCGATGCCGCCCAGGTTGCGGGACAGCTTCTCGAGCTCGCGGGTGTGCTGCAGCGCCTCCCGCTTCGGCATGCCGTCGAAGTCGCCGGCGGCCTGCATGGCGCGCAACTCCTGCATGCGCTTCACCCGGCCCGAGACGGTCGCGAAGTTCGTCAACATGCCGCCGAGCCAGCGCTGGTTGACATAGGGCATCCCACAGGCTTCGGCGTACTCCGCCACCGGTCCCTGGGTCTGCTTCTTCGTCCCCACGAAGAGGACGGTGCCCCCGTCGGCCACCAGGTCCCTGACGTAGGAGTAGGCGGACTCGACGCCGCCGAGGGTCTTGCGCAGGTCGATGAGGTAGATCCCGTTGCGCTCACCAAGGATGAAGCGCTTCATCTTCGGGTTCCATCGACGCGTCTGGTGGCCGAAGTGCACTCCGGCTTCCAGCAGCTGTCGCATGGTGACGACGGCCATAGAACAATTCCTCCAGTCGGTTACTCCCCTGCCGCAGCGCCGCCCGAGGCGGCGACCGTGGAACGCGCGCAGGTGATATAGGTCGGTGTTGCTGCCCACCCCCTGGTGGGCCTCGACATGTTAGCCGCTCGGCGGCCTCTCAGGCTCGGGGATGGGTCCCCCCGTACACGGAGCGCAACCGCTCCTTGCTGACGTGTGTGTAGACCTGCGTGGTGGCGAGGCTCGAGTGGCCCAGCAGCTCCTGGACGACCCGCAGGTCCGCACCCCCGTCGAGGAGGTGGGTCGCGTAGGTGTGCCGCAGGGCGTGGGGGTGCGTGGGCGACGGTGCCCGGCGGTCGAGGATCCGGCGCACGTCCCGCGGCCCGAGGCGGGCGCCCCGCCGGTTGACGAAGGCCGCCTCGGGCGGCCCCTCCATCTCGTCCCGCCCGCCCTCGAACCACGCCCGGAGCGCGGCCACGGCGGCGTCGTGCACCGGCACGCGCCGCTGCTTGGAGCCCTTCCCGAGCACGGTCACCGTCCGCCCGCGCAGGTCGATGTCCCCGCGGTCGAGCCCGCACAGCTCCGATACGCGCAGTCCGGCGGCGTAGAGGAGCTCGAGCACCGCCAGGTCCCGCCGGTCCACGGCGGTCTCGGCCCCGGCATCGAGGAGGGTGGCCACCTCCCCGGCGGAGAGCACGCGGGGCAGGCGCCCCCCACCCGAGGGCGCGCGGAGGGACCGGGCCGGGTCGGAACCGAGGCGACCCTGCCGGACCAGCCAGGCGAAGTAGCAGCGCAGCGCCGCCGCCTTGCGGGCGATGGTGGCGCGGGCGAGCTTCCTCGTCCCGAGCGAGGCGAGGTAGCGGCGCAACTGCAGACGCTCCACGCCCGCGGGGCCCTCGACACCGCTGCGGGACATCCACTCGGCGAACGCACCGACGTCGCTCAGGTAGGCCTTCCGGGTGGCCGCCGAGCGCCCGCCCAGCCACGCGTCGAACCCGCCAAGATCCCAGTCGGGAGGCACGGATCCCACGGTACTGCCCCCACGGCTGGGGCTTCGGGCACTAACGTCACCCGCGAACCTTCGGGGGGTCCGCTGGGTTCGGGGAAATGGAGGACCGATGGCATCGAAGTTCGATCGCCGCACACTGCTGGCCGGCGGGGCGGCGGCGGCGGCAGGGTTCGCGGGGGCGTCGGCGATGGGCCCGGGCTGGGACGGGGTCGCCGGGGCGACCACCAACGGTCCCGGGCGCAACGGGGTGTCCAAGCTGACCCCCAAGAGGGGCGGCTCGCTCGTCTTCGGGGTCGACGCCGAAGAGTCGGGCTTCGACCCGACCCAGGCGCGCTTCGACGAGGTCGGCGTCATGTACGCCCGCACGGTGTTCGACCCGCTGACCATCATCTTGGCCAACGGCGACTGGGCCCCGTACCTGGCCGCGTCGGTCGTGCCGAACACCTCCTACACCAGCTGGACCATCACACTGCGCCCCAACCTGGTCTTCCATGACGGCACCCCGTGCAACGGCGCCGCCCTCCTCACCAACCTCCAGGCCCAGTCGAAGTCGCTCCTGACCGGGATCGTCCTCAACCCGACGCTCATCTCCATCACCCAGGTCGCCCCGCTGGCGGTCACCATGACTTTCAAGGCACCCTGGGTGCCGTTCCCCTACTACCTGGCCGGTGGCATCGGTGGGCAGATCGCCTACTTGGCGGCGCCGTCCATGCTGTCCAACCCGAACGGGACCTCGCACCCCGTGGGCACCGGGCCCTTCGTGTTCCAGGAGTGGATCCCCAATGACCATTTCACCGCGACCGCCAACCCGCACTACTGGCGACCGGGTCTGCCCTACCTGTCCCAGATCACCTACAAGCCCATCCCCGACGAGGAGGCGCGCTCCGAAGCCCTCAAATCGGGGACGATCGACCTGATGATCACTGACACGCCCCAGATCATCACCCAGTACCGGGGCGACAGGAGCTATTCCTACATCGACGACAGCACCCACGTTGCCGGCGAGCCCGACATGAACTGCGTCCAGCTCAATTGCCTGGCCGCGCCGTTCAACAACCCCAGCGTCCGCCGCGCCGCCGCCATGGCCATCAACCGGAACCAGTACGCCAAGGTCATCGACGAGGGGGTGCTCCCGGTCAGCACCGGGTTGTTCGTGCCCGGGTCGCCCTACTACTCGACCACTTCCTACCCGGCCTACAACCCCACTGAGGCCAAGAAGCTGGTGCAGCAGGCCGCGAAGACCAACGGCGGGCCCATCACCTTCTCCTACGGCTCGACCAACTCGCCGGCCGCCATCAGGGCCGCGCAGTACCTCGAGCAGGCCTGGGGCGCGGTGGGCTTCAAGGTCACCACGTCGATCGTGGAGCAGAACCAGACGATCAACAATGCGCTGGCCGGCAAGTACCAGGCCCTGGGGTGGCGGCAGTTCGGGGCGGTCGATCCCGACCTCAATTACATCTTCTGGAGCACGACCACCGTGAGCTCGGGTTCGCTGTCGATCAACATGGCCCGCAACGCCGACCCGACCATTGAGACCGCACTCCTGTCCGGACGGGCGAGCACCGAGCCCAGCGTGCGGGAGGCGGCCTACAAGACGGTGAACAAGCGCCTGGCGATCGACCTCCCCTACCTGTGGACGGACCGGGCCGTGTGGGCCGTGATCGGCAACCCGACCGTGCAGAACTTCAACAATCCGACGACGCCGCAGGGCCAGATGGCCTTCGGCATGATCGGGGGCTCCATCTGGCCGACACAGATCTGGATCAGCTGAGCTGGGGGCGGATGAGCGGGCGCATTCTGGTTGTCGAGGACGATGAGCGGATCAGGTCCTCCATGCGACTCGCCCTCGAAGGCGAGGGCTACGAGGTAAGGGACGCCGCCAGCGGCGAGGAGGGCCTCGACCTGTTCGCCGAGGCACCCACCGACGTCGCGCTGATCGACCTGATGCTGCCGGGCATGGACGGCTTCGAGTGCTGCCGGGCCCTGCGGCGCAGCAGCGCCGTGCCGATCATCATCGTGACGGCGCGGGCGGACACCCATGACGTCGTGGCCGGGCTCGAAGCCGGAGCCGACGACTACGTGACCAAGCCGTTCGTGGCCAAGGAGCTGGCGGCGCGCATCCGCGCCCTCCTGCGCCGCGCTCGGCCGGCCGAGGAGGAGCCGGGGGCGCTCACCTTCGGGGACCTCCAATTGCTGCCCGAGCAGGGCGTGCTGCGCCACCTCAACGGCGAGGAGGTGCACTGCACCCGCACCGAGTTCCGCCTCCTCTGCGAGCTGGCGGCCAGCCCCAACAAGGTGCTGAGCCGCGAGCAGCTGCTCGACCGGGTCTGGGGCTACGACTACTTCGGCGACGGTCGCCTGGTCGACGTCCACATCCGGCGCTTGCGCACCAAGGTCGAGGCGGACCCCGCGGTGCCCCAGCACATACTCACCGTCAGGGGCATGGGCTACAAGCTGGTGCCCTGACGTGAAGTTGGGCATCGGCGCCCGCATCACGGCCCTCTTCGGGCTCGGGGCGCTGGTGCTCTCCATCCTCATGGGCGGGCTGTCGTACTTCACCACCCGCCACTTCCTCCTGGCCGGGCGGGAGACGGCCGCCCAGCATCAGGCGTTCGCCAATGCCGTGCTGGTGCGGAGCGAGCTCCAGGGAGGCAACACCCACTACGTCTCGCTGCTGGCGTCCATCGACGCCGGGACCGACGCCCACTCGGTGCTCTACCACCAGTCCAAGTCGTACGTCTCCTCCCTGTCGGTCAACGCCTCGTCCATCCCCCGGAAGCTGCGCAAAGTGGTCCTGGGCGGCAACGCCGCCACGCAGACGTACCGCACGGCCCAGGGGGTGGCCGAGATCGCGGTCGGCGTGCCGGTCCCGTCCGTGCACGCCGTCTACTTCGAGGTGTTCGACCTGTCCGACCTCGACCACACGCTCCGCGTGCTCGGCCTCACCCTCTTCGGTGCCGGCGTCGTGACCACCGTCCTGGGTATCTCGCTCGGGCGCTTCGCCAGCGCGCGGTCCCTCCGGCCGCTGGCCGACGTGTCGCGGGCGGCGGGCGCTATCGCGGGCGGAGAGCTGGACACCCGCCTCGACCCCGACGCCGCCGACCCCGACCTCGAGGGGCTCACCATTTCCTTCAACGCGATGGTCGACCAGCTACAGGAGCGCATCGAGCGCGAGGCGCGGTTCAATTCCGACGTGAGCCACGAGCTGCGGTCGCCCCTGACCACGCTGGCCGCCTCCCTCGAGGTCCTCGAGCGCGACCGCGAGGACCTGCCGCCGCGCTCCCAGCGCGCCCTCCAGCTCCTGAGCGACGACCTGCACCGGTTCCAGCGCATGGTGGGCGACCTCCTCGAGATGTCGCGGGCCGACGCCGGCTCGGTCGACGTCTTCCTCGAGGAGGTCAGCGTGTCCGAGCTCGTGCAGCGCTCCGTGGTCGCGGGATTCGGGCACATGGACGGGCACGGCCACGGGTCGCCGCCCGAGGTGCGGATCGACCCCGCCGTGCAGTCATGGCGGGTCGGCGTCGACAAGCGCCGGTTCGAGCGGGTCATGGTCAACCTGATGGAGAACGCCGCCCACTACGGCGGCGGGGTCACCGAGATCTCGGTCGGGCCCGGCGAGGCCGAGCACGTCGAAGTGACCGTCGACGACGCGGGGCCGGGCATCGACCCCCAGGAGCGCACCAAGGTGTTCGAGCGCTTCTACCGCGGCTCGGCGTCGGGCCGGCGCGGCGCCGGGACGGGAACGGGCCTGGGCCTGGCGCTCGTGGCCGAGCACATGCACGTGATGCAGGGGGACGTCAGCGTCGAATCCTCTCCCGGGGGCGGCGCGCGTTTCGTCCTGTCGCTGCCGGTGCTCTCGGAGGACGACGACCCGGAGGGCGGAGCATGATGCGCCGTCGCGGCGCAGTTGCGCTCCTGGCCGTGCTGGCCACGGCCTTCCTCGCCGCGGGCTGCGCCATCCCGACGCAGAGCGCCCCCAGCTCCATCGCACCCTCGAAGGTTCCCTTCGACCTCCTCAACCCTTCTCAGCCGACGACCACCACCACGCTGCCCAAGCCGTCGTCGCTCGTGCCGGTCAAGGTCTTCTTCCTCAACGCGACCAGTCAGCTGCAGCCCGAGCCCCGGGTGGTCGCCGCCCCCGCGCCGCTGAACTCCATCATCGACACGATGCTGGCCGGGCCGACCGTCGCGGAGGCGGCCGGCGGGGTCTTCTCCGCCATCCCGAGCGACGTCACGCTCCTGGGGACCTCGATGCAGGGCAACGTGGTCACGGTGAACATGAACGCTGCGTTCGGAGAGATCACGGGCACCTCCACGGAGCTCGCCGTGGCCCAGATCGTCGCCACGGTGGCCAACGAGAACGGCAATGGGACTGGGGTCATCTTCGAGATCGACGGTCAGCGCACCAGCGTCCCGATCGCCAACGGCTCACAGGTCACCGGACCCGTCTACGTGATCGAGTTCCTCAGCGCCGGGACCTGAACCGGCAGCGGGCCTCAGCCCGTGGTCTCGGCGTCGCGCCGCCAGGGCACCCGGGGCGCACCGGACCACAGGTGCTCGAGGTCGTAGTAGTCCCGCGTCTCCTGGAGGAAGACGTGGGCGATGAAGTCGCCGTAGTCCATGAGCACCCACGTGGCGTCCTGGAGCCCCTCGATGCGGACGGGGGCGGTGCCGTGCGCCTCCTTGACCCCGCGCTCGATCTCCTCGACCAGGGTGCGCACATGCCGCGTGTTCGACGCGCTCGTGATCACGAAGGCGTCGACCAGCCCGAAGAGCTCCCCCATCGCCAGCACGACGGTGTCCCGGCCCAGCTTGGCGTCGGCCGACTCGGCGGCCGTGGCCACGGCCCGCGGCAGCTGGACGTGCACGTCCAACCCTGGGCTCAATGGAGCACGTCCAGGATTCCCACCGTGAGACCGAAGGTGCCCGCCAGGATGGAGCACCCGACGATCGCCCACCGCTGCCGGCAACGCCGGGCCAGCTTCTGCTCCGCCCTGCGGTCGGCCCGCCGTTGCGCCAGTGCCGGGGACGCGCCCATGCGGGGGCTGTCCGACACCTCGGTCCAACCGGCCGGCATGGCGTTCATCTGGGCACAGCGTACATACCCAGACGGCGGATGCAACGGATGACCGCCTCGGGGACCAGGCCGTCCACGGACGCCCCGGAAGCCAGCAGCTCACGCACCTCAGAGCTCGACAGGGCAACCTGCGGACCGTCGACCCAGGCCACCCGCCAGCCCGGGGGGACCACCGGGGCGGGCCCGGAGGGGCGGGAGACGACGGCCAGCGTGACCAGGCGCGCCAGCTCCTCGTGCCGGTGCCAGGACTCGAGCTCTGGTACCAGGTCCGCCCCGACGACGAGGAACAGCTCGGCGGGCCCGCCGGCGCGGGCCAGGACCTCCTCGGCCGTGTCCACCGAATAGCTGGGGCCCCCCCGGTCGATCTCCAACCGGCTGGCCTCGGCGCCGGGGACCTCATCGGCGAGCGCCCGGGTCAGCGCCAACCGGTCCTCGGCGGGCGAGATCTCCCGCTGCCCGGACTTCTGCCACGGGTCGTTGGCCACGACCAGCAGCAGCCGGTCCAGGGCCAGCTGCTCCGTGACCGCACGCGCCGCCGCCACGTGCCCGGCGTGCGGAGGGTCGAAGGTCCCGCCGAGGACGCCGATGCGGGCGGGGGGCTCAGGTGCCGGCAAGGTCGGCGATCACCGGGGCGAGTGCGTCCATCTCCGCCTCGTGCACGACGATGTTGCTGAAGCCGAGCTCCTCCCGCCGCGCGCGCAGGGTCTCGGCGATCTGCGGCACGGAGCCGATGAGCGCCACAGGCGCGGCGCGAAGTTGCGCGGGCGTGAGGTCGAACAGCGGCGCCAACGACTCGACCGTCTCGTCCGCGTTGTCGACGACCTGCACCGTGGCGGTCCAGCACTGGAACTCCAATTCGCCGGCACGCTCCCCCGCGGCCTCCCTGGCCCACCGCACCCGGTCGGCGTACTTCTCGACCACGGACTCGCCGGCCACCTCGGGGCCGACGTACCCGGCGGCCAGGCTCGGCACGACGCTCACGATGTCGGCGTAGCGGCCGGCCAGCGTCAGGATGCGCTTGCCGCCACCGCCGATGACGAGCGGCGGACCTCCGGGGGTGACGGGGGTAGGGAAGCTCTTCGCCTCCGTGACCCGGTAATGCTCCCCCGCGAAGGTCGCACTGCCCGTGCGCCACATGGCGCGCATGATCTCCAGGCTCTCGGCGAGGCGGGCGACGCGCACCGACGGGCGTTCCATCGGGATCCCCGACTGCTCGTAGTCGGTCGTCTTCCAGCCGGCGCCCATGCCGAGCTCGAAGCGGCCCCCGGTCACCACGTCCAGGGTGGCCGCCTCCTTGGCGAGGACGACCGGGTGGCGGAAGTCGTTGTCGAGGACCAGCGTCCCGACGCGCAGCGTCGTGGTCGCCTCGGCCGCGACGGCCAGGGCGATCATGGGGGCCCACTCGTCGTCGAGATGGTCGGGCACGTACAGCGTCGAGTACCCGAGATCCTCCGCCTTGCGCGCCAGGTCACGCCACGCAGCGGGGGATGCCGCCTGAGAGGCCTGGAGGGCGAACCGGAAGGCGGCCATGGGCAGCGATCCTACGGCGGTTAACCTGGTGCGATGACGAGCCAGTCCGAGACCTCCCGCTGGAGCGCCGCGTCCTGGCGGAAGTTCCCCGCCGCGCAGCAACCGGACTGGCCGGACGCCGACGCGCTCAAGCGCTCAGAAGCGAGGCTCTCCACCCTGCCCCCCCTGGTCTTCGCCGGCGAGGCGCGGCACCTGACCGCGCAGCTCGCCGAGGTGGCCAACGGCGAAGCCTTCCTGCTGCAGGCGGGCGACTGCGCGGAGTCCTTCGCCGATTTCAGCGCCGACTCCATCCGGGACAAGTTGAAGATCATCCTGCAGATGGCCGTGGCCCTCACCTACGCGGCTGGTGTACCGGTGGTGAAGGTGGGCCGTATCGCCGGCCAGTTCGCCAAGCCGCGCACGGCGGCGACGGAGCGGATCGGCGACGTGGAGCTGCCGGTGTTCCGTGGGCACATGGTCAACGACGAGGCATTCGAGGCCGAGGCGCGCACGCCCGACCCGGAACGACTCGTGGCCGCATACCAGCAGTCGGCGTCCACGCTCAACCTCCTGCGCGCCTTCACGAAGGGCGGATTCGCCGACCTGTCACAGGTGCACCTGTGGAACCAGCAGTTCGTGGCGTCGTCCGCGGAGGGGCAGCGGTACGAGCGCATCGCGTCGGAGATCGACCGAGCCCTGCGCTTCATGGCCGCGTGCGGCATCGACCTCGGCGCGGAGGAGGGATTGCACGAGGTCGACTTCTTCACCAGCCACGAGGCGCTGATCCTGCCCTACGAGGAGTGCCTGACGCGCATCGACTCGCTGACCGGCGACTGGTACGACTGCTCGGCCCACATGATCTGGGTCGGCGACCGGACCCGGCAGCTCGACGGCGCCCACGTGGAATTCGCCTCGGGCATCAACAACCCGGTCGGCTGCAAGATCGGGCCGAGCTGTGCTCCCGACGAGGTGGTCGCCCTCTGCGAGCGCCTCAATCCCGATCGTCTGCCGGGCCGCCTCACGCTCATCACCAGATTCGGGGCCGACCGGATCGCGGAGCTCCTCCCGCCGGTCCTGCGGGCGGTGGAGGCCGAGGGGCACCCGGTCGTGTGGACCTGCGACCCGATGCACGGGAACACCTTCGCCAGCGAGGGTGGCCGCAAGACCCGGCGCTTCGACGACATCCTCTCGGAGCTCCGCTCCTTCTTCGCCGTGCACCGCGACGAAGGCACCTGGCCGGGCGGCGTGCACGTGGAGCTCACGGGCGACGACGTCACCGAGTGCCTCGGCGGCGCCGAGGAGATCCTCGAGGGCGACCTCGGGGCCCGCTACACCACGACCTGCGACCCGCGCCTGAACGCCCGCCAGTCGCTCGATCTGGCCTTCCGCGTGGCCGAGTTCCTGAGAAGTTGATGCGCCGCCTCATTCTCGCCCTGCTGGTGACGGCACTGCCGCTGCTGGCCGTCCTCGCGACCGCACTGACCACGAGCGCCCCCCCGGCCGCGGCGGCCAGCACCCCGGTCACCGCTTACTGGCTGGTGGCCTCCGACGGAGGGATCTTCAGCTTCGGCGGCGCGCCGTTCTACGGGTCGACCGGCGGCATGGCACTCAACAAGCCGATCGTCGGCATGGCCGCGACGCCCGACGGCGGCGGCTACTGGCTGGTGGCCTCCGACGGCGGCATCTTCAGCTACGGCGACGCGCAGTTCTACGGCAGCACGGGCAGCATCACGCTCAACAAGCCGATCGTCGGCATGGCGGCCACCCCCGACGGCAAGGGCTACTGGCTGGTCGCCTCCGACGGCGGCATCTTCAGCTACGGCGACGCGCAGTTCTACGGCAGCACGGGCAGCATCACGCTCAACAAGCCGGTGGTGGGGATGGCTGCAACCCCGAGCGGGCACGGATACTGGCTGGTCGCGTCCGACGGCGGCATCTTCAGCTACGGGGACGCGCAGTTCCACGGCAGCACGGGCAGCCTCGTGCTGAACAAGCCGGTCATCGGCATGATCACGGGCCCGAACGGGGCCGGGTACTTCCTGGTCGCCTCCGACGGGGGCATCTTCAGCTTTGGCTCGGCGCCCTTCTACGGCTCTCTCGGAGGCCTGCCCCTCAAGAACCCGATCGTGGCGGCGACGGCCCTCAGCGACGGGAGCGGATACTGGTTCAGCGACAGCGCGGGCCTGGTGTCGAACTTCGGTGCCGCCAGCTACTACGGCTCGGCGCCGTCGCCGCTCAACAGACCGATCGTCGGCATGGCCGACGCACCCGGCAACGGCGCCTTCGTTGGCTCGACGTACACCTCGGGCGCCTACGGATACGACATCAGCAACTACCAGTGCTCGAGCTTCCCAACCGGCGACCACCAGATCGGCATCGTGGAGGTCGACGGTGCGTCTGAATCGACTCCAGGTAACGGTAACCAGTGCCTAACGCAGGAAGCGGCCTGGGCGGGTGGCGGGTTGAACCTGTACACATTCCTGACTTACGCCACTTCGACCACTAACGAGCCTGGATGCAACAACGACGTCGCCTGTAACGCCGGTTACCAGGCAGGCGTTAACGCGTACGCGGACGCCCAGGCTGCAGGCGCAGGCTCCACCACAATTCCGTGGTGGCTAGATGTAGAACCCGGTAGCTGGTCCTCGAACACCAGCGAGAACGCTGCGCTCGTTCAAGGCGCCATCAACGCCCTTCACGAGGTCGCGGGCATACCCGATGTCGGGATATATGCCAGCCCAGGAAGCTGGAACGGCATCGTGGGTGATTATCAGCCCGACGTGCCCTACTGGATGGCGGACTGGCTGATCCCCCCGAGTGGAAAGGGCAGCTGCGCCGACTACGCAAATTGGGTGTCGACAAAACAGCTGCCGACAGGTCCGCTCGAGGTCGTTCAGTACGGAAGCCCATCGACCGACCCCACCACCCAGTACGACGAGGACTACGCCTGCTAGTGCCCTGACCACAAAGGTTCGCGCGTCTGGGGATTGGATGGCTGGTGGGCCGGAGCGAACGGCACGAACCGGGGATCTTCTCGCAGGGCGGCTGGTCAGGTGGCACTGATGGCGGCACCTGGAGCGCAAAACGGAGCGCGTGGATCCGTCGTTGGCCTGAAAAAGGCGGAGGTTGTGCGCCGCTATGCGGCGCGGGCTTTGGGCTGACCCCAGCGTCGCTGTGCTTCGCCCCTCATCATGACCCGGTGCTTGCGCTCGAGAGCGAGGATCTCGGGGTCGGTGGTGTGGGCGTTGCGCCAGCGGATGTAGGTGTGGATGGCCTTGGCCAGTTCGGCATGGCTCTGGTGATCCGAAGGCCAGCTCGACGGCGTTGTCAGCGCACCACGCTCGGATCATCGGACCCTTGTGGTGATTCAAGTTCTCCAAGATCACGGAGATCATGTCGCCGTCGGGCACGCTGGCCCGGATGGCCTTGAGGGTCCGCAGCGTCGGGCGCGCACCTTTCTTCGGCTCGATGCGGCCATAGAGGCGGTCGGCTCCCACCGAGTACCAGGCGAAGAGCTGCCTGGTCCCGTGCGGCTTGTGGTAGTTGGCTCGCAGGCGCTGTGGCCTGGACATCTGTGCCCAGCACGACCCACCCTCGGGCTTGATGGCCAGCGGTCCGAACTCGTCGAAGGCAAAGGTGCGTCCGCGTTCGTGTTCGTGTTCGAGGAGGTACTCGATGCGGGCCAACTTCTGCTCACGAAGCGGATCGGGTGACTCCTTCCAGGTCTTGGTGCGCTGGAAGGTGATCTTCTCCTCGGCGAGGATCTGGCGGAGCCGCTCACGCGAGACTACGACCCGGCGTCCCTTCTTGGTCGCCAGGTACTGGGCGAGCTTGCGCACGCTCCAGCGGGTGAAGGGCTGGCCCAGGCTGCGTGGACGCTTGGTGGCCGTCTTGATGATGAGTTGGCGCTGCTCAGTCGTTATCCGGCGGGGACGGCCACCCGCCCACTGAGGGTCCAGCGCGCGCATCCCCTTGTCGTTGAAGGAATGGATCATCTCGCGCACCCGGTCGGGGCTGGTGTGGACCAGCCGGGCGATCGCCGCCACGTCGTTGCCCCCAGCGGACGCGAGCACGACCAGTGACCGACGCCATTTGACGATCGACTTGTCGGTCTTGCCACCGCCCCGGCGCACGATCCGTTGGAGCTTCCTGCCCTCGTCCTCGGAGAGCCGGCGTACCTTCACTGGAGTAGCCATGGGGCCAGTTTGCGCGACCGGGCTGCTCAAGTGGTGGACGCGCCCCCGTGGTTGGTGGTCAGGGCACTAGCCCGTCCACCCGGTGACTCGGGCGGACGGGACGGTCCGGCGACGGCTGCTACTCGGCCCGCGGCGGCACGACGCGCACGACGACGGCGACCACGATCAGAGCGAAGGCGACAGAAGCGAGAACCGTGATCAGGCTGGCGGTTGAGCTCATGGTGTCCTCCATCACATCCGGTCGGGACCTGCCCGACCCAGGCTTGCCTCCGACTGTGATCCCGTGGACGGCGCCTGTCAAGGGACGTCGTCGAGCGCACCCCCCGCCGGCAGGCTCCCGGCGTCCCCCGGCCGGCCGAGCCGTTCCGCCACGTTGGCGCGCCAGCTCAGCGCCCTCACGGTGTCGGGGTCGTCCTCCCCGAGCTCGACCGTCCGGACGGCCACCACGTGGGCGAGCAACCGGTCGGCGTCCTCGAGGCGTGCCGACCTGACCTGGCAGCCGGCCAGACGCATCTCGGCACTCGCCGTGCCGAGGGTGTCCGGCCCGAGGGTCGAGCGCAGCGCCGCGACGATCTGCTCGCGGAGATCCTCCTCTTCGGCGAACCGGTCCTGCCGGGCCAGCTGCTCGGCCACGTCGATCATCGCCTTGATCGTGAAGGACGACTCGGGTCCGTGCTTGCGCCGCGCCCAGCTCAGCACGTCCTGCGTCTGCCGCAGCTCCGCTTCTGGCGTCTGCTCGGTGCCCCGCAGCATCCGGCGGCGCCAGCGCGGGACCTCCCCGCCCGTCTCACCGGCCTGCGATTCCCGCTTCTCGGACCGCTTCATGGGCCAAGGGTAGGGCGGATCGATCACGCTTTCGCCCGTGGAACCCGGCCTGTGCTGAAGTGGCACCTCGCCCCGACTTCGAACCGAGAGGAGGACGAGGGCCGGCCCCGCCGGATGGATGGCCGCTCCCCGCCGCTGATGGACACCCACGCGTTTCACCCCGACCTGCGCCGTGCTGCCCCCTGGCTGCCGCGCGCCGCGGTCCGTCCGCGGACGCTCAAGGCGATCCGGCTGTCCACCGGCCTGCTGGCCCGGATACCGAGGAAGGGCGTCACCGTCGAGGCGCTCGGGCCGATTTCCGTGCGCGTGCACCGGCCCGCGTCGAGTCCCGGCCCCCTGCCGGCATTGCTCTGGATCCATGGCGGCGGCTATGTGATCGGCTCGGCGGCCCAGGACGATGCGGTATGCCGTCGTTTCGCCGACGGGCTGGGGATGGTCGTCGCCGCCGTGGAGTACCGGCTCGCGCCCGAGCACCGCTTCCCCGTCCCGCTGCACGATTGCCACGATGCCCTGGTGTGGCTGGCCGGCCAGCCGACCGTCGACCCGACCCGCGTCGCAGTGGGCGGGGCGAGCGCCGGCGGCGGGCTGGCGGCTGCGCTGGGCGTGCTGGCCCGCCAGCGCGGCGAGGTGCCGCTCGCCTTCCAGCTCCTGGCCTATCCGATGCTGGACGACCGGACGGCGGCGCGCACCGACATCGACGAGAGCAATTTCCGGCTGTGGAACAACGGGGCGAACCGCTTCGGCTGGCAGTCCTACACGGGTCATCGACCCGGCTCGGACGAGGTCAGCGGCCTCGCTGCACCGTCCCGCCTCGACGACCTCGCCGGACTGCCACCGGCGTGGATCGGCGTGGGCACGCTCGATCTGTTCCACGACGAAGACCTCGCCTACGCCCGCCGTCTCCGGGAGGCCGGGGTCGAGTGCGAGCTGGACGTGGTGGAGGGTGCCTTCCACGGCTTCGACCTCGTGCGCGCCAAGGCGGGCGTGTCGCGGGCGTTCCGCTCATCGCAGCTCGCCGCGCTCGGTGCGGCCCTTCGCTGACCGGGAGTCCGGCCGATACCCAGCAGCCCCCGGATACCCAGCCCTTCGCCAGTCACCTCCGAGCCTGGGCTAAGTCCGACGGGCCATGCTCCGGTCCATGAACCTCATCATTTTGGAGTCGTGCCACAGCACCTGGATCTTCGATTCCCGCCAGTTGCGCTTCTGCCGCATCACCAAGGGGCTCGAGGTCGGCCATCCGCGGGTGTCCACACGATGGCGCCCCTACTGGGACCTGGACATCGATCGACAGGGCCAGGCCTTCACGGTGTTCCTCGACGAAGCCAGGACCCGCCTCATCCGCTCGTCGCGACACACGGCGGAGTGCGTCGAGTGCGCCGGGTCTGTGACGCTCGAGCTGTCGCTCGAGGACATCCGGCGGGCGGCCGCCTAGCGCTGACGTGCCGGCGGCACGTCTCCTCCCCGTGTGTCGTCCGGTCCTATTTCGGATGACCAGGTCGATCGGGGGACGGGCGGCGCGCCAATTCCGAGAACGCGACAGGGGCTCGCTGGTCCAGGCGAGCTCGGATCGCCACCACACACTGCGCGGGCGAATGGACCGAGGTGTCGACTTCGAGGTCGTAGACCCCGGGATCGTGGACCGCCCGCTCCCAGCGGAGAACGGCGTCCGGGACCGCACCGGCCGGCCCGCTCCGGACGTAGCGGCCTCCTCGGCCGGGTTCGCCGGCATCCCGTCGTTCCATGATCACGTCGACCGGGCACCGGACGCCGACGAAGTAGGCCGGGTATCGGGCCAGTTCGCCCGCCACCCGCCCGAGGATCCCCATCGGCCTCGAGTGGCCCTCATGGTGCCCGACATCGACGACCACGTTGAGCCCCAGCAGGCTCAGCGCCACGACCGATCCGTAGAGTGCATCGAACAACGCCGGGAGGTGGGCCTCGAGGTCCGGCCTCTCGCCGCCCGGACGCAGGCCGATGCCAGGCATCAGGCGCGCGGGGGTGACGTACTCGCAGAATGCATCGACCCCCAGGTTCAGCCACATGCCATCGCCGGCGTCCTGGATCGCCCTGGCGATGGTCGACTTGCCCGATCGGGGGGCTCCGTTCAGGACGACGATGACCCCGGGGTCCGACACCCCCACATCTCAGCGCAGTTCGAGCGGGGCAGGCGACATCTCATGCCCGCCCACGTGGGCCCGCCTCGGTGGCGGAGCGGTTGCCGCCAGAGGCCGCGCGACGCCAAATGTGCTGGTGGGCGTGCCCCAGGGGGGGTTCACGCAGGTGCTCGGCGTCCGGCTAAAGGTTGCCCCCGATAGCGACGAAAACGATCCGAGCGGAGGATGCAGCCCCGGTTGGCCCACCAACGGGACCTCACCCCCGTGACGTGTCAGAAGGGATTGAGCACATGGTCACAGAGGAGGAATGGAGCGGAGAGGTTGCCCGGTCGAAGCGCTTCCGCTTGCTGAGCCCGGTCATCGCCCTCGGCGCCTTCGCGCTGATCTTCGTGCCGTGCATGATGGCGGGCAACGCCATCACGTCGGGCTTCGCGAGCTACCTGGTGTCGGTCGGCCTCCTCATGGCCGTGATGCTGCCACTGGCCTTCGTGCTGGTCATCCTCGGAGAACGCCAGCAACGGCTCACCGACGAGAAGATCAAGCACCTGAACACCGAGTTGACGGAGGCGATCGCATTAGCGGACCACGAGGCCGTCATCCGGGACTCCCAGGTGCAACGCCAACGATTCGAGAGCCGTCTGGCCAACGCCCTGGACATGGCCGAGGGCGAGCCCGAGGTCATCGACGTCATCGAGCGGTCATTCGGCGCGGTGCTGGCCGATGCCCCGGCGGAATTGCTCTTGGCGGACAACAGCCACGCCCATCTCGTGCGCATGGCCGCCGTCGGTCCGGGCGGGGAACCGCCCAGTTGCGGCGTGGACTCACCCGACCGCTGCCCGGCGGCGCGGCGCGCGCAGATTCAGGTGTTCGGCGACAGTGACGATCTCGATGCCTGCCCGAAGCTGCGCAACCGGCCGCAGGGGCGCATCTCCGCGCTCTGCGTACCCGTGTCCATCATGGGTCGCACCGTCGGCGTGATCCACGCCACTGGGCAACCTCAGGTGGAGGTCGAAGGCGACAGGATCGACGACCTCGCAACGCTGGCCAAGCTCGCCGGTGCGCGCATCGGGCTCCTCAGGGTCATGGCCGAGACGCAGCTGCAGGCCTCGACCGACACTCTGACCGGGCTGCTCAACCGCCGCGCCTTCTCCGAACAGGTTGCGGCAGTCCCTCCGCACCTCGAACCGATCGCCGTCGCCATGGCGGACCTCGACCACTTCAAGACGCTGAACGACACCTACGGCCACGAGACCGGCGACCGGGCGCTGCGCCTCTTCGCCCGGGTGCTACGCGACTCCCTACGGGGCAGCGACCTCGTCTCGCGCTACGGCGGCGAGGAGTTCGCGATCGCCTTTCCCGACTGCTCCGCGATCGACGCCACCCGGGCGCTCAACACGGTGCGTGCGCAGCTCGACGCCGCGATCACGGTTGGGGGACTGCCCAAGTTCACGGCCAGCTTCGGCATCACCGATGCCGAAGCTGGCGAGGACCTCACCACGGTCCTCCGCCGTGCCGACGGCGCGCTCTTGACCGCAAAGCGGCAGGGTCGCGACCGCGTGGTGCTGCACGACGCCGCGGGCGCAGTGACCCCGATCGACGAGGAGCAACGGCTCGAATCCTTTCTGGACGGTGAGCTGTCGTCAGCCGAACACGGCTGAGCAGACTGCCACCCTCAGCGGGGGGCACGCGGCATGCCGAGGCCAATCATCGCGATGATGTCGCGCTGTACCTCGTTCGTCCCTCCTCCGAAAGTGAAGATGGTCTGACCCCGGGCCTGTTGCTCCAGGCGGCCTCGCAGCACGGCCCCTGGCGAGCCCTCGGCCAGATAGCCCGCCTGGCCCACCACCTCGAGCAGAAGTCGATAGACCTCGAGAGCGAGCTCTGTGCCGTAGACCTTGGTCGCGGACGCGTCGGCGGGGTTCAACCCCTTGTCGGCGGCCCAGGCCACCCTCCAGTTCAACAGCTTCAGCACCTCGACCTTCGCGTGCACCCTGGCCAGGTTGATCTGGACCCATTCGTGATCCATCACCGTGCGCCCGTCGGCGAGACGATGCCGCTGTGCCCATTGCCGCACCTCGGAGAGGCTGCGCAGCAGCCCCGAGGCCGGGCAGATCGCCACCCGCTCGTGATTGAGCTGGTTGGTGATCAGCTTCCAGCCCTGGTTCTCCCCGCCGACGAGGTTCTCGGCGGGTACCCGCACGTCCTCGTAGAAGGTCGAACTGGTGATGTCGCCCACGATGGTGGCCAACGGGACCCAGTGGAAGCCGGGGGTGTCGACCGGCACGATGAACACGGACAGACCCTTGTGCTTGGGGGCATCGGGGTCGGTCCGGGCGGCGAGCCAGACATAGTCGGCGTACTGGATGGCACTGGTGAAGACCTTCTGGCCGTTGATGACGTACTCGTCGCCGTCGCGCACGGCCCGTGTGCGGAGCGATGCGAGATCGGTACCCGCTGACGGCTCCGTGTAGCCGATGGAGAAATGGACCTCCCCTCGGAGGATTCCGGGCAGGATCCGCTGCTTCTGCTCGCTGGTTCCGAGGGCCATCAGGGTCGGACCGACGCTGTTCAGCGTGAGCAGCGGCAGTGGCACCCCGGCCCAGTGGGACTCCTCGACGAAGATCATCTGGTCGATCGGCCCACGGGCCTGACCTCCGTACTCGACTGGCCACCCGAGGCCCAGCCAGCCGTCCTGGCCCATCCGACGGATGTACTGCGTGTAGGTCGGCTCGTCCAGGCCGGAACCTTGCACATCGGCGACGAGTTCCTCGAAGTACGCGCGGAGGAGGTGCTGCAGGTCCCGCTGCGCTGGCGTGAGCTCCAAATACACCGTGGCCTCCCGGTTGACATCGCTTCGCTTCCTCGGAGGCATTCTCCCGAGGATCCATACTCGACTCATGTTCGCGTAACGGGGGTAGTAGCGGCCACGGCTGGATCCCGAATGCGTCGAGCGCCGTTGGTTCGACATCCGGTGACGAGAGCAAGTCAGGGAGATCACCCGCTCTCTCAGGGTTCTCCCTGATACCCAGAGACACGGGGGCCGTGCCAGGCTTGCCGGGTGATCGAGGTGCGGGGGCTCTCAAAGCGGTTCGGCAATGTCGTGGCGGTGGACGACCTGTCCTTCGACGTAGGTCCGGGGACCGTGACCGGCTTCCTCGGCCCCAACGGGTCGGGCAAGTCGACCACGATGCGCATGATCATGGGCCTCGACTTGCCGGCGTCGGGCTCGGTCACCGTGCTGGGCCGGCGCTACCACGACCTCCCCTGGCCGCTGCGGGAGGTCGGGGGGCTGCTCGAAGCCAAGGCCATCCATCCCGGTCGCTCCGCCCGCGCCCACCTGCTCACCTTGGCCAGGAGCAATGCCATCGCTCGGCCGCGCGTCGACGAGGTGCTCGAGCTCGTCGGTCTCAGTGCGGTAGCGGGCAAGCGGGTTGGCAAGTTCTCGCTCGGGATGGGCCAGCGCCTGGGCATTGCCGCCGCTCTGCTCGGCGACCCGGGAGTGCTGTTGTTCGACGAGCCCGTGAACGGCCTCGATCCCGAGGGCATCCGCTGGGTGCGCACACTGTGCAAGAAGCTCGCCGGCGAGGGTCGTACCGTGTTCGTGTCCAGCCACCTGATGGCCGAGATGGCGCTCACCGCCGACCATCTCGTCGTCATCGGCAAGGGCAAGCTGATCGCCGAGACCACGGTGGCCGACTTCGTGGCCCGCAGCTCGCACAAGTCGGTCAAGGTGCGCACGCCGGCGCTGCACCAATTGTCCGACGCCCTCACCAATGCGGGCGGGACCGTCATTGCGGATCCCGACGGGTCCTTGACCGTGACGGGTATGTCGGCGCCCGAGGTGGGTGACCTGGCCGCGTCCATCGGCCTCGCCGTACACGAACTGACCCCGGTCGCCTCATTGGAGGACGCCTTCATGGAGCTGACCGACGAAGCCGTCGAGTTCCGGGGTGGGTCGTGACCGTCGTGGCCGGGATGCCGGCCTCCTTCGAGGCTGCGCAGATCCCCGGTCGCGCCGGCCTGCGGCGGGCAATGGCAGCCGAGTGGACGAAGCTGTGGTCGGTCCGTTCGACCATGTGGACGCTCGTCGCCACGGTGGTGGCGGTCGTGGGCTTGTGCGCACTCGGCACCGGCACGATCAGCGCCTCCGAGATCATCGACGATCCGACCCGCCGGAGCCTGATCGGGATCTTCCTCGGCCAGCTCATCTTCGGGGTGCTGGGTGTTCTGGTCATGAGCGCCGAATACGGCACGGGAACGATCCGCGCCACTCTCTCGGCCGTGCCGCGCCGGCCCGTTGTGCTCACCGCCAAGGTCGTCGTGTTCGGAGCTGTGGCGGTCGTGGTGAGCGAGATCCTCGCCTTCAGCGCCTTCGCTGTCGGCCAGGCCATCTTGTCGGCCAAGCACGCGGTCGGGTCGAAGGCGGCCGCCGCGCAACGCGCCCAGCAACTCGGAGTGAAGATCCCCCACAACATTCAGGCCGTTCTCTCCACAGGCTCGGCGTCCCTGGGGCAGCCAGGCGTCCTGCGGGCCGTGGTCGGTGCCGGTCTCTACCTGGCCGTGCTCGGGCTGCTGGCGCTCGGGCTGGCCACCATCATCCGCCACACGGCAGGCGCCATCTCGGCCTTCGTCGGGGTGGTGCTGGTCCTGCCCCTCATCGTCCAGGCGTTGCCCACGTCGCTCAGCAATGCCGTGGCCCGCTACCTGCCCGCCAACATCGGCTTGGTCATGTTCTCCACGAATGGCGTGCCCGCCAGCCGAGAAGTCGCATATGCCTTCAGCCCATGGGCGGGCTTCGCCCTTCTCGCGCTCTACACCGTGGTGATCCTGGGGATCGGCTGCTTGGTCCTCGTGCGCCGAGACGCCTGAGCGCCGGGATTCTCGGGGCCGGAGGGCTACGGCGGTCTCGACGACGGAGACGAAGCGACAGACGACGTCCTCGCGCTTGTCGCCCCACGCGTCGGCACCTTCCTCGCACAGGGGTTGTCCGTCCGCACCGAACGATGCAAGGGGGAGTGTTCACGCCTCGCCATCATGAGAGTAGCGCGCACAAGGCGCTTGCGGCAAGGCCCCGGTCGGTGCGCAGAATCTCCGGTCCGAAGGAGATTCCGCGGAAAGAGGAGGGGGCGTATGGCCACGCATGCGGTCGTGATCGCCGGAGGCGGTCCGACGGGGATGATGCTGGCGGCTGAATTGGCGTTGGCGAACGTCGACGTCGCGATCGTCGAGCGGCGTCCCGATCACGTGCTCGTCGGCTCACGGGCCGGCGGATTCCACTCGCGGACGATCGAAGTGCTCGATCAGCGTGGTGTCGCTGATCGGTTCCTCGCCGAGGGCCAGGTGGCGCAGGCCGCCATGATCGGTTCGACCGTGCTGGACATGAGCGACTTCCCCACGCGTCATCCGTATTCGCTCGGGATCTGGCAGAACCAGATCGAGCGGATCATGGCCGCCTGGATCGCCGAGCTGCCGGTGCGGATCTACTACGGATGCGAGGTGACGGGCTTCGCCCAGGACGACGCCGGCGTCGACGTCGAGCTGTCCGAGGGCCGGTCTCCGCGGGCGCAGTATCTCGTCGGGTGCGACGGAGGACGCAGCGTCCTCCGCAGAACCGCCGGCATCGAGTTCCCGGGGTGGGATCCGACCAGGAGCAACCTGATCGCCGAGGTCGAGGTGACAGAGGAACCGCCGCGGGGCATTCGCCACGACGCGACGGGCATCCATGCCCTCCACCGGTTGGAAGACGGCAAGACGTTCCGCGTGGTCGTCACCGAGCGGCAGCTCGGCCCGAGCAGCGAGCCCACCCTGAGCGACCTGGGCGAGGCGCTCACCGCCGTGTACGGCACCGACTTCGGGATCCACAATCCCACGTGGATCTCCAGGTTCACCGACATGACACGTCAGGCCGCGGCCTACCGCGCGGGACGAGTCCTCCTCGCCGGCGACTCGGCGCACGTGCACTACCCGGCGGGCGGACAGGGCCTCAGCCTCGGTGTGCAGGATGCGGTGAACCTGGGATGGAAGCTGGCGCAGGTGGTCAACGGGACCTCCCCGGACAGCCTCCTCGATACGTATCAGGGCGAGCGCCACCCGGTCGCTGCCCGTGCGCTGCAGCACACGATGGCCCAGGGCGTGCTCCAGCGCCCGGACGACCGCATGAAGGCCCTGGTCGATATGGTGTCGGAGCTGGCGAGCATGGACGAGCCTCGAAAACGGCTCGCCGGGATCATCTCCGGGCTGGACATTCGATACGAGCTCGGGGAAGGCCACCCCCTGCTCGGACGCCGCATGCCCGATCTGGACCTCGTGACCGCCGACGGCCCGTTGCGGGCCTTCACCCTGCTGCACCACGCCAAGGCGGTGCTGCTCAACCTCGGTGAGCCCGGTGCCTATGACATCACTCCATGGGCCGACCGTGTCCAGCTGATCGATGCTGAATATCCCGGCCCGTGGGAACTTCCGGTCCTCGGCGTGGTGACCGCTCCCACCGCCGTGTTGATCCGGCCCGACGGATATGTCGCCTGGGTGGGAGCCGGCACCGATGCCGGATTGCGTGACGCCCTGACCACCTGGTTCGGAACACCATGACGAGACGCGATGCCGGGCGTTTCGTGAGACCGGCTGATGTCACGAGAACGCCGCGATGACCCCTCGCAACCTCTCGGCGTTCTCCCCCAGACCGTCCGTCGCCTGGAGGACCAGATCCACGTCGCCGGGAGGCACCCACGACGCTCTGGAGCGTTCGACGTGGTCCCAGTCGAGCTCGTACCAGTTCGGAATCTGGCGCTGACGGCCCTCGACCCGGGAGCGGTGGATCACCGGATCTGGGCACGTGGTCATGACCACGAGGCACCGGGCGGACTCCTCGGCGGCCACGAGGCGGGTTCCCTCCACCTCCGGGGAACGTGCCACGCCGTCGAGCACGACCGATGACCCCATCCTGAGCTGCGCCCGCGCCAGAGCCCACATGATCGACCACCCGACGACGCGATGTCCCGGCGGATCCATCGCGTCGAGCGCCACCTGAACCTCAGGGTAAGGGCGGAGTGCGCTCATCGCCCAATCGTGGCCCAGCACGGGAGCCCCCAACTCCCGCGCCGCGACGTCCGCCATGGTGGATTTGCCCGTTGCCTGAAGGCCCGTGACCAGTACGAGGAGCATCGTCCGCCTCTTCCATGCTCCGATCGGAAACGGCGGCCGGCGTCGACAGGGAGACTACGGATCGAAACGGGTATGGACTCCGGCGACCCCTGGCTAGTCGGTCTTGACGACGAGCACGGCGCAATGCGCCGCGTGGGCCACCGAGTTGGGCACGCTGCCGAGATAGCGCCGCGCCCCCCGCATGCCCTTGCTGCCGACGACGATCAGGTCGGCCCCGACGTCGGCGGCCGCGCCGAGGATCACGTCGTCGGCGTTGCCCTGCGCTGCGTGCGCCTCGGCCTTCAACCCCTCGCCGAACTTCTCGATGGCGCTTTCCCCCACGGCCTTGGCCGCCTCCTCGACCATGGCCTGGCCCATGCCGGTGTCGACCAGCGGGGCGCCCGTCGCGGCCGCCATGCCGGAGCCGGGTGAGCGCACGGCGGTCACGATGTGCAGCTCCGAGCCCCACGAGCGGGCAATGTCCGCGGCGGCCTGGACCGCCTTCTCGGCGGTGGGAGAGCCGTCGGTTCCGACCACGACAATCTTGTACATAGGTTCGTCCCCTTCTCCGCCGGAGCGCTCAGCGTAGCTGGACCGCACGCACCTGTCCGCTCAATCCGCCAGGGCGCCGTACGCCGCGTCCCAGACGTCCACGAAGTGGACCGGCGGGTCCGGCGAGGTCATTGCCCGCGTGGTCAGCAGGATGCCGGTGATCCCGCGTACGGGATCGGTCGACCACACCGTGCCGGTGCCTCCGTTCCAGCCGAAGCCCCGCGGAATCGGTGGCTCCCCGCTCACGGGTCCCGGCGCGGCCATGCAGTAGCCCCACCCCCCGTGCGCTCCGAGGAAGAGGAGGGCTGACGCCCGCCGCGTTCGGGCCGAGAGGCGGTCGTGCAGGCCGCGCAGGCCGGCGGCGTCCAAGCCTGGGGTGACGGTCACGGCGCGAGCGGCGCCGGTCGGCGAGCCATGCCGGGTGACGCTCACGGTAGGGTGCGGGCATGGCGGCGTTCAGCGACGTCGAGCGGGTGGTCTCGTCGCTGCCCGAGGTGACCGAGGGCCGGCGGCACGGCAACCGGACGTGGTTCGTGGGCGGCACGGCGTTCGCCTGGGAACGCCCGTTCTCCAAGGCCGACCTGAAGCGCTTCGGAGACACCGAGCCCCCACCCGGTCCGATTCTGGCCCTGCGCACCGCCGACCTGTCCGACAAGGAAGCCGTGCTGGCCACCGGTGCGAAGGGCTTCTTCACCATCCCCCACTTCGACGGCTACGCGGCGGTCCTGGTCGCGCTGCGCGCCGTCACGATGAAGCAGCTGCGCGAGACGATCGAGGATGCGTGGCTGGCTGCGGCGCCCGAGCGCCTCTCGAGGGCGTACCTGGCGGGCAGCGAGGCCCTCAGACCCTGGGCACGCCGCACGAGTCGTTGAAGCGCAGCAGCACCCAGCGGTCCTCCGCCGGCACCCATTCCCACTCGGTCATGGACGCGTGCACGATGCGCACCCAGCCCCGCCGGTAGATCTCGGGCGGCACGCCGAGGAACCGGATCATGCAGGCCTCGATGACCCCTGCGTGCACGGCCGCCACCACCAGCTCCCCCGGATGACGGCCGACCACCTCCCGCACGGCGTCGGAGGCCCGCACGACGAACTCGGACCAGCTCTCACCACCCGGCGCGATGGGGATGCCCGGGTCTCGGTCCCAGTCCGGCACCCCGAAGGCCTCGACCACCTCCTCCCACGGCATGCCGTCGCACTGGCCCGGGTGCAGCTCGCACAGATCGCAGCGCTGCACGACCGGCCCGAGGGCCTTGGGCCCCGACCCCACCACCGGCCGCAGGCGCTCCGCCGTCTCCACGGCGCGCGGCAGGACCGAGGAGTACAGGGCCGTCGCCTCGCGCAGCTCGCCGCTCTCGTAGAGGCGGTCGGCCAGCGCCGCTATCTGCCGGCGCCCCAGGTCCGTGAGGCCCGTGCAGCCCTTGAGCCCGCCCACGACGCGGTTGATGTTGCACTCCGCCTCGCCGTGGCGCACCAGCACGATGCGCGACGCGTCGTCGGCGGGCGGAAAGATGCGCAGGACACCGGCGTGGGCCCGGTCGTCGGCCTCCGCGCTGACCGTGCTCACGCCAGGTTCCCGACGAAGTGCTCGAGCTGCCGGAGCGTCCGGCACTCCACCACGTCGTCGCAATGCGCCGCGTACTCGCCCACGATCGAGTCGCCCGATCCCCAGTAGTCACGCGGCTCGGGATTCAGCCAGTAGACGTGACGAGCCCTGGCCTGCAGGTCCTCGAGCACCCACGATCCCGAGGCGTGGTAGTTGTTGCGCGCGTCGCCCAGCACCATGACGCTCGAGCGTGAGTTCACCTGGTCCCCCCAGCGCCGGTGGAACTCGCTGAGCGCGTGGCCGTAGTCGGAATGGCCGTCGACCCAGATGACGTCCGCCTCCAGGTTGATGCGAGCCACCGCCTCGGCGGGGTCGACCACCCCCTCGAAGAACCGAGTCACCTCGTCGATCCCGTCGACGAACACGAAGCTGCGGACCTTCGAGAACTGCGAGGAGATCGCGTAGACCAGGTGCAGGGTGAAGCGGGCGAAGCTGGCCACCGAGCCGGAGATGTCGGCGATCACGAAGATCTCGGGCTTGGCCGGGCGTGGGTGCCGGAAGCGCGGCTCAATGGGGACGCCACCGGTCGACAGCGACCGCCGCATGGTGGCGCGGAAGTCCAGAGGGCCCTTGCGCCCGTGGCGGCGCTTGCGGGCCAGACGCACGGCCAGCTTGCGGGAGAGCGGCTGCAGGGTGCGGTGCAGCAAGGCCAGCTCCTCGCGGGTGGCGTGCATGACGTCGATGTCCTCGGGCAGCGGCTTGCGCACGGAACGGGCCAGGGCCTCGGCGCCGCGGTCCTCCACCAGGCGCCGGCGGATCTCGGTCTCGACGGCCCGGCGGAACTTCTCGATGCGCGCCTTGAACTCGTCCGCTGCCAGGCGCTCCTCGAGCTCGGTGAGCGCCCCGCCCGCGGCGCCCGCCTGCGCCTGGCCCATGAGCTTCTCCAGCACCGCGTCGAGGTCCAGGTTCCGCAGCGTGCGGTACAGGTAGTAGGTGCCTCCCACCGGGCGTCCGGGCTCCATGCCGGCATAGCGGTCGACCGCGTTGCGGGCCACGGCGTTCATGAGCGCAGCGTCGGCGGAGAGCAACGACTTGAAGAGCAGCTCGGCCAGCTCCTCGGGCGTCATCCCCTCGCCCGACCCGCCCCCCTTCCACGAGCGACCCTGGCCCTGCATGCCCCCCTGGCCCGCCTGCTCTCGGTCGCTCTCGGCGCCCTCCTCGCCGCCTTCCTCGCCCTCGTCCCCGGCACCGGCGCCGCCGGTCCGCACGGCGAAGAACACCTCGAAGGCCGTCTCGAAGGCACGCCAGTGCGCCGACGACTTCACGAGCGTGGCGGCCAGCGCGTACTTCAGCGCCTCGCGGTCCTCCAGCGGTATGTGCTTGACCGCCTCGGCCGCATCGAGGTGCTCGGTGAGCGACACGGGCAGTCCGGAACGGCGCAGCTCGGTGACGAACCCGGAGAGGAGGTCGAGCACGTGCGCCTCAGTTCGAGGAGGCCGACAGCAGCTCCTTGGTGGCCCGCTCGATATCGGCTTGGTACTTCAACAGGATGTGCAGCGTGTCCTTCGCTCCCGCGGCATCGATCGTCTCCACGCCGAGCAGCACGAGCGTGCGGGCCCAGTCCAGTGTCTCGGAGACGGACGGTGCCTTGCGGAGCTCGATCGTGCGCAACGAGCGCACGATCCGGGCCACCTGGTCGGCCAGCTCCTCGCTGATGCCGGGCACCTTGGCCCGGACGATCTCGCGCTCGCGGTCGAGCTCGGGGTAGTCGACGTGCAGGTACAGGCAGCGCCGCTTCAGTGCCTCGGAGAGCTCGCGGGTGTTGTTCGACGTGAGGAACACCATGGGCAGCTGCGTGGCCCGCACGGTACCGAGCTCGGGGATGGAGACCTGGTACTCGGAGAGGATCTCGAGGAGCAGCGCCTCGGTCTCGAGCTCGACGCGGTCCACCTCGTCGACGAGGAGCACCACCGGTTCGGTGGCGCGGATCGCCTCGAGCAGCGGGCGGGTCAGGAGGAAGTCCTCGGAGAAGATGTCCTCTTCGAGCTCGGACCAGCTCGGGCCCTCCTCCTCCGCCTTGCCGTGCTCCCCCGCCTGAATCCGCAGCAGCTGCTTGCGGTAGTTCCACTCGTAGAGCGCCTTGGACTCGTCGAGGCCCTCGTAACACTGGAGCCTGATCAGCCGCGCCCCCGTGAGATCCGCCACCGACTTGGCCAGTTGCGTCTTCCCGGTCCCCGCTGGGCCCTCGACGAGCACCGGCTTGGCCAGCCGGTCGGCCAGGAAGACGACGCCGCTGATCGAATCGTCCGCCAGGTACCCGACCCGGGCCAGGCCGCCCCGCACCGCGTCCAGCGACTCGAACCGGGGAGGCCCCGATTCGGGCAGTCCCAATGCTGCGTTCCCTTCACTCACCGGCGTACCTGCCCGTCACCGCGCACGACCCACTTCAACGTCGTCAACTCCTTCACTCCCATGGGGCCGCGGGCGTGCAGCTTCTGGGTGGAGATCCCCACCTCGGCGCCGAGCCCGAGCTCCTCACCGTCGACGAACCTCGTCGACGCGTTCACCAGCACCGCCGCGCCGTCGACCTCGGCCACGAAGCGGTCCGCCACTCTCACGTCGGAGGTGACGATGGCCTCGGAGTGGCCCGAGCTGTAACGGTCGATGTGCGCAATGGCGTCGCCGACGTCGTCGACCATCCCGATCGCCACCACCGGCCCCAGGAATTCCATGGCGAAATCGCTTTCCATGGCGGGCACGGCATCGGGCACCAGGGCCCGCACGCGCTCGTCGGCCCTGATCTCCACCTCGGCGGCGGCGAGGGAGTCCGCCAGGCGTGGAAGGAAGTCCTCCGCCACGTCCGCATGCACCAGGATGGTCTCGACTGCATTGCAGACCCCGAAGCGATGCGTCTTGGCGTTGACCGCGAGCTCGTGCGCCATGGCCAGATCGGCCGCGCCGTCGACGTACAGGTGGCAATTCCCGTCACCGTCGAGCACGTAGGGCACCGTGGCGTGCTCGACCAGCGACTCAATCAGCGACCGCCCTCCGCGCGGGATCAGACAGTCGATCAGCCCGCGCAATTGCATGAAGGCGATCGCCGTCTCGTGGGACGTGTCCTCCACCAGGGCAACGGCGTCCTCGGGCAGCCCCGCCTTGACGGCGGCACGGCGCAGCAGCGCCACGATGGCCCGGTTGGATTCGATGGCGGAGGACGAGCCGCGCAGGAACGCCGCGTTCCCCGCCTTGAGGCACAGGCCGGCAGCATCACTCGTGACGTTGGGCCGGTTCTCGTAGATCACGCCGACCACTCCGAGCGGTACCCGCACCCGCGTCACTCGCAGACCGTTGGGTCGCACCCATCCCTCGGTGACCTCCCCCACCGGGTCCGGCAACGCCGCCACCTTGCGCAGGCCGCGCGCCATGCCCCGTACCCGGTCCTTGCTCAGGCGCAGCCGGTCCCGGGCCGCCTCGGTCATGCCGGCCGCCTCTGCCCGCTCCAGGTCGGCCCTGTTGGCCGCCACCAGCGAGGACCGCTCGTCCTCCAGGAGGTCGGCCGCCAGGCGCAGTGCGTCGTCACGGACGGAGCTGGGCGACCGCGCCACCACTCGCGCCGCTGCGTGGACGCGGCCCGCGAGCTGCTCCAATGCAGGCGAGGTCATCGGGTCAGGTTACAAGGACCAGGTCGTCCCGGTGGACGACGACCTGGCTGCGCCCTCCCATCCACTCCCCCGACCGCTCCGCGTGGAGCCGGACCAGGCCCTTGGCGAAGACCCTCCCGTCGGGCCCGGCGATCTCGACGGCGTCCTCGGGCCGGAAGCTGCCGCTGACCGCAATGACACCCGCGGCCAGGAGCGAGCGCCCACGCTCGGTCAGCGCCGTCCGGGCCCCCTCGTCGACCGTGAGGCTCCCCGAGGAGCCCAGGGCGAAGGCGATCCACAGCTTGCGCGCCGAGAGCCGGGCTTTCCGGGCCCTGAACACCGTCCCGACCCCTGACTCCCCGGCCAGCGCGGCGGCGAGCACGCCCGGGCGCCCCGCGTCCGCGATCACCGTCTGCACGCCCGACCAGGTGGCGATCTTGGCCGCGGCCAGCTTCGAGGCCATGCCGCCGCTGCCGAGCGTGCTGCCGGGCCCGCCCGCCAGACGCTCCAGCTGGTGGTCGATCTCGACGACCTCCTCAATGAGCGACGCCTCGGTGTCCCGGCGGGGATCGGCGGTCAGCAGGCCCGGCGTGTCGGTGAGCAGCACGAGCAGCTCCGCGCCGACAAGGTGCGCCACGAGTGCGGCCAGGCGGTCGTTGTCGCCGAAGCGGATCTCCTCGTCCGCCACGGCGTCGTTCTCGTTGACGACGGGGACCACGCCGAGGTCGACCAGGTGGCGCAGCGTCCCGCGCGCGTGCAGGTACTGGGTGCGGTGCACGAAGTCGAGCGGCGCCAGGAGCACCTGGCCCGCCAGCAGCCCATGGGTGTCGAGACCGTCCTGCCACAGGCGCATGAGGCGGTGTTGGCCCACGGCGGAGACCGCCTGGAGGACCGCCGGGTCCGACGGCCGCTGCTCCCCGCGCCCGAGCGCCGCCCAGCCGGCGGCGATGGCGCCGGAGGTGACCACCACCACGGTGTGACCGGCGACGCGCGCCGCGGCGACCTCGTCGCACAACCTGGTCACCGTCTCCTCCGTGACCGACGAGGAGCCCACCTTGACGACGGCGATCACGAATCCTCCCCCCAGGTGAAGGTCATGGTGCCGACCGTCACCTCGTCGCCGTCGCGCACGCCCGCCCGGGCCAGGGCGCGATCGACCCCGAGCCGCCGCAGCCGGCGCACCGCCTCGGCTTGCGCGCCCACGTCGTTGAGGTCCGACAGCGCGACCGCACGCTCGGCGACCCGGCCGACCACCACCCAGGCGCCGTCACCGGAGCGCCGGACGTCCACGCCCTCGGGCACGGGCCGATGCACGACGATCTCGCTCGAGGCCACCGAGGCCTCCTCGGCCCGCATCTCCTGCACGATGCCCGCGAGGCGCTCGACCAGAACGCCGACGCCCTCGCCGGTCGCCGCCGAGAGCACCAGGTCGCTCACACCCTCGTCGTCGGACGCGACATCGGCCTTGCTGCCCACCACCACGCGCGGGCGGTCGAGCAGCTCGGGACGGTAGGAACCGAGCTCGGAGAGCAAAATGCGCAGTTGCGTCGACGGCGCGTCGCCCCCGAGCGCGGGCGCGGCGAGGTCGAGCAGCACCACCAGCACCCGCGCCCTCTCGATGTGGCGCAGGAACTGGTGCCCCAGGCCCTTGCCCCCGGCCGCGCCCTCGACCAGCCCGGGGATGTCGGCCATGACGAACACGGTGCCATCGCGCACCCCGCCCACCCGGACCACGCCCAGGTGCGGCTCCAGGGTGGTGAACGGGTAGTCCGCGATCTTCGGCTTGGCGGCCGACACGGTCGAGATCAGCGTGGACTTGCCCGCGTTGGGGAAGCCGACCAGCGCAACGTCGGCCATCAGCTTGAGCTCCATGTCGAGCCAGAACTCCTGTCCCTTCTCCCCCTGCTCGGCGAAGGCGGGAGCCCGCCGCTTGTTGGACAGGAAGCGAGCGTTGCCCCGCCCCCCCTGGCCCCCCTCGGCCACCATGAACCGGGCACCCTCGGTCGCCAGATCGCAGACCACCACACCGTCCCGGTCGCGCACGACGGTGCCCACGGGTACTGGCACCTCCAGGTCCTTGCCGCGGGCGCCGTGCCGCTTGGAACCCGAGCCGTGCACGCCGTCGGTGGCGCGCCGGAACGGATGGTCGCGGAAGCCCAACAGCGACGACTCGTTCACCGACGCCACCAGCCACACGTCACCGCCGTGGCCTCCGTCGCCCCCGTCGGGCCCACCGCGGTCCACGTGGGCCTCGCGGCGCCACGACACCGCCCCGGCTCCCCCGTCGCCGGCGCGCGCGTGCAGCTGGGCCTGGTCGACGAATCCGGGCATAGGGGGAGAGCCTAAGAGCCGAGCAGACGGCGGGCGCGCTGCCCGACCTCGGCCCGGGCCTGCTCACCGTCGATCCGGGTGCACCGGCCCCCCTCGACGACGCCGACCCCGCCGACCCAGACGTCGGTCACCAGGTACCCCGCCCCTGCCCAGACGAGGTGACCGAGGAGCTCGGCGTCGGTGACGGAGGGTGTGAACCGTGCGTCGTCGGTGCGCAGGTGGATCAGGTCTGCCGGCCGGCCCACCTCGAGCGAGCCCACCGGGAGGCCCAATGCCTCGCCACCACCCCTGGTGGCGAGGCGCAGCGCCCCGGCCGAGGTCACCGCACCCGGATCGGTCGCGGTGGCGCGCGCCAACAGGGCCGCGAGCCGCATCTCGTCCCACAGGTGCAGGTCGTCGTTGGAGGCGGGTCCGTCGGTGCCGATGCCGACCCGCACCCCCCGGTCGAGCAGCGCGCGCAGCGGCGCGATGCCCGCCCCCAGCTTCCCGTTGGAGCCCGGGCAGTGCGCCACTGCCACGTCGTGGCCGGCCAGGATCGCCAGGTCTGCCTCGTCGAGCCACACCGAGTGGGCCGCCAGGACGCGGCCGTCGAGGGCTCCCTCGGACTCCAGCACGGCGGGCGCGCTCATTCTGTAGCGTTCGCGCACCTGCTCGCACTCGGACACCGTCTCCGAGAGGTGGATCTGCATCAGCGCGTCGCGCCGTTGCGCTTCTCCTGCAATCTCGCGCAGCCCCTCACGCGGCACCGTGTAGACGGCATGGGGCCCGAAGCCCAGGTGCAGCCGGCCCTCCCTGCCCTCCATCGCGTCGAACAGCCGGCACGCCTCCCCGAGGAGATCCTCCCACCCGTTCCCGGGTGCCCCGGGCACGTCGAAGATCCCCGGCGTGTACACGGCCCGGATCCCCGAGTCGATCACGGCCTCGGTGACCGCGCCGGGATGGCGGTACTGCTCGCACGTGGTCGTGACGCCGTTGCAGAGCAGCTCGGCCGCGCCGAGTGCCATGCCCCAGTACACGTCGTCGTCCTCGAGCAGCGCCTCACGCGGCCAGACGGTCTCGCTCAGCCAGCGGTCCAGGGGCAGCCCGTCCCCCGCGCTGCGCACCAGGGTCATCGGGGAGTGACCGTGGCAATTCACGAGGCCGGGCATCAGCAGGCCGCCGAGCTGACGCACCTCCGTCCCCACGGCCGCCGGCACCTGCCAGGGGTCACCGACCCATGTGATCAGCCCGTCCTCGAATTCGACCGCACCCGGGAGCAGCATGGTGTCCCCGGCGTCGACGGTGAAGACGGCGTCGGCCACCAGCCGCAGCGTCATGGCGCGCCGACGAACAGGCGGCCCGACAGATCGTTCGAGACGTGGATCGCCTCCGAGCCACCCTCGACCGTGACCTCGACGTTGCCGTCCGGGTCGCGACCCCCGATGAGGGCGACGACGCCGGGGATGAAGCCGCCCTCGTCGAGCAGCGTCAGCGAGCCCAGATTGAGCTCGACCTCCTCGCTGATGCGCACCAGTCGCACCCGCTCCCCCGCGCCCACCTCGGCCAGGGGTCGGGTCGGGGCCGCCGGTTCCGCTGAATGCGACCCCGGGATCGGGTTGCCGTGCGGGCAGGTGGCCGGGTCACCCAGCAGCTCGACCAGCCGGGCTTCGACGTCGTCGGAGATCACGTGCTCCCACCGCCCCGCCTCACGGTGCACCTTGTGCCACTCGAGCCCGATGACGTCGACGAGCAGCCGCTCGGCCAGGCGGTGCTTGCGGACCACCTTCTCGGCCAGCGCGCGCCCGCTCTCGGTGAGCGAGAGCCGTCTCCCCTCCCGGGTCACGTACCCCTCCTCGGTGAGCCGGTCGAGCATCTCCGACACCGACGGGGCGGAGCGACCCAGGCGCTCCGCGATGCGGGCCTGGATCACGGGCACACCCTCCTCCCCCAGGGCGAGGATGGTCTCGAGGTACTCCTCGACGGGCGGGTGGTACTCCTGCGGCGTGCGCGCGCCGGGTTCAGGCATGGCAATGGTCCCCGTCGGACGACGGGGGCACGTCGAGGGCGGGGTTGCGGTCGAAGAACCCGAAGGGGACGAGCGAGAAACCGGTGTACTCCACCGGCATGACCGGCCAGTCCTCGGGCCGCGGGATGTGGGTGATCCCGAAGGTGTGCCAGAGGACGATGTCGGTGTCGACGAGGTCCCGGTCCTGGGCGGTCCACGCCGGGAGACCCGCGCCGCCCGCGTGCTGGTTGGGATAGTCGCCTGCCGCATGCCGCTCGTCGGGCGAGAAAGGGGTCACCCACAGGTTGTGCGCCGCGAAGGCGGCCCGCCGGCCGATGCTCGACTCGGGCGCGGCGAGCAGCGTCGGCGTGGCGGCCGGCAGGAGCTTGTACGCCGTGGGCTGGTTCAGCCCGTTGCGCCGGCTGCGGTTGGCGATGCGCCACGTACGCGAGCGGGACGGATCCGCGTTGCGCCTGGCCGCCAGCTCGGTCTCGAGCAGTGTGGTCGTCGTGCCGAAGGCACTGCCGACCGGGTTCGCTTCGCCGGGGGGCGAGGGTACCGCGTCGACCTCGTAGACGGTGTTGTCGGGCCCGTCGATCTCGATGTCGAGCCGGACGTTGAACAGGTGCTGGTGGTACGGCGCCGCCAGCCCCGGCGCCACCATGCGCGCGTGGTCCCCGGGATCGCCGCCCTCCACGGCCATGGTCGACATGATCCCGCTGAGCTTCACCTCGAGCTGCATGGTGCCGTCCAGATAGAAGTACCAGTAGAACCCGTACTCGTAGTTGCCGACGGTGGCGATGGAGCTGACGACCAGCCGGCGCGACCGGCGCACCTCGGTGCGGCCCGAGACCATGTCGACGTGCTTCCACAGAATGGAGTAGTCCTCCTCGTGCATGCAGATGGCGTTCGCCTTGGCGTGCGGCTTGCCCCGCTCGTCCGCGAAGACGTCGTCGAAGTAGTGGATCTCACCAAGGCAGTCGCAGCCGAGGGTCAGCGAATTGGCCATGCGTCCGAGCCCCCATTCACCCGCGTCGAACGCGCTCTTCCACCGGTGCATCGGACTGGGGTGCCCGTAGGGCACCACCATCTCGCTGACGGACGCGCGGTAGACGAGCGGACGCACCTTGCCGCCGTCCTGGTAGCCGATGGTCGAGAGGACGAGACCCTCGAGCGGGTCCATGCCCACCCGCAGCGACCACTTCTGCCACCGCACGAGATTGCCGTCCACCACGAAGCTCGGGCCTTCGGGCTGGGTGATGCTGAGCGGCTTGAGGTCGGTGCGCAGCGGTCCGTTGTCCTCGGGGTAGTAGCTGCCCGACGTCGGGGGCACGGGGACGGTGCCGTAGTCGAGCACCTCGAGCACCTCGCCCCGCCCCATGTCGACGATGGCCAGCAGCCCCTCGAGCGGACGGGCATAGCCATTGTCGTCGGCCGACTCGCGCAGGTAGGCCAGGCACTTGGTGATCCGACGCCCCTTCTCGTGCTCGAGCCCGAAGGTCCCTGCGGGCCACGGGTCGACCTGGACGAGCGACCGGTCCACCACGCCGCGGCGGTCGAGCGCGGCGTTCCATTCCTCGCACCCGGCCAGCGCGAGCAGCGCGGCGTAGGCCTCTCCCATCTGCAACGGCGGGCGGACGTCCTCGACCACCTCCCAGCGCACCACCTCTCCCCGGGTGACCGAGACGACCGCCTCGACCACGTCGGCCTCGGGGCCCTGCAACAGCACCATGCGCACCTGGCGGTCGATGCGGGCGGCGGCCCCCGGCTCCCCCCGGTCGACCGCCCGCACGACCTCCTTGGGTGGATCGCACAGGGCCACGTAGGCGAATCGGAGGGCGTCGTCCGCCACGGCGGCCCGGCCACTGTCGAAGACGATCTGGCGGGCCGCCATCATCTCGTCACCCGTCAGCGGCGACAGCGGGTGGAGCGACACCGGGGCGGGAACGGCAGTGGTCGACATTGACGCCATGGTACGTGGCGGGCGGCCGCAGGCCGCCTACCATGCCTGAATGGACGATGCGGCCGAGCGTGCCGCCCGCAGCGCCCACGAGCTGGCCCGTCGCACCGGCACCGACCGTCACGACGTCCTGGTCGTGCTGGGCAGCGGTCTCGCCGGCGTGGGCGAGATCCTGGGCGCCGGAGGCCCCTCGCTTCCTCTCGACACCCTGCCGTTCTTCCCCCGCTACACCGCCGCGGGGCACCGGGCCCAGGGCTGGTCGGTCGACCTGGCGGGAAAGCGCGTCCTGATCTTCGGGGGCCGCTGCCACCTGTACGAGGGCCTGCAGCCGGAGGAGGCCGTCCATCCCCTGCGCACCGGCGTTGCGGCCGGCTGCGGCACCGTCATCCTGACCGCCGCCGTCGGCGGCGTGCGCCCGGACCTGGCCACGGGAGCGATCATGGTCGTGGAGGACCAGCTGAACCTCACGGGGTGCAGCCCGCTGCGCGGCCCCGACTTCGTCGACATGGTCGGCGCCTACGCGCCGTCGCTGTCCCGGCTGGCTCTTGCCGTTCCGGCTTCGGTGGCGCCCGGGCTCTCCCCCCGCCCTGGCGTCTACGCCCAGGTGCTCGGGCCCCAGTTCGAGACACCGGCCGAGATCGCCATGCTGCGGACGGCGGGAGCGGACGTGGTCGGCATGTCGATGGCGATCGAGACGATCGCCGCCCGCCGGGCCGGGGCCGAGGTCCTCGGCCTGGCCGTGGTCACCAACGCGGCCGCCACCAGCTCCGTCACCACCGACATCGCCGGCATCGGGGCCGTCGGCGACGCCGCCGCCCCCACCGTGGCCGAGATCGTCCGCCACGTCGTAAGGTCACTCCCGTGACCACTGCACCCGCCGGCGTCGACCACGTGGCGATCAACGTCCCCGACGTGCCGGGAGCGATCGCGTTCTACACCGAGACGATGGGGCTCGTCCAGAATTTCACCCGGCCCGACTTCGGGTTCGCCGGGGCCTGGCTGGACACCGCCAACGGACAGCAGGTGCACCTCATCGAGCTCCCGGCGCCCCCCAACGTGGGCCAGCATTTCGCCCTCGTCTACGACGACCTCGACGTGATCGTGCCCGAGCTCCGGGGACGGGGCCTCGAGGTGACGGACCCCGTCCCGGTGGGTGAGACCGGCCGCCGGCAGGCCTTCACCAGCGACCCGTGGGGCAACGGGATCGAGTTGCACCAGCGACCCCGTTGAAGGCCCGGCGGCTCAGCTCCGCGTGATCGGGATCGCGTCGGAGACCCGGTTGCGTGACACACGCGTGACCACCGACGCCAAGAAGGGGAGCCGCGCCCTCGGGGCGCGTCTCGGTCAGTCGCCCGAGACGACGCTGATCTGCTTGCGCCCGCGGCGCTCGCCGAACTTCACCACTCCGTCCGCCATGGCGAACAGCGTGTCGTCGCCGCCCCGCCCGACGTTGGCGCCGGGGTGGAACTTGGTGCCGCGCTGGCGCACCAGGATGGAGCCGGCGGTCACCGTGGTGCCGTCGAACTCCTTGACCCCCAGGCGCTGCGCCTGCGAGTCGCGGCCGTTGCGGGTCGACCCGCCGCCCTTGGTCTTCGACATGTCGGACTCCTCGGATTCCCTCGGCCTCAGCCGGCCGCTGTGATCGCGGTGATCTCCAGCGTCGCGTAGTGCTGGCGGTGACCCCACCGGCGGCGCTGGTTGGACTTGGACTTGTAGGTCATGGCGTTGATCTTGGGGCCCAGCTCCGAGCCCACGACCTTGGCCGTGACCGAGGCACCCTCCAGCTGCGCCGGCGTGGCCAGTACGGTCGCGCCGTCGACCACGAGGACGGGCTCCAGCGACACCTCGGTGCCGATGGGCTGGCCGAGCAGCTCCACGCGGACGCGCTGGCCCTCCGCGACGCGCTCCTGCTTTCCTCCGGACCTGATGACGGCATACATGAAGGGGAGATCCTAGCGCAGGACCGAATCGTCGAGGGTCACACCCCTGCCCCCGCAGACGGCACACTCGGTCGAAAGGGTCTCGAGCAGGCCTTCCGAGACCCGCTTGCGGGTCATCTCGACCAGTCCCAGCTCGGAAATGTCGAAGACCTGGGTCCGGGTCTTGTCCCGGGCCAGGGCGTTGCGCAGCGCGGACGCCACCCGGTCCCGGTTCTCGCGGATCTCCATGTCGATGAAGTCGATGACGATGATGCCGCCGATGTCCCGCAGCCGCAGCTGGTGGGCGACCTCCTCGGCCGCCTCCAGGTTGTTGCGGAAGACCGTCTCCTCCAGGTTCGTCTTGCCGACGTTCTTCCCCGTGTTGACGTCAATGACCGTCAGCGCCTCGGTGCGCTCGATGATGAGCGAGCCCCCCGAGGGGAGCCATACCTTGCGGTCGAGCGCCTTGTGGAGCTGCTCGTGCACGTGGTAGCGCTCGAAGATCGGGAGGCCCTCGACCTCGGGGTCGTAGTACTCGACCCGGTCCGAGAGCTCGGGGCTCACCGCCCGCACGTAGTCCCGCACCTGCTCGAACAGCTCCAGGTCGTCGATCACGACGCCCCTGTACTCCGCGTTGAGCTCCTCGCGCAGGATCCGCACCGACAGCTCGGGCTCCCGGTAGAGGAGGCCGGGGGCGTCGGACTTCTTGGCCTCGGCTGCTATCGAGTTCCACTGCTCAAGCAGGGTGGTCACGTCGCGCTGCAGCTCGTCGGCCGAGACTCCCTCGGCCGCGGTGCGCACGATCATGCCGTGGCCGGCCGGCTTCACCTCGTCGATGATGCGGCGGAGCCGCCGCCGCTCGGTGTCGCCCAGGCGCTTGGAGATGCCGAACGCGCTGGAGTTCGGGACGAGGACGGCGAAGCGCCCCGGCAGCGAGACCTCCTGGGTGAGGCGTGCGCCCTTGGCCCCGATGGGGTTCTTGGTCACCTGGCACAGAATGCTCTGTCCCGCCTTGAGCACGTCCTCGATCCGGGGCTGCTGCGACGACGCCCCGCCCTCGATGTCGTCGCGGTCGTAACGCACGTCACCCCGGTACAGGACGGCGTTCTTCGGGATGCCGATGTCGACGAAGGCAGCCTCCATGCCGGGCAGCACGTTCTGCACCCGCCCCCGGTACACGTTGCCGTCGATCTGGCTCGTGTCGTCGGCCGCCCGGGACACGTAGTGCTCCACCAGGGTCCGACCCTCGAGCATGGCGATCTGGGTCATGTGGGGCTGGACGTGCACGCAGACCAGGTACCGGCCCACCTGCTTGGAGCGGCGCTCCCGTGCAGCCGGGCGGCGCCTGCTGCGCGCCCGCTTGGCGCTCCCGTCGAGGCTCTCCGGAGCGGCGGCGCCCGTCGGAGCGTCCTCACCGGTTTCCGCCTCCTGCGTCGCCGTGGGCCCCGGCCGCACCAGCGGAACCACGGGGGCAGCCGCCGCCGGCGGCGCGGCGGGTGCCGGCCGCGTGTCCCCGATCTTCGGCTTCGGTCGCTGGGGCGCTGGGCGCGGGTCGTCCGGGGGGCTAGTGCCTCCCGACGCCTCCCGGGGGGGACCCTCCGGGGTCTGGCTGAATTCCGTCTCGGACATGAGGGAAAGCCCTCCTCGCGTACTGTGTCGCGTCCGCGCCGGTCCCGGGCCCGCTCACGGAGAGGGGCTCGAACCGTCCGCCGTCGCGTTCGATCCATTGATGCGTTCGACAGGCCCGCCCGAGCACCGCGTCGGTGCCGAGCGACGTGACCAGGTCGGCCGGACGGACGCCACGCGGGTGCGTGGCCAACTCCGCCCGGAGATCACCGTTGGGGCTGGTCACGGACAGTGCCAGGATTGCCGGGCGGATGTCGTCTTCGGCCTGACGACCCTTCCGCTCCCGCCGGACAGCCAGAATGGGGGCAGCGAGCACCTTCTCGACCCGCTCCTGCAGCTCCTCACCTGGCACTCCGAGCACCTCCAGCTCCCAATCGCACGATGCTACCTCCTGCTGGAGCGAACCCTCGGCTTCACCGACCAGGGCGGCCGCCTCGACATCGATCCCCTCGGGCAGCAACACGCTCAGGGCTCCGGGCAACTCGGGCACCGGGATCTCACCGGACTCGACGGGCCCGAGGCGCACGTCGAGGTACTCGCCGAAGGACTCGCAGCCCGTGGGCAGGGCCAACCCGAAGCTCACCAGGGGGTGGGGCACGAAACCCTGCGAGTAGGCCACGGGCAGCCGGCTGCGCCGCAAGGCTCGTTCCCACATGCGGGCCACGTCCCGGTGGCTCGTGAAGCGGATCTTCCCCGCCTTGGTGAAGCGCAGGCGGAGGCGGCGCGGTGCTCCCGGTACGGGGGCCTCAGGAGGCACGGCCGACCAGGCGGACGGGGATGCGGTCCCCGACGCTGAGGTCCTGGCCCGTGCCCTGGCTGCCCCCCGCCGGCGGGACCGGCGAGGCCACCACGTGTTCGAGGCCGAAGCCGGTGCAGGCCCCGCAGTCGTAGCAGGGCGTCCAGCGGCAATCCTCGACGGCCACCCGTGCCAGCGCATCCTGCCAGTCACCCCAGAGGAAGTCGCGGTGCAACCCCGCCGAGATGTGGTCCCAGGGCAGGGCCTCGTCGGCGCCCCGCTCGCGATGGCACACCTCGTCGACGCTCAGGCCCTCGGCGGCCAGCGCCGCCTCCCACAGCGAGAGGTCGAAGCGCTCCGACCATTCCTGGAACGTGCCGCCGGCCCGCCAGACGCGCTCGATCACCGCACCCATGCGCCGGTCACCCCGGCTGGCCAGCCCCTCGGCGACCGAGGCGGACGGCTCGTGCCAGCGGATCGTGAGGCCCCGGGAGCGCCGGGCCGCCTCGCGCAGGAGCGCCACCTTGCGCTCGAGCTCGGCCACGGTGTCCTGCCCGAACCACTGGAAGGGCGTGTGGGGCTTTGGCACGAACCCGCCCACCGAGGCCACGACCGTCACCGACTTCTGGTGACGACGCCCGATCTCGACGCACCGTGCACCCAGCTCCGCGATGCCGAGCACGTCCTCGTCGCGCTCGGTGGGGAGCCCGATGAGGAAGTAGAGCTTGATCCGCCGCCAGCCCTGGCTGAAGGCGGCGTCGACCGCGCCGTAGAGATCCTCCTCGGTGATGAGCTTGTTGATGACCGTGCGCATCCGCCACGTCCCGCCCTCGGGAGCGAAGGTCAGGCCCGTGCGGCGCACCTTCTGGATCTGCGCCGCGGTGCCCACGGTGAAGGCGTCCACCCGCAGGGACGGGAGGCTGACCGAGACCCGTCCGCCGTGCACGGGATCGTCGACGATGTCGCGCACGGTGTCCTCGATGTCCGAGAAGTCCGCCGTGGAGAGCGACGTCAGGGTCACCTCGTCGTAGCCGGTGCGCTCCAGGCCGTTGCGCACCAGTGCGCGGACCTGCTCGGCCGGCCGCTCGCGTACCGGCCGGGTGATCATGCCGGCCTGGCAGAAACGGCACCCCCGCGTGCAGCCCCGGAACACTTCGACGTTGAGGCGGTCGTGGACGACCTCGGTCAGCGGCACCAGCTGGCGCGAGGGGTAGGGCCAGTCGGCCAGGTCGGCCACCGTCCGCTTCGTCACCTCCGCCGGTACCCCCGCGTCGACCGGCTCCGTGGACACGAGCCGCCCGTCCACGTAGGAGGGCGCGTAGAGCGCCGGGACGTAGACGCCCTCGAGCTGGGCCAGCGACCGCCACAGCGCGCCGCGGTCCCGCTGCACCGCGGGCGACCCCTCCAGCCAGGCGGCCATCACCTCGTTGACCTCGCCCACGGCCTCCTCCCCGTCACCGAGCACGAAGGCGTCGACGAAATCGGCCAGTGGTTCGGGGTTGTACGCGCAATGGCCGCCCGCCACGACGAGGGCGTCGTCTCCGGACCGCTCTACCGCATGCAGTGGAAGGCCGGCCAGGTCGATCAGGTTCACGAGGTTGGTGTAGACGAGCTCGGCCGACAGGTTGAAGGCCAGCACGTCGAAGGCCGCCGCGGGCAGGTGCTGCTCCACGCTGAAGAGGGGCACACCGGCGGCGCGCATGGCCGCCTCCATGTCGACCCAGGGTGCGTAGGAGCGTTCCGCCACCGCGTCGGGCCGCTCGTTGAGGATCTCGTAGAGGATCTGGAGGCCCTGGTTGGGCAGGCCGATCTCGTAGGTGTCGGGGTAGAGCAGGAGCCACGCCACCTTGCCCGGGCCGTGCTCGGGGTACACCGCGCCCTGCTCGCCGCCGATGTAGCGGGCCGGCTTGGTCACCGTGGGCAGGAGGCGCTCGATCGTCGGCCAGAGGGTCTCCATGGGCCACAACCCTACGGGACGCTCATCCCCCGCCCGTCGTCGTGCTCGTCGTCGTGCTGGCGGCCGTCCCCGTCGTGCCCGCGGCCGGCCGGGTCGTCGTGGTGGTGGTGGTCGGCGTCCCGAACGGCGCGTTGGTCACTGGCGCGGTCAGGCTGGGCGGGCTGGCCGGCGTCGGCGTCTTGACCGTGGTGCTGATCGGGTTGGCGAGGATGTAGTTGAAGATGTTGCGCACCAGCGGCGCCGCTGCCTGGGCGCCGTAGCCGCCCTGGTCGATCACGGCGAGCACGACGTACTGCGGGTTGGGGTTGGGGCCGAAGGCGACGAACCAGCTGTTGGGCTCCTCACCCGACTGGTTCGAGGCGGTACCCGTCTTGCCGGCCAGGTTCCACGAGGCGGGGAAGCCCTGGAAGTCCGCGTAGGCAGTGCCGTGCGGACTGGAGACCACGCCCTCGAAGCCCGCCAGCATCGCCGCGTAGTTCGCCGGGGAGATGGCCACGTGCCCGGTCACCTGCGGGGTCAATTTCTTGACGACCTTGCCCGTCACCGGGTCCACGATCTCGGAGGCGACCTGGGGCGCGTACCGGGTGCCTCCGTTGGCAAAGGTCGAGTAGGCCACCGCCTGTTCGATCGGGGTGAGCACGGTCTCGCCCTGTCCGAACGCCATCTCGATGTTGTCACCGGTGAACCACGAGGCCGCGTAGGGGAACGCCTTGGGCGCCTCGGCGTGCAGCTTGGCTCGTAGGAGGTAGCTGTCGACGCGCCCCTGGGCCTCCCCGGGAAGGTCGATGCCGGTGATGGTCCCCTCGCCGTACTGCGTCGCCTCGTTCTGAACGGGTGTGTCCCCGAACTGTCCCCGGTCCGTCCAGAACATCTGGCCCAGGTTGTAGAAGAAGGAGTCGCTCGACACGGTCAGCGCGCCGGTGACGTTGTAGGTGCCACCGCTGTCGCCCGGGTCGTCGTGCAGGATGCACCCGGTGTCGTTGTTGACCCCGGGAGCGGGGCAGCCGGCGATGTGGAAGGTGCCGGTGTCGTCGTAGGGGGTGGTGGGGGTGATCAATCCGTCCTGGAGCGCGGCGGTGGCCGTGACGAGCTTGAACGTCGAACCCGGTGTGTACTGGCCCTCGATGGCGTAGTTGTTCTCCGCGCCCGACGCCGACAGCGCGGTGTAGTTGGCCGACGAGATGCCCCCCACCCACTCGTTCAGGTCGTAGGTCGGGTACGACGCCATGGCCAGCACCTGGCCGTTCTGGGGGTTCATCACGATGGCGGCCCCGTTGGGCGCCGACGGGAGACGCCCCCCGTCCACCTGGTCGGGCGTGTGGCGGTCGGCCAGGATCTGTTGCTGCAGGTCGTTCTCCACCTCCTCCTGCAGTCCCGTGTCGATGTTGAGGACCGCGGTGTCCCCGATCTGGGGTGCCGTGGTGCTGAGGGTGCCGACGACGGTCCCGCTGGCGTCGACCGAGAGGGCCTGTCGCCCGGCGACGCCCCGGAGGTACGGCTCGTACTGCGCCTCGATGCCCGACACGCCGATCTGGCTGCCCTGGGTGTAGCCCTGGTTGGGATGGGCGGCCAGGTAGGTCGAAGAGATGTCGCCCACGTAGCCGAGGATGTGGGTGGCCGTGGTCCCGCCCTGCGGGTAGGTGCGCTGCGCCACCGTCTCCACGCTGACGCCCGGGTACTCCGACTGGTGGGTCTGGAGGAACTGCACGGTGGCGCTGGAGACCCCGACCGCGACGGGCACCGGCTCGTAGGGGCTGTACTGGTCGTTGTTGATGGACGCGGTGACCTGCTTGGGTGTCTGCCCGACGAGCGCAGCCACCATGCCGACGATCTGGGGGTTCTGTGCCGCCTCGGCGCGCGAGAGCAGGATCTCCTGCTGCGGCGTGTTCGACACCAGCACCGTCCCGTTGCGGTCGACGATCTCGCCCCGCGGCGCGGCGATGCTCACGACCCGCACCTGGTTCCGCGTGACGGCGGCGGCGTAGCTCTTGCCCTCCACCACCTGGAGCGTCCACAGCCGCAGCACGAGGACGCCGAAGAGCAGCAGCACGATGACCCCGACGACGCGCAGCCGGAGATTGGGTCTGGACTCCTCCTCCTCGGGGGAGCCCACGATGGACGCCACGTTGACGCTCTTGCGCGGCCGCATGCGCGGCTGGCGGGCGTCGGCGCGCCAGGAGCTGCCACGCGCCGGCCGCGTCGATGGCTTGGGGTGGAGCCGATCGCCGCGGATCGGATGGCGGAGGGTCCGCTTCACCAGGCCCTGCTGCCGGCATCGGCAGAGACGAGCGAGCGGCGGTTGTTCTCACCGGCCAGAGCCCACCGCATCAGGCGGTTGACGGGCAGCACGAGCACGACGCTCGAGACACCCACGACCAGGCAGACGGCCAGGAAGTCGATCTGCACCATCTGCTGTTGACCGAGAATCGCACCGAGCACGGCGAACAGCATGTCCGCTGCGACGCTCCCCGCGAGCGCGGCCACCGGCTTGAGCCACGCCGCACGCGGGTCCACGGCCGCCGTCAGCGAACCCGTCACGAAGCCGAGCAGGCAGCCCACCAGGGCGGACAGCCCGAAGGGGGTGGGGAGCACGAGGTCGAAGGCCAGCCCGGCCCAGAAGCCCACGATGGCGCCCGTCTCGGGCCCGTCGAGCAGGGCGGCGGTGATGGGGAGCAGCCACAGGAGGTCAGGGTGGGCGCCGCCGATGCGCAACGCGATCATCACGGTCTGCTGCACCATCACCACGACGAAGATCACCAGCGCGACCCGGACCATGGACCGGCCGGTCATGTCGGGGGCACCCACTGCACCACGTCGAGGTACGCCAGCTGGCCCAGGTCGGCCTCGGGGTCGACCTCGATCGTCTCCTGGCTGGCGCCCGCGGGGGTGTGGAACGATCGCACGCTGGCCACGGGGATCCCGGGTGGGAACGCCGCCGCGTCGAGGCTGCTCGTGAACATCACCTCGCCCTTGTACAACGGCGTGTGCGGCGGCACGAGGTCGGCGGTCATGGAGCTGGACGGCCCCTGGCCGTCCACGATGCCGGTGTACTCGTTGCCCGGCCCGAACGTGACGCCGACCTTGGACTGGCCGTCGGTGATGAGGCGCACGACCGACGTGTGGTGGAACGACTGGATCACCTGCCCCACGAGGCCGCCCGCGCCGACGACGGGGTAGCCGACGTCGACCCCGTCGGCACGGCCCTTGTCGAGCGTGATGGTGGCGGTGAAGTTGGAGGAGTACTCGTCGATCGTCTGCGCCGTCACGGTCGTCAGCGACTGCAGGAAGGGCAGGTTCTGCAGCGCCATCAGCTGGCGCAACTGGTTGTCCTCGAACCCGCGCTCGGCCTGAGCGGCCCGCAACTGACCGATCGTCTGCTGCAGCTGCTCGTTCTGGGCCTGCACCGACCCGTAGTTGAACGCGCCGGCGAAGAAGTCGCCGATGGGGCTGATGATGTCGAGGGTGCCCTGGCGCAACGGAGCGTAGACGTCGTTGGCCACCGACTTGACCCCCGAGGTGACGCTGTGCGTCCGCCCGTTGAGGTCGAGGGAGATCAGGGACAGCGAGAGGACGACGAGAATGATGACCGTGAGGGTGCGGCGCGACCGCCGGGACCGGGCCACCCAGAGGAAACCGGTCGCTCGGTCAGCGCGTGGAAGTGGTGATCAGCACCCGCTTCAACGCCTCGAACTCTTCCAGGCACTGGCCGCTGCCGATGGCCACGCAGTTCAAGGGGTCCCGGGCCACCACGATGGGCATGCCGGTCTCGTGCTGCAGGCGCGACTCCAGCCCGTGCAGCAGGGCGCCGCCGCCGGTGAGCACGATCCCCTGCTCCATGATGTCGGCCGCCAGCTCGGGCGGGGTCCGGTCGAGGGTGACCTTGACGGCGTCGATGATGGCGGACACCGGCTCCTCGATCGCCCGCCGGATCTCCTCGGTGGACACGACGATGGTCTTGGGGAGACCGCTGACGAGGTCGCGGCCGCGGATCTCGGCGTGCAGCTCCTGCTCGAGCGGATACGCCGACCCCAGCGTGATCTTGATCTCCTCCGCCGTGCGCTCGCCCAGCGCGAGGCTGAACTCCTTCTTGACGAACGACACGATGGCCTCGTCGAGCTCGTCGCCGCCGATGCGCACCGACTGGCTCGTGACGATGCCGCCGAGAGAGATGACGGCGACCTCCGTCGTCCCACCGCCGATGTCGACCACCATGTTCCCCGTCGGCTCGTGCACCGGGAGGCCGGCGCCGATGGCGGCGGCCATCGGCTCCTCGATGATGTAGGCCCGGCGCGCGCCGGCATACTCGGCCGCCTCCATGACGGCGCGGCGCTCCACGCCCGTGATGCCCGACGGCACGCAGATGACCATGCGCGGCTTGGCGAAACGCCGCTGGTGCACCCGGTGGATGAAGTAGCGCAGCATCTTCTCGCAAATCTCGAAGTCGGCGATGACGCCGTCCTTGAGGGGCCGGATGGCCTGGATGTTCGACGGCGTGCGGCCGATCATCCGCTTGGCCTCCGCCCCCACCGCCAGTGGTCGGCCGTCCTTGATGTCGACGGCGACGACCGAAGGCTCGTTCAGGACGATGCCGCGGCCGCGGACGTACACCAGCGTGTTGGCGGTACCGAGGTCGACGGCCATGTCACGACCAAGGAGGGAAAGGCGGTTTTCGGCCATAGCTGGAAGTCTCCCGAGGGAATTCTGGACGGATGCCGGGCAGTGGCGCCCGTGGTGGTGCGTCCACAGGCTACGGGACTGGAGGGGTGTCCACAAGGCGGTCGGGCTGCTACACCCATCTGACCTGGGATTCCGGTCGGCCCTCCCGGCTCCGCCCGGGATGGCCTACGAAGCCGCCAGACCGGGGAAGAAGAGGGCGATCTCCCGCGCCGCGGACTCGTGCGAGTCGGACCCGTGGACGAGGTTCTCGGTCGTCTCGATCCCGAATTCGCCGCGGATCGTGCCTGGCGCCGCCTCCGCCGGATTCGTGGTGCCCATCATGAGACGCACCACGGCGTAGGTGTCCTCGGGGCCTTCGACCACCATGACGAGCGAGGGCGACCGCGTGATGAAGGTGACCAGGTCCCCGAAGAACGGCCGCTCACGGTGCTCGGCGTAGTGGGTTTCGGCCACCTCCTTGGTGATCGTCCGGAGCTCGGCTGCGACCAGGCGGAGGTTCTTGCGCTCCAGGCGGCTGACGATCTCGCCGGCGAGCCCACGCTCGACGCCGTCGGGCTTCACGATGACAAGGGTGCGGTCCACGAGGGGTCGACACTACACAACGGCACCTGGGCGGTCCGCCCGTCCTCAGCGACCCGCGTCCTCCCAGGGAACGGACGAGGCGAGCGCGTCGGCGCGTGCCGTGCCCACGACGTAGAGCGATCCGGCGACCACGACGAGCCCGTCGGCCCCGACCATCCCGCGCGCCACCCGCAGTGCGGCGCGCACGTCCGGCTCCTCGTAGACGGCCAGTCCGAGCGCGCGTCCCGCTTCCGCGACCGCGGCGACCGGCATGGCGCGCGGCGACTCGGGCTCGCAGGCGATGACCGCCGTGATGCCCGCGGACGCGAGCGGCGCCAGCATGGCGGAAGGGTCGCGACCCGAGAGCATCCCCACCACGGCCACGGACGCCCCGTCGACCGCGAACTCCTCGGTGAGCGCGTCCGCCAACGCGGCCATGCCCGCTGCATTGTGCGCGCCGTCGACCAGCAGCAAAGGCCGACGGCCCAGGACCTCCAGGCGCCCCGGCACGCGCACGGCGGCCAGCCCCTCCTCCACCACCTCGGGGGTGAGTGCGTCGCCGAAGAACGCCTCCACCGCGGCGGTGGCCACGGACGCGTTGACGCCCTGGTGGGCGCCGTGCAGAGGGACCAGCACGTCCTCGTAGCGCCCGCCCGGTGTCCACAGCGTGACGAGACGCCCCCCCACGGCCACCCGGTTGGACTCGCAGCCGAAGTCGCGGCCCGCGATCCACACCGAGGCCGCGCCGACCGCCTCGGCCCGCTCGACCACGATGTCGACCAGCTCGGGGTCCATCCCCCCCACCACCACCCGGCTGCCGGGCTCGATGATGCCCGCCTTGTCCGCCGCGATCCCCTCGAGGGTGGGACCCAGGACGTCGGTGTGGTCGAAGCTGACGTTGGTGAGCACCGCCACGTCGCCGTGCACCACGTTGGTACAGTCCCACGTCCCACCCAGCCCCACCTCTATCACCATGCTGTCGACCGCCTCGGTGGCGAACCACGACAGGGCGGCCGCGGTCAGCAGCTCGAAGCGCGTCGGGTGCTCGTCGAGCAGCGGTTCCAGCAGCGCCAGCTCGGTGAGGACGGCCGTCAGCGACTCGTCGTCGATCGCCTCTCCGTTGCGGGCCAGGCGTTCCGCCACCGTGTGCAGGTTGGGGCTGGTGTAGGTCCCGACGCTCAGGCCCTTGGCCAAGAGGAGCGCGGTGGCCATGGCCGAGGTCGACCCCTTGCCGTTGGTGCCGGTGATGTGGATGGAGGGGATGTCGTCCTGGGGCTCGCCGAGGAGCGCCGTCAGGGCGCGCACGCGGTCGAGCGTCGGCAGCGCACGGCGCCGCGGCATGTTCGCCTCGAAGTCGACGTGGGCGTCGAGCCATGCGAGCGCGTCGTCGAGCCCGTCGAAGGGCGACTGCACCGGCTGCGCCACGGCGACCGGCTCCGGTCCCGGTTCGGTCAGGACGCGGCGCGGCGGGAGCGGGTCGCCTTGACCGGCGCGCCACCGAGCGGCACGAGCGTCGGCGCCACCCGGTCGAGCACGACGGAGCGGTCCACCACGCACTTGCCCACGTCGGTGCGGCTGGGCAGGTCGTACATCACGTCCAGCAGCACCTCTTCGAGGATGGCGCGCAGGCCGCGGGCGCCCGTGCCGCGCAGGAGCGCCTGCTCGGCCACCGCCTCGAGCGCGTCGGGCGTGAATTCCAGCTCCACGTTGTCGAGCGCGAACACCCGCTCGTACTGCCGCGTCAGCGCGTTCTTCGGCTCGATGAGGATCTGCACCAGCGCGTCCTTGAAGAGCGGTGAGACGGCGCTGACCACGGGCAGCCGCCCGATGAATTCGGGGATGAGCCCGAACTTGATGAGGTCCTCGGGCAGCACGTGGCGCAGGATCTCGCCGTCGTCACGGTCCTTGCGGTGCACCTCGGCCCGGAAGCCGATGCCGCGCTTGCCGATGCGCCCCTCGATCAGCCGGTCGAGCCCAGCGAACGCCCCGCCGCAGATGAACAGGATGTTCGTGGTGTCGATCTGGATGAACTCCTGGTGCGGGTGCTTGCGCCCGCCCTGGGGCGGCACCGATGCCGTCGTGCCCTCCAGGATCTTGAGCAGCGCCTGCTGCACGCCCTCCCCCGACACGTCCCGGGTGATGGAGGGGTTCTCGCTCTTGCGGGCGATCTTGTCGATCTCGTCGATGTAGATGATGCCGGTCTCGGCGCGCTTCACGTCGTAGTCGGCCGCCTGGATCAGCTTGAGCAGAATGTTCTCGACGTCCTCGCCGACGTACCCGGCCTCGGTCAGGGCCGTGGCGTCCGCGATGGCGAAGGGCACGTTGAGCATGCGGGCCAGCGTCTGGGCCAGCAGCGTCTTGCCGCACCCGGTCGGGCCCAGCAGGAGGATGTTCGACTTGGCCAGCTCGACGCCGTCCTCGGCGGTGGGCGGACCCGCCTGCACGCGCTTGTAGTGGTTGTAGACGGCGACAGAGAGGATCTTCTTGGCGTACTCCTGGCCGACGACGTAGTCGTTGAGGAAGTCGAAGATCTCGCGCGGCTTGGGCAGGTCCTCGAAGCTCAGCTCGGCCGACTCGTCACGCTCTTCGGCGATGATGTCGTTGCACAGGTCGATGCACTCGTCGCAGATGTAGACACCCGGACCGGCGATCAGCTTCTTGACCTGCTTCTGCGTCTTGCCGCAGAAGCTGCACTTGACGAGATCCCCACCCTCACCGAACTTGGCCACCAGATCGCTTCTCCCGTCCCTTGTCCGATGGTCCTATGCGGCGCCGATGGCCTCGAGGGAGGCCACGTTGCGGGCCGTGATGACCTCGTCGATGATGCCGTAGGTCACCGCCTCCTCCGCCGTCATGATGAAGTCACGGTCGGTGTCCTGGGCGACCTTCTCCTGCGTCTGCCCCGTGTCCTCGGCGAGCATGCCCGAGAGCAGGTCGCGCATGCGGAGGATCTCCTTGGCCTGCAGCTCGATGTCGCTGGCCTGCCCCTCCACGCCGCCCCAGGGCTGGTGCAGCAGGACCCGCGCGTGCGGCAGCGCGAAGCGCTTGCCCTTGGCCCCGGCCGCCAGCAGCACCGCCGCCGCCGACGCCGCCTGACCGAAGCAGAAGGTGGACACGTCGGCCTTGATGAACTTGAGCGTGTCGTAGATGGCGAAGAGCGCCGTGATCTCACCGCCGGGCGAGTTGATGTAGAGATGGATGTCCTTGTCGGGCTCCTCGGACTCGAGGAAGAGCATCTGGGCGCAGATCAGGTTCGCCACCGCGTCGTCGACCGGCGTGCCGAGGAAGATGATCCGCTCCCGCAGCAGGCGTGAGTAGAGGTCGTAGGCGCGCTCACCGCGGTTGGACGACTCGATCACGGTGGGAACCAGGTAGTTGTAGGCCTTCATGCGGTCCCCCGGATTCTGCATCGTCACTCGTTCTCCTCGCTCTGCTCGGCCTCGCCGTCCTTCGACGCATCGGCTCGGAGGTCGTCCCGTGACATCGGGTTCCCCTCTTCGTCGAAGAGCTCCACGTGGTCGAGCAGCCACTCCAGTGCCTTACCCTTGCGCAGCTCCGAGCGTACCGCGCCGGTCCGGCCGGCGGTGTCGAGTTGCCGGCGCAGCTCGGCCGAGGTGGTCCCCATGCTCTCGGCCATCTTGTCCACTTCGGCATCGAGCTCGCCGTCACTGAGCGAAAGCTCCTCGGCCTCCACCAGGGCGCGAAGTGCCAGGTCGGCCTTCACGGCCGCCTGCGAGTCCACACGCACGGCCGCCAGCAGCTCGTCGGGTGACGTGCCCGTGGCCTGGAAGTACTCGGCCAGGCCGAGCTTCTGGGCCTCCAGCCTGTGCTGCAGGTCGTGCAGCCGCTCGTTGACCTCGGCGTCCACCAGGACCTCGGGAACGTCCTCGTCGGAGACGAGCCCCGCCACCGCCTCGATGGTCTTCTGGCGCAGCGCCATCTGGCTCTGCATGAGCTTCACGCGCCCGATGCGGTCGGCAATGTCGGCTCGCAGCTCGGCCACCGTCGAGAATTCGGAGCTCTCGGCCGCCCATTCGTCGTTCGCCTCGGGCAGCTTCTTGACCTTGACCTCCTTGACGAGCACCCGGAAGGCCACGTTCTCCTCGGGGGTGTTCGGGTTCGGCGCGTCGAAGGCGAGGATGGCGCCGGCCTTGGCGCCGTGGAGCTCCGCATCGAGCTCGGAGACGATCGACGCGGAGCCGACCTCGTAGAGGAAGTCGTCGACACCCACCACCTCCGCGCCGGTGGCGTCCTTGCCGTGGAGGTCGATGGTCACCAGGTCGCCGTCGATGGCGGGGCGCTCCACGACGTCGAGCTCCGCGTCGTTCTCGCGCAGCCGGTCGAGCTGGCGCTGCACGTCCTCCTCGCTCACCGCCAATCCGGGCAGTGTGACCTGGAGACCGTCGTAGCCGGGGATGGCGACGAGCGGGCGCACCTGCACGACGGCGTCGAAGGAGACGGCACCGCCGTCCTCGCCGCCGGTGATGTCGATCTCGGGCTGCGCGATCGGGTCGAGCTCGGTGTCGACGACGGCGCGGGCGTAGAAGTCCGGCAGCGACTCGCGCAGCGCCTCGGCGCGCAGCGCGCCGGCGCCGCCCATGCGGGCCTCGAGCACCTTGCGCGGCACCTTGCCGGGGCGGAAGCCCGGCACGCGCACCTGCTGGGCGAGCGACCGCAC
>Ga0181538_10000211_pt1 | contig 67115 bp, 79 predicted proteins | sample PEATcosm2014_Bin_40_FD_119773 | JGI IMG/M metagenome (GOLD analysis project Ga0181538, IMG submission 119773) | Peatland microbial communities from MTU Mesocosm Facility, Houghton, MI, USA - PEATcosm2014_Bin23_30_metaG | ecosystem: Environmental > Terrestrial > Soil > Wetlands > Peat | place...
GAAAAATCCAGTTCCAGATAGTACCAAATACTAAAATTCAGCGTGAAATCGTCGACAAATTTGGGTTATCGAGATACCTACCAGTTTACACTACATTGCCAAAGTGAGTTCAGAAACATAGGTGATCAGGCATGGAAAAATGCCCTTGCAAAGAATCGGGAGTCATACACCCGCGCGGAGGATATACGTGAATATATAAAACTCAAAGAACCTTTGTGGAAAGATTATGAAAAAAGGGTTTTTGATGAGCTCTCTGGGATAACTAGTTTAAAGTGGAAAGAGGAAAAAATCATTTGCTATACTGTGGGTTTTTGCAGGCCGTTTTCCGACCCCCTCACCATAATGCCTTTTGACTCTGATGAGCATTTCATTGACACTTTGATACATGAATTGATACATCAGATATTCACGCAAAATCCGGATAAAATTAAAGGCCCGTATAATTTTTTCAAAGAGAGATATCATTTGGAGACAACAAAAACCTTTAATCATATAGTACTTTATGCTGTGTACTTTGAGCTATACAAAAGATTATTCAATGATGGGAGGTTAGAGCAGATTAAAGCAAGATTGTCGGATAAGGATTATACAAGAGCGTGGGAGATTGTAGAAAAATATGGGTACAACAACATTATAAAGGATTTTCTTGATCACATCGGCTAGAAAGGCTGCAAATTATTACATATTAGGCTTAAATACTTATTAGTTACATATATTAGCATTAAACGGTGGGAAGGTTATGGAGGTAAAGGAAACTAAAACTGCATCAACGGTGGAGGTGCTGGAGATACTAGGAAAGGGAAAGGCAGAGCATACATACGAGCAGCAGCTCGCCTACGACCACGCCAAGAAGTCTGCGCTCTCCGATGCAAAGGTCAAGAAGATGAGGAAAGCATTGGATGATCTTGAGATACTCAGCGATAGCAGCAAGATAACGATTATTGATGTAATGCCAAAGAATCAGATGACTCTTAGGCAGATACTCGCACATGAGAGGAAGAGCTTCTCCGATGAGGAGATAAACAAGATACTTGCCATAGTAAAGGAGAAGAGTTAGAGACAGGAAAGGGTGAAAGGGATATGGAATATTCAGAGGAAAGGAGAGAGGAGTTTGCCTACGTGCTTGACTTCATGGCGAGCGGCAAGTCCTTCTCAAACAGGTCCGAGCCGATCACCCAGCTCATAGGGGAGGAGAAGTTTACGCTGCTGGAGGCGACCATAAAGCCAGGCGCAAGCCTTGTTCTAGGTGAGCGCGTCTACATAGGCAAGAATGAGCGCGACAAGATCCTTCTCATAAAGTCAAGGATAGGCTATGATGAGCTGACGCAGACCGCAAAGAATGAGCTCCCGAATGTAATAATTAAGATCATAAAATCAAACGAGAAGAGGTTTGTCGATCTGTTCAACAATGCAGGGCCGCTTAACATAAGGCAGCACTCGCTTGAGCTGCTCCCGGGAATCGGAAAGAAGCACCTGGAGGCCATACTGAAGGCGAGGAACGAGAAAAAATTCGAGAGCCTTGCTGACATAAGCGAGAGGGTGCAGCTGCTACAGGACCCTGCAAAGCTGATTACTGACAGGATAATAACAGAGCTGATGGGCGACGAGCGCTCCTACATGTTCACAAAGCCCTACAGGAAGAGCAGCTTCAAATACTAAGAATTCTCAGCTGAGAAAACCTATCCCTTCTTGCGAGCTCTGCCATCTCTATTGCATTGCCGATGCTTGCACGTAATGCGCCATCGTTCTTATTCGGCTGCTCTCCTAGTATTCTAGTTATCTGATTGGTCAGCCTGCTGATTGTTGCAAGGTCTGAATCCGCAAAAATCTTGGTTAAGATCCCCTGTGCATCGCTTTGTATTGTGCCTTCCCTAAATAATTCCAAAAGGGCGCCGAGCATCATGCTAGACACCTCCTGAGTCCCTTCAAGCACTGAAACGGTAACAATCTTGCCTGCCGCTGATTTCCTGAACTGCTCTACTATGGGGTCCTTAAGAATCTGGATTACTGCATTGGTCATTAGCTTCCTTACATCAGGGAATGGGGCGCCATTACCGGATGCATCCAATCTTCTCAGCTTCGTGTGGTCACAGACCTGGAACCTCATAAGAGTCTCTGCAGCCTGGGGCACCTTGATGCGCTCCCCTTTTCTAAGCTCCTCTATCCTAGCTTCCAGAAGGGCCTTGTTCTGTATGTTCTCTGATTTCAAATCCAGTGGTATTCTCAGGTTCCTGGTTACAATCATTCCAATACCTTTATCTGCCGGCCATTGCCGGCTATACTGATGCAGATACTATTCAAGCTCTGCGCCTATCCTATTTTTTATGGCTCCGAACAGCAGGCCTTTTCTGTGCAAATAGCTGTCATGCCGTGCATCCCGCGGATGCTTTTCAACCTCAGCCCTCATTATTCCTATGATCCGGCCCCTTGCCTTTTGATCGCCCAATACCGCCGCATCCCGAAGAATACCGTGGGCATCGATAAAAGAATTGGCTGATCCTTCGAGTAGGCAGTTGGCAATTCCGCAGATCATCGGCTCTGATATCTCTGGTATGCTGCTGGATATTGCAGCATGTGCAATCTCACGAGCCGCATCCCTCCTCTCATCGCTATGGGCCAAGGCATTGTCAGCCAAATCAGTTAGGATCTCAAAGACCGCCTTGTAAAGCTCCTCCCTTACTGTTGGAAGTGGGAGATTAACTGAACCGCCTTCCTTTGCCATATCATGCGGCAGAAACTCGAGAAGTGCATTTTTTGCTTGGGCAAGCCTTGCGCCATCCGCGCTCTTCAGGCATGCTATCTCATGCATCAACTGATCCGCATAGCTTACAGAACCGTTTTTTACAGTTGCAGTTGTGGTGATAACTATCTTGTTCCCTCTATGGGCTATTGTGGCGCTGACCATTTTATCATCTTTATGGACTGACTTTGAAGAAATACCTATTTAAACCTTCTTGAGGTGGAGCGCAGGCACTATGAGCGTCTTTGTTGAGTTCATTATCTTCAGCCTGACAACATAGGCATTGCCTCGCCTCTCCAATACCCTTCCTATCTTTCCCCTGTACCTTGGGTGCGGTATGTTCTTGACGCTTCCCTTTGGCACAATCGCAACGCTCTCGCCGATCTCAAAGCTCTTTATCCTTTCGCTAACGCTCAGGCTGGATGGCTTGTGATGCCTTGCCAGGTGCCTTGTCCTGCCGGAAAATAGACCCTGTGATCTCTTTGTCATACAATCAGCCGGAAGTAATTGAATATTGTTGTATAAACGTATTTAAATATGTATGTGCCATTATATTCAGCTAAATAGCTATCAAAGTGTTCAAAATGGCAAAACATGCTGAAACCAGACTGTCACCGCCCCACAGGAAGGTAATACTCAAGCCAACCTACAAGGTGCAGAACATAGTCACAAAAGCTGAGCTCAATGTTGACCTGGACCTGTACGGGCTTGCAAAGCTCTCACATGATGTTGACTACGAGCCTGAGCAGTTCCCTGGTGCGATATTCAAGGTGCATGAGCCAAAGGCCGCACTGCTCCTTTTCAAGAATGGAAAGATAATATGCACCGGAGCAAAGACAACAGCTGATGTGAAAAGGGCGATAGACAAGGCTGTTGAGCTTGTAAACAGATACATCGCAAGCAAGGGCAGGTAATTATTTCTTTTAAAATTGGCTCAATGACTTTAGCCATGTAATTAATTTATTCGAGATCTCTTTTTCTTTCCTTGTAAAGCTGTGATCTGCGCCTCTTACTATTAGGTAATCAAATTGCCTTGAGCTTGTGTCCCTTTCAAGAGTTTTCATATACTCCTTTACCGGTTTAAGGGCGTACTGTTCCTTGCTGCCGAACACAGCAAGAATCGGTTCCTTTATTGCGCTAAATTCCTTTAATTTCCTGGATTCATAGTCGAATATTCTAGCCTCAGCAAACTTTGTATCTGAAAAACTCAGGAATCTGCCTGCACTATACTGCATATGGAATTCTTTAGGCATTTCAATGCTGCGGTCTTTCTTGCATAGCTTGTGGGCGATTCCCACTGCCCTATTAAACCTTCTGCCCAGATCCTTCTTTGTTGTGTTGTAATCGTCAGCAGGCGCAAGAAGAATTAATGCCTTAACTTTCCTGTTTTTTCTTTTGAACTGATAGTATGTGATCTTTTGGCAGCCTGTGCTGTGCCCCATCAGCACTATCTTTTTTACCCCGAGCTTTTGCAGGAATCTGATCGCACCATCTATGTCGTATATGCAATTCTCGAATTTTTCAGTGATGCAGCCGCTCGCAACCCATTTGCTTTTTTTGCCTGTTCTTTTCTGCAAAGAATTCTTAGCATAACTGCCCCTTAGTTCGATTGTCAAAAAGTTTATTCCATTTGCAACTGCTTTTTTTGCGATTAACCTATTGCGGTTACTGCCATAAAAATCACCGAATAACCCATGAATAGCTATTATCGCCTTGCTGCTCTTTCCTTTCGGCCTTGCAAGAAACCCGTGCAGTGTAAGCTTGTCCTGAGTTTCAAAGGATACCAATTCACCATTTAGCATATAGTCCATATCGCCATCCAATTATTATTGGTCTGGCTGTTTATTTAATTATCTCTTCGTCTTAGCTGTATAACCCAGTTATAATACAGAGTGCCGGAAAAGCCAAAAAAAGGAAATATTTAAATACCTTTGATTACTAGATTTTGTGGACATTTTACGCATTCTGTGCGTATATTTGTAACCCTATTCTCATCCACCCAGGCGTATGCTAATTGCATACGCCTCCCATTTATCCTTATTTTTGTGCGAAGACAAGATAGGCGGTATGCCATACCCCCTTTGTCGAGGGTCGCATGCCCTCCTCGCGCACCAGCATGTCCCTTATTATCACTTCCATGGTCTCTATGTTTCTGAATTCGTATTTGTTCAGCGCCTTTACAAAGCTCTTCACCTGCTCCATGTGCGGCAGATAACTGCATATGTAGCCATTTGGCTTCAAAGCCCTGTGCGCATTCCTTACCGCCTTTTCGGAATTCGGCATGTCAAGAGTAACAATGTCCACATCCCTTTCAGGGACTGTTTTCGTTATGTCCTTGTTCTTGAGTATAAGGTTGTCAAGGTTCTCCATGCTCCTGTTCCTCTCGGCGATCTTCAGGAACTCCTCCCGTGTGTCGTAGCTTGTCACCTGCTTGCATATCCTTGCAAGCGAGACTGCGAGCCAGCCGCTCCCTGTGCCAGCATCAAGGCAGACGCTGTTTTTGTTCGCGCCGGTATAGGCGATTATTATCCCTATGTCCTTTGGGAGTATGACCTGCGGCCCCCTCTTCAATCTTCGGTAATGGTCTGGGATGAACATATGCTTACTTCCTCTTTTTGTTTAAGGTCTGTTTTGGCTTTCTGGGGGATGCCTTTTTCTTTACGCTCTTTCCCCTCTTGACCGTGCTGGTGCCTTTTGCATCTTTCTTTGTTTCGACCCTGATTATCTCTTGGTTTAATGGTTTTTGAGTTATATTGACCGGCTTGGGCTTTGATTTTTCCCTCAGCTCCTTTGCGGTTACTGCATTTAGTTTCTCTGCCGCGTCAGCGTTTTTCCTCTCCATCCTTTCCTTCCATCTCTTTTTTGTGATGCATTCCGGGTCAAGGTCGATCTCGAATACCCCCTTCCCCTTCCTGATAACCTTTACGATTGGGGTCTTGCAGTGCTCGCATATTTTTCCTGTCGGCGCGATCAGCGCGTTCTGCGGCACAGAGTATGTCATGGTGCAGTTCGGGTAGTTGCTGCATGCCACAAACTGCTTTCCTATCTTGGATCTCCTTATAACAAGGTCGCCGTTGTCCTTTGGGCATTTGCCAAGAGGCACCTCGCTGTCCGTTATCCCCTTCTGCATCTCCTCTGATATTTTGCCCTTGTTGGAGTCAAAGACCTTGAGCGCCTCAAGCAGCATCTCCTTGCCTTCCCTTATCACATCATCAGGCTTTTTCTTGCCCTGCGAGATCTCCTCCATGTCCTCGTCAAGCCTCCTGGTCGTTTCCTCATTTACTATCATGTTGACATTGTCATTCAGCGCATTATAGACGCTCAGGCCAAAGCTTGTCACCTTTATGCTCGATCCCTCTATGTAGCCCCGCTTGAAGAGCGTGTCGATTATGGATGCGCGTGTTGCCTTTGTGCCGAGCTCCTTCTTCTCCAGCTCTGCTATAAGCGCGGCCTTGCCGTATCTCCTTGGTGGCTGGGTCTGCAGCTCCTGAACATATGCCTTTGATATATCAATGCGCTCCCCCTTCCTGAATTCCGGAAGGAGCTTCTCCTTTGCAACCGCATATTCATAGTACTCAAACCAGCCCTTCTCAATGGTTCTTGAGCCGTTTGCTGTGTATTCCTCATTCCCTGCAGCAACTGTGACCTTCATCTTTGCGACCTTCGCATATCCGGCAAAGCATGCCATGAACCTTCTCACTATGAGATTGTAGAGCTTGCCCTCAACATCTGTGAGGTTCTTCGGGATTATGCCTGTCGGGTATATTGCGGGATGGGCCTCGTCGCTCTTGATGCCCTCATTCGGCCTGAATCTTTTCTCTGCTATGAGCCTGTTTGCAAGCTGCTGGTATACAGGGTTCTTTGCAAGCTCGCCGATTATCTTGCCCAGCCCCAGCGTAGGCGGCAGCTTCTGTGATGATGTTCTTGGATATGATATGTAGGCATGCTCATACAGTGACTGCGCAGTTGCAAGGGTTGCTGATGGATCCATCCTCAAAACCCTGCTCGCCTCCAATTGGAGCGCGGTAAGGTCAAATGGCGGATATGGCCTTACTAGCTGTTCGTTGGTTTCAACATCCTTTACAACTGCTGCTCTTGAATGCGAATTCGTATCATCAAGCGCTTTGTCTGCTATCTTGCGGTCGAATATCTCCCCCTTCCTGTTTGAGAATTCCACCTCCCTGATAAGCGCAAGCACAAGCCAGTAGGGTTTCGAGACAAACCTCTCTATCTCCAATTCCCTTCTTGCGAGTATGGCAAGGGTAGGGCCCTGCACCCTGCCTATGCTTAGGTAGCGCATGAATTTAGTGCCAACAAGCGCGCTGGTCAGCGCCCTGCTCAGGTTTATGCCCCATAGCCAGTCAAGCATGTGCCTCACCTCACCAGCATAGAAATTGCTCATGTCAAGCGGCATAAGATTTGCATACGCATACTTCAGGTCGGGTATTGTTGTGGTTGAGAACTTCATCCTCCTTGAATTCCTGCCGGTGTCTCCGCCAAGGAACTTTATTATGTTCGTGCCTATTACTGTTCCTTCTATGTCAAAGTCGCACGCGTTTATGTAGTGGTCGCTCCTCTGCGCAAGAGCCCTGAATACGTCAAGGTATTTCTTGGTGAAATATGAGCCCTTGCTCACCTCATATGAGGCGGACCACTTTACGTCAAGTATGGGGTATCCCTGCTTGTTGTCCGACTGCTTTATTGTAAAGAGGTGGCCTACAGCCGCAGCAACATAAAGCCTGTCCTTGCCCTGCTCTATCTCATAGTAGCTTACGCCGTTTAGGTTGAGCCTTTTCTGCGCATTGTTGCCAAGCGCTATTGCTATCCTCAGCGCTACGCTTGGCTTTTCGGCTATGATCAGTGTGTTCATGAACAGATCATCCTCTTTTCCCGCCCCTGGACTGCCTTCCCGAATCAGCCTCCTTCTGCCTGCCGGTCACGGATATGAGCCATGCGTTATAGAACCCGACAATGATCGCAATGGCGATCGCCACATAGAATACGGAGGTGGCACCAGAACTTATAAATAAAGCTATAGCCAATATTGCAAGTATAACAGTTGCAAGAGATGTAAAGAACTCTTTTGTGTATTTGCCCAGACAATCACGTGATTATGTGAATATATATTTGGTTATATTTTTAACTCTTGTTGCTGCACTGTTTACATCATTCTCGCAGCTGCAGTTCAAGAAGGGGCTAAAGAAGCGGCTTGATTCCGTAAAGGACATATTATGGACGCTTAGGGAAAAGAGCATAATAATCGGGCTGTGCGGCTATGCGATCAGCTTCACGCTCTACTTATTTGCATTACAGACATCGCAGCTCTCCATCGTATTCCCGATATTTGCAAGCTCCTTCATATTCGTCACTATAATATCCGCAGTAACCCTAAGGGAAAAGATAACACTCATAAGGGTAGCTGGCGTGATAATGATATTTGTTGGCATTACGATAGTTGCCCTCACTGCCTAGGTGCTGGAATGAATGACTCGAAAAAGATAAGCGTTGCACTTCTTGTGGTATCGACAGTGCTGGGAGGGGTTGGCCAGTTCCTTTTCAAGTATGCATTCCTTGACAGGATGCTTGCGCTTACGCTCGCAGCCGGGTTGGGCGCATATGCAATATCAACAGCGATATACTTCTATGTCCTGAGCAGGGTGCACCTCAGCTGGGCATACGCGATAACAGGCATAAGCTACATAGTCGCAGTTGTGTTCGCGGCAACGCTGCTCATGGAGAATGTGACGCCGCTGAGATGGGCGGGAGTGCTTGTGATAGCGTTTGGGGTTGTGCTTGTAGGGATAAGCTAATCCCCCACGAAATCCTTCAGATGCTTGACAAACGGCAGGCTTGCGTTGTCCAGCAGTTTCTGGTCTGTTGTATAGAAATTTGAATCGGTAATGGCTGCAAGTGCGATGTAAGATGCATCATATACTGTGATGTTGTATCTGGTTGCGGTTGTTGCCACCTTTTTCGCAAAATCCCTGTTCATCTCAAAGCTCCCAAAACCGTAATCCTCGATTGCATCAACAACGCTTTCCAGTTCCTCCCCTTTAAAGGCCTTTGAGTACCTTAATGCGTTTAGCACCTCATAGGGAAATACGGACGGCACTAATATATCTAGTTTCTTTGATATGTAAGCATCCCTTATCTCGTAAGCCTTCTCCGAATAGACCTCTTCTGATATTAATTTTAGGAAAACACTCGCATCAATTACTATCTGGCCCATACCTCAAATCCCTCATTTTTCTTATAACATCTGTACTGTTAAAATTCCTTATCTTCCTTGAAAGTCTGTCGGTAATGGCAACAGCCCTTGCCAGATTTCTCTCGTTGTTTTTATCAAGCCTTTCGGATATGAACTTTCTGATTTCTGCAGACCAGTTTAATTTTGCTTCCTTCATCCTCTTTTTGGTGGATTTGTCGACTTTTATCAGTATTGCCTCATTGTGTTCCATATAACCATGATATATATTAGTATATACTAATATATAAAACTTTGGGGGATTTATTCCTGGCGCTCCGCCGGGGCTATCCATAGAAAATCTTATACTTTACTACATAGAAGTATATTAAAGTATGTATTACCTGCGCAGGTATGCAAACCCACAGCTACTTACATCATAAGCATGAGTCCTCGTGATCGCATTGGGTGCAGTACTGGCGGGGATCTTTAGATTTGGAGTTGCTTCTGCTTGGTTCTGCCCGGCTTGTGCCATAAGACCAACATAATAGCCATACTATGTAAAATTTAATAATGTATTGGTTAGGTAGGCTGTCTCGATTATTATCATACCGGCATGCTGAAGGCCTTGGTCAGAATTCGGACTGCCAGTTACTTTATCTCGAGGGTCTTTACCCCTATCTTGTTGAGTGGAGCGATGTACTTGATTATACCGGCATAGGGTCGACAAACCTTTCTGTCGGCCTTTCTCTGAAGATCCTATTGTATCCCAGCCATAGGATTCCCCTGCTGGCATTCTCGCAATCATCGTAGGTTTCATAGCCCGCAAATACTGTGGGCCCTTTTCCGGTTACACCCATCTCTACTGCGCCTTTTCTTAAATCAGCCAGTAGCCTTTTGGTTTCTCCGCACAGTTCAGCAGCAAGCTCTGTAAAGCTTTTCTTTCCTTTGTGCAGATCGAAGAGTTCATACATTGCTTTTGTGCTCAGCGTCTTATCCGGATTTGCTATTACATAATATAGGTCTGGAACTGCCACGGATTTTATCGTGTGCCTCTTTGCACCGCTTACCTCTGCGCCCCCTCCCCTGAGCAGGAATGGGACATCATTGCCCACCTCTTGCGCAACACCCTCCAGGTATCCCAGATCCAGCCCCAGATCAAAGGCACGGTTTGCAAGCCTTAGGACGGCTGCTGCGTCAGAGCTTCCGCCGCCCAAGCCCGCAGCCATTGGTATTCTTTTATGGTATGTTATCCTGCAATGGAATGCCTCGCCTGTCTTTTTTGTAAGTTCATCTAAAGCCTTTGCCATAATCGTATCCCTTACGGCATTACCCAATCCTATTATCTTTTCCTCGCCCCGCTTTACTCTCTCCAATATCACCATGTCCCCCAAAGTGACCGTCTGCATTATGCCAGACACGTGATGAAACCCGTCCTGCACTGCCCCTATTCTTAGAGACCTGTTTATCTTTGCTGGCGCAAATGCCATAAACTTGTCATCGTTGATTTTCCTTATTTCCCTGTATTCCATATCATCAGAGATGTTGGTCCTATCTATTATGCTCATAGATTACCACTCGCCTTGGCCGGACATCGGTGTCAAATGTTCGATGCCTTGATTAGTAGATATCATTTAATATTTTAACATTCATATTATTATTGATAATCATGAACGGGAACTATTCTCAAGTACAATTGCACAAAGAGTTGAAAGAAGTGGTAGTTAAGCTAAACAAGTTAGAAGCTGAAATAAAATTAATAGTGCAAAAGATGCAGAAACAGGAAATGATACCAGGGCTCGATAAAGGTTTAAAGGAGCTTAAGGAGGGCAGGGGTAAAACTTATAAATCTGTTAAGGAGTGGGCTGCAGCTATGAATGATAAGTGATTCTTTTATGCCTTATAAGCTCTTTCAGGCAGATAGTGTCTCCAATTCTATAAAAGAGCTTGCAAAAAGAAATCCGGAACTTTTGAGGCAGTTGGAAAAGAAGATAAGACAAATACTTGGAGATCCATACAAAATCGGCAAGTGGATGCGTGGCAATTACGTTGGCATAAGAGAAGTCCATATCTATGGCAAACGTTTTGTATTATATTATACGATTGATGAGAAAATCAAGCAGGTGAACCTTGTAAATTTTGAGCACCATCCTGAAAAGTATTAAGCATTCAGCAGACCTGGCGTCAGTGCCAAAGGTTTAACGCCTTGGCTGGGATTCAAACCTGGGTTACTTTATCTCGAGGGTCTTTACCTCTATCTTGTTGAGGGGCGCGATGTGCTTCAGCTTTGCGGCAAGCCCTGCCTGGAATTTGCCCTCTATCACCGCATTTATCGCATCCGTTGAATCATTATCCCTGAAGAAATTGGTCGCATGCTCAACCATCTCCTTCCTTATGCCGCTTATCCTGCTGTGGGTTGTCCTTGCCCTTGTTATCACAAGCATCTTCACGACCATGAGCGATCCCTCCTTTGTCTTGACTGGCAAAACAAGCGTTGCAACGCTCCTGTATCTTCTTACAAGCGACCTTATGTAGCTGTAGAGCTGCGATATGGAGACTAGCTTCGTGTGCGCTGCGCTGCCGTTTACGCTGATCACCTTTAGCGTCACATTTGTGTAGGCATGGGATGGGTTCTTAGTGAGCGTGTCAAGCCCTACGACTATCTTCCTGCCTATTACTGATGTCTCGTCATTGGCTGGCATCTCGCCTATCATTGCGTCGTTGAAGAGCTTCGGCGCGTATACTGAAAACCATTTCTTAAGCTTCCAGTTCTCCCCTTTCTTTTGTATTGCCATACAATCACGCTCAGGCAGACCTCTTTATCAGCAGCTTTGCCTGCTGTGCATCATACCTCCATCCCTGCGGCAGCGCGCCAGTCCTTATGTAGTATTTTGTCAGGCGCCATATCTTTGATTCTATCCTCTTGAGCCTTACAGTATTGCTCTTGTCCTGCTTGTTGGCATCAAGATGCGCATTCAGGTTCACCGCCTTTTTCATCAGGTCCATGAGATCTGCAGGCATCTGGCCCTTCAATCCCTTCTCCTCAAGTATATCGGCAAGCCTCCTGCCCATGTAATGCTTTATGTAAGGGACATTGTGCTCGCTTTTAAGCTTCTGCCCTATCATCGCAGGGCCCATTCCCTGCTTTGCATAGTTGACTATTATCTCCTCCACTTCCTTCCTGTCTATTCCGGGTTTTTCCAGTTCCTCTGCTAGTGGCTTGCGTGATTTCGCCTTTCCGTGCCTCTTGGAATGCATTCTAGCCATTGAAAACACAGTTTAGATTTTGACTTCTACCGAATATTTACCTTTGTTTATCTCTACCTTCCTAGCCTTGCATATCTGCATAAGCTCCTCTTTAGAGGATAAGGTTGCAGTATAGTATTCTTCAGGAACATTTATATTAATAGAGGATATTTCATAGTTCAGGGCCTTCTTCACGCTCGCCTTTGCCCTTCTCACCTCTGCTATTATCGCATTCAGCATAGCACCGGTGCTGGTGATCTCTATGTGCACAGGCCCGTTTGTGTATACAACGCCGTTCAGGACATAGTCAGGGCCCTTTGGAAGATCGGAATACCTTGGCCATTCCTTCAGGAATATGCTCTCCTTATCGAACTTGAAGTTTATCTCCTCGCAGATGTGGGGTATTACCGGGGCGAGCAGCTTGATCGAATTAATGCATATGTACTTTAGAGTGAAGAGCGCGGCATGCTTGCTCTTTTCCATCCTTTTGTCTGTTGAATAGACCCTGTGCTTCACGTTCTCTATGTAATAATCGGCAAACTCGTGCCAGTAGAAGTTGATGCATTTGCTCATCGCATCATATAGCATGTATTTCTCATACGCCTCAGTTACCTCCTTTGCAACGGTGTTGAACCTGTTTATTATCCAGAGGTCGAATATATTCAGGTCGTTGTGCGGCTCCTCCTTCGGAAGCTTTTCCTTCCCAAGCGCAAGCTGTATGAAATTCGCTGTGTTGTAGAGCTTGGTGTTGAATGTCTTTGCATAATCCATGTCCTGGTAGGAGAATGCCTTGTCCTTAACTATCCCGCCGCAAAGGGCAACCCAGAGCCTTATCGCATCTGTTGTATATTTTTCCATTATTTTGTCAGGGTATACTCCATTGCCCCAGCTCTTGTGCATCTCCCTCCCATCAATCCCAAGTATCATGGAGTGCGCTATTATGTTCTCCCATGGCTTGCTGCCTGTGAGTGCCCATGTCCTGAATATCGTGTAGAATGCCCATGTCCTTATTATCTCAGTGCCCTGTATACGTACGGCTATCGGGAAACCTGCCATCTTCTTCGATCTCTTGTCCGGCCAGCCGGATATGACAAGCGGAGTTATTGATGAGTCTATCCAGCCATCAAGAGTAAGACTTTCCCCCACAAGCTTGCCCTTGCACTTCTGGCAGTGCTCAATCGGGGGCTTGTGCTTCACCGGATCTACTGGAAGCTTGCCCTTCTCTGCAGGCACCGTCTCGCCGCATTTTTCGCAGTACCAGAATGGTATGGGCGTTCCGAATATCCTGTTTCTTGATATCGCCCAGTCCCAGTCTATGAAGTTGCTCCAGTCAACAAGCCTCTGCCTTGCAAAATCCGGCACCCATTTTATCTCAGAGGCAAGCTCCTTTATCTTCTCGGAATGCTCCTTTATCCTTATGAACCACTGCATCGATGATAGCAGTTCCACAGCAGTATGGCATCTGTCATGCTCCTTTATTGTGTGCTTTAGCTTTTCCTGTTTCTTAAGATGGCCAGATTCCTTGAGCGCCTCTGTTACTGATTTTCTTGCCTCATTTAGGTCCATGCCGTTGAACTTTCCCGCATTCTTCAGCAACCCGCTATCCGACATGGCCTCTATCATCCTGAGCTTGTGTTTGTAATACAATGAAACGTCCTGCCTGTCCCCAAACGTGCATACCATCTCTGCGCCTGTGCCAAATGCAGGATCTACAGATTCATCGGCTATAAGCTCAACGCTTCTATCAAATAAAGGAATCTCGATCTTCTTTCCGACAAATTCCGCAAATCTCTCATCCTTTGGATTTACAGCGATGGCAACGCATGCGTGCAGCAGCTCCGGCCTGCTAGTTGCTATCATTATGGATTTCTTTGTGCCATTTACTTTAAATTCAACATAATTAAGGAGTGAATCCTCCTCCTTCTCTTCTGCCTGCTCCCTTGATATCGTTGTTCTGCAGCTGGTGCACCATTCAACAGGGTGCATCGCCCTGTAGACAAATCCCTTATCATACATCTCAAGCACGGATAGCTGCACCTTGGACATGTACTCATCGGATGTTGTTATGTACTCATGCCTCTGGTCGAAGGTGGCACCGAGCTTGAGCATCAAAACCTTCATCGCATGTATGTTGCTCAGCGATTCCTCAACGCATTTCTGGTAGAATTCCTCCCTGCCCAGCTTTCCCTTGCCGTATTTTTTCTCTACTGCCAGCTCTGTCGGGAAGCCGTGCGCATCCCATCCCTGCGGGTACAGTACATTGAAGCCGCGCATGCGCTTGTACCTGGCAAGCGAATCTATGTATGATACCCAGAAGACATGCCCCATGTGGAGCGCGCCGTTGGTGAATGGCGGCGGGGTGTCTATGATATATATTGGCTTTTCTGAATTCTCGTCGAAAAGGAATAGCTTCTTCTCCTCCCAATACTTCCTCCATGTCTCCTCCAGGTCAGGATCGTACATCAGAAAACCTAAAATATAAACGCTATGCTAATCTATAAATTGCCTAATGAAATATTAAAAAATAAAAAATATTAAAACTAGCTGTAGTATTAGGAAATTATTTCCCCTATTGCGAATCTAGCCTTTACGTCAGTGATTCTAACCTTTATTGTTTCGCCCTCTTTTGCGCCCTTCACAAAGATTACAAACCCGTCCTTCTTTGCTATTCCGTCGCCCTTTGATGCAACAGCCTCCACCTTCACCTCTACCTCGTCGCCTACCTTTACCGGCTTTGGCAGGAAGTAGTTTGGGTTCATGTTCATGCCGCGTCTTCCGCCGCCTCTGCCGCCATGTCCGCCTTCGCCACGATCTCCGTAGTCTCCTCCTTCAGATCTTCCTTCATTTCTCATTTCATCTTTCGCTCATACGTAGAATTAGCCGTTAAGCCTTACTCCGTATATGTAGTAAGCCTTTGAATATATAGATTTAAAAGGCTTTCTCAATAGAACATAAAGCTTATATACAACCATGGGAGAGTAGTTCAACGGTAGTAAAATGGTAACAAGGCTGACGGAAGAGGCGATAGAGGCAAGGATAGGGGAGTTTGCGGGCAGGTTTGGTGATGAAAACGCAATCAAGTCCCGCATTGCTGAGCTAAAAGAGAAATACTACGTTGGCCGGGATGTGATTCTGCCGGTAATGAATCTTGTGGAGAGCTCATTCGTTGACAATAAACCCTCCAACCTAAGCAACGGAATCCTTTCAGACACCGCAACCATAATAAAAAATGTTGTGGAAGGCATCCAGGACAGACGGGGGAGCAGCGCAGTGCTTCAGTTTGTGGATATGGCAACCGCCATCGCAAGGAGGCCGGAACAGAGAGCATGCGAGCTCTCAAATGTGCAGGCCGATATAGTATCGGGCATGGCAGAATTTACCTGCAATCTTTTAGCACGTAATAAATTCACCCAAGATGATGTGCACAGTATATTCGAATCGGCTACGGAGCTGCTTGACATATACTTAAGGCAGGGGAGAATCGAGGATGCGGTGGATATGGCAAAAAACATAATGCCGAATATCCCGAAATCTAGGGCTCCTGAATGGGTAAGGCCCACCATTGAGGAGCATTGGACAACAGCCCATAGCATCTTAAGGGAGGACGTGCCAGGCGTGAATTCCTAAAAACATGGTGCAAAGGTTAATAAGCAGCGAAATATGATTAACTATGGTGAAAAAAATGGGAACTACAGCCGCAAAGCCCAGATTAAGCAGCCGAACCAATTTGGCTGATGTATTGATTGATATTATAGTGGTTGTAAACAGGGACGGGACTCTCGTAAAATCAAGGCACTCGGATGCAGATAGCTGGTATAATATGGTCTATGCCATAAAAAATGACCCAGAGCTAGGCAGAATGGCTGGTGGGTATGCCAGATTATTTGATAAGGTCAGGTTTAGCTGGGATGGTGAAACACCAACCTCAACAGAGGTATCCGGGATTCTTTCCGGATTTGGCTTCATTGCAACTGATATCGGCATGCTATGCGAAAAAGGCTGGCTGGTAAAAAGGGAGGTTGCGGAGAGGGTGGAGCTTGAATTGAGGGATATGCCTGAAAGCTATAGAAAATTCGTGGATGCGGCTGCGGAAATTGCAAGAGAACGCATTTCACAGGGAAATATAATTGACCTGCTGCCGGTAAGATTAAGACAGGAGATGGATACGCCAGCTCTTCTCTGACCTTTTTACACTGACCTGTTCAGCTCCTCTATGCTCCTGAATATATAATCAGGCCTTATACTCTTCAGCTTGTGGTAGCTGTCGAATCCGTTTGCTATGGCGCAGGATTTAACATGTATGAGCTTGGCTGTGATCATGTCGTCAACCATATCGCCCATGTATACCGCCCTTTCCGGCCTTACCTTTAATGTGTTCAGTATCGCTTTTAGGCCTGTCGGGTTCGGCTTTATCTCATGGATCTCCCTTGCGCTGACAATCGAATCGAAATAATCCGTAATCCCAAGATACTTCAGCTCCTTCACAAGCCTTTGGCTCCTACCGTTTGTGAATATTGCAATCTTCTTCCTGCTCCTGCGCAATTTTTCCAGCAGTTCTATTGTGTCGTTGTGCAATTTCGGCCTGCTGAAGCTCAGGAAGATCTCAAAGAGGAATGTGAGCGCATCGAGCTTCCTACCCTCATCTTTGAGCCTTTTCTTAAGGTCGAAATCCATCTTGCCGATGTCCTTTATGCTGCTGTCCCTGTTCCATATGCCGAGCGCCCTTTTTACTGACTCGTTTATCCACATGGTAAGTCTCATGCTGTTTAGGGTGCCGTCCCAGTCAAAGATGAAGAGGTCTGTATCCTTTAGGAGTTGGCTCTTCAAGAAAATCAGCCCCACACTATGTCTATGCTCAGCTTCTCCGGCAGTGCCCTTGAGGCCCTTTCCGATTTTGACTCTGATTCCTTCTCAACAACAACAGGGGAGTTGAACTTGCCCGAAATATACTCCTTTGCCTCTATAAATGCCTTCAGCAGTGAGTTGTCGTCAAGCTCCCTCTTTTCGCTCATCGTGTTCATCCTCTTTGTGAACTGCGCAAGGAATTGGGAGAGTTTCGACTTGTCCACCTTAAAGAATTCGTCGGCAGATTCAATAACCGAGCCCATGTTCTTTGACCTCGCAAGCATGTTGTAGGCCCTGAGCTTCCACGGATCTGCGATTATCAGCCGTATCTGCTTTGGTATTTTTCCTTTATTGACGGGCATCTTTCCAGTGAGCTCGATCCCCTGCTTTATGTCGCTTATTGTTGAATCGATTATCTCCTCTATCAGCTCCTCGTTGGGGTTAATCATGCCCTCATTGACCTCCGGCCAGCGCTCCTGTGCAACAAGCGTAGTCTTGCCCAATGCGCTCCAGAACTCCTCTGCGATATGTGGCATTATCGGCGCAATCATTAAGGTGATGCATTCGAGAAACTCGCGCATGACTATCCCATTATCGCCGTTTCTCTCCATGTATTGTTTCAGCTCATTGACTGAATTGTAGTATATATCGGTGTATGCGTTCTTCAGATTCACCGCATCCATGTGCAGCGTCGCGCTCTTTATTTTGGAGTTGAGCTTTGAATAAAGCCAGTAGTCCATGTGGGAAAGCTCCTTGCTCTTCATTTCCTGCATGGATGAGACAATCCTGTAAAGGAAGTCGTTCCTGGAGTGTACGCTGCCTATCCCCTCAGCGCTGAATTCTGTCGACGTGTCGAGATCTGCCCCTGCTATCTCTATAAACCTGAGCGGGTCGCAGCCATACTTCTCTATACCGTCAACCAGCGGCACCACATTTCCAAGGCTCTTGCTCATCTTTTCCCCCTCATAGTTCACAAAACCATTCACAATTATCTGCTTGGGCCAGTTTGCTTTCCTTAAAATCGCCACATGGTTGAATATGTACATGGTGTAATGGTTTGGTATGAGGTCTGGCGCGGAATGCCTTGAGGTATCGGCATACCAGTATTCAAAAGACTGCCTGCAACTCTCCATTATGCTGCCGTCAATGCCGGTCGATGCAACAGCAACATCCGCGCTGCCAATGCCCAAAAGCACATAGTCGAAGAACTCCGACTTCAGCTGCTCCGGCTTTATCTCGTTTTTCCTAAGTATGTGGACAAATGTGTAGAAGCACATGTATATGGTGGAATCCGAAAGCGATTCTATTATGTGACCCTCATCAAATGGGAATGGCGTTCCAAGGCCTTGCTTTCTCTCTGTTGCCCTCAGGTCTATCCATTCTATAAGGTTTTCAAAGGTGGACCTCAATTTTTCCGGAAATATCTTCACATCCCCGAACATGGCCCTTACCTGCTCCTTCCATTTAATATCGCCATAATTTATGAACCATTGGTCTACAACCTTTACAATGGCTTTTGTGCCGCACCTGCAGTAAACCGGCTCGTCATTTGTTATTAGATAGACCTCAAATGCGTTTCCTCCATTAATAAGGTCTAGCTTTATTTTTTCCCTTGCCTCCGGCTCTCTCATACCTTTGTATGGACCAACTGCCATTATTCCCCAGTGCGATTCCTCCCTGTAGTTCAGCTTTGTCGCAAACTCTATCATGTCGTCTATCGAATCCGGATCTGCATGCAGTATCTCAAGATACGCAAGTGCGGGTATTTCAGGATGCTCGGGCTTTACCTTCCCCGTATTTACATCGCCAAGAGATCTGCCTATGCCTATCCCATTTGATTTTTCCACATCGATAACTTTCTTGTAATTCATTTCCGGCATGGGGTAATTTTCCTTTTTGAGGCGGTGGAGCGCAACATAGTCAAATGGTGCATGTGCAGGGACACTCATTACTACGCCTGTTCCTACGTCAGATTTTACAAAAAATCCGGGAAGTATCGGAATCTCGGAATTATCGATCGGGTTTATCGCCTTTTTTGAAAGCAACTCAGCCCCGTTTATCTCCCCCTCTGGCTGGATCTCAAACTGGTACCCTAGATTGCGTGCTGCATCCTTTGCTAGGTAATACCTCTCATTGCCCACTTTTGCTATTACATACTGTATCTTATCATTTACGAATATGTTTGTTACCCCGTAAAGCGTCTCTGGCCTGTAGGTCGCACATAGGAAGTATATCCCGCTTGATGGCTCCTTAAACTTTACTACTGTTATCTTTTCTATTTCTGGCTGTACGTCATGCTTTGTGTCATGCTGGCCAACCGCGTTGTTGTCATTTGTGCACCAGCCCACAGGATGCTTCCCTTTCGTCAGGTAGCCTTTTTCCTTTAATTTATGGAATTGCCACTCCACAAGCCTGCTGAACAACGGCTCAATTGATATAAATTTTCTCCGCCAGTCAATCCCATAGCCCGCTACCCTCATCACCGCCTCTGACTGTTTGATGAAATACTCGGCAATGTATTGCGGGTCTGACATTTTTTTCATGTCCGCCTCTGGGACGTGGAAGAGCCTCATTTCCTCTATCAGATCCTGGTCATTATTTGCGATGCGCTTTGCGAAGGCAAGGACAGGGGTTCCAGTTGCATGGAATGCAAACGGATAGAGGACATTAAAGCCCCTCATCCTAAGATATCTTGCATACGTATCCGCGGTTCCGTATGTCCTTATGTGGCCGATGTGCTGGGGTATGTTTACATACGGGAATGCGGCAGTGACCATGAATGGCCTTTTCTCATTAGGCTCGACCTCAAACACCTTTGCCTCTTCCCATGCCTTTTGCCATTTCCCCTCTATTTCCTTGTAGTTTATCATAAGCGCACCAGCTGCACATAATTCAGAGTATTTGATTTAAGATTAGAATAGATAAAAGAGTCTTTTAATAGTTTTCCTTTAATAATATAGGAGGGTGGGAATATGAGCAATACAGAGGCAGATCATACGGTAAAAAGTATGCCGGTCGCATACGAGAAAGTCAAGGAGGTGATGGACGAGGAAACGTACAAATGGCACCATGATACGCACTATGCCGGTTATGTCAACAAGAGGAATGAGATAGAGAAGGAGCTTGCAACTGTTGACAGGGCAAAGGCAAATGTGAACTACAGCCAATTCAGGTCGCTCAAGCTTGAGGAGACATGGAACGGGAACGGCAGCATACTCCATGAGGTTTATTGGGATACCATGGGCGGGGACGGCAAGTATTCGGATAGTATGGATATTATGGCAAAAATAGTAGCAGACTTCGGATCATTCCAGGCCTGGAAGGATGACTTTATTGCTACAGGCAAGGCGGGAAGGGGCTGGGCAGTCCTTGCAATAGACGTGCTGACAGACGGCAAGCTCAGGAATCTGCTCTTCGATGTACATAACCAGGGCGGCCTGATCGGGTCTGTGCCGCTCATTGCTGCAGACACATTTGAGCATGCCTATTACCATAAATTCGGCCCAGACAGGGCATCCTACCTTAATTCCCTTGTGGGGAACATAGACTGGCAAAAGGTTGACCAGAAGTTCAAGAGGCACAAAGCCCAGGAACAGTAAATTATAATAATCTGGGCTGCACAACCAGTATCGGTGATAATATTACAACAAAGATGGTCAGAACAGGGGCCTTGATTGGTTCAGCAATGCTGATTTCTTCTATAGCGCCAGTCCAGATTCGCGGCTGGCAGATACCCGCTGTGCAAACCGTGCAGCTCATGGACGATGCTCCATCCCGCAATTCCTATGAGAGGATGATGGATGGCGATTGCAGAAAGATAGCAAAGGGGCTTATACTTACCTATGAAAGTACGCCCTTCATTAGGTGGATTGACCACTTTGGCGCAGATATAAAACTGAGAGGAAAAAAGGACGAGATAAGGGCAGTATTGGGGGCCGAGTTCTACAACAGAAAATTTCATGAGATAGACAGCTATTTTGATGAGGAGACTAGAACCATAGAAAAAATAAAATATCTCATAAAAATTGCAGGACATTCTGAACCGGGGGGCATCAATAGTGTGCCTTTGGACAAGACTTTTGTGGTGGCCCAGAACGGGAAAATGCTGGATTATGGGGAGGGCGCAGAAGCCCTTATTTCGGACAAGCTCATAAAGGCTGCAAATACCGAGATTGAACTGAGCCACAGCCTTAAAATATTATTAAGGGGCGGCAAGGTGGCAATCATTAGAACAGTTAGTATTGGCAATTCCCTTCTTGAATCAGGCCGCTTTGCAGAATCTTACAAGGAGTTGACTGCATCCTATTTCAAAAATATAGATGATTATTTGGCCGGGAATGATGAGACAAGATGCACCTACCGTATAACAAAATCCGGCAGGATCATATATTCGAAGGTGTCTACAGAAGATGCAAAACCGTTATGATACGTGTAATTATACGTTGATTTTGTATATCTTTAAATAGATTTGTTTCTTTTCTTATCTGATGGAGCTTTATCTGGTCAGAATACTGAGCGTTGTTTGCATTGCACTAGTTTACATGCTCTTCGATGTGCTTAACAAAAGGAATGTCCCGACGCTTTTTGCCTATGCAACACTTGTCTACGGGGCTGTCCTGACTGTTCTCTACCTTGAGATTCACATGATTCTGGTAAGCACCGCAATAGCGCTTGTGGTCCTTGGCATCGGCTACATCATATACAGGATCGGCCAGCTCGGCGCAGCGGATGTCATAGAGTTCGCAGCATTGTCACTGATAATACCGATACAGGGCATACCGCTGATTGCCCGCAATGTAAGCCAGTATGGACTGCCATTCATACTTTCCCTCCTGCTGAATGCCGGGATAGTTGCGCTTGTGCTTGTGCCGATATACTACCTTCCAAAGGCGAAGCATAAGCTGAAGAGGCCGCTTGCCTCCTACATAAATAAGGGGGGCTTATTCAGGGCCATTCTTCTTGCTGCCGCATACCTTGCATTCATTGCATTTGCAATACTGGTTGTTGGGATAGGCTATGGAGGCATAGCTGTGCTTCTGCTCATGCTTGTGAGCTCCTGCATAGTCATGCTATTCTCTGTGCCGATAACGCATTCAATGGTTGAGTATGTGCCTGTCAGCAAATTCGAGGAGGGCGATATAATAGCATTCAACCTGATGGACAGGAAGAGCATTAGCAGGCTAAGGGCAAGGATAAAAGGTTTCGACAGGCTTCTTACCGGTGACCTCATAAAGGAGATGCAGAAAAAAAGGATAAAGGATAGTCTGCCGGTCTACAAGGAGGCGATGCCCTTCGCCCTGCCGATCTTCATTGCGGTTCTGATATCCATAGCGCTTGGCAATCTCCTCTTTTTCATATTCGCATTTTAATGCGATTTCCATAAGGCCGATCCGCCATAAAGTATATATATTATAGACGCTGTGATATTAAGCGTGATGATATGGATAAAAGAAGGTTATTTTTAGCAAGTACAATGGTTGCATTAGGTATGCCAGCAGTGGCCCAAACCTATGACCAATACGGCCAGCAGCAAAAGGTAGGCGCAGCACCTGTGCAAATAAGAGGGGTGCCGTCCCCGCAAACAATGGCCAGATCAACAAGGCCGCCGTTAAGGACTATCGATGTTGAGAAGATGGTAGACCTGGAATGCAGGCGCATAATTCCTGGCCTTCTGAAAGATGAGGGAAAGGCAGAGGGGAAAACGGCCAACCAGAGTCCATGGAAGAGCATAACTTTGCTCGGCCCGAATGAGGAGACTGTGCAATACGCAATATTTCACGAGTCGATCAACGGGCAGGATTGGTATTTTGATGAAACAACAGGCAAGCTAAAAATGGGAAAAAGGACAGTTGGTCTGATTGCAAACCTAAGGATCAACGGTAATGTTGTCCCGATAAAGCGCTTTTATCTAATTAGGGATAAGGAGATATTATCCTATTATGCGGAAACCGGGAACGGATCTGCTACCTCGCAAGCCTTACTCAGGAGAGTGGTTGAGGAGCTTTCCAGAGTTAAGAATAGAGACGGTAAGAAGAGGTGGCTGAATTATGACATTGTGGTTGGGGGAAAACGCCTATTGTTTGGGGTAACTGAAAACCCAGAGGAGATAAAAAAGGCAGCGCCAGGCGAGTTCCTCTCGAATAAAACAGGCAGGAAGGTTAAAATTACAAAGCTCATAACCTCTGGCAACACTGAATACGCAATGACAGACAGCGGCGAGTTCATCACTAGAAAGATCCAGAAGTAGGCCGCAAGCAATTATGGGGTGTTTGTCTCTCCTTGCTCTATTTTCCACACCCTGCGCGGTATGAACTCAGGGGAAGGCTTTTTAATCTTGCTCTCTTTTAACTTATGATGAATCTATGGATTATGTAAGGGAGCACATCAAGAGGTACTGGGGCATGACTTACAGGAGGACGCTTGGCGTCTCCCTTGTGACATTCTCTGTTGCCATGGGGATAGGCCTGACCTTCACGATACTCACGCACAGCCTCGCGGTCACCAATTACCTTAACTATCTGATCTTCTGGGTCATACTGATGCTTGCAGTGCTGCTTGTGGCGCTCTCCAACCTCTTCGCCTCCCACACCTCATCCGTAAGATACATGCATGATCTGGAGCACAGTACGCATTCAAAGTACATGGCCATATGGATGATATCGCTGGTTATCGGCACTACCCTATTCTTCCTTCCGCTCCTTTTTTCCAATGCTTATACAGAGCCAGTAATGCTTTTATTCGCACTTGGCGGCGTATTCCTGGTGCTCTACGGCACAATATCGATCATATTCAAGCACAGGTATGGGGAGCTTGCAATAGGCGGGGTGGCATTCTGGATTATGTTCGCCTTCAGCATGCTTGAGCTCGGCAACAGCCAGCTGAACATTGCAACAAGGAGCAGCTTAAGCCTTTATGTGGCTGCCATGTCCATCACAATAATAACAGGGTTTGTGGGGCTTGCCATGCTATTCAATTCTACAAAGGAAGCCACAAGGGAATTTGTGAATGTGGTGGAAAGGATAGAAAGGGATGATATTAAAATAAGAAGTAGGAAAGCTGGCAGTAGACGGGCATAGGCAGGCCGCTCCAACATAGGGAACTGACAGCCAATATCCAATTCCTGTTTCTGTTTGTAGTTGCAGCCTAACAAAATGGCAGCGGCTGGACTGAATACTGGAATGTTGTTACTTGGCCGCTGCCTCCGTTGCCGCCCGGGCTATAGAAGCAACCGCTGGCGCCGTTGCCGCCGTTAATGTTGTACATCCCTGGGGTATATGATGTTTGGTATGCAAAAACTATAGACCCGCCGCCTCCACCGCCGCCCGCTCCCCCTAAGGCTGTGCAGGTGCCGCCTATGCCACCATATGTGGTTATTGCTGGCGCTATAATGGTTGGCGCTTGAATATAAACCCCATCAGACCCAGCGCCGCCTGCACCATTGTTGCCATTCCCTGTAGCGCCACCGCCGCCGCCACCGGCGCCGGCCAGATAATTCTGCATTCCTCCAGAATACCAGGTCTGTATAAGTGAATTTGATAGTGAGGGAGAGGAAGGGGTCGCGCCCGCAGCACCTTCACCACCGCTGCCGCCAGCTGCCAGGGTGCTGCCACCGGAAGCACCAAAGCCCTCCGCACCATAGCCGCCGCTTCCGCCGCTGCCGCCATAAGAGGATAGTACGCTACCGCCTGCAGTGGGATAGCAGTTTGTGCAGCCGCCATAGCCGCCGTTATTCATGCTTGGAACGGTTATTTGTGCACCTGTGCCAGTAAACGTGCCGCCTGACAATATGCTGTACCCTCCGGTATTGAGGGTTATGCTGGGATTTATGGTTATGCTGCCAGTCGCCTTTACGTCGCTTGTGAGTGTTGTTACTAGAGCCGTATAGATCATCCTTGTCTCGATGATATTGGGATTCCAATTCCATGAGGCAGATGAGGGGAAGCTTCCATAACTATAAAACAAATAATAGCCGCCGTATCCCCCCTCATAATACCAGGTGTCTGCTGGGCTGCTGAACTGTTCCGCTAGGAAATAGCTTGTTCCGGCAGTGATGGTTACACCGCCAGGAATGGCTATATTCTCCCAGCCGGAGGTAGTGGCGACACTTGCGCTCTCCCCTAGAAGGGTGCCCACTGAGCCATCATTATCAGAATAGATGGCAACCATTGCATTTCCATGGCCGCCAGAGGCAAAATCAATCCCCACCGACTGCAGAGTTCCGGTGGAAGAGGCTGTAATCAGGCCTGTAAGTATAATACCTGCTCCGTTTGATATGTATGGTGAGCCACTTCCTATCGTGTCGGTTATCTGGGTCGGCGTTCCGGTATTGTAGACTATCGGCCCCTGGCAGGCTCCGCCTAGCCAGTTGTTGGTGCAATCTGGCAGGCTAGTAATGCAGGAGGATGTGATGGATGTGGTTGTGCTTGTCGAGGTGGATGTGGTTGTGCTTGTCGATGAGACTGTGCCTATGCTCGTTGTGGTGGATGTTGTCGTGGCGGAGACTGTAGAGGTCCCGGCAAAGACTGCAGTTACAACCGCATTTGATTTCAGGGTCAGCGTTGTATTTGTTGTTGTGGTGGATGAGAGCGTGGATGTGGGCGAACTTATAGACCATGCGCTAAAGTAGAGCCCTGCCGAGGGTGCTGCGAATAGGGAATAGCTGCCGGAAGGGAGATAGGCGGATATCCCGTTAAAATATGTGACCCCGTTGAGCATGATGGTGCTGGTGCTTGGGTTTGTGATGAATGTTACATTGTCTAGGTTTGTGTTTGAGGAGGCGACCCCCTGGGTGGAGAACCCTGATGTTTTGTAGATGCCAGGCTGGCATGAGTTTTTTGCATTTGAGTTGCAGAGGCTGTAGTTTATCTCAAATGTCAGCATGGTTTGCGTGCCCACGCTGGGCTTTGCGTTCCCGATGTTTGCAGTGCATAGCACGGTAGAGCCCCGGCCTGCAAAGGATGGGGTGCAATTGCCTATGCTTGAGCCGGAAAAGCCGCCAAGGCTTTCGCTAGACACATTTAATGCATTTGCGGGGAAGTGGAGTACCAGGCCGAGCTGGTTTGTGAAAACAACATAATACTGGAGCTTACCTATCGAATTGTAGGAGAGAAGAGACTCGACGCAGGGCAGCAGCGGCTGTATGTTGCAGGAGGAGCCAAGATAGGTGGAGGGCGGCCTTGATCCTGAAAGAACGACTACAGAAACAACGAACAGGGACATTATTATAAAAGCCCATGAGTATGTCATAATGAATTCCAATGCTGATTGTTGCTTGAGCGGCATATATCTCAATAACCGATTGGCAAGATATTTATTTATAGGGTTCTAATGATTGTTGTGAAAAAGATAAAGGCGGCATTAAGGCTTACAAGGATAGAGCACAGCATAATGCTTGTTATAGCTGTAATAGCCGGGGAGGTGATAACGGGCGCAATCCCGAATGCGATCGCATTTATACTCAGCATAATAACGCCTATTTTCGTGAGCATGGGCTCATTTGCGATAAATGACTACTATGATGTTAAGGCAGACAGGGCTAACAGAAGGATGGACAGGCCGCTGGTGAACGGCTCCCTCACTAGAGATGAGGCATTGTCCATAGCAATCGCAAGCTTTGCGATAGGCGTGCTTGCAAGCCTTTTCATAAATGCATACGCATTCATAATAGCGCTGGTATTTGCTGCGCTTGCGGTATTATACAGCTACAGGCTGAAGGATATGCTGCTTATCGGCAACATTTATATCGCATTCTCCATGGTGATACCATTCATATACGGCAACTATATAGTCTCGACAAAGCTGCATGCCAGCATAGTGCTGATAGGCATAATTATATTCCTTGCCGGGGCCGCGAGGGAGATCCATGGAATGATAAGGGATTACATGGGCGATGCAAAGGCAAGGAAATCCAGGAACCTACTTTACCATGTCGGCCAGAACAGGGCAGCGCAGCTTGCTGCTGTGCTGTACATAGAGGCGATAATGGTCAGCATATACCTGTTCTTCTTCACAGCGCCATTCGCATTCAACCTTGTCTATATAGCACCGATAATAGTAACAGATATAGCGCTTGCATACATCTCATACGGCTACCTTGTAGGAAGTAAATCGAAGGGATTCTACAGCCTCTCTAGAAACCTCAGCCTTGGGGTCATGGCATTATCACTGCTTGCATTCCTTGCGGCTGCGCTTGTTTACATAAGAATATAGCTGCTACTGCATCTGCTGCATGCGCTTTGCCTGCTGCTTCAGGTCGATCTTCGCCTCGAAGTCGCCTACCGTGTGCGCAAATTCCTCATTGCCATTTATGGTGCCCCTTGCCTTTAGCACCTCACGCGCAAGAAGATAATATATGAATGCAAGCGAGCGTCTCCCCCTGTTGTTTGCCGGGATTACAAGATCTATGAACTTTGTCGAATTATCGGTATCGCTAAGCGCTATTATTGGCATGTTTACCTTGCTAACCTCCTTTATCGCCTGCTTCTCATTCCTTGAATCGCTTATCATTATGAGCTTTGGCTCCATGAAGTTTTCCCTGTTTGGATTCGTGAACGTTCCAGGAGTTACACGCCCCTTTATGAACTTTGCCTCTATTATCTCGGCGAACTTCTGTGCAGCTACTATCGCGTATATCCTTGATGCGGTAACAACAACATCCTTTGGCTCGTACCTTGCTATCATAGTTGCCGCCACCCTTATCCTTGAGTCGATTGTCTTAAGATCAAGCAGGTACAATCCATCCTCCCTTACCTTGTAGATGAATTTCTTCATGCCAGGGCTCTTCGTCTTCGTGGCTATGTGTATTCCTGCCTCCAGGTAATCATTCTGGTTTGCCAATAGTTCCGCTTCATCAGACATCCTTAACACTTGGTTATCAGGTCGCTTGCACCTTATTTCCGCCTTTAGTGGGTATATTTTGCTATTTGTGTTGTCCTGTAATTCCTTTTAAGGTGGTAATTAGGAGGCTTTACGATTGCCCTTATTTATGTAAGTATTTTATGAGCAAGGCTATAAAAGACTTTCTTTAGGACGGAGCAGCAATGCTTATATACAGGATTGACGCTAAAATGAATTAAGAACTGCAAAATGGGGCTGTGGTCTAACCTGGCATGATTCCAGCATGGGGTGCTGGCTATCCGAGTTCAAATCTCGGCAGCCCCGAGGTACTTTATCGCCGGTAGAGTGTAGGTTCAATTTCTTAAAATCAGATGCCTTTTTGTTCAATATCCCCCCGACTTATGTTTTTGACAATAACGTGTTTGTAATCTGTGTAAAAGAATTGAATTCCAATCTCGTCTGTCTGCAATAGGATTACATGTATTAATCATTTCCTTCCGAAATTTATGAACTCGTCTATCAGCTCTACGTTGCTTACGAACATGCGCCTGCAGCAGTACCTCTTTATGCCGAGCTCGTCCAGGACCTTGTCCGCCTGCTCGTTCTCCTTGTTTACCCTCTTGTCGTACTCTTCCCATTTGTCGGCTATTACCGCGCCGCAACTGAAACATCTAACTGGCATCATCATAGTATCATCTATAGGATTTCTGGAACCTTGCCCTTGCCTTTGGACCCTTGAACTTCTTCGGCTCGACCCTTCTTGAGTCGTCTATCAGCATGAACCTGTCATAGCTAAGATACTCCTTCTTTATCAAATCACTTCCGGAGCTTTTCTCTATGCATTTCGCTATTACGCCGCGCACCGCCTGCGCCTGGGAGCTCTGGCCGCCGCCGTATACGCTTATGTCGATGTCAAGCCTCCTTGCCGCCTCGTGCGTTGCATCGGATACGCGTATGGGCTCAAGCATTATCCTTCTCAGCTCTATTGGCTCGCAGGTGTTGATGTTGAAGCTGTTTACCCTTATCATGCCATTGCCGCTCTTTGCAGAGCCCCTTGCAACCGCATTCTTCCTCTTGCTCTTAACAAATATTAGCTGTACCTCCTTCTTGGCTGCTGCTTTCCTTTTCGGGGATGCGCGCCTCTTTGCAACCTCCTCGGTAACCGTATTCGCAACTTCAACTGCCTTTTCTGTCTTTGTCTCTTCAGCCATCAATTCACTTTATTTTATCGTAACCGAGCAGTTTGGAGAGCTCCCCAACATAAAGATAGCCCACATACATCTGCCTCGGGTGCTTTGTATCTACTTCTATAGCCTTAAAGCCATTTAGCTCTTTTGGAGTTCCCATGAATACCCTGAGCCTCCTGAATGCGCTCTTCCCTGAGGGCTTCTTGTGGTATGGCAGCATTCCCCTTATTATCCTCCTTACAAGCATGTCCGGCCTTCTTGGCCAGTGGGGGGAGTGCTCCGGGTTTTCCTTCTCCTGAAGGTTCAGGCGGACCCTGTATCTTTTTATTATGCCCCTCTTGTCCCCTGTTATGTATGCCCTCTCCGCATTCACAACTGCAACCTTCCTGCCGTTCAACAGCTCCTTTGCTACCGTGCTTGCAAGACGCCCAAGAACCTTGTCCTTGGCGTCATAAACAACATAATCCTTGTAATTCTCCTTTTCCTCTCTCATGTGCATCAGCTTATCTCAGCATCGTTACATAATACATATTGCCCATATTGTTCTCAAATGCCCGGATATCCTCCCCGCGCAAAAGCAGAGAGAGCACCTCTCGCGCTGCGAGCAGCGGGTCTCTTGGCAGGTGCAGTATTTTCAATTGGCCGTATAATTCTGCCGCCTTTAGGTCTTTCATAAGCGCCATTTTATTACCTTATACGATTACCTTCACATTCTTTGAATTAAGCATCTCCTTCAGCTCGACTATCCTGCAGTTCGCCTCCTTGAGCCTCTTAAGCGCTGGCTCTGAGAACTCTACAGCTGCGATATTAACCCTATGGGTTATCTCACCGTTCGAGAGGACCTTACCTGGTATTATAATATTGTCATTCTCCTTTGAGTATCTTTCTATCTTGTAGAGATTTACAGATGTCCTTCTCCTTTCCGGCACAGCAACAAGATTGTGCACCCTTTTCCAGAGCTTCGGATAATGGTCCTTTCTTGAGGCCTCGGCAAGCAGGCGCAGCCATTCCTTTATCTCCCCTTTTTCAACGGTAATTTTTATCTCAAACACCCTCTCTGCTCTCTTTTGCATTCCTTCGTAGAATCCCATTTATTCCAGTGTCCATTGAACTGCCGCTCTGCTTTGTCCCAAGCTTATACAGGGCGGCGCAGGTCGCATCAAGATTTTCGAGTATGTTAAAGCTGTCACTATCAATTCCCCTTGCCTGTTTGGTTTCATTCTCTGCAACAGCAGTCATACTTTCCTTAAAAGCGGTCATTTTTTGCACCTTTTCAAATATTGCGGGGGACGAGATTCGAACTCGCGCAGTCTCTAAGACACAGGAACCTCAATCCTGCGCATTTGGCCGGGCTCTGCCACCCCCGCGCCATCATATCTTTTTAACCTCTTTCTCAATCTCCTTCAGCTCCTCCTTAATCGAGCTAAGGGCCTTGCTTATTATTTCCTTTGATGGCATCTGGCCAAATGTCTCAACATAGAAATTAAATGTCCCATTGCTCGGATTGTCGTATGTTACTATTCCCGGCTGGAATTTTGAATGCCTTGCGCCATCGCCAAGAACCGCCTTGCAGTCTATCCTCAATTTCTGCTCTGCGGCAAGCTTTATTACCGGAATGCCATCATTTGCAGCCTTTACCTCCTTGTCCTTTGATTGCAGCTCCTTTGAGTACACGATCTTCGGGCCCTCTGCCTCCATTGTGAAAAGTATCTCGTCGCCTTCGGAATAGCCGGAGCTTGGCGTCTTTATCGGGATAAGCCCTATCCTGTGGGCTATGTACTCATCGAACATCGCGCTTGAGTTCTCGTAGAATGTGACGCTATCGATTGCAAAGCACTTCACGTGGTTTATTGCCATCCTCCTCAATGCATTCGCATGGCTGTTCTTTGCATCCTTTAATACAAAACTAAAGCTATTTGTATTGTTGTTCTCTTCTAGGCTTTCTAGTTTCATGCATTCACTCAAAAAGTTAGGAAACCGCTAAATAAGCAATGCTAAATATATAACGGTAGAATATTGATTGATTAGATTTATAAAGCTTGGGGTGACCTGGTGAGTTTTGAGGGAATATTCAAAAATGCGGTAAATGTTGGATTGGGAAGTGCGGAGTACAGGCTTAATTCAAAGGAGAGGGCGCACATCTCCAAGATAAGGCTTGACAGCTATTCAAATGCCACCTATGTCAGAACCGGCGAGCTGCAGAGGATACGCTACGATGAGATCAAGCCAAGGTACATTGCCGCAACCGGCCTGACCTACGACCTGCTTATAAGCATTCATGATGTCAACTCCAGAAGCACCTTTGTATACAGGCCCTACAGGTTTGCGCTTTTACTTAATGAGGGGAAGCTGAAAAAAGAGATCTTATCCTTAAATAAGTCACGGCCCAACCTTGAGGCAAGGGTAATGGGATTGCAGAACGACCAGGATTATGGCCTTTTGCTGAGCGAGGCTGCAGATTTCATAACAAAAAACAGGATAAGGCTTGTGGAGGTTGACCTTTTCGGCGGCAGCGCAAGGCATATAGCAATAGACTGCAAGCTTGGTATGAGCTTTGACATACTTATGGAGAACAGGGCATACAGGCAGGGCGAACTGGTCAATAATCTAACAGTTGAGAACTTCGAAAAGCAGCTGAAAGATGGCGAGAAGAAGTCATAGGTCGGTATACTCTGGGCCCTTTTGGGAGAGAATGCTCCTCCTTAATTTTATGCCCGCAAAATCAAAGGCGCCGAATTCCCTGCCTTTGCATTCATCAATAAGCCCCATAATTTGCTTTATCTCTTTATGGTTTAATTCCTGGTCCGGAATCCTTGCAATGGTTATGTGAGGGCGGAAATGCTGCTCCCCTTTTATTGGCACTATCGCGCTTATTTCCGGCAGCAGGTCATTGTAGATGCCGATCAGCTCCGCGCTGCCCTTTTCTATCCCGGCAAACAAAACTCTTGGCCTTTTTATGTCGAATGTGCCTATTCCCCTCACAGATACTGCAAAATTCTTATGGTCAAATCTGCCGACAAATGCCTTTAGCCTTTCGGCCTGCTGTTGCCCGATCGACCCGAGAAAGAATAGAGTCAGATGCAGGTTCTCCTTTGCGACTTTTCTCACACTAAAGTCAAATCCATAATGCAGCGCGGATAATTCCTCACGTATTGCAAGTGGAATTCCGACAGAGATAAACGCCCTTATTCCTGGCTCCATGAGGATAAGTTGACTTTATTCTTAATAATACTTTTCAAAAATCAAGAATGAAACAGATAAACCATTAAGCATGTCTGGTGCACAATCTGCACTGTATTTGCATGTGCATCCAACTGATGCGGATAAAAACCCTAGTTGGACCTAAGCAATGATCCTATCGCTCTTAAGCCATTTGCCCTTTCCGCGTATTTAAGCTTCTCTGCAAGTTTGGCGGCCCTTTCAAATTCTCCTGCATTTTCATAGCTCTGTATCTGCCTTTCAAACATTATTTGCGCTTCGTCCCTATCGCCTAGCTGCAGGGATAGTTCTCCTGCCTTTTCAAATTCGCCCACATCTTTGAAATATTTCATTGCCCTCCGCTTATCGCCCATCTTCAAGACCAATTCACCATAGTAAGAGGCTATATTCCTGTACGCGTACCTCTGCGGCCTTGATTGGCAGAATTCTATCTGTTTTTCAAATAACTCGTTTGCTCTTTTTGTATCGCCCATGCTTAAAGCAATATCTCCGGCTTGGGCAAAATGGTAGTCTCCGTAGGCATCCTTAAGATGGAATTGTATGGCCCTTTCCTTGTCCCCGATGCCCAAGGCAACCTCTGCAGCCTTATCAAAATTATCATCCATTTCGTAATAGGTCATCGCTCTTTCCGAATCTCCAAGCCTTAAGGCGACAGCTGCGGCATAAGAATAATAACACCTTCCCCTGCTTTCATAAGCTCTAATCTGTTTTTCGAATAAAAATTTTGCCCTGGGCTTGTTTCCCGTCCTTAAGACAACTTCCGCTGCATCTGCAAGATCTCCGGATGTTTCGAGCATAGAGATTTGCTTTTCGAATAATTCTTCCGCCAATTCCTTGTTGCCTAATTTTAGGGCGATCTCTGCTGACCTGCCAAAACCAAATTTCCAATGAGTTTGATACATCGGCATTGCCCTTTCTAGGATATCCCTATCAGTAATGCTCTCGATGTCGAGCATGTCATCCTTTACCAGCCTTTCCAACACGCGCCATCTGGCTGTGTCGCTTGACAGATTTGTAATCAGAGCCTGTGTGGCTTTTGTCTGGTTCATTTCATCACGATAGGTTTATCGCGGGAAAGTATATAAGTGTTACTGGAAGGCTGGTCTGGAAGGTTTTGAATTTTGCCGGTTTGCAGTCAGCTGCCGCTCTTCCTTATGAAGCGCTCCGAGTAGCTTGCGAAAATCTCGATCAGTCTATTCATTACCGGTATGCTGGAGGTTACCTCCCTCAGGGTCTTCAGCTCCTTACTGCCGGCTGCGCCGCTGAGCGTGAGTATCGGCGGATAGAGGATCACCTGCTCAATTGCGCCGACAACCAGTATCAATATGTAGTTATCATGGAGCAGGAAGGGCAGAGGCAGAAGGAAAAGTGCGCTTATAACACCTGCAACGACAACCCTTCCCAGCTTTCCCAATTCAGGCCTTACATTCAGCAGCCTGTTTGCTGCTCTTGACATGAATAGCAGTATCAATAATGGTGTAATTACATAAAGCACGAACACCAATCCAAGGCCTCCGGCCAATGGGACTACTGTGAACAGGAGCACAAGCTCTATGCATGCTATTATAATGCTGTACTTGAGTATCTCCTTTACCCTGTTGGTGCTTATCAGCAGCATGCTTGTATAGGTTGCCAAGATCCAGATGAGCATGCCTGCACTTATAACTGATATATAGGATGGCGCAAGAAGATATTTTGCGCTGAACACGGTAAATGAGAACTCCTTTGAGAGTATCGTAAGGTAAAGCAGTGCCGGGGTTAGCAGCAGAAATGTCATATAGGCAGCATAATTGTAGAATTTTCCTATATGCTTGCCTATGCTCTTTGCTGATACTGTGTAGGCAAACATCGGCAGTACCGCCAATCCGAGTGCGTCCGTTACATTGCCTATTATGGTGCTGGTCTTTATTGCAACGCCGAAGTTTCCAACTATTACGGTTGTCGCAAATATGCTAAGGACTATGGGCGCAAGATTGGCTATGAATCCCCTCAGGCCGTTGTAAACAGAGATCGGTGATGAGAACCCCAGGAGCTTTTTCATGTAAGTCATTGATGGCTTCCTGAACCTTATCTTGAATTTAGTGACAAGAAGCAGCAGAACTGATGTTATGGATGCGGAATAGCCTATAAGCAGGCCGAGTATTGGCGCAAGCGCCCCAAACCCAAGCAATGCGAGCAGAATGCTTGAAATGCCCTGGAATATGGACTGTATCACTATCACAAGCGCCACATACTTGCCCTTCCCGAAGCCAATCATTATGTAATATGACAATGCAAACATCATCGCAGCTATTATGGTGAATGAGGCAATCTGGACCACATACGTATCTGCTGCGCTGCCAAGAAGGTGTACCGCTATGAAGCCGGCCATCAAAAATGCGATTATGGTGAATGCAAGCCCTGAAAGTATGACAGAGGCATAGCCATTTGATATAATACTTTCAAGATCCTCGTGCTTTCCGCTTGCCAGATACTGCCCTATGAACTTGTTGACTGCGGTATTCACGCCAAGATCAGCTATTGCGCCAAAGAACCCCGCAAATGATATTGCCAGAACATATATCCCGTAAACGCTTGGTCCCAGCACCCTTGCAATTACGATAAAGGCGATGCCCGAGATGAAAAGCGTGATGAATCTGCCGAATATCATGAGGCTTGCCACTCCTGCGGTCTTTGCGCCAACTTCCCTTTTCTCTTCCCTGGTCCCTGTGGATCTCTTTTTCCCGGCCATAAAGCAATTAACCTAATATTGATTTCAGGGTATCGGTCGCATGGTTGATGCCCAGCCCTGAAAGTTTAGATTTCCCGTATTTCCTGTTCTGGAAGGTACTGTATTTCACTTCATGTATTTTAACATTGCTGTCAATTATTCTTAATGTGTCAAGCAGGACCTTATAACCCTTGTCCACAAAGCTTGCCCGGCTGCCCTTTATGATGGACTTGAATAGCGCTGTCCTTATGCCAAAGAATCCGGACATCATGTCGCTGCATTTCGGCTTTCCGCGAAGCGTGAATACGAGATATGCAAAGCCGGACATGCAGAAGGAGATCAGCCGCCTTTGCAGACCCCAGTTCTCAACACTTGTCCTAACACCTATAACAAGGTCGCAATTATCCAGTGCCCTTGCAATCTCCCCGACCTTCTGGTAAGGGTGCTGCATGTCGCCATCCATCACTATAATTTTGCTGGTCTTTGCAGTCATTGCAGCATCAAGCACGCTGGCTGTCAGGCCGTGCTGCCTTTTGGTCCTGTCAAGCAGCCTTACCCTCCTGTTCCTTTTTGAGATTTCCAGAACTGATCTCTGCGTTTTGTCCGTGGAGCCGTCATCTGCAACCACAACATTAACACCCGGATAATGCATTTGCAGCAGTCCGAGAAGTATTTTTATGTTTCCCTCCTCGTTTAGTGTGGGTATTATCAGAGTAAGATCAGAATATGAATTCACTTGCACACCGGGCAAAATATTATATATGGGTTTATCTGTAATGTTATAAAAACAATCCTCTTTATTGATTTGCATGGAGAAGGGAACAAAACCGAGAATTATCATCGACAACAGGGAAAGGAATGAGGAGCTCCTGGATGCGATAGGGGCAAAGGGTCTTGAAATTGAGTTCAGGACAGCCCATGTTGGCGATTACATAATATCAGACAGGGTATGCATAGAGCGGAAAACCGTTGCGGATTTTGAGAGCTCGCTTATCAACGGCAGGCTCTTTGAGCAGGTAAAGAGGCTGAAGGAGAACTATGAATTACCGATACTGGTGCTTGAGGGCGATGTTGAGTACTTCAGGCTAAGGAACAGCGTGATAAACGGGGCAATCGCAGCATTGTACATAGATTATGGCATAATGGTGCTTCATACAAGCGATGCAAAAAGCACGGGCGAGGTAATAGCAAGCATGGCAAAGCACGAGCACGACAAGAACATCAGGGAGCCCTCGCTCAAGGGCGGCGCAAGGGCATACACCAGGGAGCAGTTCCAGGAATTCATAATAGGCAATATCCCGGGCATCGGATCAAAACTGGCAAGGTCCCTGCTGGAGCATTTCAAGAGCATAAAGAATATTGCAAACGCAGAAAAGGGCGACCTTGTAAAGGTTGAAAAAATAGGTAAAAAGAAGGCAGAAATGATCCACAAAACCTTGAATGACCCATATAAAGGATTAGATAATAAATAAATTGCCTGACAAGTTTTCCGTGGATGATTAAATGGCGAACAATAGAAGGATAAGGATTGAGATACAGAAAATGAGTATTGACAATGTTAATAGAATACTTTATAAAAAATATAAAATAGCGCCAAGAAAATTACATTCTTATCCTGAAGATATCAAAAGAGACCTGCTTTTCGATTTAGAAACCCATTTGAGCTTTATGTAGGCATAGTGGCTGTAGGTAGATAAAGGACTTTGATTGCTCCGATCGGAATTTGAACTGCTGGGCTGCAATATTATATAAATATGCATTATCAATTTATATTCCAAATATTACTGGTTTTAGGAATGGCTGATGGGGTGCAGGGCTCGGAGAGGGAACATGAACATGCAGCCGCAGCGCAACATCATCCAGAGGTGCACCATCACGAGAAGGAGCAGGCTTCCCGTAATAAAAATTTCCTTATCAGATACAAGAAACATATACTCGTAACCGTATTCTACCTTATTGTCGCGCTTGTAATGTTTTACCAGATAACACTCAACATCACAAGCACTGCGCCAGGGACAGGCGCAGACACATACCAGAACCTCTGGAATGTGTGGTGGGTTAAATACGCAATTTTCAACCTGCACACAAATGTCTTCTACACAAAGCTGCTATTCTGGCCCCTTGGCTCAGGCCTTGCATTCCAGACCCTTGCGCCTCTGCTTGGATTGATATCTGCGCCCTTCCAGGCACTGGGAGGCACTGTCTTCGGCTACAATGTGATGTTCTTTGCGGGTTTTGCCTTTTCCGGGCTGGCAATGTTCATACTGGCGGATTACCTAACCAAAAATAATTATGCCGCGCTGATCTCCGGTTTCATATTCACATTCGGCGCATTCCATATAGCGCAGTCCTACTCGCATATACATTTTACAAACATAGAGTTCATACCGCTGCTCATCTATTTCTTCCTTAAGGTGATGAATGGCGAACGCAGCTATGTAAATGCAATTGGCATGGGCGCCTCGCTTGCGCTCACAACTTTGATTGGCAACATAGAGCAGACAATAATGGTCTTCATGGCGCTTGTGCTGCTGTTCATAATATTCCTATTCTATAAGGAAAGGAGGAAGACCATTCTCAGCAGGAGGTTTGCCCTCTCGGTTGTAATTTTTCTGGTTGTTGCATTTCTAGTCGGGGCATGGAACTTCATACCACTGATCAAGGGCATATCCAGCTCCGGCGGATTGGGAATAGCGGATTTCCTAAACAATGCGCAGGCAAACATGGCATGGAGCGCGTCGCCGCTTGCATTCTTCCTACCGAGCTACTACAATGGGATATTATACCATGCCAGCTCAAGTTCCATATGGTATCTGATCTATGCTGCAGCGCCTGTTGAGAAGGTCGCATACATAGGCTATGCGGTAATCGCGCTGATGCTGCTTGCTGTATACAAATACAGGAAGGAGATGCTGCCATGGGCCCTGTCTGCACTCATCTTTGTATGGCTTGCGCTCGGGCCAGCCTTTGGGCTATACAGCATCTATCATGCCATCCCTGCAATAAATGTCATAAGGGAGCCAGGGCGCTTTGACCTTATGGCCTGCATGTTCATGGCCGTGCTCGCCGCCTATGGCGCAAAGGCGCTTTTTGAGCATTTTGGCAGGGGGCACCAGCACAATAGATTTAATGCAAAGCTATTTGCGATTGCGGCGGTTATAATACTGGTAATGTTTATAGAGAATAACGGGCTTGCGCTTGGCGGCAGCCATTTCACGACAGTGATATCCGTGCCCAAGATTTATTCTCAGCTGGGGAATCTGACTGAGAATTTCTCGGTGCTCGAGCTGCCTGCGCTCCCGGCAGGGGCAAACAACACATACCTTTATCCTGGCGAGGATACATTCTACACCTCCATTACGCACAAGCCCATTGTTGGCGGTTATCTTGGGGGGCGCCAGAACATAACAAGCACGCTCTTGCTATACAATATACCGCTTGTGGTTGAGGCCTCCTCCCTGATAAACAACGGAACCCCGATCTACTACTCGCCGGTAACCGAGAATTACACAAACGAGACCTTACTGACCCTTTACAATTACAATACCGGAATTGTCATAGTCCATTATAAAGCGTTCAGCAAGCAGTCGCTCAACTCGCTGCTCAATTACATGACAGATGTATTTGGAAACCCTGTATACAACGACAACTCAACCGCAGCCTTCGAGACATTGAGTGCCATCAACAAATCCATTTTCAGGAGCTTCATCTCCTATCCGATATTATCCCAATGGGGCCAGGCAAGGGTCTTCCTTAATGGCAGCTACCAGAACTACTGGGTGCCCAGCGGAGCGGGGAGCATAATTGTTTATGCACCCTATAAAAATATGAGTGCGCAGGGCATCAACAACCCGTATGCGCCCTCCTACATCAATACAACAGTAAGATTCCAGGCCTTCTCGGATACCTCACAAACCCTCTACATCGATGAACCTGCAGGAAATAGCACAAGGACAATAGCAGATGTAGCAGTCAGCACAAGGCCTGCGGATTATTCATTGAACATTACACTGGTATCCGGTCCGGCCGGAAATCCGCTGCTATTCCTTTACAGGTCAAACGTAACACCTGTGCTTATAAGCAACATAACATTTTCCAGATGAGCATTGTGATGATGAATGTACAAAAAGGAGCCAGTAAACATAATAATGCCGGTATATAATGAGGAGAGGACAGTAGCAGAGATAATAAGGCGCGTGCTAGCGCAGAAGGTTGTGGACAGGCTCATAATAATCAACGACAATTCAGGCGACAGCAGCCTGGAAAAGATAAAAAAGGCCGCAAGAGGAGACAAAAGGATAGTCTACCTAAGCAACAGCAGGAACATGGGCAAGGGCTATTCCGTAATAAGGGGCATAAGGCTGGTGAGGAAAGGGATCATAATAATACAGGATGCGGACCTTGAATATTTCCCTGAGGATTACATGAGGATGCTTCCGAAGCTTGGGGAGAGAACCATAGTGCTGGGGACGAGAATGCGGGGGAGGAAGACCGGCCATGAATATGTAATGGCAAAACTTGCAAATGCCGGCCTTACCGGTTTGTTCAATGCATTATACAACAGGGAATTAACAGACATGAACACCTGCTACAAGGTATTCAGGAAGGAGATGCTCAAAGGCGTAAGGCTGACAAAGAATGATTTCCTAATCGAGCCTGAGATACTCATAGGGCTAGCCAAAAAGGGCTACAATATTTCAGAGGTTGACATAAGATACCAGGGCAGGACCTATGATGAGGGCAAGCACATAAGGGCAAGCGACGGTATAAAACAGGCCTTTTATATGATGGCCAAAAGATTTGACGAGAATGCCTGACTGGCGTTCATTTCTTATAGAGCAGCTTGAATGCGTGCCCCCAGCTGTTTGTCCTCGCCCCATAGGTAATCCATAGCATTGCAAGGGGCTCGAGCAGACGCGACCCTTTTATGTCGCCGATATCTATTACGCTATCCCAGCCGAAGTCATGCAGGATTTTGGTTACATCGCTCTTGGATTGGCCATCATTCCCGCATATGAACATGTCTGGCGACCCATCCAAAAATATGGGCATGAACATGTGGGCATTGCCGATAATGTTGAATGCCTTTACGACATTCGAGCTGGGAAGCCATCTTTGCACCTGCTCCCCACCAGAATCTGTATTGCCTAGAGCGAGCCTTGGCTGTCCACCGGAAAAATCAAGAGGGTTTGTCACATCTATGACTGTCTTTCCGGAAAGGTTGACCGGATCTGCCATCTTTATTGCGTTTTCGGTGCCGGACCAGGATGTTGCAAGGACCGCAATCTCGCAGAATTTTGCTGCATCGGGGAGTGTGCCAGTGCTGGCATCGCCGCCTATCTCCCTGATTATGGCTTTTACCTTATCCTGATCAGGATCTCTTGATCCTATCATTACCCTGTTGCCAAGGGCTGCAAATCCCTTCGCAAGCGCGCTTCCAACATCGCCAGTGCCAAGTATGCCGATTTTCATAGAATCAGACTATAATTACATCTACATTTTTTATTATTTTGCATGCTTTTGGAGGAGGGAAGATCATATTTGCACAGAGATGCCATGGTTATCCGTTCATGAATCTCTTTATTCCGGTCCAAAACATCAACATGGTCAGCCAGAATCCCAGCAGCAGGGCAATCAATGAATAGCCGCTCTGCAGGTTAAGGATTATTAACCCGGCAGAGATTATTGTCGCCAGCAGAAAGTTGGAGAGGCCCCAGAGTATATTGACCCTTGGGGGCGATTTCTGCCCGAACGGGCTTCTAAAGACCTTGCCTGCTGCTCCAAACACGAAATGCGGCACGCCATTGCCAAGCAGCAGCCCAATTAGGAAGTACCATATCAAGAATAGTTGAAATGCCATTTTCCCACATATAAATCGTAACATCTCTATTCTGCATTATTCTATATAAATCCATCAGTTGGTGAAAATTAGATCCCGGCTTCCCTCTTTAGAATATAATCAAAGAAATTCTCAATTGTGTTGCCATATGTCCATTCCACTCTTAGCGTTGTCCTTTAGCTTCTCCTATTCAGGAAGACAAGTTTTTTTTAAATAAAATACCTTTACTGATGTTGACTCCTCGAACATTCTTCATCGACGTGACACGACTGAAGTGGGCCCGCGGCCCTGACGAGTCTGAGTTCAATTGGCCAACTCAAAGCTTCTTATAAACATCTTTTCTGTGGCCAATGGACCTAACAAAAACAATCTTCTTATCCTGTTCTATATTTGCTATAATTCTATAATCACCAACCCTCAACTTGTATTCAGGCCTTCCAGTTAGTCTTTTGAAGAATTGATAAGGATCAACCCTTGTACTTTCAACCTTTTTGATTATTCTTTTAATTATAATTTTGTTCAATATTTTTAATTGGGAAAGGGATTCTGCAGAATATTCTACATTAAAGATGGTCACTATATCCCCAACTGTTTCTTTACTTCTGCCGTAGTGTAAGTTCTACCGTTTTTTATATCTAATAAACCACGAACCAATGAGGTTCTAAATTCGTCGGTATACTCTCCTTCATCGTCACCAGCAGGTATTAGTGCCATAAGCGCATCTATAACTTCGTCGTATGTTGCTCGCTTATAAGGTTTGAGCTTGTTAAGGTTTTCTCTAGTTGTTTTAGTTATCTGTATTGTCGTGTATACCATATAATCACTATATAATATATGTATAATGGGTATATAAATGTATCTAAGGTTTGTGACTTACAGTTATAACATATCGGTGCATTTCACTTGAGTAATGGTAGTATTAGTAGTGGGCCCGCGGAGAATCGAACTCCGGATCTTTACCTTGTCAAGGTAACGTCTTGCCACTCGACTACAGGCCCTAAATGTTTATTACCAATCCGTCCTTTGCAATTTCTGTATTCTTAAATATGCCCCGTGATTCCTTTAAAAGCTGCTCCGTTTCCCTGTACCTTGCGCTTATGTGCACAAGCACCAGCCTTTTTGCCTTTGCCTTTTTGGCTATTGCGGCAGCCTCCATTGCCGTGGAGTGGAATCTCTCCCTTGCAAGCCCCTTCTCCTTCTCGGCATAGGTTGATTCATGTATAAGGAGATCCGCATTTGCCGCTGACCTTACGGTTGACTGGGTGGGCCTTGTATCTGTAGCATAGGTGATCTTCCTGCCTGGCTGCCTGAATGTAATCTGGTCCAGTTTTATTGTTTTTTTACCGATCTTTACCTGCTTTTGCTTAAGCAGCTGCTGGAACATCTCCCCCTTTATCCCAAGCTCCTTTATCCTCCGCTTCATGAACCTCATCTTCTCGTTCTCGGCGAAGGAGAAGCCGTAGGTTGCGCTCGTGTGTATCAGCCTGAATGCCGAGACCTGGAAATCATTCTCCTTGTATATCACACCAGAATTTGCAATCGGTCTTATGATTATCTTGTAGCCTATTACGGCCCTGTCGAAGTTTATCAATTCCAGCAGCCAATCCTCATTCCCCTTTGGTATAAAGATGTAAAGAGGCTCGGTGCGCCTGTTCAGCGCCAGCGTCCTCAACAGCCCGGCAACGCCTATTGTATGGTCGCCATGTATGTGGCTTAGGAATATCGCCCTTATCCTTGAGATATTGACCGAGTAGTACATGCACTGCCTTTGGGTTCCCTCGCCGCAATCAAAGAGCAGCACCCTGCCGTTATAATCAATGGCTAACGCTGGAAGATTCCTGAATTTCGTTGGGGTCGAACCGCCAGTTCCAAGGAATGTTACCCTTAGCAATCAATCGCCTTCCACTTTTATCTTCAATCTTTTATTCTTTAAATCTATTTCCAACACCTCAAGATTCCGGAGTTCAGGCCTTATTTCCTCCTTTTTTATTCTTTTGTTTGAGGCCGCATAGCCAATCATCCTGTTTATCTCGTGCATGTGGTTCATGACATAGTTCCCCTTGCTTTTGTTTTCCGCTATCTCATCATCAATCTGCGCAAGAATCTCCAGCTGCCTGTTTATGCTTGTTTTTACCCTTTCTGCATCCTCATTTATTACATCCTCCTCCAATTTAATCCTGCTGTATATGTGGTCAAGGCAGCTCTCGAGAGTTGGGAAGTCCTGCCACTGCAGATGCCCGTATTTGCTGATCCTGCATAGGGCGAAATCGATTATTGATTCTCCTTCCAGGTAAACAACCGGCTTTGGGTTTTCGGTGCACTCTTTTATTATAATACTGATCTCTGCAAAAAGGGCATCGATATCTTTATCTGCCAGCTCGCTTAATTTTGATGTCGTGCTCAGGCCTGCCCTTTTTGCCGCCTCCTCAATATACATCGAGCCCATCGCAATCCTCTTTGTCAGGTAGGGCAAAAGCGCTGCGCCCTCAATTTTTGATTTTAATTCCTCTGCAACTTTATCGATTCCTGCGCTTTCATGTATGCCCACTGAGGCATTCTTTGGCGGCCTATATGTTGCATTGGGCCTTATTGCCCTGTCGCTGAATTCATGGACCTGGTATGCGAGCAGTATCCTCATTGCATGGTCTGCGATCACAAGATTGCCCTTCCCGAATAATTCCAGTATTATATTTATCTCGTTGTCCGGTTTTTTTGCCCTTATCAGGATTATCCGGTCATTGTTGTACTGGCTTACCTCGCCGATCTGGAAGCCCGTTATCCTCTTTCTTACGGCCAGGGAAAAATTTGTTGCATCCTCCTTTATCTCCAGGAAGTCTGTCCTGTTTATTGTGTTTGGCAGGATTATCTGCAGGTTCGCCTTTTCCCCCTTTCTGCTCAGCCTTATCCTGAACCTTCCCTTCGCCAGTTCATAGAACTGGTCTATGTAGAAATCCCTCAGCGATTGCAGCTCCTTGGAGAGCTGCATTAATTCAAGGGCGTAGAGATCTCGCATGTCATCGCTTAAGCTTGAGCTTCTTGCGCCCCTCCTCCTTTGCTATCCTGGCAAAGATGGACACCCTTTTCATGGCCTTCGCCGAATCCTCAAATGCTGTGCCTATCTGTGCGATATCGCCGCCGTTTGAGAATACATCACGCAGCTCGCCCTCCGTCATTATGCCCCCCGCAACAACATAGGGCGATGATATCACAGACCTTACCGCTCTTATCATCTCCTTAGGAACAGGGCCGGAATTCTGCAGCCTTGGGTTTGATCCGGTGTCTGTTATTATTATCCTGTTGCCAAGGAATTCGCCGGCCATCGCCAATGCTGCTGCTATCTTCGGCTTCTCCCTTGGAACGAAGTTCGCGTCGCCCACCCAGCCAACAGTCCCTCCGGGATGCACTATTATGTAGCCGACGGGAAGCGGCTCTATGCCGAAGCTCTTCAATACCGGTGCGGCAAGCATCTGCGCCTGGGTGATCCAGTATGGGTTCCTCGCATTCAGAAGGGACATGAAGTATATCGCATCCGCATGCCTTGTGATTGTAGCTATATTGCCGGGGAATAGCACCAGCGGTATGTCTATTGCCTCCTTTATGCTCTTGCAGACATGGTCCAAAAGCTCGCCCTGTGCCCCTGTGCTTCCCCCAAGGAGTATTATGTCCGCACCTCCCTGCGCCATCTGCTTTGCTGTCTTTATCGCAGATTCCTCCGTCTTGTAGTCGACAGGGTCTATAAGGCTGAAGAGCATTGCGCCCTTCCTCTCGAGCGTCTCATGTATATACAATTCAACTTTTCCAATCTTCATGTGATCACAGATTTAACCTCATTTACCGCAAGAGCATAAAAGTTCCAGCTAAAACAAACTACATCTGCCTTTTCAGGAATTCACCCGCAAGCTGCCTTCCTCCCGCATCCATGCTTACCAGCGGCCTGAACTTCAGTTCCTTCTTTATCTTGTCTATGCTAACAATCCTGTCGCTTATTAGGAACTTGAACTGGTCTATGTTGATCCCCTTTGCCTTTGCAGCAAGGCCTGCGAGCATCGGATGGACGCTCTTTGTCGGCTCCCTTGCATTCAGCATCCTTGCCGCCTTTTTGAAGAGCTCGGCCTGGGTGTACTTGACGCCGTCAGTCAGGTTGTAAATCCCATTTGCTGCCTTGCCGCTGTCAAGGACCAGGAAGAAGCCCCTAACGACATCGTCTATGTGTATGAGCGCAAGATGATTTGCCCCGTTACCTATGTACACCAGTTTTCCCTCTTTTAGCATCCGGAATATGCGCATGAAGCTGTGCTCATATCCCCTGCCGTACATGACCCCTATGCGGAGTATCGTATAGTCAAGCCTTTTGTTCGCAGCACCGAATGCCTTTATTATCTGCTCCGCCATGTACTTGCTCTCCGAGTAGGCGCTCTCCGGCTTTGTCTCCGATTCCTCTGTAAGCACCTCGCCCCTCCTTTTGTATCCGTATACAGTTATGCTGCTTGAGTATATGAATTTCAGCCTTTCAGAGTTGGGGTTCGTGTCAACAAATGCGCGCAGTATGTTCTCTGTGCCTATGACATTCGTGTTTATCATCTCGTTGTACCTGTTGGCCGCATTGGAGGTCGCAGCGGCAAGGTGGAAGACTACGCCAGCGCCCCTGCACGCCTCGGCAAGGGTCTTTTTGGTCTGCTCATCGCTCATTCCTATATCAACAGCATACACCCTTACGCCGCTCGGCAAGCCGCGCCATTCAGCAGTATCATTCGGGTGTGTCTGGAGTGTGGCCCTGACCTCGTATTTCCTTTTCAAAAGCTCCTCAACAATCCGCCTTCCCAGTGAGCTTGTTGCACCGGTAACAAGTGCTATCCTCCTGGTTTTTTCATCCTTTTTCATCTGCATTGACACCGGTTTTGCCGTCCAGCAAGGTAACGGCAAGGTTCCTTACCCTTCCTTCCGCAAGCCTGTTTATGAAGTAGGGGATCCAGTCCTTCCCATATGGCACATAAACGCTCATCTTAAGCTTTCCCTTCAGCCTGCCCAGCTTTTGGCTATACCCTAATGGTATCTCAAATATTAAATTCCTTTTGTAGTCCTTGCTTACTGCCATTATCCTCTCTATCAGCTTCTGGTCGTGCTCAAGAAGGGTAAGGCTTGCATGCCTTTTGGTCAGCGCATCTATGTAGCTCCTGTACAGCTTCAGCCTGTCAACCTTGCGCTCAGGCCCTACCTTCGGGTTATACCTCAATTTTATCAGGTCCCTTCCGGAAAGCAGCCTGCTGAATGCCAATCCGTCAGCTTCTGCTGTCGGATTGATCTCAACCCCAAGGTTGCTGAACCTTGGCCTGAATTTTCTGTACAATGCCACAGTATCGCCAGTTTTGGATTCCGGCTCCTGCTCTATCCACAACCTCTGATCTGCGGTTTTTGCCACATCTATTATCTCGCCAAGATTCCTCTCAAGAAGCTCCCTGTCTATCCGGCCCCCAAGCTGGCTTGCCCTTATCGATATGTCGGAGTTCAGCCTCAGCCTTGATAGCTGCTTCAGGAACTGCACATAGGCGTTGGTGTTGTAGCGCGCCTTTGTCGGGTCGCCAACATGGTCATTCAGCAGCGTTACAGTGGCATGCATGCCCCTCTTGTTCAGATCCCTTATGACATTCAATACAGAGCTGTTGGTGGAGCCAGCTATATGTTTTTTTACAAGCCTGAAGACAAGCTTCCCAATAAGATTGTTGTGCCTCTTTTTCAAATAGACCACTGATGTCTTGAAAGCCTAACCGGCAACTGCATGATGCAGTTGCATTTCCATCAATAAATTATTAAATCATGCATTTATATAAGTTGTTATCTATTAATCTATTCTCCATTATCTGGTTGATTGCATGGCAAAGATAACAGAGGACCAGCCCCTTGACAGCCTCTTCACAAGGCTCCACCAACTGATGTCAAACCTGGTCGGCGACATAGACGGGGTTCTTGAGGACAACAAGGAGGTAAGCATAAATGACATAAAGGCCTTAAGGGACCACATAAACTACAAGCTGGGCAAGAAGGAGGAAGTGGCAGACAACCAGAAGATACTGCGCCTGCTGAATCTCTTTTCCGAGGACAAGGCGGTGATAGAGATAATAAGGGAGGATGCGGAGGAGTGGCTTGAGCTCCTTGAGGCAATAGAATCAAACATAGTCGGGGATGGCAGCAGGCTCCTTACCACAAGCGAAAGGGCAGAGGTAAAGGAGATAAGCAGGTTAACAGGCCAGATAAAGCAGCTCATAAGGAAGGAGCAGCCCAAATAATATAGTATCAGAGCTCCTCAAATTCCTCTGAAGGTAATGCCATGGCTGGCATGCCAAGCTCCTCTTCCACAGGAACTTTCAATGCGGGCATGCCTAATTTTTCCTCTTCCCCCCCTTTATGAACATAATTCTTATAGGCCTCATAGGAAATCCTGTACATATACTCCCATAAGTAATTCTCTCTTTTCCTAAGGAATTCCCTTCTTCTGAAAGCCGCACTTAATATTTCAAAATGGTCGTCAAAGGCGCGCACAGCCTCAGCATTCCTCTTCTTTTCTTTTTCCACGCCAAACTCCACAAAATCCCTCAGTTTCCCATGGTAATGGCTAATATGCAGAAACAACATCTCCTTTGATATCTCTGTTGCACCCTCCAGATCCGCCACATTTCCAATTTGGTAGGCAAGCCTCCCTCTAGTATCATCATCTATTATCTTTGTGTTTGTGGTTCTCTGAAGCCAGATAACGTTTACTTCCTTCCAGAGGGCCATCGCATTTTCCATTCTGCCATCCGCTTGGACATTTTCAAGTAAAGTGTTTAGCCTTTCCCTGCGGTGACCGTCAAGCTCTGCCCAGCCCTGGAACATTTTGCAGTATTCAGTCGCGTGCTCTACCCACGGCTTGATTACGGTGCCACTGAATTTCGGTCTTTCGTGTTCATAGGTTGTCGGCTGTGGCGGCTCATTGCCGCCATCATTTTCATCATGCTCATGGCTTTCCGGTTCTCTGGCCTTGGTTGTCGGTGCATCCGGCCATCTGCCTTCCGTGCCGGATTCGTCTGTTTCTTCTCGCTCATTTCCAATCCAGGCGGAAAAATCCGATTGCAGCTCAGCCTTAAGGACCTCCATCGTGAAGCTAGCGATTAGGCCTTTGGCAGATGAAATACCGCCTTCAGAAAAAGCAGCCTCAACTTTATCAAGCTTTTTAAGCGTGAATGGATATATTTTCAGAGTCCTATAGAGCAATGAGGCTGAAGCCCTCAAACCAGCCAGTTTTCTATATTCTGAATCTGTAATAATTTCCATCTTTTCTATATTCTCTATCCCCTCATGTATTTTTTCAATTGTAAGTTTTGCATCCTTCACATCCTTGTCGATGTATCTTTTGACCTTTTCAATTTGGAGCTTGATGTCAGATTCTTTTTCTACCGCCCTAAGGGTGTTGATAGCAATGGCCGCGGCATAATCAATATCCATTCCCTCTGGGCGCAATTTGGCAGCAGCCTGATTGATGCTCCTCTTCCATGCCACTTGGCAGGAAGCCTTGCTGCTATTTAGCGTAGATGCCAATACTCTAAATGCCCCTCCCAGTTCCTCGGCAGTTGCATTGGGCCTCATAAAGTACCTAACCCTGCCTGCCTTGCTGTTCCTCCCGCCTTTCTTTTTTGCAGACCCATCCGTATCGTTTTGTCTAGTATTTTCATTATCATTCTCTTTTTGCTGCTGCATATTCCCAACAATGGTATTATGAATCAGGAAATATATATAAGTTGTTACCTCCTTTCTTGGGATCTTCCGAAATCGCAGAACGAGTTCAACGGGCATTCCCTGCATAGGGGTTTTGCCCTGCAGTAATTCTTCCCCAATTCAACAAACTGCGCATGAAAGTCATTGTAAAGTGCTGCGCTCCTCTCTATTTTTGACTCAAAATGGTCTTGCAGCTGGTCATAGGTTGCCTCTCTGCTAATTCTTGGATCTACCCTGTTCATTATTCTTTTCGTGTAGGCATCAATTACAAAAATCGGCTTGTTTGCCGCATATAGGATTATCGAATCCGCAGTCTCTTTCCCTATGCCATTATATGATAGTAGAACCTCCCTTAATTTTTCCTTTCTCATCCTGAAAAGGTTCCCAAGACTCCCATGATCCTTTCTTATCGCTGTGCAAAGCTCCTTCAGGCGTCTTGCCTTCTGGCGGTAATAGCCGCTCGGCATTATGAGTTTTTCAAGCCTGCCTAAAGGCATATCTGCTATGCTCTCAAGCGAAAGCGCATCTGCATGCTTTAGGTTTGCTATCGCCTTCTCAACATTCTTCCACGTTGTCTGCTGGGTAAGAAGAGCGCCGACTAATATCTCAAAAGGAGAATCTCCAGGCCACCAGTCTAGATGGCCAAACCTTTCCCTCAGCGTCAAGTATACGAGCATCGGATCAGGCGCAGGCACTTCCAAAAAGGCACCTATAGCTTTATCTCGCCACTCTTTATCCTTTTTATCACTGTTCTTGGATCCTCGCCATCGCAGGTGACTCCCATGCTCTTGCAGGTGCCAAGGACCTGGTCAATCTTGCTGCCCATGCTATGGCCGTATAAGGATGCATCCTTTGATTTTGCTATCCTCTTGACCTGCTCAAGCGTGAGGTTGCCGACAATCTCGCCCTTTGCCTTTGCGCCTGTCTGTATGCCCAATTCCTTGAGCACCAGGGCGCTGGTTGTCGGTGAGCCTATCTCCACCCTGAAGCTTTTCGTTGCACTGTCAACATGCACCTTTACTGGTATCTTAATGCCGGCAAACTGCTTTGTCTTCTCGTTTATCTCCGCCACTATTGCATTTATGTTGACTCCCAGCGGACCAAGTGCTGGACCGAAGGGCGGCCCGGACGTTGCTTTTCCACCCTCAACAAGACCCTGTATTGTTACCTCTCCCATGTTCTACGCCTTATTTGATTTTTGTATTACCTTTGCGGTGTTCATCTTGGTTGTAATCGGTATGGGCACAACCACATCCATCAATTCCACAGTTATGTCGTCCTTCAGCTCGTCCACCTTCAGTACGCGGGCCTTATAGCCCTTGAAGGGCCCTGTGGTGAACTCAACAATATCGCTTTTCTCTATGCCCACCACATGGCTTCTTGATTCTATGAGCTTCTTGACCTCATCCTCACTGAGCGACTGGGGAAGCACGCCCCTTATGCTTCTTCCCTTGGTGATGAACTGCCTTGCGGACACCTCATCCTCAGCCTCAAGTATCACATAGCCGCGCACCCCCTCAACTACCATTACGGAGTATACGGGCAGATCGCTCTTCGATACCTTGTTCTGCATGATATTTGCAGCAATCCTCTCCTGTCCCGAAGTCACCTTTACAACAAAGTACAACTACACCACTCTAATAATCTTTTATTCATATGCTTATAATATTCTTTCGAGATCTTAACCCTCAAATGATACCATGCATTATCTGAAAATAGAACCGAAAAGGGCAAATACGGCAAGATCCCTCCTAATGAAAATGAATCTATTGGAGAGCTCCAGATCCGTACAACATAGCCGTAGCTATGTCTATTTTCCAATTAAAGCTTGGGATGCAAAGGCTAAAAAGCTTTCTGAAAAACTGCATGCAGATGTTGTATCAAAAAAAGAGCCAAACAGTAAGGAAAAAGCAGATTTTAAAAGAGAATTAGAGAGGATTCTTGCTCCCGATGAGCAGCAAAAACTCTCAAGGGGCTATGACCAGCTTGGCGATATTGCGATAATTGAGTTTGCGGGCAGCAGGGCAAAGGGCAGGAGGATAGGCGAACTGCTTATGGAAGCAAACAAAAGCATAAAAACCGTTCTTGCCAAGGCTGGCGCGGTATCCGGAAAATACAGGATAAGGAAGGTTGAGCATCTTGCCGGAAAAAGGAGCTTCATTGCAAACTACAGGGAAAACAACTGCACCTTCAGGTTTGATGTGAGAAGGGTCTTTTTCTCGAACAGGCTCTCCTATGAGCGGTCAAGGATAATCGGGCTCGTAAGGGATGGGGAGAATGTGCTGGTGATGTTTGCCGGCGCCGGCCCCTTTGCCATAGAGATCGCAAAGGCAAGGCCAAAAACGAATATAATTGCAGTGGAGATGAACAGGTTCGGGTATAACTACATGAAAGAGAATGTAAAATTAAACAAAACCGCAAATGTAAAACCGGTTCTCGGCGACATGAAAAAACTATCCGGCAAATACGGGAATTTTGCAGACAGGATAATAATGCCGCTGCCAAAATCCAGCATTGAATTCCTTGATGATGCCTACAAAGTTGCAAAAAGAAGTGCAATTGTGCACCTTTATGTATTCGCAGAAACAGATGGGATTGACAGAATACATGAAAGGATAGCTGCGCACGCAAAAAAATGTCACTACAGGGTAAAATTTTCAAATGAAAGGATTGTTAGGCCCTACTCCTCGTCAGAATCAGAGTTTGTGCTGGACTATGAGATAAGAAAATAGGGAAAAGCCCGCTTCAACGATATATATAAATATTATCGAAGCTGTATTAATCTAGTTAAATAATCTATATTACTTATTGGAAATGTGGTGAGTGTATGAATAATAGGATTTTGTATCTTGTGGTCGCGGTAGTTGTCGTTGCAGTCATAGCTGGCGCTTTTTTGCTCTATGCAAATAATTTGAGGAGGGCATCAAAGCCTTCCAGCTTTGTTCCGGTCAATGCCTCCAGCCAGGAATTGTTTAATAATTCGCAGTATGCGCCCTATGCGTATATGATATACCCTAATGTGGACCAGAGCGCAGCTGCGCAGGTTGCAATCTCCGATTTTAATATGTCTATTAGGAATTCCCCCAATGATTCTGTAAATCTGACAATGACTTTCACCGACACTGGCGCAAGCTATTCAGTAATTGTAAAGCCCACAGATAAGCTTTACTTCATTGACAGGAACCTCGGGGACGACAGCGCCGGCAGGGACGGCACCGGCGGCGATGATGGATATATACTGGTAAACTCGACTGGCTACATAGAGCAGCTGAAATATCCGCTGCCTAATGCCTGAGGTTTATGAAAATCTTCAATCAGGCCATTAGCCGCATGTACCTATGGTCTATTATTTTAATCTCGGCAATGGCTGCAATAGCCGGCTTTGCACTTGGGCAGTTCCCATATCCGCTTATTTTATCCATTGTAATATGCGCAGCTGCAGAATTGCTAATAACCAGGTTCTGGCTGAAGCGCGATCTAAAAATACCATTTTCTGGCGTAATCACCGGATTAATAATAGGCGTTGTTGCGCCAATCAATGCGCCATTTTTGGCAGTCCTGATTGCTGGCATGATTGCCATACTTTCCAAATTCTTCATAAAGGTAAGGAGCAGCAATCTGTTCAATCCTGCGGCGCTCGGGCTCATCATAGCATTGGCAATATTCTCCATTGGCGACTCCTGGTGGATATCCACTAGCATAACCTTTTTAGGGGTTGTGCTTATACTCACCCCGATACTAATAGTGCTTGCCTATTTTGCCAAAAGGCTGCACCTTGCACTTGCCTCTCTTCTTACTGTTGTAGTCCTAACACTGATAATTAGCGGAAACATCTCGTTGACGGGCCTTGCGGTAGGCCTTCTGAGCATAAATTATTTCTTCATCTTTGTTATGCTGGTAGAGCCAAAGACATCCCCGCCCAAGGCTGGCGCACAAGTTGTTTATGGCGTTGGAATGATGCTGTTTTATTACCTGTTAATTGCACTGAAAACCCCATATCCCGCTTTCGCGGCGCTGCTTGCTGGGAACATAGTCTATGGGATATACAGATACAGGGGAGGCAGGCTGGTCTAAAGCGGAATCCTTGGATTGCGATACGAATAAATAATTAGCACCCTTAATATTATTGATGACCAGCGCCTCAGTAATGCCCCTTCAGGGCAAGCAGCTCAACCTGCAGGAGTTTGTTAAGAATGCAACCTGGAGAGAGCTGCTTATGGAGCTAATCGATACAAACCAGCTCGACCCATGGGACATAGATATAATCAAGGTTGTTGACAGCTATATTGCGGCAGTAAGGAAGATGCAGGTCATGGATCTGCACATACCGGCAAACATAATCTTCGCTGCCTCGATTCTTCTGAGAATGAAGAGCGAGACCATAAATGTATTCCAGATAGAGGATAACCTGACAATCGAGGATGATCCTAACATCCAGTCTGAAAGGGTGCTGCCGGAGGTGCCACCGCTCATACCAAGGCTAAGGCTGCAGCCGAAAAGAAAGATCACGCTCAGCGAATTGATGGATGCGCTAGGCGATGCGATAAAAATAAATGAGAGAAGGGAGACCATAGTGCGCCAGAGATCAGAACCCCTTAATTTTGTGGTAGAAAAGGACGACATAGATGAAAAGATGAAAATTGCCTACGGGCTCGTAAAGGAGCATGCAGACAGGGAGGGACTGACAACATTCGGAGCACTCTCAAAGCGCTTCAGCTCGATGGAAAGCATACTGCTGGGCCTTTTTATCCCGCTCCTCTACCTTGCACACAACCAGCAGGTAACGCTAATACAGGATAAATTCTTTAATGAGATATTCATAAAGCTTAATGATGATTCAGATGGAGGCAAAGCCGAACATTAACTCAAATTACAAGAAAATAATAGAGTCTGCGCTCTTCGTCTCCGGAAGGGCCTTGGAGCTTGAGGAGCTTGCAAAGATAGCAGGCATCGGATCGATAGGCCACATTAAAAGGATAATGGAGGAGCTGGCAAGGGATTATGAGGCAAGAGACACAGCATTGCTTATCTCAAGGGTCGGGGACAAATATGCGCTTGGCGTAAGAAACGAATATGCAGAGAGGGTCGGCGCGCTTGCCGGCGCTCCTGAGATATCAAGAAGCTCCTTGAGGATACTAGCATACATAAGCAAGAACGAGCCGGTTATGCAGAACAGCATAGTAAAGGCATTCGGCAGCTCAACCTACGACCATGTGAAAGAGCTGCAGGAGAAGGAGTTCATAAGGGCGATGAGGATGGGAAGGACAAAGAGGATCGAGACCACCGAAAAGTTCAAGGAGTACTTCAGCCTCTGATCCTACTTTGAAAAAGGATAATCTATTTAAACCAAAAAGGCGTTCTATTAGTATGGATCTGGCAAAAAAGAGGTGCAAGCCCTGCGAAGGGGGAACAAAGCCCATGAATCGTGCAGAGGCACTCAAGAACCTGAGATTTGCAGATGGATGGAAGCTGAAGGGCAGCAGCATATGCCGGGAATTCAAATTCAAGGACTTCGGGCATGCACTGCAATTCATAAACAGCGTTGGCAGAGTTGCGGAAGGCGAGGGCCACCACCCGGACATCTACCTTTATTCCTGGAACAGGGTAAGGCTGACATCCTCGACACATGCAATAAAAGGTCTCTCAATAAATGATTTCATTCTCGCGGCAAAGATAAACAGGCTGAAATAACCTGGGCTCGTAGTCGAGTGGTAAGACGTCTCCCTCACACGGAGAAGATCCGGAGTTCGATTCTCCGCGGGCCCACTTGTGCATGGTGTATAAATTGAGCAAAAAATCCATGCTTAGGGCAAGGGTCAAGAGCAAAACTAAAGTGCTGTGGGGCATGCCCTAGAAAGCTTAATTGCAAAAGGCTCGGTGAAAAAAGTAGGTGGCACATCTGCTATTGCGGACCAATAGAAATGCATTTATACCTTTGATTGTAGATTATATTTAGTGATCAAATGGAGATTTCCAGAACAAGTCTTGAACAAGCAAAAACCATCTTTACATACGGAGCCGATAATCATTTTGAAGAGCCGGCTGATGTAATTGTTGATGTGTTTGTTAATGCAATAGTGGAGGGCACGCCAGAGTTAACAGTCAATGCAGCGACTTTTCTAGAAGGAAACTTAGTATCAGAAATTCCTGAAATGAGGGATAGGGCATTGGTGGTTTATAGAAGATTAAACGATGAAAGATCCAAAAATGAGAAAGTTGTTGATACAGTTTTGATAAGTGCAAGAGAAAGGTTAAATGTGGAATCCGTATATGCAGAGCAAATGCACGCTGCATTGGAAGGTATGAGAGAAAGATTGAAAAAATTCTTAAGATGATTTTGCTTTAAGAACGCTTTTATTGATTATCCACCATAAGCTAATATGGACGATTACTATGGGCTTATAGAATTCTTAGGTTGAGGTGATTAAGCTGGAAAATAAAAATCTGCCTATTTACTATTTCAAAAAGGACAAATATAGAAGAACAAGAGGAGGCAAAACAAAGCTGATCGACATATATTGCAGTTCTTGCAATGCTCTGCTTATGGTATATCAAAAAGACCTTCCAAGAGGAGTTTTAAAACGATGTTACTTAGACCGTATGTTTTATCCAGATAAATATGGCTCACTTCAGCATGATAAGAGCATACAAGATACTAGGGATATGCCTAAATTAGAATGTGAAAAATGCAAAAAAGTAATAGGTACACCTATGAGATACACCAAGCACGGTGAAAACAGGTTAGCTTATAATCTTATACAAGGTAAATTTATAAAGAAGAACAGCACTCATGGCATAGGTAAAGATAAATAATTGGCAGAAAAGCTAAAAGGTTGATTAACAGAATAAGATTGGTGAATTAGATAAGGAGAATAAATCCTAAAAAGGCACTTTTCAAGAGGAGCATTGAATTGGGAGAGGGCAGGATAAAGGGCTATGATTTCGGCAAAAGATTCAATGCAAGGGAATTCTTCAAATCATATGGGGATACCGGCTTCCAGGCGACAAACCTGGCCAAGGCGATAGAGTTAATCAGGGCAATGCGGAAAGAGAAAGTTACTATTTTTCTGGGTTTTACCTCCAACATCACAACAAGCGGATTGCGCGACATCATAACATACCTTGTGAGGGAGAGGAAGGTGCACTTCCTTGTCACAACAACCGGCGGTCTTGAGGAGGACATCATTAAAACGCACGGGAATTTCCTTCATGGCTCTTTCACTGCTGATGGAGCATATCTAAGAAAAAGCGGGGTCAACAGAACCGGAAATATCTTCATACCCAACGAGAGGTACATCTGGTTTGAAAAATACATGAAAAATGTCATTACGGGCTTGTATGCCAAGCAGAAAGAGAGCAGAAGGCTTGTGGACAGCATCGAATTTGTAAAAGAGATGGGAAGGGCGCTTGAAGGGCAAAAGAACTGCAATGAAAGCTTTACATATTGGGCCTACAAAAACAAGATCCCGCTCCTGTGCGTCCCGCTTGCTGACGGCGCGATAGGAGACCATCTCTATTTCTTCAAAAAGGACCACAGGGATTTTGGGGTAGAGCTTGCAAAGGAGGTTGAACTGCTGTATGACACAGTGCTGAATGCGGATAAAACGGGCGCCATAATACTTGGCGGATCCGTACCAAAGCACCACATAATGAATGCCTTCATGCTGCGAGAAGGCGGCGATTACACTGTTTATGTAAATACAGGCCATGAGGAGGAGGGCAGCAATGCTGGTGCAAACCCGGACGAGGCGGTCAGCTGGGGAAAGTCTGTTGCTGATGATAACAATGTTAAGGTGTGGGGGGATGCAAGCATAATATTCCCGATACTCGTTGCCGCGGGATTTGACCTTGCATAAAGGAATAAAAAGGATTGATTCCAATTATGGGTGATTATATGGCTGACAAGATAAGATGCTCACACATACTTGTTGCAAAGGAATCACTTGCAAAAGAGGTGCTTGACAGGCTTGCAAGGGGCGAGAGCTTCTCGAAGCTTGCCGAGCAGTATTCAATAGACGGCACAAGAAAACAGGGCGGCGACCTTGGTTTTTTTGGAAGGGGCGTCATGGTAAGGGAATTTGAGAAAGCGGCATTCGGGCTGCAGAAAGGCCAGACATCTGGAATAGTAAAGAGCCAGTTCGGCTACCACATAATTCGCAGATTGGATTAGTTTGGTTATCAAAGGAAAAACGACAATAAACCAAACTGGTTCTTTTTTATTCAGTTTGGTTATCTAAAAATTTGGACTAGAGAAAACTTAGAAGAAACAGACATTATGTGCTGCCAGTTGCACCTATGTACATGGGTATGGTGTTTATATTCATTTACAATGTTTACACTATTAATATATTCTCCTCGACGGCAGAATTTCGAGAGTAGTTAGTCCTGTTCTACACTGCTGTCAAGAAAGATTACAAAGAATCAGATTATAAAGTTGTGCAATTCATCCCCAAACAAGATTTGGGGAATTCTTGCCTAAATGTTAACTCTTTTGATTATTATTTAACTCAATTAAATTAAAATTTATTCTAAAAAAATAGAGTTAAATTTAAATACTTTCGTATCCAATAGTCATCATGGAAAAGTCAAAGTTTCTGAAAAGAGACCTTATGGACCAAATCGTGCCATTATTGGGCAGGAAGGAAATCATATGCGTAAGAGGACCTAGGCAGGCAGGTAAGACAACCATCTTAAAGGCGCTTGAGGAATTGACCACCGGCAGAAAAGCTTTTCTAAACATGGATAATCCAGAAAACCGGGCTGCACTCCAACAGTCTCCCCTGGACCTTGTAGTCCGATTAAACGGGAACGCTCCCAAGCTGACCCTGTTTTTAGATGAGATACAAAGAGTTCCAGATTCTGGCGAAAAGCTCAAACTTATCTTTGACGAAAAGGATAGGGTAAAGATGCTGGTCTCTGGCTCATCCTCGCTCGAGCTTAAGACAAATGTTCTCTCGTTCCTGGTCGGCAGGATGTTCTTGTTTGACTTGCTTACATTCAGTTTCGGTGAATTCTTAAATTCGAAAGATTCCGGATTATATAAAATCTTTAGCGCGAAGAATGCATCCCTGATCAAATTCATGGAAAAGGGAGGCCCAATAGAAAAACCCGCCTTCAACAAAGAATTTACAGAGTACCTGAATGAGTATCTTGTGTTTGGCGGTTTTCCCGAGGTTATAAAGTCAAAATCAAAAAAAGAAAAGATCACGGTATTGAAAAACATAACCTCACTCTATCTGGAAAAAGACATAGTCTCCTTCTTTAAGATAGAAGACACCTCTAAGTTTGAAAGCGTACTTAAGATGCTGGCGTTTAACTGCGCAAATATATTGAATGCTTCGTCGATCGGTTCGGATGCCGGACTAACAACCTTCAGGCTGCTCGAATACCTAAATATGCTATCCAATACCTACATCATTGAGCTCGTAAATCCTTTCCACAAGAATATGACCACAGAGCTGAAAAAGTCCAAAAAACTTTATTTTCTTGATCTGGGCCAAAGAAATGCGTTGCTGGACAACTTCTCGGATCCGAGCAAAAGAACGGATTCTGGTCAGCTGGCCGAGAATTTTGTTTTCAGGGAGCTAAAGACAAAAGGATACAAGATCAAATACTGGAGAACAAGCGGAAAGGCGGAGGTGGATTTTGTAATCGAAACTAAAACTGGCATCGTACCGATAGAGGTGAAATTAGGCCGGGCAAGGCTCGGCAGGAGCTTCTATAGTTTTATTGATACCTACAAGCCAGATAAAGCAATTGTCACAACCTCAGGCACTTTCAAAAAGCAAATAATAGGCAAAACTACCGTATATTTTGTGCCTATTTTTTATTTCTGAACTGGTCCACCAAGGAGCTACAAAAAAAGGTGTGCATAAAGATGGCTGGCGGCAAGGATGTGCTGTAGCTGTTGTCATTCCTTTTGCAGTTTCCTGAAAAGCTTTGCGTAGAAGGGGTTTACGCCTGACACTGAGAATCTGCTGAGGTTTTCTGGGTTTTTTATGTATTGGGATTTGCTGCCGCTGCTTAGCATATCTGCGATTGCGTCAGGTATGCCTATCTCTTCTTTTACAATGCACATCTCCTTCACCTCCTTTGGTATTGGGGAGTAGTCAGGAAGAAGAACCGGAGTTCCGAGCGCAAGGCTTTCCAGCACTATTATGCTCAGCCCCTCCCTCTCTGACATGTTTAGAAGCAGCTTCGACTCCTTTATTCGTTTGTAGAGCATGTCCTTTTTCTCGGTCCTGTAAAAATCCCTCAGTTCTATCCTGCCCCCAAGGTGCAGCCTTGCTATCATCCTTTTTATATTATTCTTTTCAGGGCCATCCCCGATTATGATGCCCTTTGCCCCTTTCGCCCTTTTGCTTGCTGATTTAAATGCTGAGAGCCATTTGTCCAGCCGTTTCTCCTTTATCAATCTTCCGGAGAATATGGCTGTTTTGCCCTCTCTTTTGGCTTTCAGTGTTTTCAGCTCATTGTCGTCTATAACCGGCGAGAATGTGTGTATCCTTTCCTTCCTTACGCCTAATCTCATCAATTTGTCCGCGGTCACGCTGGAGTTGGCGATGTAGGCGTCTGCCCCGCCTATTGCCCATGAGGCGAATCCGCTAGCAAGGGTGCCGGGAAGATCGCCCAGATAGCTGGTCCAGTACCCCTTGTCCCATATCTCATGCATGTCTAGTATCAGCTTGCAGCCAGTAATCCAGCAGTAGAATTTCAGGAGAGGTATCTGCACTATTGGGAATTCGTTCGATTGTATGTAATCGAATTTGTAGAAGAAGAGCCTGCAAAGCCCTATTGTGTATACCAGTGCCTCCCTTATGGACCTTCTGCCGTGCCTGTAGAACTTCTCCGTTGTGATGTGGTGGAGGGTGTGGTACATTATGTTATTCTGCCTGAAGTCCTTTTTCATGCCTGGCCATCTCAATGAGAAGAAGTGGACCTCATGCCTTTTGGCGAGCTCCTTGGATTCGGTGCTCTCAAGAGTCTCCAGCCCGCCAACATTCCACGGATAGACCGCATCTGACACAAATGCTATTTTCATCCATTCATCCCTGTAATCTAATAAATTGGTATTATGGTATTTATTAGACTTCTTTACCATAATATTTAAATTAATCTTTTGTGATAGGTATTGAGACCCGACGATTGATTTCATGATCCCAAACGAGGATATTGCTGAATACGCCTTATCGGTAGCAGATAGGATCGGCTTTGAGTATGCTGAGGCTTATCTGACATCGGCAAAGTCCTCCGTATACGCGATAGAACAGGGGATATTCAACGGCAGCTACTATAGCGAAAGCTTCGGCCTCAGGGTAAGGGTATTGAAAAGGAAAAGGCTGTACACATTCTCAACAAACATATTTGAAAAAAGCCACATAGAAAAGGCGCTCAGAAGATTTAAGGTCTTCAAAGGGATAGATACAAAGCTATCAGAGGAGCCGGTATCGAAGGCGGATTACAAAGTCAGGGAAAGGACAGCATTGGAATCCGGAGACACGTTAAAGGATATTTCCGATGTGGACAGGGCCCTAAAAGAGATCAAATATGTGAAATACAGGAACGTATATGGGATAATGAGCAGGAATAAGGCGCATTTTATTAACTCTGAGGGTAGCAGCATAACCTCTGACATACCCTATTCCATGGCAGTAGTCAGCGTTATTGTCGGGAATGGCACGGAAACCAGGGAGAGCATTCTACAATTCGGGGCAGTGGGCGGCTATGAGAAATTCAAGGCCATGGATGTTCTTGGACAGTCGACAGAGAAGGCAAAAAGCATGCATAACGTGCTGGAGAAGGGGATCACCATAAGCGAGGATGAGCTAAAAAGGATAAGGAATGTTGTCATTGCGCCAGAGATCACCGGCATAGCTGTCCATGAAAGCGTGGGGCACCCGAACGAGGCGGATAGGATCTTCGGCAGGGAATCTGCCCAGGCAGGGACAAGCTACCTAACTGCAGATAATCTTGGCCTTAGCATAGGCAGCAAGGTTGTGAATATATTTGATGACCCAACAATAGAGAATTCCTATGGGTTCTACCTTTATGATGATGAGGGCGTAAAGGCAAGGAAGAGGCATATAGTAAAGAATGGAATGCAGAATGAGCTGCTCAGCAACAGGGAATACGCTAAAATACTCGGGCTTAGGAGCAATGCATCAGCAAGAAGCGATTCCTATTCCAATGAGCCGCTTGTTAGGATGTCAAACAGCTATCTTGAGAAAGGAAATGCAAGCTTCGATGGCCTTCTTGATGAGGCAAAGAACGGGGTCTACATCAAAAGCTTCACGGAGTGGAACATTGATGATACCAGAAGCTTCTCAAGGTATCAGGGCAATGAGGCCTATCTTATAAAGAATGGAAGCCTGGATAAGCCCGTAAAGAACTACAGGCTTGAGAAGAGCACAATGGAGTTCTGGCATGCGGTAAAGCTTTTGGGCAATGACTTCAGGCTCTACATAGGCAGCTGCGGAAAGGGGGAGCCCATGCAGGGGGTCCCTGTCACAATGGGCGGACCGAGCACGCTGCTCTCATTTGGATGATATTATGGCAGAGATTGAAAGCATAATAAAGAGTGCAATTGGAAAGGGATTCGATGAGGCATCTGCAGATATAAGCTCTTATAGGAGTGTTTATCTGAAGATCTCCAACTCTGCCGTTGATTCGATTGTGGAAAAGCAGAACATAAGTTGCGATATTTTTCTTGTCAAAAACAAACGTATACTTTTCCTATCGGATATAAGCGACACAAGCAAAAAAAACATAGATAAGATACTTGGAAACGGGCTAAAGACAATAGGCAGATTGAGGGCAAAGGAGGATTATCATGGATTGGCGGAAGGGCCATTCAGGAAGGTCAATACAAGGTATTCCTACGATAGGGAGATAGAGAGATGCGATAACGGCACTCTGGCAGACAAGGCAAACGCTGCAATAAACAGCGCAGCAAAAAATGGGGCTGCAGATATAGCGGGAATGCTTGTTGTGAGTTCTGCGCAGATCGAAAACGGGACAAGCAGGGGCTTCTACAACAAAGAGAACTGGAGCTCTGCCAGGCTCTCACTAAGGACATTCCGCAAAAACCTCTCATTCCAGGATGTGGTTGCATCCCGAAAGCTTAGCGAAATAGACTTTGAGAAAGCGGCAGCAAAAGGCATAGAGATGATGAAGAGTGTAAAGAGAACCGGCAAAATAGGGAACGGAACCTATGATGTAATCTATCTTCCATCACCCGGCGGTTCGCTGATCACAAACATCAATTCCGCGGCCTGCATGAGCAATGCGGAAACAGGGAGCATATTTACCGGCAAGCTGAACAAGGAGGTGGCACATCCCGGACTTAGGATCTATGATGATGGAAAGATAGATGGCGGGATAGGCTCATCCGCCTATGACTCCGAGGGCACGCCATCCCAGCGCACAACACTTGTAGAGGATGGCATTTTCAAGAGTTACCTGCACAACAATTCAACCGCAAAGAAGTACAGGACAAAAAGCACAGGAAATGCGGGACTGATAAACCCCCAATCCAGATCACTGGTAATGGAGCATAAAAATACCGCAAAGAATATTGATGAGATCATAAAAGAGGTGAAAAAGGGAATACTCATAACAAACAGCTGGTATACCAGGTTCAGCAACTACATAAGCGGGGATTTCTCAACAGTTCCGAGGGACCTTGCAATATTGATAAAGAACGGCGAGCCTGCTTATGCAATAAAGCAAAAGGAGATAGGTGCTATTGTCGGCATAAGGATAAGCGAGAATCTCATAAGGATGATGAAAAACATAGAATTGGTGGAAAGGAATGTCAGGCAGTGCGCCTCCTGGGACACTGATTTCAGTTATTTCTTTGTGCCCAGCTTTTTGGTAAGGGATGTTACTGTAACAGTTGTGTGAAATAGGGATGTCATGAATGAGGGGAAAGGGGAGAAGCTCGGCAATGGCGCAAAACCGCTGAATTACAATATTCTGCTTGAGCCGAACCTAAGGACCTTCAAATACAAAGGCAGGGAGATAATCTCCATAGAGATAAAAAACAGCACAAAATCCATAAAGCTCAATTCCGCAAAATTAATCATAAGGAATGCAAGCCTCATCTCAAACGGGAATATTCAAAAGGCAAATGTAAAGGAGAACCAAAAACTTGAGCAGATAACGCTCAGGTTCCGGAATGCGGTATCGGGCAAGGCACAGATAGAGATTGAATTCGAGGGAACCAACAGAGACGATCTGCGTGGCTTTTACAGGAGCAAATACACAGACAACGGAAAGACAGAATATATCCTGACAAGCCAATTCGAGCCCAATGATGCAAGAGAGGCATTCCCCTGCTTTGATGAGCCTGCCTTCAAGGCCACCTTTGATGTCTCGTTAATAATAGACAAGAACCTCTCTGTGGTTTCCAACATGCCGCAAAGGAGCGAGAGATCAATAAGTAAAGGGAAGAAGCTGGTTGTATTCCACACAACCCCAAAAATGTCATCATATCTATTGTATCTCGGCGTAGGGAAATTCGAGTTTGTTACAAGCAAAGAGGATGGCCTGCCGGGTTTGAGGATAGTAACAGTTCCTGGAAAGTCAAAAGATGCGGGAATGGCCATGAGTATGACCAGGAGATTCCTCAGATTCTTTGAGTCCTACTTCGGAATAAAGTATCCGCTGCCAAAGCTGGACCTATTGGCAATACCTGATTTCTCAGCAAACGCAATGGAGAATTGGGGTGCAATGGCATTCAGGGAGACTGCGTTGCTCGGGAATGAGAAGGATACATCTATATTGGCAAAGCAGAAAATAGCAGAGGTGATAGCCCATGAGCTTGCACACCAGTGGTTTGGCGACCTTGTCACAATGGAGTGGTGGGATGACCTATGGCTTAATGAGAGCTTTGCAACATTCATGTCCTACAAGGCAATGCATGAGATCTATCCGGAATGGCAGATGGATGTACAGTATGTGCTTGACAAGACCATAGGCGCTCTTGGTGCGGATCAGCTCAGCTGCACTCAGCCTGTAGGCATGAAAGTCAACAGCCCTGCAGACATGAGCATAGCCTTTGACCCTAATATAGTCTACAGCAAGGGCGGGTGCATACTGGCAATGCTTGAGGACTATGCAACAAAAGAGGTATTCAGAAAAGGATTGCACAATTACCTAAAGGAGCACTCCTACTCAAATGCAAGGGGGCGTGACCTCTGGAATTCCATAGGCAAAGCTGCAGGAAAAGCTGAAAAGGAGCTGAAATTCGACAGGGTTGCTGCATACTGGATAAACAGGGCCGGCTATCCGATTGTCGAGGTAAGGTACTCCAAGAATAGACTGGAGCTTAGGCAAAGCCGTTTCCTGCTCGTGAACAGGAGGGATGAAAACATATGGCCCATACCAATTCATTACATCAAAGTGGCAGAAGGCAATAAAAAAGAGGGGCGCATGCTTTTTGACAAAAAGCTAAGGATTACAAACGAGAAGGGATTGGATTACATAAAACTGAACCATATGCAGAAGGGCTTCTACCGTGTGAAATACTCTGAAGGGATGCTTCAAACATTGGGCGGGCTCATCAAGTCCGGCGATATTAGCGCGCTGGACGGCTGGGGCATAGAGAACGACCTTTTCAGCATTGTGCGCTCCGGCAGGATGAGAGTAAAGGATTACCTTGACTTTGTTGAGAGATACTGCAGCAAGGCAGGCTATCCGCTTGATTCCAGCATCTCGGGACATCTTAACGGGCTTTCACTGCTGCTTTCCGAAAATGTAGGGCTTTACAATGTGGTAAAGAGATTTAACCTAAGATACCACAGATCCATACTTGAAAAGCTTGGATGGAAGGATTCCGAGGGCGAGCGCAATGTCACTGCATTGCTGAGGAGCAGGGCGATTATGGCTCTGGGTGTAAATGGCGACCGTGAGGTAATTGCAAGGGCGGTGGAGCTCTTCGATAGGCACCTGAATGGCGGAGAGCAGATCAACAGCAACATAAGGGGCGCCGTTTACTGCATAAATGCCCATAATGGCAATCTCGATACCTACAAAAGGTTCCTTGAATTGTTCAAAAAGGAGAGGGTTCCGGAAGAGCGGCAGAGGCTGCTCGGTGCATTGTCAAGGTTCAACAGCCCCGATATAATAAACAGGGCACTGGATTTCTCATTGTCCAAGGAGGTGAGGCTGCAGGACGCATTCATGGTGCCCAACATCGTATCATCAACCATACCTGGCAAAAAGCTCATATGGGGATGGACCAGGAAGAACTGGCAGAGGATAATGGGAATGTATGATATGAACACAAACAAGCTGCACATCTATGTGGCCAACCTTTCATTGACAGATGGGAGAAAGAGCATGCTTGAGATAAAGAGATTCTTCGCCAATGGGAGAAACATGAGGGGCGACATAAGATTGGCAGTAAGGCAGGCATTGGAGCTGATGGAAGTGAACATAAGGTTCGGGGAGTTCAATGAATAGGCAAATTCCTAGAACTCCAAAAAGGCTTACCAAAGGTAAAAGCAGATCAAGACATAAGGCTTATAAGCATTAACCTGCAATTATTATTGTTAAAATAGTCATATTAATGCAGAAAGGTGTTTTGATAGAGTATTATAATTTTATTTTAATGAGCTTACCGCCGCTATCCGGCGCTCTATCCAGAATTGAAATATAAGAACGCAGCTTCTGCTATTCCTATGGCTATTCCACACAAAAAGGTGTTTTGAATGGCAAAAACTTACATTGATATAGTAAAGTACATGGTAGAGGCACGATTTGAGATACAGGGCCTGGCTGAGAAGCCGGACATAATCGGCGCGGTTTTCGGGCAGACGGAGGGCCTTCTTGGGGGAGGGCTTGATCTTCGCGAATTGCAGAAGAACGGAAAGATAGGCAGAATTGAGATTGAGGCCTCAACGAGCGGGAACAGGACAAACGGAAAGCTATTCCTGCCAAGCTCATTGGGCAGGGTTGAGACCTGCATACTTGGCGCTACAATAGAATCGGTTGACAGGGTGGGTCCCTTTGAGACTGTATTTAGGGTCAACAAGGTAGAAGACACAAGAAGCGAGAAGAGAAGGAAGATAGTTGCAAGGGCAAAGGACCTGCTTAAGACATTGCTCACAACAGAGATGCCGGACAGCAAGGAGATAAGCGAGCTTGTGGAGTCTGATGTCAAGTCAAGCGTTGTTACGACATACGGGCCTGAGGCGCTGCCTGCAGGGCCAGGCATAGCTGACAGCGAGGAGATAATACTAGTGGAAGGAAGGGCAGACGTAATCAACCTGCTCAAGAATGATATAGACAACTGCATAGCTGTTGGTGGCGCAACAGGCAAGATTCCGCAGACAATCATAGACCTCTCAAAGTCAAAGGAGACAACACTCTTCCTTGACGGGGACAGGGGAGGGGACATGATACTGCGCGGCCTGATAAACGTATGCGACATAGACTTTGTTGTAAAGGCGCCGGACGGCAAGGAGGTTGAGGAACTGACAAGAAAGGACATAATCAAGGCATTAAGGGCAAAGGTGCCCATAGAGCAGGTGCTCCCAAGGATAAACAGGCAAAGCAATGAGCACAGGTTCAATAATTTCAGGCCTGCCGAACAGCAGCAAAACCCAACACCACCACAGCAACCGCCCCAGCAGCCAAGGGAGCAGCAGATGCACCAACAGCAAAGGGCGCAGGAGATGAGGCCAAACCGGGATAGAATGGAAAGGGAGAGGCAGCAACAACAGCCGCAAAACCACCATGAGAGGGCCATAGAGGAGAGGAATGAACTGCTAAGCCCCACAGAGATATCAAGAAAACTGCTTAATAGGGATAGGGGGCCGCAGCTGAAGCCGCTAATAGTTGAGGATGACCCTGCGCTTGGAATAAAGGACATAAGATCAGATGCGCCAGAGGGCATAGACACAATCCCGACACTGAAAGCAGGATCTGAATCTGCAGGGCCTGAGCAGAAATACACGGATTCATTGGGAGAGCTGCACAACACATTAAGGGGAAGGCTCTACGATGCAAAGGGCAATGTTATATCGGAAGTGCCGATCAGGGAGCTTATACAGGCAATACAGGACTCGGACCAGATTGATGTGGTTGTATTCGATGGAATAATAACCCAGAGGCTGATAGAGCTGGCAAACAAGAGAGGGGTTAGAGCGGTATACGGCATAAGGGCAGGGCAGGTATCAAGGATGTTCGACGACATGCTTCTCTACACAAAGGAGCAGGGCAAGCTGTAGGCTTGCCTTATTTTTTATCTGCGTGATGGGCTACTTATATAAGTCTTGACTGGTGGGGCAGGCGTGACATCTCAATCTCTATCTCTTTAACTTTGCTTAGGTATCTAATTGCCTCGTCATGTGCGATGAGTGCAAGAGTACTGTTTTTCCTCTCTTCCCTTAATAAGTATTTGACAGCAAGCCCGTATTGCCTCCTTGCCCCTTCTAGGTTTCCCGCTTCCCTTAGAAGGCTGCCCGCATTTGCACGGCTCCAAGCTGCAGGCCTCAAAAAGCCAACAAGCCCATAACGCCTTGCATCCCATATAGATTTTCTGGCGGCCTCATTTA
>Ga0181538_10000213_pt1 | contig 66957 bp, 62 predicted proteins | sample PEATcosm2014_Bin_40_FD_119773 | JGI IMG/M metagenome (GOLD analysis project Ga0181538, IMG submission 119773) | Peatland microbial communities from MTU Mesocosm Facility, Houghton, MI, USA - PEATcosm2014_Bin23_30_metaG | ecosystem: Environmental > Terrestrial > Soil > Wetlands > Peat | place...
CAGGCCCCATCGCTGCAGCTAACGCCGGCCCCGATGGTGAACGGCGTCGTCTCCGTCATGGTTACCCTCATTCCTGGCGGGGTCATCGTTGCGGGTGCTGAACGCGGCACCGGTCATGGCCCGGGCCGCTGCGGATCGGGGCCGGCGATGCCCGGGGGGACGGCCTTGCCGTGGTCGATGTCTTCGGATAGTTCTGCCTTGGCGGTGGGGGCCGCCTCATCGAGGCGGCCGGAGCCCGCCGCCCGCGAGATGACATCGCCGCCGCGGCCGCGCAGTACGTACGCGAAGCCGACCGCGATCAGCATGCCGGTGACCGGCCCCGCAACGTACACCCAGTAGCTGGTCCAGTCACCGCTGGCCAGGGCCGGGCCGAAGGAGCGGGCCGGGTTCATCGACACGCCGCTGACCGGCGCGGCCCACAGGCCGGCCAGGGCGATATACCCGCCGACGCCGAGCGCGGCGATCGCGCCGACGTTCTGCGCCGCCGACGCGGTACCCAAGATCACGCTGACCAGCAGCGCGGTCAGCACGATCTCCATCAGCAGCGCCTGCCAGTTGTGATACCCCGGGCCCGGCAGCGTTGCCCCCAGATGCTCGATATTGCCGAATATCCAGCGCAGGAACAGGCACGCCAGCGTCGCGCCGATCAGCTGGACGATGAGGTAACCGGGGACCCGCTTCCACGGGAAGTCCCTGCGCAGCGCGAACGCCAGCGACACGGCCGGGTTCAGGTGCGCGCCGGAGACCGCGCCCATGAACAAGATGATCGCCGTCACCATCAGGCCCGGGGCGACGACCGCCGCGGCCAGGCTGATCTGCCCCTTCGCGTGCAGCAGCCCGCCGCCCGCGGCGGCCAGCACCAGCGCGAAGGTGCCCAGCAGCTCCGAGAACAGCCGCCGCCATTCCCGGCGCGGATCATCAAAGTCCGCCCGGTCCCCGAACTCCAGCCACAGCACGTGATGCGTGCGCGGGAACGCCGGGCCCAGCGCCGGGTCAATCTGCCGGGCCGCTGCGCCGCCCACCGCGCCCGCCCCCTGCGCGGTCCCGCGCTGGCCCGGACCGCCCGTCCCGCTCACCGGCACGTTGTCCGTCATGCCCGGATCCTTCCGTCAACAGCAGCGAACAGGCTCCGCATGAAGACCGTAAGCCCGCGCCCCAATCGTCCCCCGACAGGACCAGGGCCGGCCCCCGCCGCCCGCGCACCGCCGCGACGTCAGTCCTCAGGCCCAGTCCCATCCCCCGTTCTCTTCCTCATCTGCATCGTTGTTCCCGGTGCGCCCGGCAGGCCAGGGACCAAGGTCCCCGTCGCGGAGCAGCTTCGGGCACCCGGGCCCCGGCAGGAAGGTCTTGCTTCGCGGTCATGACCGTCTCGTATCGGCATCTTGACCCGGCCTTCCATCCGCGTTGTCGGCCGCTGAGTTGAACGGCCACGGTGTGTAAAACCGCCGGTTCTGAGGTCACCCGCCGACAGGGTCAGTGTCAACCGATCCGACCTGCACTGCGACCGGACCTGGGCCGTGCGGACTTGCCTGTGGATAACTTCGTATCGCCCTGTGGATCACGGAAAGCCCGCGACCTGGCATGCCCCTGTATCGCACCGGCTATCCACTTTTCCACAGCAACGTTCGTCCACAGCTGTGGAGGGGTCGACCAGCGTGTTTTCGTAAATCATCCACAGGCCTATCCACAGGGCGTTACCCTAACCAGGCCCGGGGCTGGCGTGATAGGAGCAAGCTCTCATGCTGGCCCTGGGTGCTCTGCGCGCGTGCTGGGCAGCCTCGCCCTTGCCTTGACCGCGCGTTGATCTTGCCCGGGACGTGCCGGAGCCGCCCATATCTGGCGGACCGTCTTGATGGCCCGCCGATCTTGCTAATGCCGTGCTAACAACGGCCGTGGAAACGCGGGGTCGAGCCTGGACCCTGAGAGGGGCCAGCGGGCCGGGTGCACCGCCACATTCATCCGTGGTGGGTGATGTCCGGCTGCCTCGGCCGGCTCAGACTGGCAGCCTGTAGGTCAGCCACCCTCACCCGCGCCGATTCGCTGTACTTCACGGTCATCACGTTCAGCACCGTGGGCCAGGGGGACATCACACGAACGGGACAGCCCGGGGGGCGGCGGCGCGATGAGAATCATTCTTAACCTGATCTGGCTCGTGCTCTGCGGCATCTGGATGGCTATCGCCTACGCGGTGGCCGGACTTCTCTGCTTTCTGCTGTTCTTCCTGGTCGTCACGATCCCGTTTGGGATTGCCGCGTTCCGGATCGCCAACTATGTGCTGTGGCCATTCGGCCGCGACATCGCCCCGCGCAGGGGAGGGATGGGCGTCGGCGCCCTGATCGGCAACATCATCTGGGTCATCCTGTTTGGCTGGGAGCTGGCGATCGGCCATTTGGTGGCCGGGATCCTCCTGTGCCTGACGATCATCGGCATCCCGCTGGGGCTCGCCAACTTCAAGATCATCCCTGTCTCCCTCATACCGCTGGGGGTACGGATAGTTCCGGCCGGCGAGCCGTCACCAAACGACCGCTGACCCGGGCCCAGATGCCGCCGGAGGACCACACCCGGCGCAACATCGTCAGGAGGAGTAGCCGCACCCGCTAGGGGTTTCCGGCCGCCTGTTCCTTCGCGGCGATGCCGGCGAGGCGGGTAAGAGACTGGCGGATGACCTCGCGCTGGGCGTCGACGCGATGGGCCTCCCGTTCGGGAATCGCGACATGAACCGATATCTGCGTGCCGGTTCCGGACGGGCTCAGCCGCCAGTCGAAGCGCAGGTCAGAAACGAGGCACGAGATCTTCACGCTGCCGTTGTCCCGGCTGGTCTCCAGCGTTTGCGGCATCGGGAAGTCCGGGTAGCCCGCCGGGAACATCGTGTAGCCGCGGTTGCCGTCGTCCGTCTGGACCGAGCCGACGCCGGCCCACCATTCGGGGAAGCGGGCCGGGTCATAGAGCAGTTTCCATACCTCTTCCGGCGCCGCCGGGCTGGTGATGCTCTGATCGAACTCGTGCATGTCTCATCCCTCGGGTGCGTGCCGCGCGCCGGTCGCGGTGGCCGTCCGGGCCGGCTGGCCGCGGAGCGCGGACAGCTCGGCCCGGACGATCGCGAGCTCGCGGGCGGGTTCGGCAAGTGAGCTGATGGGCGGCCGGCCGAGGTCGATCAGGGAGGCGACGTACCCGGCGCCGGCCTGCTGGCGGTCCGGCCCACCCGCGAGGCGCTGCCAGGCCGCCAGGGATTCATTCAGGCGGAGCTCGGCCAGCGCGGGGTCAGCCCGGGCGGAAGCGATCAGCCCCTGGATCCGGCTCATGTGCGCGACGAGCGTGGCGGGAAAGTCGCTCGGGCCCACCGGCTCCAGGGTGACCTCCCGCAGTTCGTCTTCGGCGCGGTCAGGCTGGCCGCCGGCGACCTGCGCCTCGGCTAGCCGCAGCCGCGTCGCAGCGCGGCTGACCGGCGCCCCGAGATCGAGGGCCGCTGACAGCTCGGTCATCGCGGTGGGCGGGTCGGACGCGGCGAGGGCGATGAGCCCCCGTTCCTGGCGTACCAGACCTTCGAGCTGAGGCTGCCCGGCACGGTCGGCGTATCCGGCGGCCACGTCGCAGGCTTGGCGCGCCTCTGGCAGCCTTTCTAGCCGCCGGAGAATGGCCGAGCGGGCCGTCTGCGCGTACACGCTGAGGCGGAGCAGGCCATTGGGGGCGACGAGAGGCAGGCACCGGTCCGCGAAGTCCAGCGCCCGCCCGAACTCCCCGGCGCACGCCGCCGCGCTGGCCGCGTTGCTGAGACAGCTGTAGGCCATGTCCGGGCGCCCGGCCCGGCCCGCCGCCGCGCTGGCCGCGATCAGCGGGCCGAAGCTCTCGGTGAACTGGCCCGACCTGATCAGCGCGTGCCCGCGGGCCACCCCGATGTCGTGCGTGAGCAGGTCGCCCGGGCGGTCACCGCCGAGGAGCCGGTCGACTTCGGCCAGCAGATCCTCGACTGCACCCGGCTCGCCGGCCACCGCCTCGGCCCACGCCATGCCCGCCAAGGCTTCCGCCCGGGCGGGCAGATCGGCCGCCGGGTCCCGGTCAAGCACGTCCAGGGCGCAGCGATAGGAACGGCGCGACTCACGTGGGTGGCACACACCCCCGCGCAGCCACCGGCCGCGCCGGAGCCATGCGCTGATCAGAGCCCCGGAGTCCTGCGGGGCGATCAGCTCGAGAGCGCGGTCGAAGGCCTGGTCGGAGTCGCTGAGCAGGCCGCGGAACGCCCTGACTTCGGCCAGCTCGACCAGGATCTCGGGATCGTCGGGCTCGATCCGCACGGCCTCGGTGAGGAAGCTGTCCGCCTGCGCCATCGCGGCGACGCTGCGGGCGTCCTGGGCGGCGGTGACGAGATAGGCGACGGCCTGCTCGTCCTGTCCGGCGCGCTTGAAGTGGCGGGCGATCTCGGCGGCCCGCTGGCGGCGATGCCCGGCCCGGGTCTGCTGGGCGCGCTTGCGGAGCAGCTGCGCAAGGGCGCCATGCAGCTGAACGAGCGACGCCTCGGGTATTTCCTGGTACACGGCTTCGGCCAGCAGGGTGTGCCGGAACCCGGTCCGCCCGTCGTCGGTCCGGAACAGTCCTGAGCCGAGGGCCTCGGCGACCGCCCGAACGGGGTTGGGCAGCGGGAGCGCGGCGACTTCGGCCGGATCGAGACTGCGCCCGGCGGCGGCGGTGAACTCCGCGAACATGCGCGCCGGGGCCGACAGCCTGCTGGTGGCGATCCTGACGGCGCCGCCGAGGCCCGAGAGGAAGCCGGGATCGGCTGGGTCGCTCGCGGCGGCGCGGGCGGTCTCGACGGCGAGAAGCGGGCTGCCTGCGGCGAGACGGATGATGTGGCCGATGACCGGCTCGGGCAGGCGGGCCGTGTCCTGGATGAGTACCCGGGTGACATCGTCGGCCAGCGGCCCGACGCGGATTTCGGCGGCCAGCGCGCCGCGGGCGCGCAGGACGGTAAGGACCGCGTCCAGATCCTGCCGCGCGGGCATGCGCCGCCTGGTGAGGACGAACAGCACCGGCAGCCGGCTCAGCCGGCGGCCTGCGTAGGCGATGAGCTCGAGGCTCGCGGTATCGGCGAGATGCAGGTCCTCGAACGCCAGCAGCAGGGGCGCCCGGCGGGACGCCCAGCCCAGGAACTGCACGACGGCTTCGCAGAGCCGGGTCCGCTCCAGCTGGGGATCGGCGGCGCGCCGCGTGTCACCGTCGGCCCCGGGCCCGTAGCCGGCGGCCGGGACGATCCGGGCCAGGGCTGCGGTCCAGGGCTCATCCGGGGGCGGCAGGCCGGCGGTGGCGGCCAGCTCGCTCAGCGCGTCGGTCCAGAGGGCGAACGGGGCCACCTGTCCAGGACCGGCGGCCGTTGCGGCCGCGATGGCGCTGAGCCCGCGCGGGCCGGCCCCAGGACCCGGCCCGCATGCGGTGGCCTGAAGTTCCTCCACCAAGCGGGTCTTGCCGATGCCGCCCTCGCCTTCCAGCAGGACGGCCGTCCCGTTCCCCGACCGCGTGGCCTGCCACGTCCGGGCGAGCCGGGCGACGTCGGTTTCCCGCCCGACGAGCCCCGGACCAGGACTCACCGCTCTGCTGGGCCCGCCCCGTTCCGGCGGATCGCCCGGCGGCCCGTCCGTTCCGGACGGCCCCGGCGCGTTCCGGATCGGCGCGACCAGCGCCGTCGTCTCCGCCGACACCGGGATCTGCAGCTCGGCGGTCAGCCGCTGCTCCAGCTGGGCGAACGATTCCAGGGCCGCCGCCGAATCACCGCTGGCGAGGAGCATCCGGATGAGGTCAGATCCGGCGGCCTCGTCCAGTGGGCGCAGGGCGGCTCGGCGGCGGGCGCAGGCGAGCGCCGTGGCCCGGTCGCCGGCCTTGCTGGCCTGCGCCATCACGTCCTGCAGGGCCGCTGCGACGTCGTCCTCCAGCTCGTCGCGAGCCACCACGACCCAGTCGTCATCAAGATCCTGCAGCAGGTCCCCGCGGCACAGGGCGAGCGCCGCCCCGGGCTGACCCCGCCCGATAAGCCGCCGGACCTCATGCAGATCCACGCGCAGGTCGCCGTCGGCCAGCGTCACGGTGTCGCGATCCGTGACCAGATAACCGCCGAAGTCCGGTCCGAGGGCCGAGCGAAGCGCCCAGATCGCGCTGCGCAGGCTCGCCCGCGCGCTGGTCTCCGGAACATCGGGCCAGAAAAGCCCCGCAAGCCGGGACCTCGAATGCCGCCCGGGGTGGAGGGCCAGCCAGCCGAGGAGCGCACGGACCCGTCGGCTGGGCGGCAGTTCAGTCGTTATCCCGTCCAGCCGGATATCCAGCTCGCCGATGACCCGGACCTCAAGCATGGTGCCGTCATTGTAGGCGCGCGCATCCCTGTGCGGCAGAGGCCGGAGCCCTGCCCGCGAGCTCCGGTCAGATGCGGGCTGAGCTGCGCTTTGACGGTGCCTTGACGGGGAGGCGCCATCGTCATGGCATCAGCTCAGCAAGTCGCCAGGGAGGCATACCAATGAACAACAGCCAGATGACCAGCCAGAGGTTCGATGCCGGGGCGCTGCGCCGCGGTATCGAGGAGCGCGACGCGGCGACGCTGCTCGCCCTGTACGCCGAAGACGCCGAACTGCAGGTCGTCGACCGTAACGACCAGCCCGGCCACCCGAGGATCGTTCGCGGCCGGCACGCGATCGGCGAGTACTTCGCCGATGTGTGCGGCCGGGACATGACGCACACGATCGAGCGGCTCGTGGTCGGCGATGACGGGGCCGCGTTCGTGCAGGCGTGCCGGTACCCGAGCGGCGCTCAGGTGCGGTGCATCGCCGTGCTGGACCTGAAGGACGGCCTGATCACCCGCCAGTCCGGGGTGCAGGTCTGGGACGAGTAGGCGGATCGCCGGCGGCCCGGCCTGTGCCCGGCCGCCCGGGGAACGTCAGTGATATCAGGAGGGAGAAGGAACATGGCAACCGCAGAACAAAAGGATTTCGCCAAGGCGGACGAGGTCCGCGAATTTACCCGGGGCAGGCTCGAGCTCCTGCGCATCGGCGGCAGCGACATCGGCCGGCTGGTCCTCGAGCCGGGCTGGCGCTGGTCCGAGGACGTCAAGCCGCTCGCCGGCACGGAACTGTGCGAGGCGCCGCACTTCCAGTACCACGTCAGCGGGACGCTGCGGATCGAGACGGCGGACGGCAACAGCTTCGACGCCACTCCCGGCCAGGTGACGGCGCTGCCGTCCGGTCACGACGCCTGGGTTGTCGGCGACGAGCCGGTCGTCATCGTCGACTGGTGGGGGGCCAGCAACTACGCGAAAGCCTGAGCGGCGCACATGAGTGAACGGGCGGGCAGGCTCGTCAGACGGGCGCAGCGGCTGACGAGCCTGCGCCCGGGTGGCGGGCCGGCCAGCGCGCCGTGCCGGGCGTCGCGACGGTTCGCTTCCTCGCAGACCTGGGTCATCAGGAAGATGTTGTCGTCGATACCGAGCGCGACCAGGAACACGACCGGTCCGGGGGTTAGTGTTTTGCCGTTCCCGTGGTCCGGTCGGACACGATGAGGTGGGCAATGGCAGCGACGGCGATCTCGTTCGAAACGGTCCCGATAGAGAAGCCCGACGATGTGAACGTGATCGTCGGCCAGGCTCACTTCATCAAGACGGTGGAGGATCTGCACGAAACGCTGGCCGGGGTCGGCACGCACCTGCGGTTCGGCATCGCCTTCTGCGAGGCCTCGGGAGCCCGGCTGGTCCGCCGGTCAGGCAACGAGCCCGATCTGGTCAGCCTCGCCGTGCGGAACGCGCAGGCGATCGGGGCCGGTCATGCCTTCGTGATCGTGCTGCGGGGAGGGTTCCCGGTCAGCGTCATGAACCAGGTCAAGGCCGTGCCGGAGGTGTGCGCGGTGTTCTGTGCCACGGCCAACCCGGTAGAAATTCTGGTCGCCACCGCCAGTGCTGGCCGCGGTATCGCCGGAGTCATTGATGGCCTGCCCCCGGTCGGCGTGGAGACGGATGCCGACGCGGCCGCGCGGCACCGTTTGCTGCGGGAACTGGGCTACAAGCTCTGAGCCGCACCGCGGACGGTAACCGTGACGGTGACGCTGGCCGCTCGTGATCCTCGACGTGCGCATTGGCGAGCACCAGGGTGACACGGGAAGCGCGATAGTGGTGCCCGCACAGCCACAGATCCACGGCGCGCGTCTGGCCGTCCCTCGGCGGGATCGTCACCTTGAACCGCGGTTTCGCCGGGCAGCAGCACGCCCGGCCTGGAATGGTCTGGCTCGTCGGCGGGGACGGCGATGAGCTGCCCTCGCTCTCGCCACGCTGGCGGGCGGTGCCCGCTGGATGTCCGTACGCCATCCGTCAACGGTCCATTTGGCTGTGAGCCGGCCAGCAGGGTCTATGGCACCCGATGGCTGCGGCCAAGGTCCCGTCCCGCCGGGACCGCTGGGACCATAGGGGCGTGCGAGCCAGCCAGACCACCCTGTGGCGCCGCCGCCTGCGGGTCGGTGCCTGTCGCTGTCGGGCCGGTACGCCCGGGTCGGGCAGCAGGCGGCCCGCGGGCTGGGCCTATGGCCGTCGCTGCACCGCGCCGCGCCGGGTACCCGGGCGCTGCGCGGCCTGATCCGCGGCTGGGTCAGCCCGCCTGTGGAGCGGGGCGGTGCTCGACCAGGGTGCCGGAGGCCGGCATGAATATGGTCTCGTGGCCGTCTATCCACTGCACCTGATAAGGGGGCGCGCCATCGGCGCCATGAACCTCGGTGACGACACCTTCCCGGTCTCCGTCGCCCGTGTGACGGCCCCTGACCACGATCTTGTCTCCCACTTCTGCGCGCATCTCTTCCCTCCTTATCATCGATGCCGTCAGCCTGACCTACGCACGGACCGTCAAACAGGGCCAAAGGTCCGGACGGGCAGGGCGTCCAGCTTTCTGAGCGCGCCCGACGTCCCCGGTGCGAAGACGGCCAGGTCGGGGACGGCTACGGGGTCACCGGCGATGGTGAAGTTCAGCTGGCCGGCCCCGGGCGCCTGGAGGCGGGGCACGCCGCGGCCTGGCCCGCCCACCTCATCGGCGTCAGCCGCGCCGCGACCGCCCGGTCAGGGCCGAACGTCCCGGCGGGCGATTCCCGGCGTCCCCACCGCGCGGTGACCGGGTCCCCGGTCGTTTCTCGGTCCCAGCGCGAAACAAAAGAGCCGCTCTGTCTCCTGGAACATCGCCTTTACCGGAACTTCACACCAATCACGGCGGGGCGTAATGTCGCCTGTCTGCCGGGGATGCCCGCCGGGAGCCGGGGATGCGAATCAATACCGACCGCGAATACATCGTTGTCATGAATTGGGCTTGCTGATCCCTGCAAACAAGTCGGGAATTTTCCGGCAAAATGCTATCTGACGCCATATGACCGCTATGATCACGCGAGTGATCAGCGACCCGCGGCGGCCGGTGACGGCCGGCGTGCGTACGGAGTCGGCCTGGCTGGTTCCGCGGTGCGCAAGCGGGCCGCTGGTCATGTCCGCGTGCCCACGGGCCTCTTCTTCCTGGATCAACTGAGGTCTTCGCCCGACCCGCGGGCGGCGATCGGGCCGAGCTGATAGGAGAACAGATGGCGGATCACTCTTCGGCCGCTGTGACCGACCCGCCACGGTCGCATGCAGCCCGGCTCGAGCCTGACGCGATCGGTGTCGCGCAGGACACGGTCATCGGCATGGCATCGTCCGCGCCGGCCGCCACGGTCGGGCTGTCACTCGCCGCCCTGGCCGTGGCGACCGCTTACGGCAGCGGTCCGGTCCTCATCCTGACCGCGATCCCCATGCTGATCATCGCCAACTCTTACCGTCGGCTGAATCTGTGGAACGCCAACTGCGGTGCGTCCTTCGAGTGGGTGGGCCGGGCGATCAACCCGTATCTCGGCTTCCTGACCGGCTGGCTGATGGTGGCCGCGTACATCATCGGTACGGTCGCCGAGGTCCTGCTGCTTGGTCCCTCGGTCCTGGCCGTCTTCGGCTCCAGCTCGACCAATACCACGGCCTACGTTCTGATCGGCGTCCTCATGGTCCTCATCATGCTGGTAATCGCCGTCGTCGGCATCCGGATGACCGCGCGAGTCCAGGTCAGCATGGCGGCGGTCGAGTACCTGATCCTGATCGGGCTGGCCATTGCGGGTCTTATCTATGTGGCGAGCGACCATCCCGGCGTCGTCCATTTTTCCACCGCATGGCTGAGCCCCAGCGGCATCGGCGGTAAGGGCAGCGCGGTCGCGGGCTTCCTGGTCGCGGTCTTCATCTACGGTGGCTGGGACGGCACCCTGTACGTCAACGAGGAAGTGAAGCACCGGCGCGTGAACCCCGGCCGGGCCGCCATGTGGGCCGTCGGCCTGCTGGCGATCATGTACACGCTGGCCCAGGTGGGCTTCCAGGGCGTGCTGTCGCCGTCCAAGCTCGCGGCCGCCGCGCAGAACGGCACCGCACTCGTTGATGTCGCCAACGCGCTGGGCGGCGGATTCTGGGCCAAGGTCATGGCCCTGTCCATCGCACTGTCGGTCATCGCCACCACCGGCACCGGTATCGTGCTCACCGCGCGGATCGTCTACGGGATGGCCAGTTACCGGGTCCTGCCCCAGTTCCTCGCCAACGTGTCCCGCCGGTTTTCCACCCCCGTCTCGGCCAGCATCATCGTGGGCGTGCTCATCGCGGCGCTCAGCACGATCTACTTCCTGGCCACCTCGGTCCAGAACGCGTTCACCGACGTGATCGACGTGACCGGACTGCTGTTCTCGATCTTCTACATCCTCACCGCGGTCACCCTCATCGTTTACTACCGGCGCCGTCTGACCGCGAACGTGTGGGACGCCGTGGCGCTGGGGGTGCTCCCGCTCGCCGCGGCCGGGTTCCTCGGCTGGATCCTGGTCAAGTCGCTGCTGGCCGCGCCCGCGGCGGAACTGTGGTCGCTGGTCGGCATCATCATCGCCGGGCTGATTCTGCTGGTGATCGCGCGCACGGTGCTCCGGTCGTCGTTCTTCCAGATTCAGCGCGAGAGCGCGCCCGGCCAGCGGCACTGAGGCGTCTCGCCCGCAGCGGGCCAGCCGGCGGCACGAAGACGGCTGGCCCGCAGCGGGAGCTTCCGGCCGGGCGTGACCTGTCGCGGCGGCAGCCGTCAGCGGAGGGTCCGGGCCGGCCTGGCCTCCCATGAGGTCCACAGGGGCCGGTAGCCCTGTCGGCTCCAGAACGGCCCGGACAGCGGGTTGACCTGCTCATAATGCAGCAGCGTGACCGCCGTGCCGGCCGCGTCGGCCTCCTGGTGCAGCTGCCTGACCAAGGCCGGCCCTGCGCCCTGACCGCGGTCATCCGGCTGCACGTACGTCAGCTCCAGGTACGCCACGGGAGAGGCGCCGGTCATCGGTGCGATCCAGCCGGCGGCCGCCGGCGGCTCGGCGTACAGCATCGCGACCGGGTGGCCATCGTCTTCGGCGAGCCACGTCCACACGGCCGGCTCGGCGAGCAGCGCCGAAGCGTCCCCCCGCAGGGCTTCCGCCGACCATGGCCGCTCGATCACGGTGCCGAAATGGGCGTCGAACCGGATCGTCGCCATGCCCAGGCCAACGACCGCGTCGATGTCGGCCGGCCCGGCCCGCCTGATCCGGACCCCCGGCCGCAGGAGGGATGCCGGGCCCGCGGGGTCCGCCGGGCCCGGAGCGCTCGGCCCTGCAGGGGCCGCTGCCGCAGGTCCGGTGGCCCGTCCGGCCGGCCGCGCGGCGATCACCGCGCGGGGGGCCAGCCCGTGCCGCAGCAGCGGCGGCGGGCCGTCAATGTCACGGCTGGGCCACATGACGGTGGCCGCCGAGTCGTCGGCTCGGGTCTCAGGGACGGCGGCCAGATGAGCCTGCCACCGGGACAGCAGCTCGTCCAGCGCTCCGGCGACGTCGGGCCCGGCGGTGTGCGCGGTCAGGCGGAACCTGCTGGCCGCACCCCAGGTCAGCTCCATCGAGCCGGGGCCCTCGTGCCAGTGCTCGCAGAAGCCGATGGCGGTCGGCTGGCCGTCCGGGCCCGTGACGGACAGCTCGGCGCCGCATCCCCTGGACGGGGCGCTCGGCGCTGGCAGAAGAGGGTCAATCGCCCGCCAGCGGCGCGTGACAGCGGCCGTAACGCCACCCGTGCCGTCCCTGGTGACCGTCGGCATTCGCTTCCTCCGCTTAGGGCAGTGGGCTCAGGCAGGGGCTCTGGCGGTGGGACAGGGCTGGCCGGGTAGCTGTCCCGTACCGCGCGAACGAGCCCGGGCCGGTTTTAATTCTGCGCCGATGTCCGCCAGGCTGGCCCGGGCCTGGCTGGTCAGCCGGTCGCCCGGCGGCAGCACCCGCTCGCAGCGCTCCGCGGTGTCGCGCAGCAGCGTTCTCGAGTCGCCCAGCCGGCCCACGTCGTAGTAGGCGAGGGCCAGGCGCACACGGATGTTCAGGGTATCCGGGTGATCAGCGCCCAGCACCCGCTCATAGCCCGACCGGGCCTGCTCGTAGGAGTGTACGGCGGCGGCCATCTTGCCGGCTGTGTGATAACTCGAGCCCAGCTTGCTGTGGACGGCGAGGGTATCCAGGTGATCGGGCCCGAGGATACGTTCACGCCCGGCCAGGACCTTCTTATACGCCGATATCGCGTCCTTCGAGCGGCCGTCGGCCTGCGAGGCGTCGCCCAGGCCCTGGCGTGTCGTCAGGGCCTGCGGATGCCGGGGGCCCTGTACCCGCTCGCGGTCGGCCAGGGTGCGCCGGTACAGACCGGCCGCCTCCGCCGGACGGCCCACGGCCAGGTAGGCGGCGGCGAGCTCATCACGCGCACCGAGGGTGTCAATGTGGTCCGGCCCGTACAGGCGCTCGTAGTCGTCGGCCACCTGGTCCAGCACGGTGACCGCGTCCGGGAGCTGGCCTGCGGCGACGAGGGCGTGCCCGAGGTCCCGCCGGGCCGCGAGCACGTCGCGGTGATCAGAACCGAGGGTATGGGCCCGGCGGTCCACCACCCACTGGACCCACCGGACGGCGTCGGCGGTGCGCCCCGCCGCCAGGTAGGCGCCGGTCAGCCGCTGGACAGCGGCCATGGTGTGCGGATGGTCGGCGCCGAGGAGCCGTTGACTGACCGAGGCGAGGTCGTGCCAGTAATCGGCGGCCGGGCCGGTCAGCCGCGCGTCATCCAGGCTCTGCCCGGCCCGCTGGAGGACCGGGTGGCAGCCGCCCGCCCACAGCAGATCCCCGGCGGCCTGCGAGAGGCTGGCGGTGCAGGAGCGGAAGCTCTCCGTGAGCCACCCGGGCTGCTCTTCCTCCGGCCATGCCTCGGCCAGCGCGTCGGCGGCTGATCGTGCGGCATGCTCCAGCATCCCCTCCGGCATCATCGTCCGCAGCGCGGACTGCAGCACCGGGCTCATCCGGACCATCGGGGGCGCCGTCGTCCGGTCGATGGTCAGCAGTCCGGCCCGTTCCAGCACGAGCAGGGCCCTGCGGGCACTCTCCCGGTCCGGCCGGCTGCCGGGGCGGTGTCCCGCCAGGTAGCCACAGGCCGCGAGGGCCGACAGGACCACGGCGGGAATGCCATGGCCGTCCAGCAGCGCGATCAGCGCCAGCAGGGACTGAGCTGCCACCTCCGGTGACAGCCACTCGGCCTGCTCGAAACAGAATGTCCAGGTGACCGCGGCGGCCGGCAGCGGACCGGTGGACGGGTCCGTCATCTGCTCCCGCCTGCGGACGAACGCATCCTGGTAATCGCGGCACGTCCATGCCGAGCTCGTGATCACCGCGCAGGCCTGAGCCAGTGCCATCGGCTCGCAGCACAGGTCCTTGACCAGGTCGATCGCGCCGAGACGCCGGTCGGGGTCAGCGCTGAGACGGCCCATCAGGTAGTTGAGGGCCTCCCGGTGGCTGAACAGCCCGACCGGCAGAGTCTGCGTCCCGCCCGGCATGGCCGCCGAGTCAGCGGTGGTGACCAGGACCCGGCCCGCTGGGCCGTTCGGCCAGAGCCCGCGCAGATCCGCCGTGCTGGACAGATCGTCGAGCACGAGGAGCCAGGGCCTGCCGGTCTCGTTGAGCCAGCCGACGAAGCGGGCCGCGACCGATTCGGCGTTCCCGGCGGGAATGGCCCCGGAGATAGTGGCGGCCGCCTCGCTGTAGGCGGCCAGCACCGACGTCCGGCTCGTGGCGACCGCCCAGACCAGCAGCTCGACGCTCCGGGACTGCCACAATGACTCGGCGGCCGCGACGGCGAGCTGTGTCTTACCGGACAGTCTCAGCCAGTCCGGGAGGGCAGGGCCGGCCGGACCGCCACGCCCGCCGGGCACCAGCGCGACCGTCGCGCCCGGAACCAGCGCCGTCCCCAGGCCGGGCGCGGACTCGGGGCGGGAGCTGAACTCGTTGGCCCGGGCGGGCATCGCCCCCACCCGGACCGGCCAATGAGCCTCGGCACCCGGCGGATCCGTCAGCTCTGCGGCCGGACTGTCCGAGGTCATGCGGTATATCGCCTTTCGTGCCGTGAGCGCATTCACGCGCGCTCCGTTTCCGCGCCGTGTCGCCCGGACATCGTGCACCAAGATTGTGGCCGCTGGGCGCCGCGGCATCGCCGACCGTCGCGATGGCCGGACAGGAGACCTTTCCGGTAACTGATCCGGCAGAATCCGCGCCACCCGGGGCACGCGGGCCGCGCCGCATCGGGACCGGCGCGCCGCCCAGCATTGCCCACACACGAAGGCTTCCCCCCTTGGTACCTGTTCCCGTGCAAGGTATAAGGCCGCCCGCCGGCCTGGCAACGGATCGTCAGAAAAGGAGCCGAAAGTCACGAATGCGGGTGCGGAAAGTCGTTAATTTGTTTCACCTGGCTGCCGCTTCTCGTGATGGCCGCGTGCGCAAAGACGTTGCCGTAACGGACGTCCCGGCAAGACCTCCCGGCTAATCCGCCGATCGCGTCATTCCCGGGAAAGGGGCATGGTCCGCAACCACACGCCGCTGGTCACCCTGCTGCGCGCGGCGACGGTACAGCTTGATCCCTCGGCGTCGCTCGTCGAGCCGGCGGGGATCTGACCTTAGCTGGGCATGCGCTCGAAGACGTAGAGGTGATTCAGGCCGAGCTGAAATCTGCGGTGCTTGTGCCGCCGCCACGACGGCGCGGTGAAGATATTGTCCAGGTCCGCTGGCCGGAACCCGTGGTGCTGGTGCGCCTCGATGCCGGCGATCAGGCGCAGTCGCATGAGAACGTGCAGGATTATGTCCACCGTCGGCGCCGGTACCGTGATGATCACGCGGCCCCTCGGGGCCATCAGCGGAGCCAGTGCCTTGGCCCAGGTCGCCAGGTCGGGCTCAGGTACGTGCTCGACCACGGCCAGCGCGGTGGCCGCGTCGAACGTCCCGTCCCCGAGCGTCGGCAGGTCGACGGGGAAGAACCCCTTCACCAGCGTCACTCCGGGCAGTGCGGGCGCCTCGATCAGCTCCGGGTCGATGCCGACCCCGGTTGCCCCGGTGAGACGGAACACCGTCCCGTCGTGTGTCCCGATGTCCAGCAGCCGGGGGGCCGGCGGCAGCTCGGCCAGCGCCATCCGGACCCGCCACCGCTGCAGCAGTTGGTCCAGCCAGGTCATCCGGGGGGCGGGCGCGGGCCCACAGAGATCAGTCACTGACCACGCACGCAGAGTTCATGACAGGCCTTCCGGAACTTCTGAGTAAGGGCATGCTCATCCGATCACCGCGGGACCCCTCCGGGCCCGCGCTGATGATCAGATCCAAGAGTCCGCTGCGGGAGCTCTGAGCAACAATGCCGCAAAGTATCACAGGCATTGCCCGCGTACGAAATAACCGACACCTAAGTCGGCCTCCCCCGGTGCGCCAATCGCGTAAGATACGGCTGCTTATCAGGTTAGAGTCTATTACTAAGGTAATGATCTTTGGACTCGCCTGCCGGGCGTGCTCAGCCTGGAACTGGACGGCCACCTTACCGCCACCGGGATCGACCCGGCCCTGCTCGGCCGGGCGGAGGTGGACCTCCTCGCCGGTTAGCAGCGTCAGTGCACGGGCCGAGGGTGACGGTCAGCTGGCTCGGGCTGCCGCTGGACCCGCCGGCTGGAAGGTGGCGGCGAAGGCCAGGAAGTAGACTTCCCACATCCCCGGGGGAATCGTGGCAGATGCGGCCCCGTGATGCGGCCAGGATTGCAAGGCCTGGAACGATGGGGCCATGAATTCGCCGGAACTGATGCGCGCCGCCGAGGCCAGGGGAGTGACGACGTCCTACTATTCGTCGCCGGGCCACGAGGTCACGGTGTCGGCCGAAACGATCGAGGCGATCCTCGCCGCTCTGGGCGATCCCCCGGCGGCGCCCTTGCCGGCGACCGGCGCGGACCTGGCTGACCTGGCCGCGCCGGTCCCGGAGGGCCGGTCCTGGGGTCTGGCCATCCAGCTCTACGCGGTCCGTTCCCGTGCGTCCTGGGGGCACGGTGACTTCCGCGACCTGGCTGACCTGGCGTCCTGGAGCGCACGTGAGCTGGGCGCCGGGTTCATCCTGATCAACCCGCTGCACGCCGCCGAGCCGGTGCCCCCGGTGAGCACATCCCCGTACCTGCCGATGAGCAGGCGGTTCATCAGCCCGCTCTATCTGAGGATCGAGGAGATCCCGGAGTATTGCGCCCTCGACGACCGGGAGCGCGGTCATGTCGCGGCGCTCGCCAGACCGCTGAGGGCCGCGAGCGAGGCCGGATCCCTGCTGGACCGGGACGCGGTCTGGGCCGCGAAGCGGGCCGCGCTGAAGATCCTGCACCAGGTACCGCTGAGCCCGCAGCGAGCCGCCGAGTACGACGCCTACCGTGATCGTGAGGGCCGGGCGCTGACGGAATGGGCCACGTGGTGCGTGCTGGCCGAAATGCACGGCGCGGACTGGCGGGCGTGGCCCGCCGCGCTCGCCCGGCCCGCCTCGGATGCGGTCGCCATGGAACGCGGCCGGCTGGCCCGGGAGGCTGACTTCCACGCCTGGCTGCAATGGCTCGCCGACGGTCAGCTGGCCGAGGCGCAGCAAGCCGCGCGAGAAGCCGGCATGGGTATCGGGCTCATCCAGGATCTGGCGGTCGGCGCGCACCCAGGCGGTGCGGACGCCTGGTCCGATCAGGATCTGTTCGTCTCGGGTGTGACCGTCGGCGCGCCGCCCGACGAGTTCAACCAGCACGGCCAGGACTGGGGGTCGGAGCCGTGGCATCCTGAGCGGCTGGGCGAACAGCGGTACCAGCCGCTCGCCGACCTGTTCACGGCCGCGGTACGGCACGGCGGGGCACTCCGGATAGATCATGTGATGGGCCTCTGCCGGCTGTGGTGGGTGCCCCCGGGCATGACCCCGGACCGGGGTACCTACGTCCGTTACGACCACATGGGGACGGTGGGAGTCCTGGCGCGCGCGGCAACCGCGGCACGCGTGCTGGCGATCGGCGAGGACCTCGGCACCGTCGACCCGTGGATCCGGGACTACCTGGCCGCCCATGGCGTTCTCGGCACGTCCATGCTCTGGTTCGAGCGCCGCGGCGACGGGACGCCGCTGCCGCCGGGGGACTGGCGTCGCAACAGCCTGGCGACCATCGGCACGCACGATATGCCGCCGGCCGCTGCCTTCCTGACCGGCGAGTACGTCGGGCTCCGGGCCGATCTGGGGGTGCTGGCCCGTTCCGTGGAAGACGAGCGGGCCGACGCCGAAGCAACACGGTTGGCGTGGCGGGCCGCTCTGGCGGGGGAGGGGCTGCTCCCGCCGGATGAAGATCCCCCTCTCACCGATCAGGTGGTCGCCCTGTACGCCTATCTGGCCCGGACGCCGTCCGTCCTGATCGGGGTATCGCTGCCCGACGCGGTGGGTCAGCGGCAGCCGCAGAACGTCCCCGGGACGATGGAGGAATATCCCAACTGGCGGATCCCGCTGTCCGACGAAGACGGCAAGCCGGTGTTCCTCGAGGACCTTGTCACCCATCCGGGACTCCGGGCGATCGCGGACGCGGTCGGGGACTGTCCGCCCACGGACGGAACCCAGATGTGACCGCCTGGCTCCGTCAGGCCACCGGCGTCCACCGTGGATCCCGGCCGGATGCGGCCAGCACGTCACCCTTCCCACAACAACACTGCAAATCCCCAGGGTAAAGCCATAGCATGATCGCGGCCACGGCGGGCACCGCCGGATCTGCGGGCAGAGGGGGCGGATGGCCGTGACCGGTGGGGACCATGGTGACGCCGCCCAGCGGTACCGGCAGATGGTCGAAAAACTCCGGCGGCGGCACCCCGACTGGATGATCATGTACGGCACGTACAGCCGGATGTTCTGGGCTTTCCCGCTGTTCACCGCGCTTCCCGGGCACTATGTCGGGGCCGCGGATCCAGCGGAGCTCGATCGCGAGATGAGAGCGGCCGAGGCGAGCCTGGGCTGGCCGTGAGCCGGGCCGCGGGGCGCCGTCGTCAGGGGATGCCCGAGATCCGGTCTCCGATCCGCGCCAGCGGGGACGTCCGCGCGGAGCCGCCTCCCTCGGCGTGGTCAGCCGCCCGGTACAGCGCGTAGAGGCCGTGGACGCCGGCCCAGCGCAGCGGTTCCGGTTCCCAGCGGTGGGTGCGGTGGCCCACCCAGGGCAGCGCGGTCCGGTTGGTGGTACGTCCTGCGACCAGGTCGGCCAGCGTGCGCCCGGCCAGGTTGGCGGCCGCGACCCCGTGGCCGGTGTACCCCCCGGCCCAGCCCAGACCGGATGCCGGATCGGCCGTGACCGTCGCGCACCAGTCGCGGGGCACGCCGAGGACGCCGCACCAGGCGTGATCGATGCGGGCCCGGGCGGCGGCCGGGAACAGCGCCCGCAGGACCTGCCCCAGGGTGTCGATGGCCGCGGGCTGGGTCACGCCCCGGTGGTCGACGCCGGAAGCGAACCGGTAGGGAACGCCGCGCCCGCCGATCGCGATCCGGCCGTCGGCGGTCCGCTGGGCATACATGTACACGTGCGCGCTGTCGCCGATGGTCTCGTACCCGGCCCAGCCGATCTCCCGCCACGCTTCGTCATCCAGTGGCTCGGTCACGATCATGGAGCTGTTCATCGGCAGCAGTGTGCGGCGCTGGCCGGGCAGGCGGGCGGTGAAGCCCTCCGTAGCCCGCAGCACAAACCGCGCCGTGACGTCGCCGAATACCGTGCACGCCCGGGCCATGGCCGGACGTGCGCGGGCCGTCCCAGCCGATGCCCCTCCCGCGGCGGGGCGCGGGGCGATCCGGGTCACCGGGGTGGCCTCGTAGATCTCGACGCCGGCCCGCTCGACCGCCTGGGCGAGACCCGTGACCAGCTTGGCGGGCTGGATACGCGCACAGTGCGGGGAGTAGAGCGCGCCGAGGCCGCCGTCGATGCGGACGCGTCCGGCTAGCCCGGCCGGCCCGAGGTAGCGGACGTCTTCCTCACCCAGGCCCCAGTCCCGGTCGCCCGCCAGCTCGGCACGCAGCCGCTCCTGCTGGGCGGGGGTGGTCGCTACCGCCAGTTCGCCGCCCTTGACCAGATCGGCGTCGATGCCCTCCGCGTCGCAGACCCGCGCGACCTCGTCCACCGTCTCGCGAAGCTGGCGCTGCAGGTCGAGCACGGCGTCCCGGCCGCCCGGGCCGCGCGCGTAACGCTCGCGCGAGCCGGGCAGCGCGCTCGTCAGCCAGCCGCCATTGCGGCCGGACGCGCCGAAACCGGCGAATGCCGCCTCCAGGACGACGATCCGCAGTGATGGCTCCGCCTGCTTCAGGTAGTAGGCGGTCCACAGCCCGGTAAACCCGGCACCGACGATGCACACGTCGGCGCTGGCCGGTCCCGGCAGAGACGGCCGTCGCGGCGGGAAGCCGCCCCGGGCCCGCCACCAGTAGGACACGTCGCCGTTGCGTTCCGCCGTCGGGTCTTTCGTGTCACCGTCACCTACGTCCATGGCCAGTACAACTTAGCCCAGGCCCAGCCCGGACTGCACCGGTGCCGGCAGGCTGGATTGCCGCGAATGACCGTCTCATCCGGGCGGTCCTCACGCCGGGCATAACGGGAAACGGTGCGCTTCTCGGGCGACTTCAGGGTCTTTGGCCGACCGGCTAGGCCGGCGGGTCCCGGGATTAGTAGCGTCGACGTATGCGACTTGGGGTGCTCGACGTTGGTTCCAATACGGTTCACCTGCTTGTCGTCGATGCACACCCGGGCGCGCGTCCTCTTCCGGCGTTCTCGCACCGGGCCGACCTTCACCTCGCCGACCGTCTCGAAGACGACGGCCGGCTCTCCGCCAAGGGCGAAGACCTGCTGGGCGCTTTCGTGGCCGAGGCCATCCGGATCGCGGAGGACAAGGGCGTCGAGGACTTCATGGGATTCGCGACCTCCGCGGTGCGGGACGCAGTCAACGGGGACGCCGTACTCAGCCGCATCACCAAGCAGACGGGCGTGCGGATCACGGCGCTGGCCGGGGAGGACGAAGCCCGCCTGACATTCCTCGCCGCGCGCCGCTGGTTCGGCTGGTCGTCGGGGCGGTTGCTGGTCCTGGACATCGGCGGCGGATCACTGGAGGTCGCGTCCGGTGTCGATGAGGATCCCGATGTCGCGGTGTCCCTGCCGCTCGGTGCGGGCCGGCTGACCCGCGACTGGCTCCGGGCTGACCCGCCGACCGCCGCGCAGACGCGGGACCTGCGTAAGCACGTGCGTGCCGAAATAGCCCGGACCGTCGGCGGCATTATGCGCTACGGCCGGCCCGATCGTGCCGTCGCCACGTCGAAGACGTTCCGGCAGCTGGCCAGGATCGCGGGCGCCGCGCCGTCCAGTGAGGGGTTTTACGTGCGGCGGGTCCTGAGCAGCACGGACGCGGCCACGTGGGCGGCCCGGCTGCCCACGATGACGCTGGCGGAACGGGCCAAGCTGCAGGGTGTATCGACGAACCGGGCCCCGCAGCTGTCGGCCGGGGCCATCGTGGCCGACGCCGCGGTGGACCTGTTCGGCGTCCCCGAACTGGTGATCTGCCCATGGGCGCTGCGGGAGGGCGTGATTCTCCGCCGCCTCGATACGCTCACCTGACGGGCCCGGTCATGCGACCGGGGCCTGGCCGGGAAAATTCCCTGGCCTGGCCCTGGCCGAGTGGGTTTCTAATGCTGGCGCCGCTCCCGGACGATGCGGACGCCTTCCGTCACCTCGTCCGAGTCGATGCTGCCGGTCAGGCTGCCGTCCGCCTGGGTAGCGCCGTAGCTCCCCGCGCCGCCTGGCCGCCGCTTCCCGGCGAGGTCCTCGGGGGCTGTCCGCCGTCCGCCCGGTCCCTCGGTCTCGGGAACCGGACCCGGGCCAGCCGCCCGGGCTGGGTCAGACGGCCGCTCGCCGGCCGACGCGCCCGGGCCACCCGGCGAAGCGGGCGGCCGCACGGCCCGCGGAGCCATGTGAGCGTCGCCCCGGGGCGCCTCGTGGGCGCCCCGGCCGGAGTGGAGCGGGTCCGGCTTGCCGGGCACCGGCGGGCCGGACGGGTTCGCGGCGCCGGAGTGGGCGGCCGCGGAGGGCATCACGGTTGCGGGGCGCCCCGGCCTGGCCGGAGGGTTCTCCCCGCGGGATCCGCTGGCTGGCCGCGAGCCGCCCGGGGCCGCCATCGGGTTCCCGGGGCCGCCGGGCTGGTTTCCGGTCCCATCGCCCACCGGGGCCCCGGGGCCGGTGTTCCTGGCGGGCCCGCCGGGGGCAGCGGGCCCGCCGTTCGGACCGGGCGAGCCGGCCGCCGCAGCCTCGGCGGCCTTCTGCGCGATGGCCTTCGCGACGTTCTGATCCACCTCGTCCTGGAGCGAAAGACGCGCTGTCTCGGCCGCGACCAGGCCCGATACGCCGTCCAGGATCTCGGTGAGCCGCCGTACCGTCTCCGCGTGCCGCGTGCTCAGCAGGTTGAGCCTGCGCTCTGCGCCGTCGTGAATGGCCGTGGCCCGCGCCGTGGCCTGGTCGAGGGTCTGCTTGGCCTGGGACTTGGCGTTGAACAGTACGCTGTCGGCCTTCTTGCGCGCGTCCGCCGTGGCCTGATCGGCTTCGGCGCGGGCCGCGTTCCTCGTCTTCTCCGCATCCGAACGTGCCGTGGAGATGGCCCGCTCGGCCTGTTCCTGGGCCACGGTCAGCATGTGCTCGGCCTGATCCCGGGCTTCCTTCTTCGTCCGGTCGGCTTCCTGCTGCGCGTCCTGCAACTGCTTCCTGATGTCATCGTCGGCACGGGTCTTCTGCGCCTTGGCCTCGTCGTCGGCAAGCTTCAGGATCTGGGAGATCCGCTCGCTGACCTCCTCGTGGGCCGGCCTGTTGCCCAGGGCCTGCTGGCGGAGTGCCTTGACCTCCTGACGGAGCTGCTCGCCATCGTCAAGAGAACGGCCCAGCCGTTCCTCTAGTTCGCGGACCTGGCTACGGCAGCGGGCGACGAACTCATCGACCTGCCGGCGGCTGTAACCGCGCAGTTGCACCTCGAAAGCGTCTTCTTGGGTGGCGAGATTGGGAAGGAGATCGCTATTTTCGTTCATGGCTTCACGAAGACCTTTTATCCGGTGAGCGTGCTGGAAAGTAAAACCTGCAGGCACGTTGTCGCGGGCCAGCTGATCGGGCGCGGGATAGCTACGGGAACCTTGTACGGGTGCGCGGGATCGATATGGGCATGACTCTTGTCCTGAAGCACCCTCTGGCGCAACCGAAACGTCTAAGTGCCCCGTTATGCGCCTTCCCGAGGGTCTTCAAGGCCCGCCTCTGATATACGGTGCGGGTCGGTCCGCCGACGCGAGGTAGCCAGTTCCGTGGCTCGTCCATCATGACCGGTCGCTCCCCGTGGCGATGCCGGGCGAAGCGCATGACGGCGGGGCAGGCCGGGGCCGGTGCGTGCGGAGCGTCACCGTGCATGAACGAAAGGTCACGGAAGTCGCCCATACGCGTTCCCTGCCGGATCAGTGATCGCAATATCCGCCGCTTCGCGCAATTGTTACCGTTGGTCTGAGTTAAACCGCACGGGAGGGTGGTCCCAGAATGGCCCTGATGGGTCATGCGCGGGGGGCGCGGCACGGCGTAACCTGGGGCGCAGGCGTAAAGCGTCAGCGGCGACGGAGGTGAACGCGGTGCCAGAGTACGTCGACCTTCGTCTTCACGACCGGGTAGCTCTCGACGAGATCGAACTGTACGCCGAGGTTCTCGGTGCGGTGGCCGCCAGCGACGGACCGCTGACCAGCGAGGAACTGGACGCGGTGCTCGGCGTGCGTCCGGCGGTCAAGGTGCTCGGCCGGATCGCCTGACGGCGGAGCCTGTCCCGTCGGCCAGCGGTCGCCGGTCGCCGGTCCCTGACGTGATGTCAGCCGCACCGGTGTCAGGCAGTCCCGTACATGACGTCCGTGGCCGTCCGGGTGAAGCCCAGCGCCTCGTACATCCGAACCGCGGCGCGGTTGGACTCGTCGACGTAGAGCATGACCTCAGTCAATCCCCTCGCGTCCCGCAGGTAGCGCAACCCGGTCAGTGTCAGGGCGCGGCCGAGGCCGCCACCATGCGCCGCGGGGTCGACGCCCACCACATACACCTCGCCCGTCGCTGCGTCGTGCACCTTGGTCCACTGGAAGCCGACGAGCCGCCCGCCGCGCTCAGCCAGGAAGAACCCCGCCGGATCGAACCAGGCTTCCCGCTCACGCACGTCCAGATCGGCGCGGGTCCACGCACCCTGCTCGGGATGGTGAGCAAACGCCACGGCGTTGAGCCGCAGCCACCCGTCCTCATCGCGCCCCGGAACGAACGGCCGCAGCCGGGTATCCGCGGGCACCGACGGTTCCGGCAGCGGATCCCGCAGTGACCGCCGCATTTGCCACAGGGCGCGGACGCGGTGCAGCCCGGCGGCCTGCGCCAGGGGTGCCGCAGCCGGGAGGTCGCCGTGCGCCCAGACGCGCAGCGGGCGCTCTGCGGCGCGGGTGTTCATCGCGGCGAGCAGGGCCCGGCCGGCTCCGCGCCGCCGATGAGCCGGGTCGACCACCACTTCGCCGCCGGCCACGCCGGACTCATCTACTTCCAGATGGGCGTAGCCGCTGACGTGCCCAGCCAGCCCTGACGTCAGGTCGAGGCCGTCCCCGCCGCCGTAACGCAGGTGCAGCATCACGTGCTCGGAAAGCGGCGCTACCCCGTCGCCGGCCGTGGCCGCGGCGGCCAGCTGGAGCACCTCGTCCCGTTGCGCCGGGCTCAGCGCGCCAGCGGAGACCACCGGGAGAGCCTGATCACCGTCCGGTGGAAGCGCTGAGCCCTGATTCGCTGCCGCGGGCCGCGTCGAGGCCGGCCGCGTCACCGAGCCCGGATTCGTCCTCGGGTCCGGTGTCGTGTTCATCGTCTCCCGCAAGCGGCTGACTATCTCGCTGGTCGTCGCTGGCGCCCTTGAACGGCACGAAGCGGTAGCCGACATTCCGGACGGTGCCGATCAGTGCCTCGTGCTCGGTGCCGAGTTTGGCGCGCAGCCGACGGACATGCACGTCAACCGTCCGCGTGCCGCCGAAGTAGTCGTACCCCCAGACCTCCTGGAGGAGATGCGCCCGGGTGAAGACGCGGCCCGGATGCTGGGCGAGGAACTTCAGCAGCTCGAACTCCTTGAACGTCAGGTCCAGCGCCCGCCCGCGCAACCGCGCGGAGTAGGTGGCCTCATCAATGGTGAGGTCGCCGGACCTGATCTCGTCGGGCGCTTCCGCGGCGGCATTCCGGGCCCGGCGGCCCAGCGCCAGCCGCAGTCGCGTCTCCACCTCGGCCGGGCCCGCCGTGTTCAAGATCACATCATCGGCGCCCCAGTCGGCGCTCACCGCCGCGAGGCCGCCCTCGGTCACGATGATCAGCAGGGGGCAGTCCAGGCCGGTGGTGAGCAGCAGCTTGCAGATGCTCTTACCCTGGGCCAGGTCACGCCGTGCGTCGACCAGGACCACTTCTCCTGGCGGAGCATCGATCAGCGCTGAGGCTTCCGGCGGCATGACGCGTACCGAATGCAGCAGCAAACCGAGGGCGGGTAGCACTTCCGTGGACGGTTCCAGCGTCCCGGTCAGCAGGAGCAGATCGCTCAAGCGGTTCCACCTCCTTCGCGGCGCCCAGCGCACCGGCACTAACCTGTTAAAGCACAGAGGGACCCAGGGGCAGCGCCGCCCGGATCCCATTGTGAGTGAGGATAGCCGATATGGCCATGGTGACTATCCGCTACTGGGCGGCGGCCAGGGATGCCGCCGGCGTAACCGCGGAGTCGCTGCACGCCGGCACGCTCGCTGGCGCGCTGTCCGCTGCCCTGCGGAGCCGGGACCACGACGGGGGCGAGCGCCTGCGCGGCGTACTAGCCCGGTCGTCGTTCCTCATCGACGGCCAGCCTGCGGGCGTCCGGCCGCATCAGGAGATCACCCTGTCCGACGCGGCCGTGATCGAGGTGCTGCCGCCTTTCGCGGGCGGCTAGGACGAACTGCGGGCGCGGGCCCGAGATTTGCCGGCGTGTCGTGAACCGATCCGGGCCCGCAGGCGTAATCCATAACGTGGCAGGCTCGGGATCCGCCGCCCAGCCGGGCGCGGTAGCCGATGAGGCATACATACGGGCGCTCTACGCCGAACACGGCGGCGCTCTCCTCCGTTATGCGCTCCACCTGACCGGTGGTGATCGGCAGCGGGCAGAGGACCTTGTGCAGGAAACGGTCGTCCGGGCCTGGCGGCACCCGGAGGCGCTGGCGGCCCGGCCGGCCCGGCCCTGGCTGTTCGCGGTCGCCCGGAATCTGGCCGTCGACGCCTACCGGGCCCGGCAGTCCCGGCCGCCCGAGGTCGGCCAGGGCGCGCTGGAACTGGTCCCGGCCGCCGACGACGCCGACCGCGCCCTGGAGTCGTGGGCGGTCGCGGAGGCGCTCGCCGCGCTGCGGCCCGACCACCGCCGGGTCCTCATCGAGACCTATTACCGTGGCTGCTCCGTCGCGGAGGCGGCGGCCACCCTCGGGATTCCGTCGGGCACGGTGAAGTCCCGCACCTTTTACGCGCTCAAGGCGCTCAAGCTTGCCCTGGAGGAGAGAGGACTGGCGCCATGACGCCGGCTTGGGATTGCACAGACACCCGGCAGGCACTCGGTGTCTACGTGCTCGGTGCGATCGATCCCGCCGAACGGTCCCAGGTGGACAAGCACGTCACCGGGTGCCGTGAATGCCGGGACGAAATGGCCGGCCTGGCCGGGCTCCCGGCCCTGCTGTCCCGGGTCAGCGCGGAGGAAATCGGCCGCATCTCGCGCGAGGAAGCCGGGCCCCTGCTCGCCGACGAGGCTTCCGCGGAAGATTTCGTCGAGTCCCTCGTGAGCCTGACCGCGGCCCGGCGCCGCCGGAACCGGCGCTGGCAGGCCGCCGCGGCCGCCGCTGCGGTGGTGATCGCCGTGGCCGGCGCCGTGGCCGGCCTGCGCCTCGCATCCAGCCCGGCCCCGGGCCGTCCGTCCGCGACGGCGTCCATCCCGCCCGCGAGCTGGCAGACGGCGCGGACGACCAGCGCGCTGCGCGGCATCACGGCGACGGTCCGGTACAACAAGGAGCCGTGGGGCACGGCGATGGACATCCAGGTATCCGGTGTGCCGGACGGCACGACCTGCCAGCTATGGGTCACCGACTCCCAGGGCGTGCACCTGGCCGCGGCCGGCTGGACGGTGGCCCACGGTGCCGCGACGGCCTGGTATCCGGGCTCCTCGTGGGTCCCGGTGTCGCAGGTGCAGGGGTTCGACGTGACGGCCGGCAACCGGCAGCTCGCGACCTTCCTGCCCAGCTGAACGGGCCGGCCGGGGGCCCTGCTGCGGTGCTGGGGCGGCCGCGCGGAATGCCCGCGCCGCTTCCGCGCTTTATGGCAGGTATGACCGCAGGAGTGATAGCGCTGGTCGTGGTGCTGGCCGTGGTGACCCCGTTCGGCCTGGCCTGCCGTCGCAGGCAGGGACGGCTGCGTGTCGTGCCGCCCCCCGGCCCGGCGCCCGCCGGGCGTGATGCCCTGACCGCGGCCGATCTGCGGCACGATCTCGGGCCGCGGGCGACCTTGGTTCAGTTCTCCAGCGCCTTCTGCGCTCCATGCCGGGCCACCCGGCAGATCCTCGGTGAGGTGGCCGACCTGGCGGACGGCGTGCAGCACGTGGAAATCGACGCCGAGTCGCGGCTGGACCTGGTGCGGCGGCTGAACATCCTGTCCACGCCCACCGTGCTGGTGCTCGGCCCGGACGGCGCGATCACGCGCAAGGCGAGCGGCCTGCCGCGCAAGGCCGACGTCATCGCCGCGCTGGGCCAGTTGCCGGCCGCCGGCCGTCAGCCTGCGGGAGCCGGCGGCGAGTCGGCCGCGGGCCCGGCCGGGGACTGAGTCATGGCCGTCCGGGCGTTTAAGCTACAAAAAAGGTCGATATTGATACATGCTGTCGCCGGTCAGGGAGTGACAGCCGCGCTGACCCCGCATACGATCGTCTACGTGCATTCCGGGACGGCGCAGAGGCTGACGAAGCGGCGCGCCGTGGACTTTTGCCGGGTGGCGACCGCGCTGTGTCGGTCGTTGACCCGTTAGCAGCCTGCGCACGAGGCACCGAATCGACGGCTGGGCCGTCGCACTCACGCCGCATGGGCTGCTGACTCCCGCACAGTGCTGCTGGCCAGCGGTCATCCGGGCAGGCGTATGCCTGCACCGGGACACAGTGGCAGCGAGCCAACTGGCTATGCCCGTCAGCATCAAGGAGCGCAACCATGGACATTGACGCCCGGGGGCCCAGATTCGGCGCGGTCATCACGACGATCGTGCTGGCCCTCTCCCTGGCCACCGCCAACGTCTGGTTGCTGCTCGCTCAGACGCTGGTGTTCGCGGTCGGCGCGATTGCCGGGATGCGGTACGCGCCGTACGGCCTCATCTACCGTTTCCTGGTCCGCCCGCGCCTCCGGCCGCCGACGCGTTTTGAGCCGTCGGCGCCGCCGCGGTTCTCCCAAGGCGTAGGGCTGGTCATCGCCGCGATCGGCGTGATCGGCTATGCGGTCGGCCTCACCGGCGTCGGGATCGCCTTTACGGCCATGGCCCTGGCGGCCGCGTTCCTCAACGCGGTGTTCGATTTCTGCCTGGGCTGCCACATGTATCTGTTCATTCGCCGGATCCGGCCGTCTCAGCGAAGTGCGGCGACCTGATCCACATCAGGAGGTTTTTACGTTATGAGCCGCTCCGAAGCCCTCGTGGACGCAGAGTGGGTGGAAGCGCACGCCGGTGATCCCGGGGTCGTCCTCGTCGAGGTCGACGAGGACACCAGTGCCTACGACAAGGGGCACATCCGCAACGCAATCAAGATCGACTGGAAGAAAGACCTGCAGGACCCGGTACGCCGGGACTTCGTCGACCGGGTTGGCTTCGAGAAGCTGCTCTCTGAGCGCGGCATCGCGGGCGACGACACGGTCGTGCTCTACGGCGGCAACAACAACTGGTTCGCCGCCTATGCGTACTGGTACTTCAAGCTGTACGGCCACCACAACGTGAAGCTCCTCGACGGCGGGCGCAAAAGGTGGGAGCTCGATTCGCGCGTGCTGACCACCGACGTGCCGGAGCGCCCGGCCACGACCTACCGGGCGGCCGAGCAGGACGCCGCACTGCGGGCCAAGCGGGACGAGGTGCTCGACGCGATCGGCAAGCGCAACCTGGTCGACGTCCGCTCCCCGGACGAGTTCGCCGGTCGGCTGCTCGCCCCGGCGCATCTACCGCAGGAGCAGGCGCAGCGCGGCGGCCACATCCCCACGGCGCGCAACGTCCCGTGGTCCAAGGCGGCCAATGAGGACGGCACCTTCCGCTCCGACGAGGAGCTGAGCACCCTCTACGGCGACGAGGCCGGCCTGGACTTCGGCAAGGACACCATCGCCTACTGCCGGATCGGTGAGCGCTCCGCGCACACCTGGTTCGTCCTGCACGAGCTGCTCGAGCAGCCGAATGTCAAGAACTACGACGGCTCATGGACCGAGTATGGCTCGCTCGTGGGTGTGCCGATCGAGCTGGGAGATGCCCGATGACAAGTCCGGACCAGACCCCGGGCGACGGCTGCGGCGGGCCGGCCGGCGGCGTGCCGGCGTCCGCCGCTACCAACACGGGCAACCAGGCCGTGGTGGAAGGGCGCGTCGTGCGCGGCAGCGCCCCGTTGTCGACCGGGTACGCCCGGCTGCTCGGCACCGGTGACGAATTCGTGGCCGAGGTCCCGCTCGGCGAGGACGGCGGGTTCCGCTTCTTCGCCGCCCCGGGCACGTGGAAGCTCCGGGTGCTCGCGCCCGGGGGAGCGCGCGCCGACCGCAGCGTTTCCGCCGAGTACGGAAAGGTCACCAAGGTCGAGGTGACCGTCTGAGCCGTCACCCGGCTCAGCGGCAAGTGGCCCCGCCGCCCCGACACCTGTCGGGGCGGCGGGGCTTCGCGTGCTGAGTTCACCTACGTGTTGCCCGCTAGTCGCTTTTTACTCACGGCAGCGTTCAACGTGGCTTCACCGCGACTGACTATCAATGGACCTGGACGTGGCCTTGTGCTGCTAGCGACGCACCGTCCCGTCCCCGTTGACAGCCCGACACCAGGTGAGGCGCAGGACAGTGGTTTTCGCAGAGTCGGCAGAGCCCGCTCCCGGGAGGGCCGCGGTGGGCCTGATGATCGTCCCCGGCCGGGTGGTCGTGGCAGTCTCCCGGCGAAATGTGGAATGACCGCCGGGCTGGAGCGCGGAGGCGGGACGGCAGCCAGGGGCGATCAGGCCGCAGGGAACGGTTATGGGGCGCCGGGCGGGAAAGATCCCGGTGCCCAGGGATCGGCTGCCGGGGTTCTGGCCGACCGGATGGCGGCGGCTCTCGTGCACCGCGAGCCAGGCTGGAAACTGCCCCGGCGCAGTGCGCTGGCGCGACGTTTCAACGTGAGCGTGGCGGAGGTCGACGTCGCCGTCGAGGAGCTTTCCCGGCGGTCATTGCTGCGCAAGCTGCCGGACGGGCAGCTGTACCGGGCCAGCCCGGCCGAGTACCAGATCGCCATCGAGGGCGTGGCCGGGCTCAGCACGAGCGTCGACCCGATGGGCGGCGCGATCGTCTGCCAGGCCAGGCACGTGTCGCGGCGCCCAGCGCCGCAGGACATCTGCTGGGCTCTGGGGCTCGCACCGGGTACGCAGGTCCGGGTCATCCGCTGCCTGTGGACGTCGGGCGGCTCCCCGGTGGCGATGTCCACCGCCTACCTGCCGCAAGCTCCCGGCTGCGGCGAACCAGCGGCCAGCCAGGTGAGCGCGGCGTGGGACCAGGACGGCGAATCCGGCTGGGTTCCCGCGCTCGACGAGGTGCTGTCCACGCCCCCCGCCGGGCCTGCCGGGCCCGCTGGGGAGGACGGTCAGGGCGGTGCGCCTGCCAATGTCCCGGCGGGACGCCCGGCCGCGCTGAACGTCGAGCTGTGCGCGCCGCAGCCGTCGATCGCCCGCGGCCTGCGCCTTGCCCCGGGGCAGTCGGCGATCACGGTGACCACAAGGTTCGACGAGTCGTCGGTCGCGGTGGCCCTGACCGTGGTGATGCTGCGTCCCGACTTCTTCAAGGTATCGATCGAGACGGCCTCCCCGTCGGCCACCTTACGGCCAGCGGAACACCGCTCACGGTGCCCGTGGCCCGGATATGCCGAGCCTGTGGACACACCCTGTCGATTACTGCGAACCTAATGCCGATGCCAGCCGAGCCGGGATCAGCGGCGGAGCGCGCGCCACGGCGCGCACGCTACGTGATACCCGCAGATACGCCCCGCCGTGGCGAGTTCCTGGCTGCGATCGGTATCGCGCTGGTGATCCTGCATGTGATCTTCGCCCAGCTGACGCTGGTGCTCGCGCTCGTCTTCGTCGGCGTGACCAGGGTGAGCCGGTGGCGCACAGCCTGGCTGGCCGCCCCGGCCGCCGCCGGGCTGGTGTGGACGCTGGCGATCGGGCCCGCGGCGGCCGTCTCGGGGTTCACGGCGGGCCCCGCGCGGGTGGCCTCCTACCTGGGCGGGATCTTCGGCCACTCCGCCCGGCTGCTGCACCTCGGCGTGGCCTACGCGGACATGGGCCACTGGCTGCTCCGGCAGCTCCCGATCGCGCTGATGGCGGGCGCGGCGGAAGCTGCGCTCGCCGCCTGGCTGGACTGGCTGCACACGGACGAGTGGGATGTCCGCCCGCCGCGGCCCGGCCTGATCGTCGCCCTCCGGCGTGCCGTGGTGACCCGTGCGGTGCGGTCTGGCGGGGTCGTCACCAGGAGCGGCGCCTGCCTGGGGGTGGACGAGCTTTCCGGCGGGCCCGCGGCGCTGGCCTGGCCCGAGATGGCGGGTAGCGTGCTCGTCACCGGCGCGGCCCGGTCCGGCACTACGACCAGCAGTTTCCAGCTCGTGTACGCCGCGGTACGGCTGCGCAAGCCGGTCATCGTGGTCAACCTCGGCGGCGGCACCGACCTTTCCGCGCCGCTGTCGGCCGTCTGTGCCGTGGCCGGCGCGCCGTTCTACGAATTCAGTGCGGCCGGCCCGGCGTCGTACGAGCCGTTCCGCTACGGGAGCCCGGCCCGGCGCGCCTCGCTCGTCACGGCCATGCTCAACTGGTCCGGTACGGTCGACCATTACCGGCGCAGTTTCGCGGCCTACCTGACGGACGTGTTCGAGCTCATCGAGGCGGCCCCGGCCGACCCGCGCATCACCGTCCTCGAAGATGTCGCGCACCTGCTCGATCCGCTCGCGCTGGAGGCGCGGCTGGAACAAGTGCCTGCTCACCACCCGCGGCGGCCGCAGATCGCCGAACGGGCCCGCGTATCGGCCAGCCGGGCCCGGACCGATCCCGCGCTGCTGATGACCGCGGCCAGCCAGCTGGCTCAGCTGCGGGCTTCCCCGCTCGGGCGCTGGCTCCGGCCCGCCGGTTCCGCCGCCCGCGCCCACATTGATATCGGCCGGGTTGTCCGTGAGCGGTCCGTCGTGCTCTTCTCGCTGGGCTCAGCCGGGCACGCCAGCGCGGCGGCCCGCCTTGCGTGGCTGGTCGGCCAGGACATCCTGGCCGCCGACGAGGACCTGCGTGACATCGGCGTCGACGGGGACGGCATCGCCTGGTTCGACCACTGCGAGGGCCTTCCGCAGCCCATGCTCCGGGACCTGATCAGCCGCGGGGCCGAGGCCGGGCTGCCGGTCGTGCTGACCACCACGTCCGCGCGGGCCGGTGCGGGCGTAGCCGGGCAGGTGAACGCGCTGGTCATCCACCGGATGCCCGACGCCGACAGCGCCCAGGGCTTCGCCGGCCACACCGGGGAGCAGCTCATCCCGGCGCCCTGGGCCGGGCCGCCCCCTGAGCCGCCCGCCGGCCGGCCCGACCGTAGGCCTGGCATCGCCAGGCCGGCGAGCCCGGCGAGCCTGCCGGGTCCGTCGGGCCGGGCGAACCCGGTGCTCCCCATGGACCCCGCGGGCCTGGCCAGTCCGCCGCCCGGTTCCGCGAAGCACGCCGCCACGGCGACGGAGGCGAGGGCACCCAGGGCGGCGCCGCCCTCGTTCACCCGTCAGCCCCGGGTGCCGGCAGCCCAGCTGCAGCAACTCGGCCGCGGCGAATTCGCCCTGGTGGTCAGGCACCCCGCCGCGCGCCTGGTGGCCACGGCGCGGACCGTGCCGGCCAGCGTTCCCGGACCATCGCCCGCCGCCGACGTCCCGCCGGCGCCGGTCAGCCCGGCCGGCTTCCCCGCGCAGGAGCCGGCATGACGGCGGCGACCCCCTCCGGCCACCGCCCGTCCAGCCGGCAGCCGCCGGCGCTGCGGCCCGACCGGGTCTACCTCGGCTGGCAGTACGCCCTCCTCCATCCTCATCCCGGACCGTCGCCGCGCCGGCCGACTCCGCCGCCGTGGGAGCAGCTCAATCCGGGCTGGGTGGCAGCTCAGCGCCGCGAGCAGAAACGGCTGGACCGCCCGCTCAGAGCATCGTTCGGCGGTGCGATTGTCCTGGCGGCCGGAATGATCACCCTCGGGGTGCTGGGATGGCTCAGTCCCTCGCTGTCCGGGCTGGGGGCGTTGCTGGGCCTGGCCGGGGCCGTCCTCGCGGCCCGCCAGATCCGGCGCAGTGAGCAGGCCGTACGGGCCCGGGTCGCCGGGGAGGAGCGCCGGGTCGCCACCATCCGGGGCCTCCAGGAAGCGCGGCTCTTCGAGTGGCAGGCCCAGCACGCCGACCACACCAGGGCCTGGCAGGCGCGCCAGGACGCCTACGAGGGGCAGAAACACTGGTACGCGATGTCGCTGGCCTGTGACATCGATCGTGTTGACGTGGCCGGGGGCACGCTGTCCGGCTGGTCCGCCATGCTCACCATGATCGGGATGGCCCGGCTGAAAGCCGGCGGCGAGCTGACCGTCGTCGACCTCACCGACGGCGCCGTGGCCCGCGACCTCCTCGCCGTCTCCCGCCGCGCCGGGATCGACCCGCTCGTCTGGGTGCTGCCCGACGATCTGCCCCGGATGGACCTGGGCACCGGGCTGCCCCCGGCGGCGTTCGCGGACCTGCTGTCGCTGACCGCCAGTGCGGGGGACGAGCAGGGCAGCGCCCAGGGGATGTCCGGTGACAACGCCATTCTCGAGCGCGTCATCAGCCTGCTGGACGGCGACCCGACGGTGGCGCAGGTCAACGCCGCGCTGCGGGTACTCGGTCAGATCGGCGACCCGCGCGAGGATGCCCGCCGGGGGCTGCTTACCGAGGCGCAGATCGACCAGCTAACCGTGCTGTTCGGCCGCAGCGCCGGCCAGGTGGTGGTCGAGCGCGCCTGGGCCATGGAGTCACGGCTGCGCAAGCTGGACGGGGTCGGCACTGCCCTCCCGCCCGCGCCGCGGTCCCGGCTGCGCGTGGTAGCGATGGACCGGGAGGCCGGCGTGGCCGGCCATGCGGTCCTGAGTACCTACGTGGTCGCGGCGCTCACTGCGGTCATCCGCCGCGCTGCTGCCGGGGCGCCCTGGCAGCACGCGCTTTTCCTGCTCGGGGCGGAGAAACTGCGCGGCGACGTGCTGGACCGGCTAACCGATGCCTGCGAGGCCTCCCGGACCGGGCTGGTGATCGGCTACCGGTCGATCCCGGCCAGCGTCCGGGAACGGCTGGGGCGCGGGAACGCGGCCGTCGCGTTCATGCGCCTGGGGAACGCGGCTGACGCCAAGGCGGCCAGCGAGCAGATCGGCACGGAGCACCGTTTCGTCGTTTCGCAGCTCACCGACACGGTCGGCACCTCGGTCACGGACACCAGGGGCGACTCCTACACCAGTACCGTCGGCACGTCTGATTCCCTGGCCCAGACCAGTTCGGTCACGGACACCTCGGGGCGCAGCCGTGGCCGGGGCGCCAGCCGGGACAGCAGTTTCCTGCCGCTCAGTCACGAAACCAGTTCCCGCAGCAGCGACTCCAGCCATTCGACCGGCTACACCGAATCCGAGGCGATCACCGAGGGCATCAGCGAGAGCACGGCGTGGGGAGTCAGTACGTCGAGCGCGGTCGGCGACAGTGAGTCGCGGGCCCGGACCGTGCAGCGGTCCCGCGAGCTCCTCGTCGAGCAGCACGAGCTGCAGCAGCTCCCGCCCAGCGCGATGCTCGTCACGTATTCCGCCCCCGGCGGCCGGCAGGTTGTGGCGGTAGACGCCAATCCGGCCATCATGAGCCTGCCCACCGCGACGCTGGCCTCTCTGGACGAGGCGCGCCAGATCACCCAGGAGAGCATCGGGCAGGCCCCCGGCCGCGATGCCGGGCCGCCGTCCCAGCCGGACCCGTCCCAGCCGGACCCAGGGCGGGTAGAGCGCTCGGCTCGGCACCCCGATGGGCCGCCGCGGCCCCGGGACGGGGCTGACCCGCCGCCCGCCGGGCGGAGGCCGCTCAGCTGGCGGGACAGAGCGGAACAGCTGCCCCCCAATCTCGGTCCCCCACCGGAGCGGCTGGACTGGCGCCGCCGCCCGGACAGGTGATCCCCGGGTGGCCGGACCCATTGCGGCGAGGTGACTATGGCCGATGCGGTAGCGCGTGCGCGGGCCGGCCTGCTAAGCACGATCTGTGATTGAACAGTCACTTATAGCGACAAGCAACCGCCTGGCCGGGCCGTGGTGGCAGGTCCGGCACATCCTCACGCAGCTCACCCGGCTCGGGCTACCGTGGCTGGCTGTCGACCCGGCCGGCTCCGGATATGAGACCGTCACCGCCGGCTGGGACGGCCCCCCGGTCACGGTCATCAATCCCTGTGATCCCGATGCCGTACCGCTGACCATCAGCCCGCTGGCCGTGGAGCCGGGCTACCCGCTGCAGGCGCACATCGCGCTGGTGCGCCGGCTGCTGGACGTTGCCTTCGGCGCTGACGAGCTGTTCTCCCTGGCCGTGTCGCTGGCGCTGCCACGCGTTTACGAGGCGGCCGGCTGGGATCTGCACACCGGCCGGCCCGCGTACCGGCCCGCGCACTGGGCCGTGGGCCGCGCGCCGGCCGTCCCGGGTCTCGGCCAGTTGCACGCCGCGGTCACCGGCGTGATCCGCGAGGCCGGCTACGACCGCAGGACCCGGGCCCGGCTGCGCGGCCTGGCCGACGCCCGGTTCGGTTCGCTGCGGACCGGGTCGGCCGGCCGTTTCCTCGACGGCGGTCATCCCGCCGATCTGGGCGTGCTTCTGCGCCGCCCCGCCGTACTGGCCCTGCACGACATCGGCGCCGCTGAAGACCGGGCGTTCGTCACCGGGGCCCTGCTGATCCGGCTCGCCGAATACCTGCGGCTCCGTGCGCGGCAACAGGAGTCACCGAGCTCGCTGGGGTCGCCGCTCCGGCACGTCCTCGTGCTGGGGGAGGCACGGGCCATCCTGCGTGACCAGGGGGAGGACCGCCCGGCGGCTCATGCGGCCGAATGGCTCGCGGCCATGCTGGCGGAGTTCGGGGCCCACGGCGAAGGTGCCGTGCTCACCGAGCCGCGCCCGGCCCGCCTCGTGCCGGGTGCGTCGCGGAACGCGGCCGTAAGAATCGTGCACCGGATGCCAGCCGCCGAGCCTGAAAACGCGGACAAGGACGCGAGCAAGGACGCGAGCAAGGACGCGGACAAGGACGCGGACAAGGACGCGGACAAGGACGCGACCGGGTGGGCGGACCAGGTGCCGCTCCTCACCCCCGAGGTGGCGGTCCTGCTCGCCGGCGATGTCGGGCCGCCGCGCGGACGGATAGCCGATCTGACCACGACGGTGCCGGGCACCGTCGCACCCGGCGATGTCACGCCGCTGTTGAGCGGGCGCCGCTCCGTGGCCTGCGGACGAGCCTGCCGGGAAGGCCGCGCGTGCCATCTGGCGGAGCTCCGCGAAGCCGAACTGCTCGCCACCTCACCCGAGCACGCCTGGCTGCGGGTGTGGACCGAGGCGTTCCTGCTGGCCTTCCTCACCGACAATCTGCTGCCGGCCGTTCCGCCGCCGCTGTGCCGCCGGTGGCGGGGGAACGGCGCCCGGGCGCGCGAATGCCTGCTGGCCCGGATTCTCGACCACCGGGTCGGTGTCCGGGCCGCGGCCTTGCGCATGAGCTACGACCCGTCCCGGTTCGGCCAGATGGTGGCGTCCGCGGCGGCGATCAGGCTGGATCGCGCCACCGGCGCCGGTGGCGGGCCTGCGGCCGGTCCGGCCGGCGGAGTCCCGTCCGCCACCCGGTCCGGTCCGGCCTGGGTGATCCCGCAGCTTCGCTGGCTGCACGAGATCGAACGGCTCTGCCCGCTCAGCGGCCCCGGTCTGGCACCCGCCGACCACGCCCCGCCCCTTGACTTCGATCTGAACGGCCTGCCGGACTGGCCGGGCATCCGGGTCGGCCAGCGGATCCGGGCCCTGCGCCGGCACCCGCTGTCAATGGAACTGGCCGCCAACCGCCGGCTGGCCTGGACCGCCCTGGCCGGCGAGGACGGTCCCGGGCCGCTCGCCGCCGACCTCGCGCAGGTGATGCCCGGCATGGACCACGCGCAGGCGCTGCGCCACGCGGCGGCGCTCATGCAGGTGTCGGGCCGCCTCAGCGCCGGTCCGGGCTGGTTCGAGACGGTCCTTTCCTGGCCGCGCCGGTTTGTCATGTTTTCTAGCGGTCAGCGCCTGCCGGGCGATGCTGCTGACTGGCCGTCCGGGTGACGATAGCATCGGCCGGGATGAACAAGCTTCCCTTGCGAGCCAGGCTGGCGACCAGCGTCGGCGGAGCCGCCAACCGAGTTTCCCGGCTGGCGGGCCGGGGTGATGGCTCGGTGATCGGCGGTGTCATCGGGCTCCGGCTCGAGCCCGGGCTGCTGGCTCTGCTGGCGCAGGACCGGCAGGTCGTCCTGGTCACCGGGACCAACGGGAAGACGACCACGACACGCCTGGTCACGGCGGCGCTCGCACCGCTCGGTGAGCAGATCGCCTCGAACGCGTTTGGCGCCAACATGGAAGCCGGCATGGCGTCTGCGCTCGGCCAGGCACCCGATGCGACCATCGCGGTGCTCGAGTGTGATGAGCAGTACATACCGTACGTCCTCGTGGTCACCCACGCGCGCGTGCTGGTGCTGCTGAACCTCAGCCGGGACCAGATGGACCGGGCCGCCGAGATCTGGCTGCTGGCCCGGCACTGGCGGGAAGCCATCGCCGGCGCTCCTGACTGCCATATCGTCGCCAACGCCGACGATCCGCTGATCGCCTGGGCCGCCTGCGACGCGCCGAATGTGACCTGGGTGGCGGCCGGGCAGCGCTGGCACGACGATTCGTGGTGCTGCCCGCGCTGTGGTTCGCACCTGCGCCGGACCGGCGACGAGTGGAAGTGCCACGAATGCTCGTTCTCCCGGCCTCCGGTCCGCTGGGCGCTGTCCGGCGAGGACGTCATCGACCCGGCTGGGTGCGTCCGGCCGCTCGGCCTCGCCCTGCCCGGCCGGGCGAACCGGTCCAACGCCGTGGTCGCGCTGGCTGTCGCCGAAGTCTTCGGGGTCGATGTGGTGAACGCCCTGCGCGGGCTGCGCGACGTGACCTCTGTGGCGGGCCGGTACACGACCGTCGAACGGCGCGGCGTGGACATCCGGCTGCTGCTCGCCAAGAACCCGGCCGGCTGGCTGGAGGCGCTCGACGTGCTGCGCCCGCCACCCGAGCCGGTGATGCTCGCGGTCAACGCCCAGGTGCCGGACGGCCGGGACACGTCCTGGCTGTGGGATGTGGATTACCGCGGGCTGCGCGGGCGGCAGGTGTTCGTCGGAGGGGAGCGCCGCACCGACCTCGCCGTCCGGCTGCAAGCCGATGACGTCACGTTCGAGATCGTGACCGGCGTTGAGGAGGCCGTGGACTGGGTCGGGCACGGCACCCTCGAGGTGATCGGCAACTACACCGCGTTCCAGCAGATCCGAACGGCGCTGGGGAGGGCCGCGTGACCAGTGACCTGCGCCTGGTGTGGGTGTACCCGGACCTGCTGAGCACGTACGGGGACCGCGGCAACCTTCTCGTGCTGGAACGCCGCGCCCGGCTGCGGGACATCGGCGTGGAGCCGGTCTTCGTCAATTCGGACCAGCCGGTCCCCCGGGACGGCGACATCTACCTGATCGGCGGGGGCGAGGACCTCCCGCAGGTGCTCGCGGCCCGGCGGCTGCGCACGGATGGCGGCCTGGCCGGCGCGGCGGAACGCGGTGCCGTCGTGTTCGCCGTGTGCGCCGGCTACCAGCTGCTTGGCCACGAGTTCGGCGGCGCGGACGGTGAGCCCACCGCGGGCCTCGGGATCCTCGACATCCGCAGCGGGCGGGGCGACCAGCGTGCTGTCGGGGAGATCGTCGCGAACGTCGACCCAGTGCTAGGGGTGCCCGCGCTGACCGGCTTCGAGAACCACCAGGGCGTCACCCGGCTGGGGCCGGACGCCATCCCGCTCGCGGAGGTGTCGGTCGGCACCGGTAACGGCGACGGCACCGAGGGCGCGCACGCCGGCCGGGTGGTCGGCACGTACTTGCACGGCCCGGCCCTGGTGCGCAACCCCGGTCTTGCCGACCTGCTGCTCGGCTGGGTCGCGGGGCCGCTGCGGCCGCCGCCGGCCGAAAGTGATGAGCTCGCGCTGACGCTCCGCCGCGAGCGCCTGGCTGCGGTCGCGCCGTAGCCGGCCTGTCAGTGCGCCGCGTCAATAGACCAGGGCCTGCGCCCCGTCGGCGGTCACCTCCGCGACGAAGGTGGCCGCCCCGGCGATCCGGATGCCCTCGATGAGGTCCTGTTCAGCGATGTCCCGGCGCGCCGCGCACTGCGTGCATACCGTCACCGAACCGGCGGCGAGTACCGCCGCCAGCAGGTCGGCTAGCGGGGCGGCGTGCGGAAGGCTGAAATCGTCGGCCCGGCCCGGGAGTGCGAACCAGGCGGATTCGCCGGTGAGCCACAGTGACAGCTTCACTCCGCTGGCGGCCGCCGCCGCGGCCACCGTGAACGCCTGGTTGCAGCGTTCCGGGTCGTCCTTGCCCGCGGTGACCTTGATGATCAGAGACCGTACTGCCACCCCAGCACTCTAGCCGCCGGCGCGGCACCCGGCTATAGAGCCGTGCGGACCATACACTCCGGTCCATGCACGGCATGCTGAGCGCGGCCGTGATACTGGCCGCATTCGCCGTGATCGCGCTGCTCAGCGGCGCGTCTGCGGTGTGGATTTTCCGTGCCGCGGGCCTCGCGCCACAGCGATCACGGTCCGCGCGGATGACCGGGATGCCCGGCGCCGCCACCGGTCCGGCTCCCGACGCGCCCGGCGAGCCGGACGAGGACGGCTGCAGGGACGCGGACAGGGAAACGGGCGGGACGGATGCGGAATATCCCGAACGGTCCCGGCCGGGAGCGGTCCTGGCCGCGCTCGGTCAGCCGGCCGGGACCGCGGAGCTTGACGGCCTTGGTGGTCCCAGTGACCCCGCCGGGCGGCCGGCCACCGACGGCGTATACGACGTCTACGACATAGAAGGCTGGGCCGCCGCGGAGGACTCCCGCGGCGGGTACGACAGGCCCGGACTGAGCTCGCCAGGCCCGCGAGGCTGGCCCGACACGGCCAAGTCGCTGTACTCACGGGGCTGGCCGGTCATGGACAGCTCGCCCCCCCGGCCGGACCCGCAGCAGGCCGGGAACGAGACGGAAACCGGAGCGGCTGGCGAGCCGGAAACCGGAGCGGCTGGCGAGCCGGAAACCGGAGCGGCTGGCGAGACGGAAACCGGAGCGGTCGGCGAGACGGAAACCGGAGCGGTCGGCGAGACGGAAGCCGGAGCGGTCGGCGAGACGGAAACCGGAGCGGTCGGCGAGACGGAAACCGGAGCCACCGGCGAGCCGGACGACGCGCCGCAGACCGGCCCGCCCGGGCGTCCGGAGGGGGCCCGGTTGTACGTCCTGGACGAATCGCGCCGTGCCGGACGCTGAGCCACCAGGCCCTGCCCGGTGCGGGGCGCTTATCTGGGCGGGTCGCGCCGGCCGTCGGGCCCCGCCCGTCTAACCTGGCCGCCATGGACGATCACTACGGGACCGCCCGGAACCAGGACGCCGAGCTGCATCCGGACCTCGCGCCCCTCGCGTTCCTCCTCGGCCGGTGGGAAGGCGCAGGAGTCGGCGGCTATCCGACCATCGAAAGCTTCCAGTTCGGCCAGGAGGTGTCATTCAGCCATAACGGGAAGCCCTTCCTCATCTACACGAGCCGGACATGGCGGCTCGACGCCGAGGGGCGGATCGGGCCGCCACTGTCGACCGAAGCCGGATTCTGGCGCCCGCAGCCGGAGGGAAAGGTGGAACTGCTGCTCGCCCACCCGACCGGCATCACGGAGATTTATCTCGGAGAGGTGTCCGGCCACCGCGTCGACCTGGCCACCGACGTCGTCGCGCGCACGTCCTCGGCCAAGGAGGTGACCGCCGGGCGCCGGCTGTACGGCCTGATCGGCGAGGACCTGGGCTGGGCGTACGACATGGCCGCCGTCGGGCAGCCGCTGCAGTCGCACATCTCCGCGCAGCTCAAACGGATCGGCTGAGGAAGTGCCGGGCGGCGCTGGGCGAAATAAAACCCCCGGGCGCCTCCCGCCGCGGCGCACAGGATGAGCGCTGCGGGCGGGGACCGGCTGGACACGGCCGGTCAGCCCGGGGGGCCGGTGTCTGTCCGGGATTGCCGACCGCCGTCCCACGGGACGTCAGGGCTACGACCATCTGCACCTCAGGAAAGGAGGCGGAAGGGCGTGGCCCGCGCGTTACGGCAGATGCCGTGGTGCGCGCGCCGGCGGGTTAGCGGCTAGCGGACAGCCACCTCGCGAGTCCAACGTCTATGCATGCTTTGGACCACCTCCTCTCCCGCGTTAAACGCACGCTATGTCACGCCGGGGCGCCGAAGCAAGACGAATTCCCGCAGGCGGCCCCGTGCCCGTCCCGCGGTTATGCGGAACCCGCGGCCCGCAGGTCGTTCCGGGCTGCGCCCGGCCCCGGCGCTACTAAACTGCGGGCATGGCGCCAGCCGGGGATACCGAGCGCGCCCCGCAGGCCTGGGATGAGCAGCTGCGGGCACGCGGGTACCGGGTCACGCCGCAGCGCCAGCTCGTGCTAGAGGCGGTCGCCCGGCTCGGGCACGCCACCCCGGAGGAGGTCGGGGCCGAGGTCCGCCAGGCCGCCCGCGGCGTCAACACCTCCACCATCTACCGCACGCTGGAACTGCTCGAACAGCTCGGCATGGTGACCCATGCGCATCTCGGGCACGGCGCGCCCACGTACCATCTCGCCGCGGATGCTGACCACGTTCATCTCGTCTGCCGGAGCTGCGGGAAGGTCACCGAGGTCGGCCCGGAGGCGGTGCGGCCGCTGGTCACGGCGCTCGACGCCGGGCAGGACTTCGAGACGGACGTTGGGCACCTGACGGTGTTCGGCCGCTGCGGGCAATGCCGTCCCGCGGCCGGCTGAGACCGGCCCGGGGCGGCGCTGAACCCGGGACGCGTAATCTAGGACCTTGACATCCTCCCCGCTCTGAACGGCGGGGTTTCCGCGTCGGAGGTTTCTGATGAGCAGCCCGCTTCTCGCCGCGCCCGGCGCCGTTCCCGCTGAAGGACCGGACACCGGCGTCGCCGCGCACTACGGAGACCCGGTGCGCGAGCAGCGCGCGATGACCCGCGACGCGGGGCTGGTGGACCGCTCGCTGCGCGGCGTCGTCCGGATTTCCGGCCCGGACCGGCTGAGCTGGCTGCACAGCCTGACCACACAGCACCTGGAGGCGCTGCCGTCCGGGACCACCACCCGCGCGCTCATCCTGAGCCCGACCGGGCACGTGCAGCACGACCTCACCCTGACCGACGATGGCACGGCCACCTGGATTCACGTCGAGCCGGGGACCGCCGCGCCGCTGGTGGAGTTCCTCGACTCCATGCGGTTCATGCTCCGGGTCGAGACGGGGGACGTGACCGGCGATTACGCCGTGCTGACGGTGGCCGGCCCGGGCAGCGCCGAGGCCGCGGGGCCGGCGGCCGAAGCGGCCGTGGCCGTGACCGACGGCCCGGTCGGCACCGATTACGTGGTCCCACGGGCCGAGCTAGCCGCTATCGCCGACCAGGTGCGCGACCGGGGCGCCCGGCTGGTCGGGATGTGGGCGTACGAGGCGCTCCGGATCGCCGCGCATGAGCCCCGGTTCGGCCTGGATACCGACCACAAGACCATCCCGCACGAGGTGGGCTGGATCTCCTCGGCCGTGCACCTGTCCAAGGGGTGTTACCGGGGCCAGGAGACGGTCGCCCGGGTGCACAATCTCGGTCATCCGCCCCGGCGCCTGGTGTTCCTGCACCTGGACGGGAGCGTGGACCGGCTGCCCGCGCACGGGGACCCGGTTGAACTGGACGGCAGGGCGGTCGGTTTCGTCGGGTCCGCCGCCCGCCATTGGGAGCTGGGCCCGATCGCGCTGGCCGTAGTGCGCCGGACCGTGCCGGTGGACGCGACGCTCCTGGCCGGGGGCGTCGCCGCTGCCCAGGAGGTGATCGTGCCGCCGGACGCTGGGGCGAACGTCACGATCGACAAGGCATCGTTCGGCCGGCGCTCGCTCCTGGGCCGGCCGTGACGGAATAGATCCTGCGACGGAGGTTTCCCTCTTGCTGCGTCGAACCCTGCTGGCCGCAGCATCCAGCGAGCGGTTGCGCCAGGTCATCACGACGGCTCCGCAGACCCGCGCCATCGTCGACCGGTACGTGGCCGGGGAGACGACGGCCGGCGCGGTGCACGTGGCCCGCGCGCTGCGCGCCGCTGGCCTCCTGGTTTCGCTTGACTATCTCGGCGAGGACACCACGGACTCGGGCCAGGCCGCGGAGGTCGCCCGCACCTATGTCCGGCTGCTGAGCGAGCTGTCGGCGGCCGGGCTCACCGCCCGCGGCGACTGTGAGGTTTCCGTGAAGGCGACGGCGGTGGGCTTGTTTCTCCCCGGGCACGGGGAGAAGACCGCGACGGAGAACATCGCGTGTATCTGCGCCGCCGCCCGCGACGCCGGCACCACGGTCACGCTGGACGCGGAAGACCACACGGCCGTCGGTGCCACTCTGCGCATCGCCGCCGAACTGCGGTCCAATTTCGCCGATCTCGGCTGTGTCATCCAGGCCCGGCTGCGGCGCAGCCAGGCCGACTGTAAGCAGCTGGCCGGTACCGGTGCCCGGGTCCGGCTGTGCAAGGGCGCGTACGACGAGCCTGAGGAGGTCGCCTTCAGCAGGCGGCAGGACGTCGACCTGTCGTACGCCCGCTGCCTGCGTCGGCTGATGGCCGGGACGGGTTATCCGATGGTCGCCACCCACGACCCGCGGCTGATCGACATCGCCACGACCCTGGCCCTGATGTCGGGTCGGCCCGCGGGCCGATTCGAGTACCAGATGCTGTACGGCATCCGGCCCGCGGAGCAGCAGCGCCTGGCCGGCACGGGGGCCCAGGTCCGCGTGTACGTGCCCTACGGCCACGACTGGTACGGCTATCTTGTCCGCCGGCTGGCGGAGCGCCCGGGTAACCTCGCCTTCTTCCTGCGCTCGCTCGCACCGGCCCAGCGACCCCGGGCCGTCAGGGCCGGGTGAGCGGCCGGTGTACGGTCGGTACCACCCGCGGGAAGCGGAGGTTACGGCGAGGCGTTCATACCGGCTAGCGAGTCCCGGGCTTTAGCCCGGGCGAGTGGCCGGTGTATCGGCGAGTTACCGCAGCGGGGCGCGAAGCGCAGCGGGGGGTTCCGGGGGGTCGCCCCCCCGGGCCAGCACAGCGCAGCGGGGGGTTCCGGGGGGTCGCCCCCCGGGCCAGCACAGGAGGTATCCGATGATCGCGATCCTTGGTACCGGCAAAATGGGCGAGGCGCTGCTGTCCGGGTTGCTGCGGGCCGGTCACCCGCCGGCCGAGGTGCTCGCGGTCGCGCGGCGTGCCGACCGCGCCGCCGAGCTGCGGGAACGTTACGGTGTGCAGACGCCAAGCGCGGCGGAGGCGGCCAAGACCGCGGAGACGCTCGTGCTGGCGGTTAAGCCGCAGGACATGGGCGCGCTGCTGGGCGAGATCGCCGCCTTCGTTCCCGCCTCATCTGACCGGCTGGTGATCTCCGTAGCGGCGGGCATCACCACTGCCTTCATCGGGCGCCGCCTTACCGGTGACGTCCCCGTCGTCCGGGTCATGTCCAATACGCCGGTCCTGGTCGACGAGGCGATGAGCGTGATCTCCGCGGGCCAGCACGCGGGTGAGGCGCACCTGCGCCGTACGGAGAAGCTGCTCCAGCCGGTGGGCAAGGTGCTGCGCATCCCGGAATCGCAGCAGGACGCCGCCACCGCACTGTCGGGCAGCGGACCGGCCTACGTGTACTTCCTGGTGGAAGCGATGGTGGATGCCGGGATCCTGCTCGGGGTGCCACGCGGCGCGGCGATGGAGATGGTCACCCAGGCGGTGTTCGGGGCGGCCACGATGCTCCGCGAGTCGGGTGAGCATCCGGTGATCCTGCGCGAAGCGGTGACCTCGCCGGGCGGCACGACCATATCCGCCATCCGGGAGCTGGAGAAGCGCGGGGTGCGGGCGGCTTTTCTCGCCGCGATAGAGTCCGCGCGTGACCGGGGCCGGGACCTAGCGGGCGGCTGATGGCAGGCCGGAAAGCCGTCGCTGGTAACCGGGCGGGTGCGGCGGCCGGGCGCAGACGAGGCACACGGAGGCAACCTTGACGTGCTCACTGGTGGTGAGCTGGGATGAGCGGCTCGCGGAATATGACTTCGGCCCGGGACATCCGCTGGCACCGGTGCGGGTGGAGCTGACGATGGCGCTGGCACGTGAGTTCGGCGTGCTCGACGCGCCCGGCGTGACGGTGACGGCCCCCGGGCCGGCCACCCAGGAGGAACTGGAGCTGGTGCACGACGCCGTCTACATCGAGGCCGTCCGACACGCGGGCGAGCATGCCGCCCGGGGCGAGGCCCTGGACCCGCGGTCCGTTCTCTTCGGTCTCGGCACGACCGACGACCCGGTCTTCCCGTACATGCACGAGGCGTCGTCGCTGGTGGCCGGGGCCACACTCGCCGCGGCCCGGGCCGTGTGGGCCTCGACTGCCGCGCACGGCGCTAGCATCGCAGGCGGCCTGCACCACGCGATGCGCCGTTCGGCCAGCGGGTTCTGCGTCTACAACGACCCGGCGATCGCGATCGCCTGGCTGCTGGCGCAGGGAGCGGACCGGATCGCCTACGTCGACGTCGACGTCCATCACGGCGATGGGGTGCAAGCGGCCTTCTACCACGACCCGCGGGTCCTGACGATCAGCCTCCACGAGCACCCCGCCACGCTGTTCCCGGGCACCGGCCTGCCGTCCGAGACCGGGACCGGGCCCGGGGAAGGCTACGCCGTCAACGTCGCGCTGCCCGCCAGGACCGGCGACGCCGGCTGGCTGCGTGCCCTGGAGGCGATCGTCCCGCCGCTGCTGCGGGAGTTCCAGCCGCAGGTGCTGTTCAGCCAGCACGGCTGCGACAGTCACCGGCTCGACCCGCTGGCCCACCTCGACGTGAGCATCGACGGGCAGCGCAAGGCCCAGTCCATGCTCCACCGGCTCGCGCACGAGACGGCCGGCGGCCGGTGGATCTGCACCGGCGGCGGGGGATATGCGCTCGCGGCGGTGGTGCCCCGTTCCTGGACCCATCTGCTGGGCATCGCCAGCGGCCGCCCCATCGACCCGGCCGAGCCCACGCCCGCGGCCTGGCGTGAGCTCGTGCGCGAGCGGACCGGCAACCAGCCGCCCGAGCTTATGACGGACGGCGCGGCGGCCGGTTTCGTGCCCTACGAAACCGGCTCGAATCCGCACGACCCGGTCGACCGTGCGATCGCGGCCACGATGAAGGCCGTATTTCCCGCGCACGGGCTGCTGGCCGGCCCGTGGTGAGGTGTCCGTGAGCCGTCGTCCGACGGCCATTGACCGGCGCTCCGGTGACCCCGGGAACGGGCACGGATGGCCGGCCGAGACGGCCTTCAGGCGGCCCCGGAAACGAGGAACGGATGGTGGCCCGTGACGGCCGCAACGTGCCCGCGTGTGGGCTATTCATTTCCCGCCGCTCAGTGAGCCGCGTTAAGGCAATGAATTATTAGCGTGCACCAGTAGCCCCTTCAGGAACGCGCGCCGCCTCTGGCCTGCGTCTTTCCCGGAATCGTTTTGCGGTGTGCTGTGCACAAGGCGTGATCGGCCGCGATCCTGGCTTGCTCTTTTTCGTGCGCGACTTACCCTGGAGACGTACGTGACTGGTGCGCCGATCGGTCAAGCGTGCACGGCTCCGTGCGGAAGTGGAGCAGGGATGACTGCAACTGAAACCCCCCTGAGCGACGTCAGATTTCTCACGGTTGCCGAAGTGGCCACGATTATGCGCGTCTCCAAGATGACCGTGTATCGCCTGGTGCACTCCGGCGAACTGGAGGCCATCCGGGTGGGGCGCTCCTTCCGAGTTCCCGAGCAGGCGGTCAACCAGTACCTCCGGGAGGCCTTCGTCGGCACCGGCTGAGCGCGGACCCTTGCGGGACCGTCACGGGATGGTGTGGTCGGCGCGGTAACCTTCTACACCGGGTCTATGTCCAGCCGCCCTCATCGGGGCGGGCACGGTGGCGTGGCCGTCTTCCGTAACAGTCGAGTGAGGGTAGTTTCGTGGGCTCAGTCATCAAGAAGCGCCGTAAGAGGATGGCCAAGAAGAAGCACCGCAAGTTGCTGAAGAAGACCCGCATTCAGCGGCGCAACAAGAAGTAGCCGCCATCCGGGTACGGCGGGATCTGACGGCATGGCGGAACGCGACGGCGCCGGCCCGGACGGGGCGGCGGAGCACGAGGCGCCGGGCCGCGCCCCCCGGATCACGCTCCTCGGCAGGCCGGGCTGCCACCTGTGCGAGGAGGCGCGGACGGTGATCGCCCGGGTCGCCGCGGATCTCGGGATCGGGTGGGAAGAACGTGACATCACGGCGTCCAGCCAGGACATCGCCGAGTACTGGGACAAGATCCCGGTGACGCTGGTCGATGGCGTGCAGCACGACTTCTGGCGGGTGAGCGAGGACCGGCTGCGCGCTGCCCTGCGGCACTGACCTGCGCAGGCACAACTTTGTGCATCTGTTCACAAAGGCGTACCTTGTGAAACGAGGCGCTGGTGTCTGACCGCCGTACCCGTTGAAGCGGCCGGCCGGCGCCTCCGGAACCCACCTGGCGGGCCAGGGCCGGTGACCGCCGTCCCAGCCTTCCGCGCGTCGATCCCCCGAGGAGCGCCGGCGCATGTCTCACGATCACCTGTCCGACTTCGGCCCCGATGGTCCCGGAACCCCCGGCGATCGTTATCCCGACGCCCCCCCGTCCGGTGACCGGCTGCCCGAGGCGACCGTCTCCCGCCTCCCGGTCTATCTCCGCGTCCTGACCGGCATGGCCGAGCGTGGCGTGGTCACCGTCTCGAGCGATCAGCTGGCCACCGGGGCTGGCGTGAACTCGGCCAAACTCCGCAAAGACCTGTCCCATCTGGGCTCATACGGCATCCGGGGCGTCGGGTACGACGTCGAGTACCTGATCTACCAGGTGTCACGCGCACTCGGGCTGACCCAGGACTGGCCCGTCGTGATCGTCGGCGCCGGCAACCTCGGCCGCGCGCTGGCCAACTACGGTGGCTTTGCCACCCGCGGCTTCCGGATCGCGGCCCTGCTGGACTGCGATCCGGTCCTCGTCGACACTCAGGTCGGGCGCCTCGCGGTCCGCCACTCCGACGATCTCGAGGACGTCGTGGCGCAGCACAAGGTCGCGATCGGCGCCATCGCTACCCCGGCGGGCTCCGCCCAGGGGGTGTGCGACCGGCTCGTCGCGGCCGGCGTCACCAGCATCCTCAACTTCGCGCCGCTGGTTCTCAATGTGGCAGACGGGGTCGACGTGCGTAAGGTTGATCTGTCGATAGAACTGCAAATCCTCGCGTTCCACGCGCAGCGGCGGTCGGTGGAGCGAAACGGGCGCGCCCCCCAGGGTGCGCTGCGTACCGTAGCTAAGGAAGCCGGGCGGTTTCCTGCGGCGGCCGGGGCCCAATCAGCGGTAGAAGCGTAGGCGGTAGTCACGTGAGTGTGCTCGTGGTCGGGATGAGCCACAAGAGCGCGCCGGTTCCGGTTCTTGAGCGTGCGGCGCTCAGCGCGGACGCGCTCCCCAAGCTGCTTCGGGACCTGTTCCACACCGGCGATGTGGCGGGAACCTTTGTCATCTCCACGTGCAACCGGGTGGAGATCTACGCGGACGTGAACCGGTTCCACGGGAGCGTGGCCGCCGTCTGCGAGCTGCTGTCCCGGTACTCGGGCATCGTCACCCACGAGCTGACCGGACATCTGTACGTCCACTACGAAGAGGGTGCCGTCAAGCACCTGCTCGCGGTCGCGGCCGGGCTCGATTCCATGGTCGTCGGCGAAGGCCAGATTCTCGGCCAGGTGCGCAGCGCGCTCAACCTGGCGCGGGAGAACGGGACGCTGGGCCGGGTGCTCGGCGAGGTCGGCTCCGCCGCCCTGCGCACGGGCAAGCGGGCCCATTCGGAAACCGGGATCGAACGGACCGGTGCCAGCCTGGTCAGCGTGGGGATCGACGCGGCCACCGACGCACTGGGCATCCCGTCGCTGAGCGGCCGTGACGTCCTCGTCGTCGGGGCCGGCTCAATGAGCGCGCTCGCCGCGACGACCGCGAGCCGGGCCGGCGCGGGCCGCGTCACCGTCGCGAACCGCACCCGGCGGCACGCTGAGCGGCTCGCGGCGTCGGTCGGTGGCGGCACCGCCGACCTGGCCGACCTGCCGCGCGCGATCGCCGGCTCGGACCTGGTCATCTCCTGCACGGGCGCGGCCGGGCTCGTCATCACTGCCGACATCGCCGAGGCCGCGCTGTCGCGGCGCGGGGAAGTACGCGGGCAAGGGCAAGTACGCGGGCAAGTACGCGGGCGCCGGAGCGGCGGCGACGCCGGAACCGCAGCGGGCCGCCCGCTGGTGTTCCTCGACCTGGCCATGCCCCGCGACGTCGACACGCAACTGGGCGGGCAGCCGGGCGTCACGGTCATCGGAATGAAGGAGCTGGCTGACGCCGGGCGCTCCGCGCTCGCGCTGGCCGGCGTGGCCGATGAGGTGGCCGCAGTCCGGGCGATCGTCGAGGAGGAGTTCAGCGCCTACCGGGCCGCCGCGCACGCCATTCAGGTGACGCCGACCGTCGTGGCCCTGCGGGCCAAGGCAGCCGAAGTGGTCGACGCGGAGCTCGCCCGGCTCGCCGGGCGGCTGCATGGCGCCGACGGATTCGATGGCCGTGCGCTGGAGGAAATAGCCCGAACGGTTCGCCGAGTGGTAGACAAGCTTCTGCACGCACCGATGGTGCGCGTCAAGGAGCTCGCCGGCTCGCCGCGCGGGGACGGGTACGACGAGGCGCTGCGGGTTCTCTTCGACCTCGATCCGCGGACGGTCGAAGCGGTCACCTGTGCGGATCCAGAGCAAGCAGATGCTGACAGTGCCCAGCTGATGTCGCCGTCGGCCGAGGAGGGGAGCGCGGAATGAGCGTGCCCGCCGTGCTGCGGCTCGGCACCCGCAAGAGCCCGATGGCCATGGCGCAGTCCGGCCTCGTCGCGGAGGCGATCACCGCGCGCACCGGGTACCGGGCCGAGCTCGTCGGCGTCACCACCCACGGCGACGTGAGCCAGGCCCACCTCGCCCAGCTGGGCGGGACGGGCGTGTTCGTCGGCGCGCTGCGGGAGCGGCTGCTGGACGGTGAGGTCGACCTGGCGGTGCACTCGCTCAAGGACCTGCCGACCGCCCAGCCGGAGCGGATCGTCCTGGCCGCCGTGCCCCGGCGCGACGACCCGCGGGACGCGCTCGTCACCCGGGAGGGCGCCAAGCTCGCGGACCTGCCCGCCGGCGCGGTCATCGGCACGGGCTCCCCGCGCCGGGCCGCTCAGCTGATGCTGGCCCGGAAGGACATTCACTGCGTCCCCATCCGCGGCAACGCGGACACCCGGCTGGGCAGGGTCGGGACGGGTGAGCTCGACGCTGTCGTGCTGGCCGCCGCGGGACTGGCCAGGATCGGCCGCCTGGACGCCGCCAGCCAGGTCTTCGAGCCCGACGACATGCTGCCCGCGCCGGGGCAGGGTGCGCTGGCGGTCGAGTGCCGCGCCACTGACCCGCACCTGGCCGAACTGCTCGCCGCCATCGACGATGCCCTGAGCCGCGCGGCCGTGACCGCCGAACGGGCCGTGCTGGCGAGTCTCGAGGCCGGCTGCAGCGCCCCCATCGGCGCGTACGCGGCCGGAACGGCGGAGCACCTGCACCTCGAAGCGGCGGTCATCGCCCCCGATGGCCGTCAGGCGCTGCGCGAACGCGGCGACGCCGCACCGAGCGCTGCCGGCCAGCTGGGCTTTGACGTCGCGGCACAGTTGCTGCGCGCCGGCGCGGGCAGTCTCATGACCGTGCCCCCGGTACGGACGATCAACGAGAAAGATGCCTTGTGAACGCCATCCCAGTTTCTTCCACGCCGCCCGCCGACGAGCAGGCACCGCCGGCCACGGCCGGCCGCGTCGCGCTGGTGGGCGCGGGGCCCGGCGACGAGGGCCTGCTGACCCTGCGCGGCGCCCAGCTCATCAGCCAGGCCAGCGTAGTGGTCGCGCCCCGCGAGCCCGGGACGAGGATCCGCCAGCTGCTGCGCCCCGGCGCCGAGCTCTTTGTGGCCGGGGACGACGCGGGCGGCAAGGAGCCGGACCTCGTCGCGGTCGCCCAGGCCGGCCAGCTAGCGGTCCGGCTTTACGACGGTGACCCGCTGCTGGACGGCGGCACCCCTGACGCGCGTGCGTACGCGGAAGCCGGCGCGGAGCTCGAGATCGTGCCGGGCGTTCCCGCCGCGACCGCCGTCCCCGCGTACGCGGGTATCCCGCTCGGCGCCGACGGGGGCGAGGTGCGCATCATCCACGCCGCGGAGGCGAGCCGTGTCGCGTTCAGCCCCGGCACGCTAGTGGTGTTGGGCGCCGAGGCCGGCCCGGCCGACCTGGGCAAGATGCTCATCGCGGCCGGCTGGCCGGAGACGACGCCGTTCGCCGTCACCTGGGACGGGACGAACACCTCCCAGCGGACGGTCGTGTCCGCGCTCGGGCGCATTACCGCCGACCTGAAGGTCGCCGGGGTGAGCCCGCTCAGCTCGGGCGAGGCTGTCGCGGTAGTCGGCGACGCGGTGCAGGCCCAGTCGCGCCTGTCCTGGTACGAAACCAAGCCGCTGTTCGGCTGGCGGGTCCTGGTGCCGCGTACCAAGACGGACGCGGCGGCGGTGTCCGAGCGCCTGCGCGAGCAGGGCGCCATCCCGGAGGAGGTCCCCACCATCGCGGTGGAGCCGCCCCGGACGCCGCAGCAGATGGACCGGGCGGTCCGCGGGCTGGTCACCGGCCGTTATCAGTGGGTCGCCTTCACCTCCGTCAACGCGGTCCGCGCCATCCGGGAGAAGTTCGAGGAGTACGGCCTCGACGCGCGCGCGTTCGCCGGGGTCAAGGTGGCCGCCGTCGGGGAGCAGACGGCCGGCGCGCTTACGGACTTCGGAATCTCTCCCGACCTCATCCCGGTCGGCGAGCAGTCCGGCCAGGGCCTCGCCGCGGCCTGGCCGCCCTACGACGACGTGCTGGACCCGATCAACCGGGTGCTGCTGCCCCGCGCCGACATCGCCACCGAGCACCTCGTCGCGCGGCTCACCGAGCTCGGCTGGGAGGCGGAGGATGTCACCGCCTACCGCACCGTCCGGGCCGCTCCGCCGCCCGCCGCGATCCGCGAGGCCATCAAGGGCGGTGGCTACGACGCGGTGCTGTTCACCTCGTCCTCGACCGTCCGCAACCTGGTCGGCATCGCCGGCAAACCGCACGCGGTCACGGTCATCGCGGTGATTGGCCCGCAGACGGCCAAGACGGCGGCCGAGTTCGGGCTGCGCGTTGACGTCACGGCGCCCAAGCCGTCGATGGCCTCACTCGTCGAGGCCCTCGCCGAATTCGGCGCGGGCCAGCGGGCCGCGGCCCTGGAGGCGGGCGAGCCGCTCCGCCGGCCCAGTGAGCGCCGGCGCGGGGCCCGCAAGCGCCCCAGGTGAGCCGGCCCCGGTGACCCAGCGGCCAGGTAAGCGAGCACAGCAGGTGCGGTTACCGCATCAGGGAGGCATCTCAACGTGAACGCAGGATTCCCGGTGGTCCGGCCCCGCCGCCTCCGGCGCACGGCGGCATTGCGCAACCTGGTGGCGGAGACCGCCCTGCGGCCGGCCGACCTGGTGCTGCCGATGTTCGTCAAGGAGGGCATCGCCGAGCCCCAGCCGATCGGCTCCATGCCCGGCGTCGTTCAGCACACCCGGGACAGCCTGCGCAAGGCCGCCGTCGAGGCGGTCGACGCCGGGGTCGGCGGGCTCATCCTGTTCGGCATTCCCGCCGTCAAGGACGGCCGGGGCTCCGCCGCCGACGACCCGGCCGGCATCGTCCAGCTCGCGATGGGCGATCTGGCCGCCGAGGTGGGTGACGCCACCGTGCTCATGGCGGACCTGTGCCTGGACGAGTACACCGACCACGGCCACTGCGGCCTGCTGACGGGGGGCGGCGAGGTCGACAACGACGCCACGCTGGAACGCTACGCGGCGATCGCTGTGGCGCAGGCGGCCGCCGGCGTGCACGTCGTCGCGCCCAGCGGGATGATGGACGGCCAGGTGGGGGCGATCCGGTCGGCGCTGGACGGAGCGGGCTTCGCCGACGTCGCCATCTGCGCCTACTCCGCCAAGTACGCCTCCGGCTTCTACGGGCCCTTCCGCGAGGCCGCCGAGTGCGCGCCGCAGTTCGGCGACCGCGCGTCCTACCAGCAGGACCCGCCCGGTTCGGCCGAGGCGCTCCGCGAGGTGCTGCTCGACATCGACGAGGGTGCGGACCTGGTCATGGTGAAGCCTGCCCTGGCCTACCTGGACGTCATCGCGCGGGTCGCCGCCACGGTGCACGTTCCCGTCGCCGCTTACCAGGTGAGCGGGGAGTACGCCATGGTGGAGGCGGCCGCGGTCAACGGATGGCTGGACCGCGACCGGATCGTCACCGAAACGCTCACTGGGATCAAGCGCGCCGGGGCCGGCATCATCCTCACCTACTGGGCCGCCGAAGTGGCCCGCAGGCTCCGCTAGCGCACCGCTAGCGCTGGTTCTCACCGGCTCCGGAGTCCGGCTGCGGACGAGTGGCTCTGCTAGCTGGCCTCGTTCACGGTGCCAGCGGGATAACCCGCCCGGTTGGGTGAGATGGCGGCGACTCTAGGCGATTGCGCCCGACGGGCTGTGGGGTGTCCTCTACGATGGGTGACGCCGGCTCTGGGATCGCCCCTCGGTGGTCCCGTTCGGCATCCTTTCTGGCCCGCTCTGTGCCGGAGCCCCTTCTCGGGAGCTCCGGGAGCCGGCGGGCCGGCAACATCGATGCGGGACGCCGGCGGTGCGGTCGGGGTCCGGGTAGGAGTGAGCCGATGGTCGATGTGGTGCGGCGCCGCAGCCGCCGGAAGGCGGCGGACCGGAGCGACCGGCGCGATCCACTCGGGCAGGCGGCTGAGAACTACGCGGCACGCGGCTGGCCGGTGTGCGTGGGGACGCATCTCCCACTCGATGGGCTGAAGACTGGCCGGGCCTGCTCGTGCGACCGGGTCGGTTGCCCGGCGCCGGGAGCGCACCCGGTCTCCCCGACCTGGCAGATGCAGGCCACCGTGGACACCGCCACGATCCGGCAATGGTGGGCCACCAGGCCCGAAGCCGGCGTGATCCTGGTCACCGGGCGGGTCTTTGACGTTCTCGACGTCCCGGTCGACGTGGGCGCCAGCGCACTGGCCATGATCGAGCGGGCGAGGATAACGGCGGGTCCCGTCGCGGCGGCCGGCACGCGCATGCTGTTCTTCGTGACGACCCGCGGTGCCCCCGTCGACGAGGACGAGTGGTGGTCCTGCCGGCTGGACTGCGAACCGGAAAACCTCACCACCCGGGGCAGCCTGCGCTGGCACTGCCGCGACAGCTACGTCTTGGCCCCGCCGTCGGGCGGGGCCGGGGCCACCGGGCCCGCCCGCTGGATCCGCGATCCCGGCGATCACCCGCTTCCGGACGCGCTGCGGCTGCTGGAGTTCCTCGTCGACGCGTGCGAGCAGGCGGCCCTGTTATGAGCGCGCCCGCCGAAGGCCTCCCGGCGGGCCCGCGCTCGGTCGAGCTCTTCGAGCGGGCCTGCGCGGTGACCCCTGGGGGCGTCAGCTCGCCGGTGCGGGCGTTCGGCTCCGTCGGCGGCGTGCCCCGCTTCATCGCCTCCGGTTCCGGCCCGTACCTGACCGACGTCGACGGGCGCGAGTACGTCGACCTGGTGTGCTCCTGGGGACCGATGATCCTCGGGCACGCGTACCCGGAGGTGGTGCAGGCGCTGCACGCGGCGGCCGTCCGGGGGACGTCCTTCGGGGCGGCCACGTCGGGTGAGGTCGAGCTCGCGGAGGAGATCACCGCGCGCACGCCGGCCGAGCAGATCCGGCTGGTCAACTCAGGGACCGAGGCCACGATGTCCGCGCTGCGCCTGGCCCGCGGGTTCACCGGTCGGCCCGCGGTGGTGAAGTTCGCCGGGTGCTACCACGGCCACGTGGACGCCCTGCTCGCCTCGGCCGGCTCGGGGGTGGCGACGTTCGGCCTGCCCGACTCGCCCGGCGTCACCGGCGCGTCGGCCAGCGACACCATCGTGCTCCCGTACAACGACGACGCGGCGGTCCGCGAGGCGTTCGCCACCCGCGGCGACCAGATCGGCTGCGTGGTCACCGAGGCGTGCCCCGCCAACATGGGCGTGGTGCCCCCGGGCCCGGGGTTCAACGAGATGCTCTTGTCGCTGTGTCACGAATATGGCGCCCTGCTCATCATGGACGAGGTGCTGACCGGCTTCCGTGTCACCCGTTCCGGGTGGTACGGGCGCGACGGCGTCGCCGGGGACCTGATGACGTTCGGCAAGGTCATGGGGGGCGGGCTGCCCGCGGCGGCCTTCGGCGGCCGCGCCGAGATCATGGCGCGCCTCGCCCCCAGCGGTCCCGTCTACCAGGCCGGGACGCTGTCCGGCAATCCGCTCGCCACCGCCGCCGGGCTGGCCACGCTCCGCGCCTGCACGCCCGGCGTGTACGCGCGGGTGGACGAGGCCGCGGCCCTGGTCGCGAAGCTCGCCACCGAGGCGCTGACCGCGGCCGGGGTGCCGCACCGCCTGCAGGCGGCCGGGAGCCTGTTCTCCATCTACCTGGGGCGCACCGAGCCGGTGCGGAACTTCGAGGACGCCCGGGCCCAGTCGGCCTCCGCGTACGCGGCGTTCTTCCACGCCATGCTCGACGGCGGGGTATACCTGCCGCCGTCCCCGTTCGAGGCGTGGTTCCTGTCCGCGTCACACGACGCCGCGGCGATCGCGCGCATCGCCGCCGCCCTCCCCACCGCCGCCCGCGCCGCCGTCACCGCCCTCGCCTGACCTTCCCCGGCAGACCGCCTCCCGGGGCCGCCATCTCCTGGCGGTCCGCCTCCCAAGGCGACTCTGGATGAACGTCGGGCCGGTAAGCTGGGTCGGCCATGAGTGACCAGTCGCCGAATGCTGCCGCGCCGGGGCGGCCCGTCGATAAGACCGTTGTGCACCTGCTCAGGCACGGGGAAGTCGAAAACCCGCGCGGGCTGATCTACGGGCGCATGCCGGGATTCCACCTGTCCGAAGATGGCCGCATGATGGCCAAGGCCGCCGCGGATTACCTGGCCGAACGGGACGTGGTGGCGATCTTCACCTCGCCGCTCGAGCGGGCCCGGGAGACGGCCGAGCCGGTCGCGGAGCGATTCAGCCTCGAGCCGGTGGTCGACCAGCGGCTGATTGAGCCGTGGAATCACTTCGAGGGCCTGGTCTTCGGCATCGGAGACGGCTCGCTGCGGCGGCTGGAGCACTGGTGGTACCTGCGGGATCCGTTCTCGCCGTCCTGGGGTGAGCATTACAAGTCGGTCGCCCAGCGGGTGAGCGCCGCGATGGCCGACGCCAGGGACGCCGCCCGCGGTCACGAGGTCGTATGCGTCAGCCACCAGCTCCCGATCTGGGTCAGCCGCAGGAGCGCGGAAGGCCGCAGGCTCTGGCACAACCCCAACAATCGTGAGTGCGCGCTGGCCAGCGTCACCAGCTTCACGTACACGGGAGACCAGATCACCAGCGTGGCCTACGCCGAGCCGGCCCGGCGTCAGGCCAACCTGGGCGGTGCGGCACAATAGATCCCGGTACTACTCACTGTAGGAGTTTCTGAGTCCTGGAAGTGCCGGTGTTCCCCTCGTCCACTGCCGTTCGCCGTGCCGTCGCCACGGCCGTGACGGCCGCCGCCGGCGTCCTGAGCGTTGCGGCATGCGGCGGCCAGATAGCGGCGAACACCCCGGCCAGCAACGGCGTCAACTTCGTGTCAGGCAACGGGAACAGCACCTACTTCAAGGCCGGCAGCCGGCTGGCGGCACCGGCCATCTCCGGCAGCACGCTGTCCGGCGCCCGGTTCAGCCTGAGTTCCTACCGTGGCAAGGTGGTCGTCATCAACTTCTGGGGCTCCTGGTGCGCGCCATGCCGCTCGGAGGCTCCCACCCTGGCCGTTCTTTCGGAGCAGTACCAGCCCAAGGGTGTTCAGTTCATCGGGGTCGATATCAGGGACTCGCCCGCGAGCGCGCAGGCCTTCATGCAGAATTTCGGCATCAGCTATCCGAGCCTGAACGACCCGGGCGACGAGATCGCCCTCGCCTTCCGCGGCACCGTGCCGCCGGCGGCGATCCCGAGCACGCTCGTAATCGACCGCAATGGCCACGTCGCCGGGCGGGTCATCGGCCAGGCGAGCGACGCGAGCCTGGGCAGCATCCTCGCCAAAGTGACTGCTGGGGCATGAGCCGATGACCGACGTGCATACGCCTGAAGCCGGCATCGGCACCGCCCCGGCCGGCATCCCCGGGGAAGTGCCCGGGCAGGTGCCCGGGCAGCTGGCGGCGGAGACCGAAACCCCGCCGGTGCGCCCGCAGCCCGGAACGTTCGGCGTGATGGCGTGGGCCCGGTGGGGCTGGCGGCAGCTCACCTCGATGCGCATTGCGCTGGTCCTGCTGTTTCTGCTCGCGCTCGGCAGCGTGCCCGGGTCACTGCTGCCGCAGCAGGGCATTGACCCCGCCGCCGTGCAGCAGTACTACACCGCTCATCCGGCCCTGGCGCCGTTCCTCAACGCGCTCGGCCTCTTCAACGTGTTCGCCGCCCCCTGGTTCGCCGCGATCTACCTGCTGCTGTTCACCTCGCTGGCGGGGTGCGTGCTGCCGCGGACGTTCCGGCTGGCCCGGATGGCGCGGGCGCTGCCGCCGCAGGCGCCGCGGAACCTGTCCCGGCTGCCGAACTCCGTCCGTTACGAGACCGCGATGGCTCCGGAGGAGGCGTCCGCCGCCGCCGCCGTTTTCCTCGCCCGGCGGCGTTTCCGGCTGAACCGGGGACGAGGCTGGCTGTCGGCGGAGAAGGGCTACCGCCGGGAAGTCGGCAACCTGCTGTTCCACATCGCCCTGATGGGGGTGCTCGTCTCCGTCGGCGTCGGTGGCCTGTTCGGCTACAAGGCCGACCGGCTGCTGGTCGAGGGCAGCAGCTTCGCGGATACCGTGACCGATCTCGACGCGTATCACCCGGGGCATCTCGTGTCGCCGACCGATCTGGCCCCGTTCAGCCTGACCCTGGACAAGTTCTCCGCGAGCTACATCGCGTCCGGGCCGGACCTGAACCAGCCGGCCAGCTTCGACGCGCACCTGTCCTACACGGCCCAGCCGGGCGGCGCGGCCCGCACCTACGACCTCCAGGTGAACCACCCGCTGAACGTGGACTCGACGAAGGTCTACCTAATCGGGCACGGCTACGCGCCGGTCTTCCGCGTGACCGACGGCCGTGGCAAGGTCGTGTACGACCAGGCGACCCCGTTCCTTCCGGCTGAGCAGTCCACCTACCTGTCCGAGGGCGTGGTAAAGGCCCCCGACGCGAAGCCGCAGCAGCTCGGCTTCGCCGGGGTGTTCCTGCCGACCGCTGTGAATGTGAACGGGCAGCTGGAGTCGGCGTTCCCGGCGCCGTACGAGCCGGCGGTGAGCATGATCCCCTATAGCGGCAACCTGGGCCTGAACTCCGGCGTGCCGCAGTCGGTGTACCAGCTCAACACCACTGGCATGCGCCGGATCGCCGCACCGGCGCAGGTCCTGACGGTTGGCCAGTCGATGAAGCTGCCCAACGGTGCGGGCACGCTCACGTTCACCGGCTACAAGCAATGGGCAAGCCTCCAGGTGACCTACGACCCGGGCCAGGGACCGGCGCTGATATCCGCGATCGTCGCCCTGGTCGGCCTGGTGCTGTCCTTCCTCGTCCGGCGGCGGCGGATCTTCGTCCGTGCCTACCGCGGTGAACACGGCCGCACCGTGGTTGACGTGGGCGGCCTGGCCCGCTCCGACGTCGGCGGCGGCTTCGAAGCCGAATTCGCGGAGCTGGCCGCCGACCTCACGTCGGTCCACCACGGCACGGACACCGGCGCGGTTGGGCCGGCGGGCTCAGCGGCAGTCGGCGAAGCCGGTCCCGAAGCCGCCCCGCCCGGCGGGCCGGAAAGCACCCAGCCAGGGCCGGATACCGTGACCACGCCCGACGGCAGCGACCATGATTCATCTCCACGCAGCGAAGAGACGGAGTGAGGCCCGTGTCCGATAACCTCGGGCTGGCGCAGCTCAGCGACCACCTACTGATCGTCGCGGTGGTGATCTACTCGCTCGCCATGCTCGCCTACGCCGGCGACTTCGCCTACGGGCGACGGGTGAAGGCGGCCAGCGCGGCGGGGAAGGCCGCGCGGCCGGTTCCCGAGCTGGCCGGGGTGCGGGCGGGCAGCGGAGCCGGAACGCCGGAGACGCCGGAGACGCCGGCCACTGCGGAGACACCGGCCACACGGGAGACGCCGGAGACGCCGGCGGTGGTGCCCCCGGCGGCCACGGATTCGGGCGCGGACGGCCGGGAGCGGCTGGGACCGCTGATCCGCGCGGCCATCGGCCTGACCTTCCTCGGCATGGCGGTGCACCTGACGGGCGTCATCACCCGCGGCATAGCGGTGCACCGGGTTCCCTGGGGGGATATGTACGAGTTCGTCACGGCTCTGACCTGCGTGACGGTCATCTTCTTCGTCGCCCTGATGATGCGCTACCGGGCCTGGCACCTCGGGGTGTTCGTGATGGGCGCGGTCGTGGTCGCGCTGGGCCTGGCGCAGACGGTTATCTACACGCCCGCCGGGCCGCTCGTCCCCGCGCTGAGGTCGTACTGGCTCGCGATCCACGTGGCCGCGATGACGCTGTCGGTCGGGATCTTCTTCGTTGCCGCCGTGCTGGGCGTGGTCTACCTCTTCGCCGAGCGGTACGCCCGGCGGGTGGCGGCGGGCCGCAGCCCCGCGGACCACGGCATCATGCGCCGGCTCCCCGGCGCCGAGGAACTGGACCGGCTGACCTACCGCACGGTGGTCTTCGGCTTCCCGATCTGGACGTTCGGCATTATCGCCGGCGCGATCTGGGCCGACCAGGCCTGGGGCCGTTACTGGGGCTGGGACCCGGTCGAGACGTGGGCCTTCATCACCTGGGTCGTCTACGCGTGCTTCCTGCACGCCCGGGCCACGGCGGGCTGGCGGGGCAAGCGGGCCGCGTACATTCAGCTGGTCGGTTTCAGCTGTCTGCTGTTCAACGTGCTGGTCGTGCAGACCTTCGTCACCGGCCTGCACTCCTACGCGGGCCTGGGCTGACGCCAGCCGCAGTGATGGTGTCCCCGGGCTGACCGGCGGTGCCTGAGGGATGACCTGAGGGTCCCCGGGCTGACCGGGCCTGTATCGGACGGCCCGGAGGTCAGCACTCCTCGCCGAGGCAATAAAGCCATAAGCCCGCCATGAAGAGGGCAAAGAGGGCGCCGAGCAGCAACATGCACGAAGCCTAACCTCGAGTGCCGACAACCCGTATCTGTATTTATTAACCTCAGGCGCGGCATATATGCCCCATGCGTTACTGTAGGTCACTCCGAAGTGACTTGTGTGTTATTTCGTCGTACGCTGGCGGCCGGGTGCAAACAGGAGGGCGAGATATGCGGCTACGGCTCTTCGAGCGCGTCCGCCGGCTCGCCCATCCGCGTGCGGGCCGGCTGATGCCGCGGCGCGACCGGGCCGGGGCGACGGCGCGTCACGACCGGCCATGGGAGGCACGCTCTCGTGGCCGTTTCGCCGGTGGCCGTAGTGAGGCCCCTTCCGTCAGCGCTGAGGCAGCCGGCCGTCATCGCCGCAACAGCCAGGACGCGGCCGGGCTCACCGCGCGAGACGTGACCGCGAGCAGGCCCGGGTCGCCCTGGGCGGACCAGACCGGGCCGCCGTGGGCGGATGAGGCCCGATCGCCCCGGCCGGACGAGGCCGGGCCGCCGTGGCCAGGCGAGCGCCGCAGCGCGCTGCCCCCGGCAGCCCGGCCGGGAAGCGCGGGCGGCGGGCCCCCCGACAGCGGTCCCCCGGATGGGCGACCACCGAACGTATCTCCCGGCAGCAGCGGGGAAACAGCGGCCCGGACCGGTGGTGAGGCGCCCGCGGCGTCCGTCGGCGGCGCGCGGGCCCGGGTGCGGCGCGGCCCTTTTGGCACGGCGCCGGTCGCCCCGCCCGCGGTGGCCCCGGCGGCGCGGCACGAGAACAGGCGCGGCCACAGCAGCGCGAGCGCTCCGGGAGCTGACACGAGGCAGTGGCCCGAGGCCCTGCGCGGCTATCTTCCCGCCCAGCGGTCAGCGAGCGCGGTCCAGCGGCCGGCCGGTGCCGGTGCGGTCCGGCCCCGGCTGCCCGTCGCGCACGCGCATCACCTGGGAGAGCCCAGCCACGGTGACGGCCGGAGGAACTGCGGCACGCTCGAGGCCGTGCTGTGGCGCCAGTGGGATCCCGTGACGATCCCGCCCGCGGCGGCGGCGGCGGCGATCGACCGGCTCGCCGAGCTGCCGCAGCAGATCAAGGACAAGCTCGCCGCGGGTCTCGACGGTATCTTCGTCGGGCCGGGCGGCGTTCCGCAGCTGGACGACATGACTGCGCTGCGCGGGGTTCCCCTGCCGTCCGGCCGGGCGACCTGGGATGCCTGTGCGGGCGCCTACGGTGAACGCAAGATCGTGGTCGGCACCCGGCCGTCGCCCACCCCGGACGTGATGTGCCATGAGGTGGGGCACGCACTGGACGACATCGACGCGCCAGCCGGGCGCTGGCAGTCAGACTCAGCCGAGTTCCGGATGCTTTACGATCAATGCCAGCCGCATCTCGCGAGCGACTTCCACCGCCAGCGCGGCGGCCTGGGCCGTAAGGAGTTCTTCGCGGACGCCTTTGCCGCCATCGCGTCCAGGCAGCGGCCTGCGCTGGTGGACATGCTCGGCGGCAACACGCGGACGGCGCTGAATGTGATGCTTTACTTCAACCGGCGTTATGGCATCTAGGGTGAGCGTGGGATGTTCGTCATACGGCTACCGAACGGGAACCTGAGGGTTCCGCAGACCGCCATTGGCAACGACGGGCGGATCATTGGCGACGCTTACGTGGAAATCGGGCCGCAGGATGTGGACTACGCGCGGCTGGCCGGGCAGGCGATGACCGAAGGCGAAGCGGCCATGCGCCGCGCCCAGTGGCGGGACGGCGACGAGGCGCTGGAGCGCGAGTTCCAGGAATTCGCCCGGCAGAACTCCGACTACCGCTGGGCCGAGCCGGGCGAGGACGCCGACCCCGCGTAGAGACCGGCCGCCGGGGCTGAACCACGGCGGCGGTAATCCACGCAGGCATGCAGAGGCGGTCAAGGACGCGGAGGCAGCAAGCAGCGGCCAAGAGGCAGCCGTGGCACGACCTCGCGGCCGGCACGGGAAGCGGGACGGTCGCCGTGCCGGCCGTCCAGGCGTCACAAAGCCGGATGGCCCTCAGCCGAGGGCTCTCCCTCACCGCGAAGCAATGCGCGTACTTCTGACTCCCGGAAGCGCCGGTGCCCCCCGGGCGTGCGGATGCTCGTGATGCGGCCCGATGCGGCCCAGCGCGTGACGGTCTTCGGGTCGACCCGGAAGAGAGCCGCCACCTCTCCCGGAGTTAGCAGCCGCTCATTATTGCCGTCCAACTTAGTCCCCTCCCAGTTATGCCCCACCGGCTCATGAACCTGAGCCTGACCTAAGTTTGGCGACAAACGAGTGCTTTCTGCCTAGATTTCGGAAAATTAGCGCGACTTGATTATTCTGTGTGGCCACTACCTTACTGTGACGGCATGGCCCAACTTGTATCTGTTGCAGAGATCAGGGCAGCCGCGGCGCGCCTGCATGGTGTCGCCGTCCGCACGCCGCTGGCGCCCTTCCCCCGGTCGTCGCCCCTGCTGCTGATCAAGGCCGAGTCGTTGCAGCCGGTGGGCTCATTCAAGCTGCGCGGCGCCTACGCGGCCATCAGCGCATTGCCGCCCGCGGACCGGGACCGCGGGGTGGTGGCCCATTCCAGCGGCAATCACGGGTACGCGGTGGCTTACGCGGCGGCGCTGCTGGGTGCGCCCGCTGTGATCGTGGTGCCCGAGACGGCGCCCGCCACCAAGACGGACGCCATTACCGCCTGCGGCGCGGAACTGGTGACGGTGGCGCCCACCATGGCGGCTCGCCTGGCCGCAGCCGAGGACCTGGTGGCCAGGCACGGCTACGCGCTGATCCCGCCCTTCGACGATCGCCGCGTGATCGCCGGCCAGGGAACCATCGGGCTGGAGATCATGGCTGACCGCCCGGACACGGACCTCATCGTCGTCCCAGTCAGTGGCGGCGGCCTGATCGCCGGCATCGCGGTCGCGGCCCGGGCCGTCAATCCGGACGTGACGATCGTCGGTGTGGAGCCCGAATTCGCCGCCGACGCCCGGGACTCGCTCCGTAAGGGTGAGCGGGTCGCCTGGCCCGCCGCCTCGGTAGGGCGCACGATCGCCGATGCGCTCCGGGTGGAGCAGGTCGGCGCGCTGCCGTTCGCCCACATGCAGAAGGATGTGGGCGGCGTCGTGACCGTCACCGACACCGAACTCCTCGCCGCGGTGCGCCGGCTGGCCATCGAGGCGCACCTCGTGGCCGAGCCGGGTGGCGCGGCCGCCGTGGCCGCCTGCCTTTTCCGCCGGGATGAGCTGCCGCCGGCACGCCAGCCGGTAGCGGTCCTCTCCGGCGGGAACATCGACCCGGCCCTGCTCGCGCGCGTCATTAGCGGGGGCCTGGCCGCAGCCGGGCCGGCGACGCACTAACCTGGCATTGTCATGCGTACTGCCCTGGCTTATACGTCCGCACGGATCGCGCTCTTCCTCGTCGCGCTCGTGCTGCTCTACTTCGCGGGCGCCCGCGGGCTGCTGCTGGCCGCCTTGGCCCTGCTGATCAGCGGGATCGCCAGCTTCGTGCTGCTGTCCCGGCAGCGGGACGTCATGTCCGGGGCCCTGACAACCCGGCTGCGCGGCGTGCGCCACCGGACCGGTGAATTCAGGGCCCGGCTCAACGAAGGCACCCGCGCCGAAGACCGGGACTGACCGTCCGGGCAGCGGACCGTCCGGCCGTCAACCATCCCGGCCCGGCCGTCAACCATCCCGGCCCGGCCGTCAACCATCCCGGCCCGGCCGTCAACCATCCCGGCCCGGCCGTCAACCATCCCGGCCCGGCCGTCGGCCGTACCCGCCGTGGGCCGGCCGGCCGTCGGGCGGCCCGGCTGCCGCGGCGCTGCTATCGGCTCCGGCGGCCCGCGGCCGTCGCGGCCGGGTCCTGCGCCTGGGGAAGCCACCCGCCGGAGGTGAGCAGGCCGATGACGGCCTGCACCGCGTCCTGGCGGCTCATCGCCGAGGTATCGAGGACCAGGTCGGCGTCCCGTGGCTCCTCGTAGGGATCCGAAATGCCGGTGAAGTTGCCGATCAGCCCGGCTCGGGCCTTGGCGTACAGCCCCTTCCGGTCCCGCGCCTCGCAGGCCTCCAGCGGCGTGGCCACGTGCACGAGCAGGAAGTCACCCGCCGCGGTAGCCATCTCCCGGACCGCCGCGCGTGCGGACGCGTATGGTGCTATCGGCGCGCAGATCGCGATGCCGCCATGCCGGGCGACCTCAGCGGCGACGTAGCCGACGCGCTCGATGTTCAGGTCGCGGTCGGCGCGGGAAAACGTGAGCCCGGCGGACAGCAGCCGCCGGACCCGGTCGCCGTCGAGCAGTGACACCGTACGCTCGCCGCGTTCGGCCAGCGCATCGCGCAGATCACGCGCGACCGTGGACTTGCCCGAGCCGGACAGCCCGGTAAAAAAGATCACCAGGCCCCGCTGCCCGCGCGGTGGCCGGGCGAGCCGCATTTCGTGGGCGACGCCTTCGGGCGTGAACCAGGCCGGCAGCGGATCGCCGCGGTCGAGCAGGTCCGTCAGCTCGTCGTGGGTCAGCTCGTTACGCTCGGCCCCGGGCTCGATCAACGACAGCGGGCGCCAGACTTCTGATCGCGGGTCATAGGCCCAGTCGCCGGCCGAGACGATCGGTATCGGCAGGCCGGGAAGCTGAAGCGGCTCGTTCCGGCCGTTGCCGCTCCGCCCGCTGGTCGCGACATCGGGGGCGTCGGCGGGGTCGACAAGCAGGTGTGTCGCGCCGTACGCGGCGGCAACAACGGCGCGGGCGCGCAGTTCGGCGCCGATCCCGCCGTCCCGCGGCGCGAGCGATACCGGGACCACGCACGTGCCCGCGGGCAGGTGCTGGCAGGCGGCGAGCACCGCGCGGACCAGCGCATCCGGGCGGACCACCACGTCGGAGGGCCCTGCGGTCAGCGGAAGCAGCAGCAGCCGGGCCTTCATCTGATCGGCCAGATGGCGAAGCTGCCCGATCTGGCGCCGGTGCAGGGCACCGCGCGTCGCCCAGGCCAGCACGGGGCCTTCGCCGAGCTGGGCGCGAACCTCGCCGGGCCGGCGTCGCAATCTCCGGAACGGACCATGCTCGGGGTCGCGCAGCGCCGTGACCGGTCCGCCCAGGCGCCATCCCGTCTGCTCCCCGGCGCTGAAGACGGGCAGCTGCTCGCAGATCTCAAGAGCCGCGAGCGGGGTCCCCTCGTGGTCCAGGAGCACCAGATGGCGCTCGCCGGGCGGGACCACCTCGACCGGGACTTCGAGGGTGACCGGAACGGGCCACGGCGTCCCGTCCGCCAGGGTGCCGCGTTCGGCGACGGCCGCCAGGTCAGCCACGGTCATGAAGCCGCGCAGCGGCGCAAATGCCCCGGAGGTCAGCAGCTCCAGGTCTGCGAGCTGCGCCTCACCTGGCGTCCACGCGGGCCAGTCCGCTAGTTCACCGGGAAGTCCCGCCAACGCTTCCGCGCTCACGTCTGCCTCACTCCCGCCGGGTTGACATCTATGTGCGGGGATCGGCTGGGCCGCACGCATGCGATACCCCGTCTCGGGCCGCCCGGCCACCGGCCTGCGGCTCCTGCTCCGTCCCCGCACGTCCTTTGCCGTATAACCATACGGAGGATCAGGTTGTGTCCGTGGCCGTAATGTCAGTGTTCGTGGCGTGATCACCTGTCTGTGCCACGCTGTGTGCTGGTTCCGATGGCGGCGGGCCGTCGCCGTCTTCATGGTGGCCGGCCCGGCCAGCGTCGGCAACCGGGCGGCTCAAACAAGCCGGGCGAACCGATCCTCCGGTTTGCGGATGACGTACAGCAGCTCGTCGTGAGCGTCGGTCAGGCGGCCACGGCTCAGCCACGCGATCAGGGCCCGGGCCACGCCGATCGCAGCGGTCAGCCGGCCAGGCGGCTCGGGTACCGTGCGGGCCGTCTCGCGCCGGACGACCACCAGGCCGTGGGAGAGGGCGTACGCCCGCAGGCCGCGGGCGGACGTCACGGGGTCGTAGATCGCCGGGAGCGGCCCCGGCTCACCCGCGTGCAGCCGGGCCCAGACGGTCCTCCGCACCGGTTCGGGGGTGATGCGGTCCAGCGCCGCGGCCGCGCAATCGCGGTCCCGGACGCGCAGCAGGAGCAGGCCGCCGGGCCGGAGCGCGGCGACGAAACGGTCCAGGACCAGCGCGGCGTGCGGGATCCTCTCGAGCAGGAAGGCGCAGTGGACGATGTCGAACGACCGGGGCGGCAGGGAGATCATCCGCAGGTCGCCGAGTATGGCCCCGGCACCCGCCGCGGTTGCGGGGGCCGCCGTACCCGCTGGGTCCCCGCTCGCCGCCGCCAGGGCGGCCGCCCCGCTCGCCGCCGCACGGGCGGCCGGGCTGTCCTGATCCACGGTGGTGATGCCGATCTCGTATCCGCTGGCCCGCAGGTTCTCCAGGCCAAGCTCCTCGATCGGCGTCTGGCACCCGGCCCGCAGCACGGCGATCGGACGGCCGAGCGGCTGGTGCAGATAATCGCGGACCGGCTGGGCGAACATTTCCCGTACCAGCCGGCCTTGCTGTGCTTCGCTACCCGCCGCCAGCCGGGCCTTACTGGCCGCATGCCGGGCCCGCACGACCGCCTGCCGCGCGTTCCGCGCGGCCGCACCGGCCCGGGCCGTAGCGTCCCCCTCGCCCGCCCCCGGGTCCCTGCTCCCCGCGGCGTGACTTCTGGCAGCTGATGACATGAAACAAAGAGTATCCTTTTGAACACTCTA
>Ga0181538_10000216_pt1 | contig 66527 bp, 51 predicted proteins | sample PEATcosm2014_Bin_40_FD_119773 | JGI IMG/M metagenome (GOLD analysis project Ga0181538, IMG submission 119773) | Peatland microbial communities from MTU Mesocosm Facility, Houghton, MI, USA - PEATcosm2014_Bin23_30_metaG | ecosystem: Environmental > Terrestrial > Soil > Wetlands > Peat | place...
GTGATCGGCTCGATGGACGATTTAAGTGCGGCCTCGCTCGAAGACGTCAAGGAATGGTTCAGGACATACTATGGGCCGTCGAACGCGGTGGTTGCGATCGCCGGCGACATCGATGCGGCCACGGCGCACGCCAAAGTGGAGCAATACTTTGGGGCCATACCGCCGGGCCCGCCCATCGCCGCGCATCGCGTGTGGATCGCGAAGATGACGGGATCGCACCGCGAGGTGGCCCAGGACCACGTGCCCCAGGCGCGCCTCTACAAGGTTTGGAACGTGCCGCAGTGGGGCTCGGAAGACGCGGATTACCTGAACCTGGTGGGCGACATTTTGTCGACCGGCAAGACCTCGCGCCTCTATAAGCGGCTGGTGTATGACGATCAGATTGCTACCGACGTGGCCGCATATATCGATGCGCGGGAGATCGCCGGACAGTTCAACATTCAGGTGACGGCGCGGCCGGGCGACGATCTGACGAAGGCGGAGAAAGAGACGGACGAGGAATTGGCGCGTTTCCTCGAATCCGGACCGACGGCGCACGAGTTGGAGCGTGCCAAGAGCAATTACATGGCGGGTTTCATCAGGGGCATCGAGCGGATCGGCGGCTTCGGCGGCAAATCCGACACGTTGGCAACCAGCGAGGTGTTCGGCGGCAGCCCAGATGCGTACAAGGCGACGGTAAAGCGGGTGGAAGCGGCGACGGCCGAGGATCTCCGCGGCGCGGCGCGGCGCTGGCTCTCGGACGGCGTCTTCACCCTCGAGGTGCATCCTTTCCCGAAATACGAATCCGCGAAGGTCGACGTGGACCGCACGAAACTGCCGGAACCGGGCGCGCCTCCGGAACTGCGCCTGCCGAAGCTGCAGCATGCATCGCTGAACAACGGCCTGCAGATTGTTTTGGCCGAACGCCACGAGTTGCCCATCGTGAATTTCTGGCTGGCGCTGGATGCCGGCTACGCCGCGGACCAGTTCGGTCTGGCGGGTACTGCTCAGGCGGCTTCGGCGCTGCTCACCGGCGGAACGAAGACGCGCACCGCGCTCGAAATCAACGATGAGCTGGCGCTGTTGGGGGCACAGTTGAACGCGTTCTCGGGTCTGGATGTTTCGGTGGTGAATTTGTCCGCGCTGAAGGCCAAGCTGGATCCAACGCTGGCGCTGTACGCCGATGTGATCCTAAACCCGGTATTTCCGCAGGCGGATTTCGAGCGGCAGAAGAAGCTTCAGATTGCGGCCATCCAGCAGGAAAAGGTCACGGGAATCCTGATGGGCATACGCGTGTTTCCAGCGTTGCTCTATGGAAAGGGACATGCGTATGGAAACCCGTTGACCGGGTCCGGAACCGAAGAGAGCGTAGGGAAACTCACCCGCGAGGATCTGGTGAAATTTCATCAGACCTGGTTCCACCCCAACGGCGCCACGCTAATCGTAGCCGGCGACACGACGCTGGCCGAATTGAAACCGCGGCTGGAGAAGGTTTTCGCGGATTGGCCGCGGGGCACACCGCCGACGAAAAACATCAGCCGCGTGCCGCTCCCGCCGAAGCCGGTGGTGTACCTGCTGGACCGGCCGGGCGCGGAACAAACGGACATTCTTGTGGGGCAGATCGCGCCGCCGAGGAACAACCCGGCGGAGATTGCCATCGAAGCCATGAATGACATCCTGGGGGGCGAATTCGGCGCGCGGATCAACATGAACCTGCGCGAGGACAAGCACTGGTCCTACGGCGCCAGAACCTTCCTGCTGCACGCGCGAGGGCAGCAGCCCTACCTGGTCTGGGCACCTGTGCAGACGGACAAGACCAAGGAATCCATGGTGGAAGTGAACAAGGAATTGCACGGGATCGTGGGAGCACGCCCACCCACGGCCGAGGAATTGCAACGGGTGCAAAAGAGCATGACGTTGAGTCTGCCCGGCTCGCGTGAGACGGCGGACCAGGTCGCGAGTTCCGTGCTGGATCTGGTGCAGTTCGGGCTTCCCGACGATTACTACCAGACGTACGCCAAGAAGATCCTGGCGCTGGGAGTGCCTGAGGTGACGGACGCGGCCAAGACGGCGATAAATCCCGATAACGTGGTGTGGGTGGTAGTGGGGGACCGCTCCAAAATTGAGGCTTCTGTTCGCGAACTGGGGCTCGGCGAGATGAAGTTCCTGGATGCCGATGGGAATCCGGTGGTGCATTAGGTGAGCCGGGGTGCGCGACACAAAAATTGTAGACTCCTAACGACTTCCCGGCTGATGTGACCCGATGTGCCACAAACGGTAGCGTCCTATCGGGAGCGCGGGAGGAGAAACCTGGAGGGCATGCGGATGTTCGGGCCGGCGCGCTTTCGATAGGGGCGTTTGAAGTGAGCCGCTGACGTTTGCGGCGGACGCGGCAGGGCTAGCCGCGGATCTGGTTACCGGATTCCGAGTGTGTTGTCGGCAATCCGTACAAAGGTTGGGCGAGCGGCAGGGCTGCCGGCCCAAGTGACTTCCGATATCCGTTCTTAACGCCGTTCAAAAAGGCCTCGGGCTGCTCCAGCGGTTACCGGCGGCCTCGTTGCGCATGAATGATAGACGCGGCTTTCCGTCTTTACTGCCCAACTTGCGGCCTTCCGGCAAAACGCGGAAACTCACAATCGAGGTAACGCACCCCCCCTTACCCCACGTCCCACTGACATGCAAAAGCAATCGAATGACTGGATCCTGAGCCGTCGTAGCGCTCTGACGCTGGCGGGCGCGTGCCTGGTGCCATGGCACAACCTGTACGCCAAAGAATTCTGGGACAAGAAGGACCCTTCTCAATGGACGGGAGAGGAGATTGACCAACTCACCTCCAAATCGCCATGGGCGAAATCCGTGACGGCGCAGTACGCTCCCGGTTCCAACAACGGTGCCTACGGGCAAGGCGGCGGATACCCCCGCAGCGGTGGCGGCATGGGCGGCCCAGGCATGGGCGGCGGTATGGGCCGCCGCGGCGGTATGGGCGGCGGATACCCGCGCAACGGCGGCGGTTACCCGCAAAGCTCCAACTATAAGGGCACCGTCCGATGGGAAAGCGCCCAACCGATCCTCGACGCCCTGAAAGCGCCCCTGCCTGACGCATTCAAGAATCATTATGTGATCGGGGTGCGTGACATCCCGCTCATCGAAGACCGGCCGCAGTTGCAGCGCAACCCCGACGATACCGATCAGGATTCGCCCAAGCTCGCCACGCAGGATTCCGCTTCGACGATTTCCAAGCGAACCCTCGACAACCTCAAACAGCTCACCCAACTAAGGCCCAAGGACCGGGAAGCGGCGGAGCCCGAAATAGTCCAGCAGATGACTCCCGGAGGCACCTACTTTCTGTTCGGTTTTTCCAAAACGTTTCTGGATTTCGGCAAGAAGGATCACGAAGTGGCTTTCTTGACGCAGCTCGGAAAGCTGGTGGTGAAGGCGAAATTCAATCCTTCGGAGATGCTGTACCACGGAAACCTGGCGGTGTAGCATAGGGGCCAGAAGCTCCCCCGTAAGCGATTTACACAGTGCCGTCCATGAGTGCCCTTGAGGGCTGCGAGCCTCGAGGATGTAGCACTAAGGCACCTACGACGACTTGAGGAGCGGTGGCGTCCGGCTATTCGCGCGATAGCCGGGTATGACCCGGCCGCGACGGACCGACTGCGTAGCACTCTCGCCGCCGCCGGTTTCGTCGCCGGCCCACTGGAGAGCCTGGCCGAAGTTTGGGCGCGGGCAATGGGAATCTCGTGCATCGAACTCCGCACCCTGCTGGAACGGCGGGCGGCCGGGCTGCAAGCAGAATAGCTAGCGATATTACGTGTTAACGCCGCAGCGGGTGCCATGATTCAAACCGGTGGGAGGTGGCAAGCGTAATTGCCTATGGCTGTAGATTCAGGGCGAGGAACAGACCTTCGAATTGCGGGTGGGATCGCAGGCAGTGGAAGTAGCGACTCCGAATAAACAGCGGAAAGTTGGGATCGCGCTCGCGGATAGTGGCCCTTAGGCCGGCGTAGCGGTTGTGGCGGCTGGAATTGCGCGAAACTGAGCGAAGGGATCCGTCGGGGCGGTACATTTTGAAGAAGAGGTCGAGCGTGATGCCAGGCACGTCGTACACCGTGCTCTGCCCGGTTCTTTCAATCCGGCACCGTGGCTTCGATGTCCGGCGCTGCGGGCAAGAGGATGGGCTTGGCGGTCACCTCCACCAAGACCGAAGACAGGTCACGTGGGCTGGCCGACGGATCTCATATCTTGCGAACACGCCTCACAAGATTCGTCCCGCCGAAGGGCTGATTCTGTTGAACGCCAGCAGCCCAACTCTCGACCTGACTACCGGAGGCTGTCTTGAGGGCAAAGTAACCGCGGTTTTGTCACAGGCCCGGCAGGGCGATTCTCATAAGCGTGAGCTTACCGGAAGCGGCGTTATCTTGCCCAACAGACGCCGCCCAGAGCGGCGTTGATTACGATCTCGACGTCGACTACATTGACAATGCCGTCGGCGTTCATATCGTTGTACGGCGCCACGCTTCCGGCTGCCTCATTGATTTCGCGCTGCACATCCGCCGCAGACGTGGTTTGGTCCTGCGTGATATTGCACCCGGCGGGTGCCGAAATCGCGAGGCTGTAGGCGTAATTGGTAGTGGTGTTACCGTCGGCGACCGTCACTGTCACACTGTACGGACTGCCTGCGGCGCTCGCCGGAGTGCCCGAGATAGTGCCGGAATATGGAGCGATTGTCAGACCTTGCGGAAGACCGGTGGCCGACCAGGAGTAATTTCCGCTGCCTCCCGTAGCGGTGACGGTGGCGGTGTACGGAACGCCCGCGATTCCACCCGGCAACGAAGGCGGACCGGAGATGCCCAACGGAGCGAGATTGACGGCCAGATTATAAGTGGCGCTGGCGAGAGTCAAAGTGCTGTCTTCCACGGTGACCACTACACTCAGAGGACTCCCGGTGTTACTGGTCGGCGTGCCGGAAATGGTGCCCGTGGCGCTTCCGATGACCATGCCCGGTGGTAGATTGCCGGCCGACCAGTTGTAGGTTCCGCTGCCGCCGGTCGCTTTCATGGTGGTGGCAGTATAGGAAGCGCCCACGGTGGCATTGGGAAGCGCCGTTGCGGTGATCGACAGCGTCGGGTTGACTGCCAGGGAATACGTGCGACTCGTGGTGGTCGAGTTACTGGCGTCGGTAAGAGTCACCTGCACGCTGAAGGGGCTCCCGGTATTGCTGGAAGGCGTGCCGGAAATGGTGCCGGTGTTGTCGATGGCGAGAGTGGACGGCAAACCGGTAGCCGACCAGGTGTAATTCCCGCTGCCGCCGCTGGGCGTGAGCACTACGGAGTAGCCGTAGCCCGCGGTCGCAGTCGGCAAGGCAGCAGGGGCCGATATCGCAAGACCCGTTCCAGTGGAGACGACCAGATTCACGGCCGATCCCGCCGCGGCTGAAGTGCCCGCCGATGGCGTCTCACTGATCACATTGCCCGAAGCCACAGTCGCACTCGCCGCCTGGCTCACCGTACCCACCGTCAAACCGGCGCCGGTGATGGTAATCCCGGCATTGCCCTGCGCCTGGCCGACGACGTTCGGGACGGCCACCGAGGGGCCCGAGGAAATCGTCAGGTTCACGGAGTCGGATGTGCCCGCCGCAAGGGGAGCGCCGGATACCGGATTCTGGCTGATCACGCTGCCAGCGGCCACCGTGGTGCTGGCCGCTGCGGTGGTTGCGCCGACAGTCAAAGAGGCGTTGGTGAGCGCGGTGGTGGCGTTGGCTTGGGTCATGCCGACCACGTTGGGTACGGTGAGCGATCCACAGGCGCTCATGTTGAAGAAGGTGCCGGTTTCTTCCACGAGCTGACCGGATGCGTCCATCGCGCTGAACACCATATCGATGAATCCGGTGCCGGGAATCACGAACGTGAACGGCAATTGCGGAAGGGGAATATTGGTGTAAGTGTTGCCGCCATCCAGGCTATATTGCACGGCGGAGAGGGGCGCTCCATTGGCGCCGGCCGAAGCGGACACGGTCGGCTGGATACACGCATCGGCGGAGACCGGCGGAGAGGTGATGGTATTGAACGTGACCTTGATTGTAGGCGGTGCGCCGCCGATGGTCACGATGGTCGAAGTGCTGATGGAGTTGTTGTCGGAATCGGTCGCGGTCAAAGTGATGGTGTGCACGCCAGGCTGCAGATTGACCGATAGCGGAGAGCCGGTGCCAAGCGCGCCTTGCAGGTTGGAACTCCAGGAAAGCGCGGCGCCGCTCAACACCCCGTCATCGACATCGTAGGCCGTGCCGGTGAGAAGCACCGGGTCAATGGCTTTCTGGCTGAAGTTGGGCGTGGGTGAATTGATCTGCACCAGGGAGGGTACCTGTTTGGCAATCGAGAAATTCGGGGATGTGGCCTGCCCGGTATTCACGCCGTCGGAAACCAGAATCTGAATCAAGCCTTGCGCGCCGTTGGTTCCCGGCAGCTCGCTGAAATTGCCAACCATTGACGTGACGCTATCGGGGAGTTGGGCGATCTCTTCCCAGGTGGCGCCGTTGTTGGGCGAGTAGTAAATCCGCGACGTGAAATCCACGGAATCGGGATCCGCAATCGTCCAGGTGATGGCTTGGCTGCCGTCAAAAGCAGCCGTAGGACTGGTTATCGTCACCGTAGGAGCCACCCCGCCCAGATCGAGGTAGGTTAGCAGGACGCTGTTTGGATTCAGCAGCACAATGCGCACGGCGCCGGCCATCACCGGAACCAATTGCGAAAAAGTCGTACTGGATTCGGGCGGTACGCCGTCTTCCTCCCCATTTTCAGTTGGCAGGTCAAAATGCTGGGTGAAAAGCACGTTGGCCTTGGCATCCAGCACCTGTAGCGAGTAGGCTCCAGAGCCGCCGCTGGTATCTCCTGCCACAGTGTACTGAAAGAGCGGATCGAACTGGGCGGGCCCCGAGGAGGGGATGGTGCCGGTGATCATCCAAAACGGCTGGGGGGATGCAGTGTGCGGTTCGGGCGATCGCACTTGAGGCGCGGTAGGGGAAGAGCTTCCGATCGCGGCGAGCGTGTAGAATTCGTCGACGTACCGCTGGGGGGATATCCAGCGCGGATGACAATAACTTTCGATCTCAAACGTCTGACTCGGATTTAGTGCTGTCTGCAGATTTACGTCGAAGGGCACTTCGAGTCCGTTCGTGCTTTGGATCAGATTGCTGCCGCTATTCTTGATGCCCTGCGTCCCAGGCCAAGGCCAGTCCGTATAGGTCGAGATGGGCGCGGTTGCGCCCTTTGGAACGGCGGGGGCGAAACCCCAGCACCCAGGTGGGGAGTCCCTGTTCAATGGATTATTGGAGTTGGTGTGCGTCAGGCCGAGTGCGTGACCGGTCTCGTGGGCTATCGTACCGGCAGTGACATCCGTCAGCGGGGTTTCAAATTCCATATCCGTGCTGAGCGCCGCCGCCTGATGAGAACCAATGTCGGCAAGCCCACCCAAAGCGCTTGCGATGTCGGCCGCTTGGCCGTTGGGGATGGGGACGGGGCGAACAGCGCCGAAGTAGACCGTGTACGGGCTAGAGCTCACCTGACCCGCGGCCACATCCTCATGATAAAGGCGGCCGATTTCCTTCACCGTCTGCTGCCACCAACTGATGGGAAGGTAAAGATAGGTGTAGGGGTTGTCAACGTAAACGGGGCGACGTGGAAAAAGGCGATGTTTCACGTTAGGGGTGAATGTAGCCGTCGGCGCCAGTTTCGCCAGAAGCGCAGTATTTGACACCACGGAGGACGTGGAGCCGCATAAATTAGTGTTGTAAAGCGTTCCGGGTTGGACAGAATCACAGACCTCGACTACGGTAAGCGAAAGAGGCTTAGTAGTCTGGCCGTAGAAAGGCAGCGTGTCCTGCTCCACCTGGTTTCCGCTAGCGTCGGTAAGTGTCAGGGTGGCCGTCCACGCTCCCGCTGGCGGTTTGAAATAGAAATCGGTGGAAGAGCAAGTGGGGCCCTGGTAGCGCTGGATCATGGTGGTGCAGCCGGGCACGAGACTGACCGGCTTGGTCAGGGTGATAATGCCGGGAATGGAGAGACCTACATATTCTTGTGCCGCCTCCAGAACCTCCTTCATGTAAACCCGCATCACTCCCCACTTCCCGGCGATGATGGGCACCGGCGGTCCGGTCCCGTTATCCAAAGCAGTTACCAGCTGTTGCAGGGGCTGCAGCTGCTGTATGGCCTGCGTCATTTCGACGCTATCGATGCCAGTCACCGTGCAGTACTGGAGCAAGTCGATACCAAAAAAGCCGTTCAATCCGTTCGGGGGGACGTCAATATTGACGGAGGAAATCTGGTTGGTCGACGTGGTCAATGCCGGGATCTGGGTCCAGACGGAGTAATAATTGCCGTTCTGGACGGTCCAGTTTGCCGGAGCGGCTTGTTCGGCCAACGGATTGTTGGATGAGTCATAGGCGGTTACCGTGGAGTTAAAACCCGTTGCGTAGTAAAAGCTGACGCTGGCTACCGGGCTGGCGAAGGTAATGGTGTTGACTTCGTTGGTCACCAATACCGCGGCATAGCCGGTACGCGAGGGCTCGTTGTAAAAATATGCCTGACCGCCCAATTCCGGCTGAGAGACTCCACCGACCCAAGTGGATGAGATCCCGTTGAAGGTGGGAATTTGAATCTGGTCCCGTACGCCATAGAAAGTGACGGTGCGGCACACCTGATTAGGCTGGGAGACTGGCGTCCGCGGTTTCAGGCCGCTGGCCTGCCGTTCTATCGGTGTGGTGGCCGGCGCTGCCGGCCTGTCCGAGGGGGAGCGGAATACGGCAGGCGGCTGCTGCGCACGAAGCGCTGTGCCGATCGCCAGGAAAGTCGAAAGCAAAGCTGTGAAACGACGAGTCATTGATTACCTGAGGGCTGAAGCAAGGGACTCAAATATTCTCCGAAAAAGTCGCTCGGAGCGCAAGTGGGCGAGAACGTACAGATCGCAGACGAGTTGGCGGGATCGGCCCCCATCGTTGGCAGTGTGACTCAAGAACCCACGCCTAACCACTCGGCCTGCTTCTCGGATTCGCGTCATCGGTCTCACGCGCCTCATGGAAACTCTCCTCTTCGGGGTGGGCGCGCACGATCCCGTTACCATGATCGCAGTCACCGCCATCCATGAGCAGCGCCGCGATTCTCGCCTGTTACATTCCCGCGCGGCGCGCCAGCCGCGTGGATCCGGTGGTGGCCCTGCGCTATGAATGACGCCACGCCCGAGTGGCTCCATCGCAGAGCCGGCACCGTGCCCAATCGCTTCCGATATTGGCACATAGCGCCACTCTGTACGAGTAGCGTGATCCGCCCGCAACGCCCCAATGGCCAGCCGGAACGATAGGTAAACGCTGGGCGACTTTCGGCGAGTAATCTGCAGCCTGCGATAAATCGGCTCTATTATCTTGAGGTTGCGGCGAAAACGACCGCAACGAAGTCGGGCACGGTGGCGTTCAGAATGTCCAGAAGTTGGCTCAAGCTGCGGCCGCGATCGGCTGCTTGCTGCTCGAGTTTCGCCAATACCACGGCTTGTTCCTGGCGGAAGATCTCGATTAGAAAGGACTGCGGGTGCAGCGCGCGGACACGCCACGTCGCCAGGTGTTCTGGCCTGAAGTGGCGAAGGTTGAGGGTTAAGATGATCCCCGCCTCACCGTGGACCGCAGCAGCGGCTACGTGACGATCCTTTTCATCGTTCGTCATCCTCGGAATTACCGGCTCGTAACCGCTGATCCAGGCCTCGCTGAAGTGGCCGCGCAGCTCTTTTTCAAGATGGGCGGTCAGAGAGTTGGGCCACCCAAGTTTCGATTCCAACGTACGGGTAGTCTCTCGAATTATCTCATCTGACCATTTCGGCTCAAAGAGCCGGGGCGGTTCCGCAAGGCGCAGGAGCGTATCGCATAAAGAGAAGTTGGCGAGGACGCAGGCGTCCAGGACCACGACCGGTGTGCCCGTCATTCCGGACTGGGGATCAGCACTCGCTCATACAAGCCGGCCCGGTCAACTGCCTGGCCGATTCTGCGGAGCGCATCGAGCCGCTGCTGGCCACGCTGGCGCTCGTCGAAGAACTGTCGAACTGCCTGCTCGATCAGTTCATTGCTGCTCCGATAGCGGCCGCTAGCGAGTTCCTGCTCGACCTGTTTTGTCAAATCTGCCGGCAGCGTCACATCCATGCCCGTCTCCTCTCCTCATTTTACGCGTTCGCGGCGCCATAACAAGGGTGGCGGTCGAAGGTGCCGCCGGCCATGTCGAAAAATCTCGAAAGAAAAAATGCCGAAGCGGGTCCTTGCACTACCGGATCTCGAACAAGCGAAATCCGCTGTCCTCAACACCCTCACATCCGTGAGCGGGCAACGTACGTACGACCACGCCATTAATGACTTCGTCGAGTGGTACTGCTCCGAGCCGCGCCTGGCCTTCAATCGAACCGTGGTCCTGAGATGCCGGATACACCTGGAACAGAAGCCTCGTCGGGGGAATTTGTGGGTGAATTGGGCTTGATTCAACGGGGCGATCGAGTTCGGAACCGGTACAGCTTCTTGCAAGTGGAGTCGAGGGAACGCTGCTGGTCCTCCTCCGACTCCATGGCGTAGACCAGCGGGCCACCCTCTTCGTCGATTCTGCCGTCGAGAATTTGCTCCATGCTTTTCCTTTTTAGGGAAGGATCTTCATGCAGGTCCCGAATGATCTCTCCGCCTAACGCCCACAAGTTGTCCACGTGCCTCTGAATGGTTTTCGGCGATAGATCCGAAGCCACCAACTCCTCCAGAAAGGGCCGGAAGCATGCCACCAGCTCTTCGCCCGGCGGTACATCCTTTTCCAGCCCCATCCACGAGCGCGGCCAGCCGTCCAGACCGCGACAATACCTCTCCAGATCGCGGGGAGCCGCTGACGGCATGCGGTTAATCGTAGAGGTCTTTCCTGCCGATTTCTTTGCCATGGAGCTGATCACGATTCTAAACCGCTACCGCCACTTCCGGGGATTCATTTATCACAACGCCCGCTTCAGTCCCGACCATAAGAGCATCGAGATCTCGGTGCGTCCGCGGCAAGGTTCGACGGCCATTTGTTCGCGCTGCCATCGACCGGCGCCCGGTTACGATCAACTCGCCGAACGGCGTTTTGAGTTCATTCCCTTCTGGGGATTCTTCGTCTTCCTCTTCTACCCGCCCATGCTTCCCCACGAGATCGACGATACACCAACGATTGTCGCGCTGCTGGATGTGTTGGAGCGTGAGCGCCGCCACTTCGGACCGCCGCAACCCGCAGCCCAGCAGCACTGCCAGCATCGCGCGGTCGCGCAGTCCCTTCTTGGTAGCGATGTCCGGCGCGTTCAGCAGCTTCTGCGCCTGCTGGACGGAAAGCCAGTTTCCTACGCGCACGCCTTTGGATTTAGCACCCTTCACGCGCGAGATGCCGGCGGCCAGTTCCGGCGCCAGTAGCCCGTTGTCGGCTGCCTCAACCGCCAGCTTGCGGACAGCCGTTATCCGCACGTTGATGCTGACGGAGCCCAGCCCGCGGGCCTCCAGGGCCACACGCCAGGCACTCACCGTGGCCTTCGTGAAACCTGGCCTCGGCTCCAATTCATACCAGGCAAAGAATTCATCCAGGCCGAGATTGTATACGCGCTTCGTGATCGGGGAGGAAACGCTATCCAGTACGGCGATTCTACCTTGAGAGTTGGTTCGACTCGCATGGCCTTGTCGCCGACTTGATAGAGGGCCGCGTTTCACTGTTTGAGTGGGTGGAGCGGTGTGTGAACACCTTCAACCAAGCTGCGGAAACACACGCCGCACTCGAGGAAGCGGGTACGATAGCTGAAAAATGTTCCGAACTGGACGTCATGGTTAGGAAGTCCATCGGCTACTCACCAGAGCGCTGGCCCCGGAATCGAAGCGCCTGGGGAAACGCGACGTCAAGGCTGCTATCGACGAGTATTCTCGGCTCGTGCACCAAATTGCCGCACGCTCCAAGCAGAAAATCCTCGGAAAGGAATTGGGCAGGGATCCGAATTCGACCAGCCCCGGAAAAACAATGAACCTCACATCCCAGCAGAAAGCCCTTCTTTTGGCAATCGCGGACGGACACAATGCCAGCAAAGGGAAGCCGTTCATCTTCGTGCACCACAGTTCGGGACGAGGGCTTTGCTACGAAGGCGGCCACACCGCTTGGGTCGACGCGGATCGAAGCGACTTCGTGCAATTGCGGCGGGAGAAACTTATCGACTTTACCCCACAAAAATGGCCATCCCTCACTGGCAAGCCGACGCAGTTTGGCATAGACGCTGCAGTCTCACTTCGACGCGGCATCGAAGCAGGCAAACGGACTGTCGAGGACGCGCGAGGAGTGCCCGGTCCAGCAAAGGACGCGGTCTCACGTGTTCCCCTTCAAGACGCGGAGCCCCAAGGACATGCCGGTACCGCAAAGATGGACAAAGCTGATGTCGGGCAACAATGGACGGAAGCGCCGGCGACAAGCCGGCCAGACCTCGATTCGGGAGTTGGGGAAAAGCAAGAACGTGCCTCGATTGGAGGAGAGGTTAAGGCTCGACTTCGGCACGGTCTGCCGGGGGGAACAGATTTACCAGAAGAAGTGAAGCTGCCACTTGCCAGTCAACTCGAACGTTCTAGAAAAACGATCGGTATATCAGACCTGATGAGTCGGGCTGGCAGCGAACTGCTGCCGCAGCACATTTCTCCCGAAATTCTACAGGCACTTAGCCGTATCGAGAGCATTTCGGCTGAAGGTTATAGCCGAATAATGAGGATCGCCGGCACGCTGGAAACGCGAGAGGAGTTTATTTCCCGTTTACCCAAACTCCTGGCGGAGATGGGCCTGAAGCTTCCGCCTGGCGTTCTTCAATCGCCGCTGGCCGACCGCGGAGCAAAGGGCGACATGACAATACTCCGGGACACTAATGGGGAACGCAAGAGGGCTGTCACCCTCGACGCCGCGAAAAGGTTTGGTGGCGTCACTAGGCGGACCATCGAGGCTGCAGCGCAAAAGGGCACGCTCCAGACAGAAGGCAAGGGCCAACAGCGGCGAGTCTTGGTGGAATCCCTCCTTAAATATTTCCCACCCGAAAAATAATGCGAAGCAAAACGAACCTACGCGAAGCAATGCGAAGTTGAGCATCTGGCCCGCACGATGCGCCCGTGTTCTGATGAAAACACGAGGTCGTGTCGATGACGCCGAGATTCGCAAGAGTGAGCGAAATTGCCGATAGATTCAGGGTTTCCGCTGATGCGGTGTACCTCTGGATCAGGCAGGGAAAGATCCCGTCCGATTGCGTCGTCCGCATCGCGGGAACGGTCCGCGTGGATGAGGATCAGTTCGAGCGACGCCTTCGCTCCGGACAGCTCTGCCAGCCGCGCGGGCGGAAACGGCCGGCTCCAGAGGTATCTGAGAGCAGTAATCCGCGACTTGTGGCAATGGCCGAGGACAATTTCACCACAATAGGAAGCGGGCCCAGCTCAGAGCATAGATGGGCCAGCGAAACCGGCGCCGTCCAACCCGAACATCCTTTCAGCCCAGAGATGGTTACGACTGCGAAGTAGGTCGGGGATCACGCATGGCCGAGTCGCCTACCAGTTCCGCTTCCCGACAGCCCGTCGAGGGTCATTCTGCGCGCATCACTGTTGAGGAAATCGCACGACGATTGGACGTCGCTTTTCGGGAATTGCCGATGGAACTTCCTTACGCATACCGCGGGAGCCTCGGGTTGTACAGTTGGGCTCCAGCGTGTCACGAAAGGGGCATTTCCGACGGAACAAACTACTGTCCGGTGAAGCTTCCCCGAACGCGAATTCGCAGGCGTTTGGGTGCCACATCAGCGGATCGCACGTTGTACGCCCAAGTGGCCCGGCGGACCGCCGGAAGTTAGTGTTGGATGTGCCCAATTGTCGGGAGTTCCTTCGAGGAACAGTCGTCATTCTCGCACAGAAATCGTCACGCCGTTCTGACTCGTGCTCCCGCCAACTGAAACCGATATCGGCAGGTTTCCGGACGGAATATTCGAGGGGATGCGGACGTGAATCTGCATCACGCCGGAAACCACGCCCGGTGCTTCGCCATAAAGGACGAGCGATGCCGGTTGCCAGCCAATGTGGACCGCCACTGGCAGTACCGGTTGCGGCGTCCGGTCCGAGAGGCTGGTGATGCTGCCCGTCAACCCGGGCGGGAAGGTCTGGCCTTCTCCCGTCAGGAAAAGGGCCACGATGGAGCCCTTGGCCGCGGGATTATCGGGTGCGTTATAGGTCTGGTCCTGGTTAAGCACGGCGACTGGGCCGGAGCCCGAACCGTCGGCCGTGAACAGCGCCGGGTTGGCAGCAGTGTTGGCGAGAGAAAAGGAAACGGATGTCTGTCCCTGGTAGCGAACCTGCACGCTGGAGTTCCCCCTGCCCGAGACTTCGTATGGCACGATGCAGGTAATCCGCGTAGGGCTCACGAAAGTCAGGGGGGCCGGCGTTCCGTCAAACCACACCTGGACTCCACCGAGCGTGGCCGCCGTTCGATCGATCCCGAGACCAACCGGTGCTGCAGGGCCGAGTCCGGCGCCCATTACCGCCACCACCTCTCCCGGCGAGATCGGACCCCTCTGCAAGCTGGCTGCGCTCACCACCGCCGTGATGGTGGGCAGCCGCGCCGCTACAGCCTGGGCTGCGCCCGCTGCCTGCGGCGTGATGCCCGGCCCAGACCGATTGTGGACTTTCGAATTCGCACGGGCAGGGTTCATCAGCGCAGTCAGGCTGGCCGGTGTCGTAGTGCCGATTAAGCAACCCAAACCCAGGGCTGCGTTGATGTCGATCTGGACATCAACCACGTTGACTGCCCCGTCGTCATTCAAATCGTTGGCCGGCGACGTCGAGCCCCAGGCTTCATTGATCATACCCTGCACATCCATTACATTCGTGCTTCCGTACAAATTGATATCGCACGGACTGACGGGAGTGAGGATCACGTTCGATGCGACGCCGCCGAAGCTGGCTCGGGCGGCAATCTGTCCGCCGTTGTTGATACTGATAGCATTGTTGATAGTCCATCCCGCGGGCACCAAGTTATTAAGAATCTGGGTTCCATTGGTGCTGTCCCAAATGAACCCCTCTCCTGTGTTGGTTTCGGTCGACGCCCCCCCCACCACCTGTCCCGAATCGTTGATCGATCCCCAGGATACACTCATGCTCTTGATGCCTGGCGGCAGGGGGATCTGCGTCAGGCCGGAGGCATTGCCGACGAACGCATAGAACAGGCCGCCGGCGACCAACTCGTAGGCTCCGGCTACCTGGCCGGAGCTGTTGATGGCCTCGGCTTGCGCATAAAGCCAACCGGAGGGCGGGGTGACGTCGATGCTGCTGGTGGTGGTGCCGATGAGCACCTTTTGGGCAGAGGCAACTCCCACCGAGCCATAACCCGTCACCTGGCCGGAAGCGTTAATCCCGTTGCCGAATGTGGAGGACGCGCCGGAGGGGAGGGGGATCACGGTGCTGCCTGCGGCGGTGCCGACAAAAGCCATATCCGGGCCAGCACCGGAAGCCGTCCCCCCGACTTGGCCGGAATTGTTGATGGCATAGCCGCACGTCATGGGCAGGCCGGTGGGTAGGGGGATCAACGTGATGCCCGCCGTGGTGCCGATAAATGCCTGGCTCACCCCGTGTATCGTGGTGCAGCCGGTTACCTCGCCCAAATCGTTGATCGCATAGCCATTAGTACCGGTGGCGCCGGGGAGCATAGGCAGCAGAGTACTGCCCGAAGCGCTCCCGATGAACGACAGTTCGATGGTTCCATTATTGGCGAACCCTACCACCTGTCCTAAGTTATTGATGCCGAATACGCTAGCTAATGTCGTAAAGCTGGGCGGGTTGGGGATTATGGCCACCGTGTAACCTGCGGCAGCCAAAGCCGCACTGGACATCATACCAAGAGCGACAATCGTTCGTGCCATCATGACAGACTTTCCCAGGGCCTGGGTGGGCCGGATCACAGCATACGGGGAGACGGCAAGAAAGGAGAAGTTACAACACGTTGGCAACGTGACGATACGTTTATTTTTCAGCGACTTAGATCTGCGACAACGGCCCCGGGGGAAACCTGCGCAGGAGGCTTCCTCGCGTGGCCGCAAGCGGTTTTGATAGAATTCGAAGGCGGCTGAACGGGTGGACCTGAGTGAATTTCGAGAATATGGCACGATGTCCGGAGCACTGTCGCGCAGAGGATGTTCGTCAGCACCTGGACCGCGTCCTTTCCGATCCGGTATTCTCCGGCGCCAATCGGCGCAGCCGCCTGCTCCGGTTTCTGGTGGAACATTCCCTGGAAGACCGGGGAGAAGTTCTCAAGGAATCGGTGATTGCCACGGAGGTCTTCGAGAAGAGCCCGAACTATGATCCGCAAATCGATTCCGCGGTTCGGGTGGAAGTGGGACGGCTGCGGGCCCGCCTGGCCGAGTATTACGCTCAAGCGGGTGCGGACGCGCCCGTCCGCATCGAGATTCCGAAAGGGAGCTACCGGCCGGTATTTGTTTTTCGGGAGGGTCGGGCGGCAGCCCATGCGGAACCGGTCCGCCTGGAGGAACCACGCAAGGGGCGCACGGACTGGAGGCCGGTGGCCACAGGCGCTGTGGCCCTGGCTGCGATGGTCACGGCGCTGGCGATCTGGCTCATCCTCATCCACGCACCCGCCAAGCCCGTGGCTCTCGCGGTGATGCCCTTTAGGAACGTGAGCGGAGACTCCACCGACGATTATCTGGGCGACGGCATCAGCGAAGAGCTGACCGAGACGCTGGCCGAGTTTGACCATCTCAGGGTGGTGACGCGGACGTCCGCGTTTCAGTACAAGGGCAAGACAGCAGATGCGCGCGCGATCGGCCGCCAACTGGGAGTGAATGCACTGATCGAAGGGAGCGTTGCCCGCAGAGCCGGCCAGTTCCACGTGGTTGCCCAGCTCATTCGCACAAGCGACGGCTATCATCTGTGGTCGCATACCTATGACGCCGCCCTGGCGGAATTCCCTGCGGTGGAAAGCGGAATTGCGACGGCCGTCCGCGAGATGCTGGTTCCCTCGTCGCCGGCTGCGGCTAGGGATATCACCCTCCCCAGCGGCGAAGCCCGCGATCTGTATCTGCGCGCGGCCTACGAGCTGAACCGCCATACGGTGGATTCCACCAGACAGGCGATCGAAATGGCCGGCCAGGCGCTCGAACAGGATCCCTCCTTTGCCCAGCCATACGTATTGATGGCGGCGGGTGAATCGCAGTTGAACACCCTGCTGGCGCAGCCTCCCCATCAAGGGGCGGAACGCGCCCTGGCGGACATTGCCAAGGCCCTGTCACTAGATCCCGGGAACAGTGGAGCGCACGCCCAAAAAGCGCTGCTAACTTATACCGATCGATGGGACTGGCCGCAGGCCGAACGCGAATTCCGGTTGACCCTGGACACTGGCTCTCATGGATCCGCGGAAAACCTCTATGGCTGGTGCCTGATGACGCGGGGCCGTTTTGCGGAGGCGCGCAGGCACCTCGCAGCCGCCGCCGAGATGGATCCTTTATCTCTTGGCCCGCAACTGAATCAGGTTACAGAGCTGATGAACGAGCGGGCTTACCCCGAAGCCGACCGCAAGGTGCGACAGATCCTCCAAACCGCGCCGGCTAACCCTGTCGGCCTGTACCTGGCCTCGGCCATCGCATTCTGGCAGCGGGACTGTCGCGCCGCCACGGTGTGGAGCGGCAAGCTGATGGAAATAGCTCCGGGTTCCGGCGGCGCCATGATAGCGCGCAACGCCGCCGATTCGGTGTGCGGCCGTCGGTTCGATGGCGAAGCAGACCTGGCGAAAGTGACGCGCGAATATCCGTCCGCCTACTTATCCCCCTATGGCGTGGCCGCCGAATACGCCTTAGCCAACAATGCCGACCAAGCCATGGCTTTCCTTCAGAAGTCCGCCGACCTTCGCGAGCCGGTGCTCCTCTCGCTCAAAGTCGACCGCGCTTTCGACCGGATCCGCCGTGATCCGCGATTCCTGGCGCTGGAGCGCCGGCTGGGTTTGTTGGAATAACGCACCGTTTCAGCGTCCTCAGCTCCCGCGACCCGGGCAACAAAAAACCGGCTTATCGTAGACGATGCCACGCGGGTCCATTGCGGGGAATGAGCGGATTGCCCGCTGGCGACGCCGTGGCGCTTATGAATCCACGTTGACGGGTGGTCGGGCATCCTTCCACTACTTTTCTGGCGGAAACTTCCGGATGCGCCGTAAGATCGGCATAGGGGCGGCGGTCACCCGCCGACCCCTGCCACACCACCGTACGTACGGGTCCGTATACGGCGGTTCGAGATGGTCACGTCAACACTTCTTCGAACAATGACGGAAGTCCGAGCGATTTGAGATACGCATTAGAAAGCCCTACAGACAGGGCTTTGGCCTTCGCGAGGTACCAAGGGCCGAGCCCGCTGCCAGCGGTGTTACTTGCCAGTCGCGGACGCACCCCAAGTTCCAACAGGGCTGCTCGGCGACGGCGCGGTGTTTTCCACTGCCGCCACATAGCTGCCCTGAGTCGCAGCCGGACCCAGCGGGTTAGGCTAATCAGCACTTCAGGCGTTTCGCAGAATCCGAAATAGCTGCGCCAACCCCGCATATATCCACCATGGCCAATCTGGCCGATGCCTACTCGAAGCATGGAGAATACGGGCAGGCCGAGCCGCTGTTTGGTAGAACCCTAGAGATTAGTCGCCGCGTGCTGGGTCCGGAGCACCCTTTGACGCTTGCCGTCCTCGTGGCCGCTGAAAGTATGTACCAACGAGAGGCCAAATATGGCCTTGCGGAGACTTATGCCGCGCAGGCCCTGGCGGGGCGGCGGCACGCCTTGGGCTCGGAACATCCGGACACGATGACATCGGCGGCCGACCTCGCGCTCGCCTACCTCTCGCAGGGCAAGTTCGCCGAGAGCGAGCCGCTCGCTCGCGAGGCCCTGGAGTTCAACCAAAAGAAGCAGCCCGACGACTGGCAACGATTCCGCGCCGGGAGCCTGCTGGGAGCCAGCCTGGCGGGGCAGAAGAAATTCGCCGAAGCCGAGCCGCTGCTGGCCGAAGGATACCAGGGAATGCTGGCACGCAAAAACCGGATAGCCGTCCCGGACTGGTATCATTTGGATCGCGCCCGCGAATGGCTTGTGCAACTCTATCAGGCCTGGGGCAGGCCGGAAAAAGCCGCCGAGTGGATTAAAAAGTGACCTTGTGACACAAAGGCCCGCCGCGGCATTGCCGAAGCGGGCCATGAGTTATGTTCGTGGCGCCTTCCGGCTCGCCACCCAACCGGATTTCCGCGAGTCCAGAATCAGAGCAGCAGCCGCGCACCAGATCACAGGCAGCGGTCGATTCAACTGTTTATCAGGTACGGCTGCTGTCATCGTTAACGTCTTGGGTCGTCTGTTTTCGGAGGGCATCCAGCATCTGCTCCGCAACCGGAATATTGGCGTTGTGCTCGATTTGACCCATTAGGTCGGGTACTGCTGGCTCGGGCGCGAGCCCTGCGGCGGCTTTCGCAACGTCATCGGCGAAACTAAGACCGTCATTGAACATGCCGACCCTAGTTTCATAAGCATCTGGCTGTTCGCTCACGTATTGCTCGAGTTGCTGATAGAGTAATTGCTGGTCGGCAGTCAAGCCTAAAGGGATTTTACTGTACGCAGCCTCCTCCTCGGGCGTCATAGCGCGGATTGTCGGTTGATTCGCGAGATCCGACCTTAGTCCCGCGAAATTACTTCTTTCGGCGGCCAGCGCAGCTTGTGCCGTAATTGCGGCTGCCGCTAGAGGGTCTCCAACACCGGCCGTCTGGTTCTGCGGAAACCGCAAGGCGAGTCCTGACGCGCCCATTCCGGGGGACGCCAAGTCGGGCCTAGTGTAAGCACTTGGAACATCTTGTGTGTCCAAGGAGGGCGTTAGGGGCCCTGCCAAGCTCGCACGCACCAAACCATCCATCTGCATCCCTGTCGTTTTCACGAGCTCACCGAGAGATGCCGCGATCGGCGGGAACATCACCACAGCCGACAACGCCGTGAGCAGCGATCCCGCTACCAAGGCGCCCCCAATAGCTGCCAATACGTGGAAGGAGGTTAGTACCTGACTTTGTGGCGCTCGGCCAGTCATAGCCAAAGTCAAAGTGTAAGCCCCAAACAGGAAAGCCCCTGCACCGGAGAGTAATCGCAGTGTGCCCTCAGCAGCGACGTCGCCAAGGGGAGCCGCGGCCGCTTGCGCCCACCGACGCACACCGGACACAACCTGCAGGGCGATCCACATCAGAGCTGGGAATGACAGCGCGCGGACGACAATCCAGGCCGGACGCGTCATGAGTACCGATTGTAGCCACGCCGTTTGAGGAAAACCTCCAAGCACCAGCCAGGCCGCCGATGGCAGCATCAGCGCGAGCCAGATGATGACTTTTGGTTGTCGAACGAGTCCCAACAGCGCAACGCCGATTCGTTTCATTGGCGAGACTGCGATGCGCTCGGATCGGGCACTGACACCGTCGATGCGATCGCGAAGATCGAGGATTGCCTCACGCAGCCTCCCCTCGTCATTGTTACCGGCCATCGCATAAGTGCGACGCAACCGGGTCAGACGATCCACCCAGAAAATGGACCACGGGGGGCGTACGACCGCCGAGCGCAGTCGGCCCAAGACAGGTAGCGAGCTGCGGCGCTCGCTCGTAAGCGCCAACTCAGGCGTGCCTGCTCCTCGCTGCCGCGACCGGTCCAGCCACCATGCCACCGCGAGCGCCGCGATTGGCATCATCCATAGAAGGCTTCTCAGGGCATTAAATGGCGCCGCGAGCACGGAAATGGCGCCCGGCTGCCCGAGAGCTGTCCAATTTAATGCAGCGTGATCCGTTGCGACGTACAGCAGGAGCGCGGCGCCTGCGCGGCGCAGCACCTTTTCGCCCTGCAGGAAAATGAGCGCGACGGCGAGCCCCCCGAGGGCGGACCACGCGAGGTGCAGATTGTGGGGCACAGGAGAGATCGATAAAGAGTCCTGGACCACAGCGCCACTAGGCAGCCAGGACTTTAGGGAGCTGGTCAGGGAAGGAACGGTGGACGAGGACAAACCTATCGTCACCAGCCAGCCGCCGTACACCGATATCGATTGATGCACAGCGCCGCTGTAGCGGAATAGGTTCTCCGCGAGTCCAAAACCAGAGCCAGTAGCGGCGCCCACGAGAACACAGTCAGAAATCGACCACTGCCGCCGCACATTAGGAATCACCCAAATCAGGACTGCCAATGGCATGAGCTTGACAAGTTCTTCAATGAATGGGTCCAGCGTGTACGACGCCAGCATTACAATTCCGTCCAGCGGCTCCCCGGTCAGCGTCGCAGCCGCGCGTGTCCACGTCAACTGCAGCAGCAGTGCGACGAGGGAGCACGTGTACAGGCCCGCGACCAGGGCCGCTAAAATAGTGCGCACGCGAGTTGTGCGTGTCAAGGCGGACAGCGCGATGAGTTCTAACACGCCCCATACATGAGCGAACACAATTGCCACGATCATATGTCCTCACTTACAGGAGAAATGGGAGCCGCTGTGTAGTGTGGCCTCCGCTCTCATTTGGAAGCCGTTACGATTTGCGCGGCGTGCTTAAGCCACTCGGCATTCATCAGGGTGATCTTGTCCATGAGCACTTGAGATGGAATCGGATAAGCCGGGCTGGGTATGGTTAGCCATGAACGGCACTTGACGTCGGCGCCGTCGATAAACCAGGAGCAGTTACTCTGTTTATTCGCTTCGCCAAGCGCAACGTAAAGAGGTTCGCCTGTGTTTGCTGTCTTTACATTTGTCTCTAGCGTGATTCCAATGAATTCGCCGCCCGCCCCCCCGCCATTGCCTACTCGGGGCACGGCATAAATCTTGTAGAGGGAATTCGGCAAGTTCGGTTGGTCATTCGGCGGCAAAAAGCCGAACTGAACAAAATGGGTTGCACCGTTGTTGCCGGAGACCCTCACGGTCTTTATACCATTACGGTTCAGATAGGCTTCTATTGCGGCCTCAACCTGGGGTGGATCCGACACGCTCAGATAGTCATTTCCGCCGGTCGGCCCCGTGTTTGGCGACGCAGCTGATGGCACACCGCGTGCATGCTCCGCGCTGCCTTGGCGATCCAGTTGTTGCGCCTGCACCAAGTACTGCTTGGCGTTTTCCCGGTTTTTCGAGGCCATCGCTCGGAAGGCCACTGCGGCGGCTTGGTGTGTCACCCTCGCCCACGCCGGACCGCTCTGCGCAAGGCGATCCTCATTGGCGGCATTCTCGTCGCACTGCTTCGCCAAGTCGCTGGCCTGGTTGGACAGAAGGCGCAGTTGCTCGGCATTTTGCGGCGCCTCCGTGGTTTGGGTTTGGGCAAAAGCGCCGGCGCATGCCAGCAGCATCAGCCCGGGGACAATAAGCACTCGATTCATCTTCATGGAATTGTTCTCCTTTTGCTCTGAACTAAGATTCGGCGCCACCGCCGTGCCGGCAGGGCCCAGTTGCACCGCGCCCCAAATACCTGGCGGCAGACTATTCCGACGCCTGCTTATGGCGCGAATCGCCGTCGGACCTTAAATTCGTTTGAGCGTTTTCTGCGCTCACCCTAAGAAGCGCAGTTCGACGAGAAAAGGCGCACCGAAACGAGTGAGCGCCCAACTTTCCGGCGAGGGCAGCACCGGTGAACGAACCCCGCACCAGACGACCGGAGCAAGTTCGAAGATGCGACAATGGTCGGAAAGCTTGAAACCAGGAGGAGGATCCAAGTGGAAGATAATGATCCTCAGAAATTTAGACTGCTCCTGCGCCGTTTCGCAGAGGGTGACCAGTCCGCCGGCGAAGACCTGATGTGCGCTATCGGAACCGAACTGCACAAGATTGCGGCATACCATATGCGCAAGGAACGCCGGGATCACACCCTTCAGCCCACTGCTCTCGTCAACGAAGCTTACATGAAGTTGATCGGCCACCTTCCTGACGAATGCAATGATCGAAGTCACTTCCTTGGCGCTGCCTCGCGCGCGATGAGATGGTTCCTGATCGACTACGCGCGCAGAAGGCCCGGTGGGCAGAAGGTCGAACTAGACACTGCACATTTGGTGGTGGGCCCCGTCCAGCCTAGTGTGCTGGACGTGGATCAGGCGTTGAAGGAGCTTGAGGCCATCGCGCCGCGACAGGCGCAGCTCGTAGAATTGCATTTCTTCGGGGGATTATCTTTGAGAGAGGCTGCCGGGGTTCTTGGGATGGCGCCGCGAACTGCTGATAACGACTGGAAATTGGCCCGGGCGTGGTTGGCCCGGCGGCTCAGTTCAGGGTGAATATCCGTGTTGTAGCCTCGGCTCAGGGTAGGTACCGAGAAACGCCGGCCACAGCAGTCGCGTCGTTGCTATTCGGAAACCGAAGTCCTATCGAAACTCTCTGGGTTGTCGCGCGTGCGCACATGTGCGCACATATTACCCGTAACTCTATGAAAACATGGTAGCGCTAACGGGAATCGAACCCGTATTTAAGCCTTGAGAGGGCTCCGTCCTAACCGTTAGACGATAGCGCCACGGGTGTTCCCATTCTACCAAAACCCGCCCCCGCCGCAATCCGCGCCATAATAAAGGCTGGCATGCGGCGCGCTTTCGTCTTCGCCTGGATCTCGCTTTCCCCCGCCCTTCTCGCGGCCGACCACTGGGTCCGCTACACTTCCGGACCGTTCGAAGTCCTCACCGATGCCGGCGAAAAGGCCGGCCAGGAAACCATGGTCCGCTTCGAGGAATTTCGCCACGCCCTCGGCACCATCGTCGGCGAAGACGATCTCGAAACGCCGCAGCCGGTGCGCATCGTCGTGTTCAAAAACTCTCATGGCTGGACCTCGCCCGCGCCCATCGCCATGGGCCGCGACCGGTACGCCATCGTGCTCGGCGAAAAAGCGCCGGTCGAGCCCGCCGTCTATCGCGAATTGACCAAGCTGCTGCTCAACTCCAACATCAATCGCATGCCCGCTGCCTTCGAACACGGGGTCGTGGAGTTCCTCTCCACATTCGAGGTGTCCGGTATCCACATCACCGTCGGCGCGCCACCTCCGCAGCCTGATCTCGATTGGGCGCGCATCCATATGCTCGCGGTGGATCCCCAATATTTCCCAAAAATCCGCATCCTGCTCTACAACCTGCGGAAAGGCGTCGATGAAGACGCCGCCTGCCAGAATGCCTTCGGAAAATCGGCCGCCGAAATCGAGACGCTTGCCAAACGCCACTTCGCTGCCGGCAATTTCCAGACCACCACGATCTCGAGCCTTCCCATGGCGCCCAGCGATTTCCACGAGCGGCCCATCTCCGATACCGATATGCGCCTGGCGCGCGCCGATCTCCTGGCCGGTGAGCAATCCGCCACCGAATACCGGAGCCTGCTCAACGATCATCTGAAGATTCCGGATTCCGAAGAAGGGCTCGGCCTGTTGGCCCTGCGCGATCGTCATAATGACGATGCGCGTGGCTATTTCGCCGCCGCCATGGAAGCCGGGTCCACCAGCGCGCGCTGCTACATCGAGTACGCGCGTTTGGAACGGGACGACGAGAAGGCCGACAAAGCGCTCCTGCGCGCCGCCGGCATCAATCCCAAGCTCGACGAGCCATTCGCCATGATGGCCGAGCGCGACACCGATCCGCAGAAACGGCTGGCGCATTGGAAAGCCGCGGCCGAACGCAATCCGCGCAATGCCTCTTATTGGCAGGCGCTGGCGGAATGCTACCTCGCCGATCATAATTTCAACGAGGCCAGCAAAGCATGGCGCGAGGCCGAGCAGGCCGCTACCGATCCGGCCGAGCGCGAACGCATGCGGCAGGCTCGAGTGGCCGTAGAAGGCCAGCGCCTGGATTACGAAGAAGCGGAAAAGCGGCGCCAAGCCGAAGAGGAAGCCCGCGAGGTCCAGAAACTGAAGGAGCAGGCGCAAGCGCACGTCCACGAACTCGAAGCCAAGTACAATGGCAATTCGAAACCGGCCGCCGATGCCGTGCCGTGGTCCGATTTTCCGCACCCGGATGGCAAGATCGCCGGCAATCTCAAGCAGGTGGATTGTCTCGGCAAACAGGCGCGCCTGCTGATCGAGAGCGACGATCACAAGCTCGTGAAACTGCTGGTCACCGACCCGGGCAAGATCGCCATCTCCGGTTCCAACCAGGCGCAATTGGGATGCGGCGCGCAGAAGCCGCGCCACGTCACCATCGAGTATTACCCCAAGGCCAACACCCGCCTGGCCACCGCGGGTGAAGTGGCAACCATCGAGTTCCGGTGAAGGCAACCACGGACGCGGACCGCTACCGCTGGTGGATCCTCACCATTTTCGTTCTCTCCTCGGCGATCAATTATCTCGATCGCCAGTCGCTCGCCACGCTTGCGCCGCTCATCCGCGCCGATTTCCAGCTCTCGCGCGAGCAGTACGGTTGGATCCTCGGCGTCTTTTCGATTACCTATGCGGCGAGTGCGCCGTTCGCCGGGGCCATCATCGATTGGATTGGCCTCAATCGCGGCATCACCCTCGCCGTTGGTTTGTGGTCGGCGGCGGGAATCGCCACGGGTTTCACGCGCGGGCTCAGCGGCCTGATGGGATGCCGGGCGGTTCTCGGCATCGCGGAAGCCGGCGGCATTCCGGCGGTTGGCAAAGCGGTACACACGTATCTGCGGCCGCCGGAACGCGCCATGGGCAACGCCATGAACCAGGCGGGCGTGAGCCTGGGGATGATTCTCGCGCCGCCCGTGGCAACGTGGATCGCGGTGCGCTACGGATGGCGCATGGCGTTCGTGCTCACCGGGCTCGTCGGCCTACTGTGGATTCCCGTCTGGAATTGGATGGCACGCCGTGCCCCGCCCGCGGCCAAATCGGGCTTGAGTCTCCGTCATGGCGAACTCCTGCGCGACCGGCGCTTGTGGGGATTCGTCGCCGCCAACGGGCTCAGCATGGTGGGCTATTCGCTGTGGACCAACTGGACCACGCAATACCTGGTGGACGCGCACGGTCTCACGGTGGCGCAGGCGGCCTGGTACGCGTGGATTCCGCCGCTCGTCGCCATGGGCGGCGGATTTGCCGGCGGCTGGTTTTCCCTGCGGCTGATGGACCGCGGAATGGCCGCGACGGAATCGCGTTTCCGCGTCTGCCTCGCGGCTGCCGTACTCTCGTTGACGACGGCGGCGCTCCCACTCGCGTCCAGCGCGGCATGGACAACGGCGGGAATCTCGCTCAGCATCTTCGCGGTGTCGGCGTTCGCCGTGAATACGTACACCCTGCCGCTCGATGTATTCGGCGGCGAGTACGCCGCGTTCGCCGTCTCCATGCTGGTGGCCTCCTATGGCGCTATTCAACTGGTGATCTCGCCGCTGTTCGGCCACATCATTGACCGGCACGGGTACGGCCCCGTCACGGCGATCGCCGCGTTCACCCCAATGGCGGCGTGCGCGGCGCTGCGGGCGACGAGGTCCGCGGCGTGAAGGAGCGGCTCAAGCAGTGGATTTTCCGGCTGCTCGGCAAAGATCCCGAAGCGGTGGTGGTGACGTTCACAAGCGGCGACCCCGACCTGTGCCGGCGCATGGCGGACGAAGTCCGCAGCCTCGTACCGGACAGATGCCATTTCGTGGCCACGGAAGAGAACTGGCCGAAACTGCGCCGCGAGCTGCGGAAATTCCGCATTGGCCTCGCGCCGGTGATGCTGAGCGGCAAAAGCAATCGACTGCGCCGCGCCGCGTATCGCCTGGCGCCGCGCAAGATCCTGGCCTACAACTCCCGGCTCGAGCGGCGCCATCTCCGTCTGAATTTGGCTTCGTTCCTTTTTTGGCGCGGCGTGCCGCTCGATCGCATTTATCTTCGACCCTGGTGGTGGCCCTGGCGGAAACGCGAGCACACCGTCACGCCGCAAGGCCATCGGGTGATCGAAGGCCGCGCGTGTTCGCCGGAACGTCGGCGCGTCGCGGTGCTCTCGCCATATTTTCCATTCCCGCTCTCGCACGGGGGTGCGGTTCGCATTTTCCACCTGCTGCGCGAGATGGCGCGCGAATTCGACATCGAGCTGTTTGCCTTCACTGCCGGCGACGACGAGCCGGACGCTTCACCCGTCCGGGAATTCTGCGCGCGCATCGTGCTGGTGCGCAAGCCACGGTATCGCGAGCCGCGCTGGTCGAGCCTGATGCCTCCCGAAGTCCACGAGTTTCGCTCGCCGGCCATGGAGAAAGCTATCGCCGAGGAGCGCCGCACATTCGGATTCCAGGCGCTCGAAGTGGAGTACACCCACCTGGCATCGTATGGCGGCGACATCCTCGTGGAGCACGACGTCACCTTCGATCTCTTCGGCCAGATAGCGCACCGCGAGCGTTCGCTCGGCGCATGGTGGGATTACTTCCGCTGGCGCCGCTACGAAACGCGCGCGGTACACCAATACGCCCGAGTAGTCGTGATGTCGCCCAAGGACGCCGCTCTGCTCAGCCCCGGCGTGACGGCCACCACCATCGAAAACGGAGTGGACCTGGAGCGCTTCCAGCCTCAGCCCGAAGAGCCGGGCCAGCGCCTGCTATTCATCGGTTCGTTTCGCCACTTTCCCAACGTCACGGCTTATCGTTTCTTCAGCGAACGCGTCTGGCCGCTGCTACGTGACAAATTCCCGCGTATGACCCTGACGGTTGTCTGCGGACCCGACCATCTCACCTACTGGCGGGCTTTCACCGATTCGCCCGAACCCGCTCCGGACGATCGTATCCGCATGCTGGGATTCGTGGCTGACGTGCGCCCGTTGTACGCGGAGACGAACCTGGTGCTGGTCCCCACCACGGTTTCCGCCGGTACGAATGTGAAAGTGCTGGAAGCGATGGCGATGGAGCGCGCGGCGGTATCGACCGCCTCCGGATGCGCCGGTCTGGGCCTGACGCACGGCCATAGCGTGTGGATCGGGGATACGCCCGAGGCATTCGCCGCGGGAATTGCAACGCTGATTGCCGACCCCGAGCGGCGCGCGCAAATCGCGCGCGCGGCGCATGAGCACGCAGTGCGCAACTTCGATTGGCGCGCCATCGGCGAAAAACAGCGGGCGCTTCTGCGCGAGTTGCTGTAGGCACTCAATTGTAAACATCCAGAAATTTCGCCCCTGGTAAATCCGCCGGCCCTCCCACATTCGTAGCAGGGTGTGAGGAGAACATTCCTCCAATACCACCGAAAAGGAGATTTGTGCATGAGCACTCTAACGCCCAAGCTGCGTTCAGCTATGGCGATTGTCGCATCGTTCCTGACGATTCAGCCGGCAACCTTCGCCGCCAGCCATCGCGAAGCGCCGATCACCGCGTTGGACCAAAAGGCGGACATCACCGATTGGTTTGCGTTCATCAGTCCCGAGCATACCGATCGCGTGATCTTGATCATGAACGTAGATCCATTTCTGGAGCCCTCGAACGGACCGAATTTCTTTCCGTTCGACCCTGGCATCCTTTACGAAATGAAGATCGATAACGACCACGACGGCGTGCCCGACATCACGTTCCAGTTCCGGTTCCAGACCCAGATTACGAATCCGGGCATTTTCACCGGATTCGTCGGCAACCTCGCCGGCATCCCTCCCATCACGTCCCTCACCGGCGACGGCGCGCAGGGCATGGGCATCCAACAAACTTACAGCATCACCATGGTCACCGCGAACGGCAGTATGCCCATTTCCGATGACATGGTGCTGCACACCGTGCCGACCAATGTCGGTCCGCGGACCATGCCGAATTACGCATCGCTCGTTCAGCAGGGCATTTATACGCTGGATAACGGCATCCGTGTATTCGCCGGCACCGTAGCCGATCCGTTCTTCATCGACCTTGGCGGCGTGTTCGACTCGTTGAATCTGCGCGCTTCCGTGGCGCCCGTGCTCAGCGCCGCTGTCGACGGGGACGATCACAACAACTACGCTCCCAATGCAGTCTCGGGCTACAACGTCAACTCCATCGTGCTCGAGGTCCCCATCACTATGCTCACCAGCGATGGGCAGATGCACGCCGCCACCGACGCGGCCGCCGTGATCGGTACTTACGCCACCACCTCGCGCCAGAAAATCACCGTGCTCGGTGAAGAAGGGCGCGGCGGTTGGGCGCAGGTACAGCGGCTCGGCAACCCGCTCATCAACGAAGCCGTCATCGGCACGGGCGCCAAGGACCGGTTCAGCATGTCCGACCCGATCCATGACATTCAGTTCGCCAATTTCCTGCTGAATCCGCTGTTGCCGCAGATCTTCGCGACTCTCGGCCTGCCGGTTCCGCCGGCGCCGCGCACGGACCTGCTCCCGCTGGTGCAGTACATGGCCCCCATCTGCCCTGGCTGCACCGTCGCACAGGCCGGCCCGGTTGCCGACCTGCTCCGGCTCAATACCGGCATTCCCCCCACAAGCACCGCGCTCGCTAAGCGGCTCGGCTTCATCGCGGGAGATTCGGCCGGTTGGCCCAACGGCCGGCGCTTGACTGACGATGTGCTGGACATCGCTCTGCGCGCGCTGGAAGGCATTCTGGTGAACAGCAAAACCTACGGCGCACCGCTCGGCGATGGAGTCAATGTCTCCAGCTCGGCGCTCGGTGTGACGTTCCCGTTCGAAGGGCCGGCTTACAGCGGCCGAAACAGCGTTCATGAAGGACCGGGCCAGGCAGGCTGCGCTCTTCAGCCCAATGGCATCTGTCCAGTGAACTAACCACAAAAAAGGGGGCGGGCTATCGCAACCTGCCCCCACAAACTGCGAGGAAATTTATGCGCTCCAAAGTCTTCTTCACTCTGGCCCTCGCCGCCGCTCCGATGTTCGCCGCAACTCGGGCGGAGTTGGCCATACGGCAAGCCGACGCCGACATCGAGAAACAGCCATCCTACTATGGCAACTACAATGCTCTCGCCATGGCCTACGCGCGCCGCGCACGGGAGACTTGCGACGCGCAATTTTATGCCAAGGCCGAGGAAGCTCTGCGCAAATCTTTCGCCATCGCACCCGATAATTTCGACGGCACGAAAGTAGGGACGTTCCTCCAGTTGGAACGCCACGAGTACGCCCGCGCACTCGAAAGCGCCGCTCAGTTGAACAAGAGAGTGCCGGACGACCTATCGGTATATGGGTATTTAGTAGATGCCAACGTCGAGTTAGGGAATTACCAGGAAGCAATTGAGCCGGCGCAATGGATGCTCGATCTCCGCCCCGGCAACACCGGCGGTTTGCTCCACGCGGCGAACCTGCGCGAATTGCACGGGAATCTCACCGGCGCGCTGGAGCTCGTGCAAATGGCGTACAACGCCACGGCGCCCGCGGAGACCGAAGATCGCGCCTGGATGCTCGCCCAGGCATCGCGCCTCGAGTTCCTGGCAGGCGACATGGCGAAAGCCGAAAGCTATGCGCAGGAAGCGCTCGCTGTTTTTCCCGATCATCGCGATGCGCTGGCCGCGCTGGCGCACGTCCGCCAGGCGCAGGGCCGCGACAACGAGGCAGTCACGCTTCTGAGAAAACGCTACGACGTCGCGCCGCGTGCCGAAAATCTCTACGCGCTGGCGGAAGCCCAGGAACTCGCCGGTCAACACGACGATGCGCAAGCCTCGTACCGGAAATTCGAACAGTTGGCGCAAGCCGAGTCCGGATCGCCCGACAACTCCAATCGCGAGCTTATTTTGTACTACGTCGATAGCGCGGGTGAGCCGGCGAAAGCGCTGGCCATCGCGCGCCGTGAGATCGCGCAGCGCCACGACGTGCTGACTCTGGATGCATACGCCTGGGCGCTGGCGGCCAACGGAGACTATGCCGAGGCAAATCGCCATATTCAAGCAGCGCTCCAAATCGGTTTGAAGAACCCGACGGTCCTCGCCCACGCCCAACTGATTGCCAAACGCCTGGATGAGAGCGCGGGGCACTAGCGGTGCCAAAGCGAGTGGGGCAGGCTTCAGCGTATGCGGGCACGGCAGCTGTTACTGAGCCGGGCCCAGAGGGCGCCCCGCGAGGGAGCGGTGCTTTTTCTGCGGAACAACGAATTCTGCAAGTGCCTCTTTAGTCCCGCTGGGCCGGAGGCGGACTGAAGTCCGCCGCAGACTAAAGTCTGCCCCGCAATGCGCTGCGCGCAAGCTCTCAGCGGTCAGCTTTCAGCATTCAGCTTTTGAATCAGCGCCGTGAGCATGCGCTTTGCGGCATGAAATCGTCGCGGCGTGCAAAGAACACGGGGGGGACAGTAATACAGGGACTTTTCCGTGGGAGTGATACGAATATGCGATTCGTGCTACCGTTCGGAGTGAAGCGATGATCGGCTTGAAGACTTTCCTTTTGGCCTTGCTATTGGCCGCCGCGGCATCAGCCGCCAGCATTACCGGCCAAGTCACCGATCCGCACGGCCAGCCCGTCGCCGATGCGAACATCAGCCTCCTTGAGGGCGATGGCAAGCTGGTCGTCGAAACCCGCGCCGGCGCCGATGGCCGGTTCGGTTTGCCGGAACTGCGCACCGGCGCGTACCGGCTGGTCGCGCATGACGCGGACTTCGTCGACGCGGTCCAACCGCTGACGATCACCGGCAGCAACCTGGAAGTCGATCTTCACTTCACCAACGTCGCGCCGCACTCTGACGCCGCCACCGCGACCGCCGACGTGAGCGATCTGAGCATCCAGAATCCCGACCCCGCCCAGCGCTTCCTCATCCGCGAAGAGCTACTCGATGCCAATCCCGGACGGCCCGGCGCGCCGGTGTCCCTCCCCGGTTTGCCGATCGAGACCGCGTCGAGTGGCATCAAAGCGCCTCAGTATTTCGCTCCCGGCGTGGCCGGCGATCATGGCGAACCGATCGCCATGTTCGTTCAAGTGGGCAGCTTTCTCATGCCCAACAACCTGAGTGCCAACGCGCACGGAAACGGTTACTCCGACCCTAACATTCTGGTGCCCGCGGTGGTTGAAGCCGTCCAGACCGATGGCGGCGCCTTCAATGTCCGCGAGGGCGATCATTCCGTGAACCTCGCGGCCACCTACGACCTTCGCCCGAGCATGGCGCCATTCGCGACACTGACCGGCGACTATCGCGATGCCGATCTCGCCGCCGGCTGGAATTGGCTGGCGGTGGAAGCGTCGTACGGCAACGGATTTCTGGACACCCTCGAGCATCGCCAACAGTACAAAGTGAACGCGCTTAAGGGATGGAACCTGGGCGCGCATTCGCTCACCATGCTGTTCATTGGTTACTACGGCAAATCGAAGGTTCCGGGCCTCGTGCCAATCGGCGTGCCAGATCTTCACGACACCATCGATCCGCGACAGAAGGATCAAACCCACACTGGCGCCATCGCGATCAACGACGTCTGGCATCTGACACCGGACAGCGAATTGCAGCTTTCCACGTTCTTTCGCACCTACAACCTGGCGCTCTTTTCCAATTTTGGCGACGGATTAATCCGTCAGAGCGAGTTCCGTACCGTCGCGAGCGGAAATGCCGATTACATTCGCCGCGTCAATCGCCATCTCTCGTTCATGGCCGGCATGGATTATTTCCGGGAAGCGCCCCGCCGCGACGACCTGGATCATTACCTCTCGACGGACCCCTTTGTCTACGGACCGTTCCAGAAGGTGACGGCGAACAACATCACGCTCAATTTCCTCACGCCATTCGTGGCCATCGATGGCAACATCGTCTCCTGGCTGCACTACAACCTGGGCTGGCGCCGCGACCAGATCGATTTCCAAAACGTCGATCTGATGGTTCCCGCGAATTCGTTCAGCCGTTGGCAGGACATCAACTCCCCTAAGGCGACGCTCTCGTTTGCGCCACCCGAAAGCCCCGTGCTGCCGACGGTCTCCCTAAGTTTCGGCCAGACTTTCTTCACCAATGACCCGCGGATGGGCACGGGAACGCAAGCGGGCAGCCTCATCAGCCAGGCCCACTCGTATCAACTGGTGGCCGCGAAAACCGTGGCGCACACCGATTTCCGTGTGACGCTGGGGCATGTGACGCAATCGGCATCGCTCGCCAAAATCGACCCCGACACCGGCCTGCAATTCGACGAGGGCCCCAGCCGGAACCGCTACATCACAGGTTCCGCGCGGCATGCCTTCCGCGCCGGATTCCTGCAAGCCTCGGTATCGAAGGCCGACGCGCGGGATTTATCCGACGGTACACCAGTACCGGAAGCGCCACGCCTGATTGTGGATGTGCTCGGAACGCTGGATCGGCTACCGTTCGGACTGCACGCCCGCGCCGAGTTCGAAGAGGTGGGAGCCAAGCCGCTCGGCGATGGATTCGTGAGCGTTCCGGTGCGGGAATTCCGCGGCGCCCTGATGCGGAATTTCCGCGGCGGCAAAATTCAGGCAGGTGTGCAATTCCAGGTGGCCAGCGGCTATACGGGCCAGACTACAGAGGTGCTCGCGCTTCCCGGCGAGACAGACGCGTTCGAGCGCGTGGTGGGCGTGATCCTGCCCTCGTACGCTTCCGCATCCTTCAGCTACCATTTCGGGAGGTAGGTGCTCCCATTCACTTTGCCGGGCCCCGTCCGACTTTTCTGGCCGTCGCGTGTCACCGTTTGGAGGCGGCTTGCGTCCTCGGATCTGCCGATCCTGAAGCTGCTACTTGCAGCGCCAAACCGCGACGATAGGGCGATGATTGTAGACCCGTTCGCAATATAGCGTTTCCCCGAGCAGTTCCAGGGTGGCTGTTCCTCCAACGTCGGACAGACCGAAAGCCGCTCTTCGATTGCAAGCTTGCGCCGGTAGATCGCTTCTGCTTTTGGAAGATATGCGCCTATTTGTGCACGCCTGTTGAAAATTTCGCCACGTCGGAGAAATCTGTGGGTAACTGATGCGCTCGAATGGCGGCCGGAAGCTGGGCCCGCGCCGCCGGTGAGCGCCGGGCGGACTCAGCTTTTTGTGTTCGTAGCCGGTTGAAGCAGGCGAACATGACAGCGAGCACGACCACCTCCGGTAGCTTGAAGACATCGCCTTTAAACCTGCGTCGAATTTCCTCGAAAGTAGCAGATGTCGCCGAATGCCGACATCCCAGAATGTCTACGATCGATGACTTTTGCATCTGTCGTCGTTCGCTGACTTTGCTACACTGTCGTTGTACGCTGACATTTCGGGTCGATAAAGTTATGCGCATCCGGACACCAACTGACTTAGGCGCTGTCATCCGCGACCGTAGGATCAAACTCCAGCTTGATCAGAAGTCCCTTGCGGTCAAGGCCGGGGTTAGCCGGCAATGGATCGTTGAAGTCGAAAAGGGCAAACCTGGGGCTGAAATCGGCCTCGTCTTGCGCACTATTGAAGCGCTTGGAATCAACTTGGCCGTCGACGAACCCAAATCCGTGACAGGTCAAACGAGCCCATCCCCCGTGGATATTGATTCGATCATCGCTGCCGCGCGTCAGAAAAGAAAATGACCACCGAACTCACGGCCATCCTTGACGGAACGGAGATGGGCCGGGTTACGCGCGACAGAAGAGCGAGGCTGTCCTTTACATATAACGAGGAATGGCGTCACGCGGAGAACGCGTATCCACTCTCAATTTCTATGCCCCTCGCCCTGACGGAGCATGGACACGCCCGCATTGATCCGTTCCTATGGGGTTTGCTCCCTGACAACCAAATGGTGCTGGATCAGTGGGCGCGGAGATTCCATGTCTCGGCACGGAACGCTTTCAGCCTCATTTCCGTTGTTGGAGAAGACTGTGCGGGCGCGGTTCAGTTCGTGCGCCCTGAACGGCTTGAGGCTATCATCGGCGGCGCGCGTCCCGAAATCGAATGGCTCAACGAAGCCGGCATAGCAGAACGCCTACGGGCCTTGCGTGAAGACCACTCGGCGTGGCGTATTCCTCGCGACACGGGCCAGTTCAGCCTTGCCGGGGCGCAGCCCAAAACCGCGCTTTTGTTGGAGAACGGCAGGTGGGGCGTTCCATCAGGCCGAGTTCCCACGACTCATATTCTCAAGCCCCCGTCTGGCGAATTCGCGGGCCACGCGGAGAACGAACATTTCTGCCTGGAACTGGCGCGTGCTCTGGGGCTTCCCACCGTCGATTCACGGATCATGCGTTTTCGGGATGAAGTCGCTATCGTCGTTGAACGCTACGATCGAGTCCGCACCGGACGAGGCCTCCGCCGAGTGCATCAGGAAGACATCTGCCAGGCGCTCGGGATTCCTCCCACGAGCAAGTATCAGAACGAAGGCGGGCCAGGCATCCGCGACATCGTCCAACTGTTAAGAACCTATTCAACCAATGCGGCCGAAGATGTCCGCACTTTCCTGGATTCTGTTGCCTACAATTGGCTGGTCGTCGGCACAGACGCACATGCCAAAAACTACTCCGTGCTGATCGGGGCCGGAGGCCGTGTGCGTCTCGCGCCTCTATACGATTTGGCTAGCGTCTTTCCTTACTCCCAGATCGACATTCAGCGCGTCAAACTCTCAATGAAGCTCGGTGGCGAATACCGTTTCCGCAATATCCATCTGCGTCACTGGCGCAGACAGGCCGAGGAACTGGGAGTTGATGCCGGCGCGCTCGTTCATCGAGTGGACGGTCTGGCAACGCAATTGGCGGAGCATGTCTCGGGCGTTGAGCGCAGCATGAGGGAAGAAGGGCTAACTCACCCTCTCATACACCGGCTGGCCGCAAAGCTCACCGCACGTGCGAAGACATGCCGGAGGGTTTTGAGCGGCTAGTACGTATCGAAGGTGGGCACCATGATCACGATGGCCACGACCGCCGCCCCTTTCTCCTCCTTTGAAGCCGGTAGCATGAAATCGCAATACATCGACAATCTAGTCCCCAAAGTTGCAGCAGGCGCGCGAAATCACTCGCAAAATCGGCAGTCCACCCGGTGGGAGGAAGCTTTCTCGTCGAGGCAAGGTCAAGAAAAAGTGGACGACTGCGGAGCAGTTGTGGGTAATCGATTTCCGGTTGAGCACGAGGCGTTTCGGTGCGGGACAGAGGGCGGACGGAGTCATGATACTTGAAAAGCCAAGCTTCAAACGGTCGAACGAGACGCTCTTCTTACAAGTCGCCGAATCCCGCGGTTGATTTGCCGGCGCTGGCGCCGATCGGCTTCGGGATCGGCAGTCTTCAGGGGGGTCAGCACATGAAATCCGATAATGACTTAAATGAATACGATTAACCCAAGATCACCTTCTCGAATCGCTATTCCCGGTTGCCGGCAGGAGCGCGCCCAGGAGGAAGTAGCATGAGCCGGCGGATCGGCCCGGCACTGAGGGAGCTTGCCTACGGAATCCGTGCCGCCAGCGCCTTAGCCAGCGCGACCCCATCCGCGCCCTCGGCCAGGCTGCCGTATCCAGCCACATAGCGGCCTTTGCGAAAGACGCAGAGCCGGCCAAGATACTGGTCGGCCGCCTGAAAGCCGTCGTCGCCAACCGCGGCCGCCGTGTTGCCGGCGAAGCGCGCGCGCAATTTCGCCATCAGCGCCGTGGCGGACGCGGCCGATTCCTCCTCCACCGCGAACGCCTTGCCGGCATCGTACTGCGCCACATATCCGCGCGTCAGCAGGCCGATGCCCAGCACGCTTTCCGGCACTAGCCGCAAGCTCTGCTGCTTCTCCGGCGGAAACCACTGGACCGCGGCCGGCAGTTCGGTGCTGCCGTCGAGCGTCTTCTCGATCGCCGCCATCCATTGCCGCAGTATTTCGGTGTAGTCGCCTTCCGGATTGGCGGCGATCTCCGCGTAGTATTTGCCCTTCACAAGCAGCGCGCGCCGCGGCACAATCTGCCCGCTCATGCCGAGTTTCAGCACCGGCTGACCGGGATCGTGCGTGGCACTGAACATTCCATAAGCCGATTCGGCATCCCCGAAATCGGAGATGTCGATCACCAGCGTGACGCCGTCTTTTTCGCACGTCACGCCCTGCATGGTCTGGAATCCGTAGAGCAGATAGCCTTCGGAGTTGCCATCCATGTACTCGAAAAGGTTTTCCTGCGTGTAGCTGCGGGTTTTGCCTTGCGCGGTCCAGCCCGGGACCAGATTACAGGCCGGCGCGGCGGCGCTCGCCGCCAAAGAGAATGCGAACACACACGCGAGCGCCACCGCTCCGGCGCGCATCATGCGAACAACTCCTGCGCGCGCGCCATTTCCCGCGCCACCTTCACGCCGTACGGGCAGTTCACCGTGCAATTCGGGCAATCGCCGCACTTCGCCTGCACGTGCGAAGGATGGAGCGCCAGGTACCGCTCGCGCCCCAGCGCGAACTGGCCATAGCCTTCCGCATATGTCGCGAACCGCAGTACGTCCTGGACCGGCAAACCCTGCCGGCACTGTCCCGCGCATTCGCCGCACAGGCGGCAATAGAACGGCGTGATGTGCTCCAGGTGCATGGCCAGGATCTTTTCGTCGGGCGCGCCAAAGGGCTGCGTCATCGCCTTCAGGTTGGCGTCGAGTTGATCCATATCCGTCATGCTGGGCACGGTCGTCCCGATGTCCGGATTGCGGAGCACCCACTTGAGAGCGGAAGTAAGCGCTCCGTCGCGGTGCAGTTTCTCGCTGATGGCCGGAGAAGCGCCGCGCCCGCGTGTCCCGCCCGCCATCACCTTCATGCACACGATGCCCTTACCGGCCTTCGCAGCTTCGGCGATGACGTCGTTCATGAACGGTTCCATGGTGAAGTTGTAGGTGGTCAGGATCACGTCCACGTTGGGGTTTTTGGCCAGCCACGGCATCAGCTCCTTCTGTCCCGAATGCGTGCTCACGCCGGCGAAACGGATCTTGCCGGCCTTCTTGGCGATCTGTTGCGCCTCGATCAGATCGTCGGTAACATCCTCAGGCTTGCTCTTGCCGTGCAGGTACCAGATATCGACGTGATCGGTGCCCAACTCCGAAAGGCTCTTATCGATCTGATCGAGCGCTTCCTGCTTGGTGTGGCCTTCAGTCTTGGTCGAAAGGGTAATCTGGTTGCGCTTGCCCTTCAGCGCGGCCCCCACCATGCGCTCGTTGTTTCCGCCCGAGTAGTTGCGCGCGGTGTCGAAATAGGTAATGCCCAAATCGGCGGCCCGCGTGATCACGCTTCCATCGGAGGTGATCATGCAGCCGAATCCGAGGCTGGTGACCTTGAGCCCCGTCTTTCCAAGCGTCCGATACTGGAACGCGGGAGCGGTCGAATTGGCTTGAGGAGCCGAATGGCCCGATGGCGTAGCTGCCTGCGGCGACTGCCCGGAGGTGCGCGACGCGGAAGCGACGGCGGGCAAGACCAGCCCGGCCGCCAGGAAGTTGCGGCGTGACGATTCGCGATTCACGAGAGCTACCTCACATTTCTAGCAATTTCAGAGTACAAGTGCTGAAAATCCATTCTAACAACAGATCGCGAGGGATGTCGAAAAATGGCGTGATATAGTAGCGGTCATCGACAAGACAATGCGTTTCGCGGTTGGCCTGGTCTTCGCGGCTCTCGCGGCGGCGGCCGCGGATGCTCCCCAGCAGCCGCTGCCATTCAGCCACAGAACGCATGCCGGCGCGCTGAAACTCGGCTGCAAGTTGTGCCATACCAATCCCGACCCGGGCGAGACGGAAGGCATTCCCCCCGCGGCCACCTGCATGCAATGTCATTCCTCCATCAAGACCGAGAGCGCGGCCATCCGGAAATTGACGGCCTATTTCCACGACCAGCGGCCCGTCCCATGGGTGCGCGTGTATGAGATCCCCGATTACGTAAACTTCAGCCACCGCGCCCATATCACGGCCGGCAACACCTGCGAGGACTGCCACGGAAAAGTGACGGAGAGCGATCGGCTCTCCCGCGAGAAAGATATTTCGATGACTGGCTGCCTGCTTTGCCACCAGGCCAAGAACGCCGGCGCCGGTTGCACATACTGTCATGATCCCCAATAACAAGACCTTCATACTCGTTACGGCCGCGCTCGCGGCCTCCGCGTTGCATGCTGCCGATCCACCGCAAGCCGAAATCTCCAACGGAGCGATTCGCGCCCGGCTGTACTTGCCGGACGCCGCCAACGGCTACTACCGCGCCACTCGCTTCGATTGGTCGGGCGTCATCGCCAGCCTGGAATTTCAAGGCCACAACTACTTCGGCGTCTGGTTCCCGCGCTATGACCCGAAGCTACACGATTCCATCACCGGTCCGGTGGAAGAATATCGCACCGGCGATAGCGGCCTCGGGTATGCCGAGGCCAGAGTCGGCGGCACATTCATACGCATCGGTGTGGGATTGCTGAAAAAACCCGAGGAGGCGCGCTTCGGCCAGTTCGAAACGTACGAAATCGTCGATAACGGCAAGTGGACTACGAAGGCCTCGGCCGACGCGGTGGAATTCACCCACGAACTCGCCGACCCCTCTTCCGGGTACGCCTACCTATATAAGAAGACTGTACGGCTGGCGAAAAACGAGCCGCGGCTGATCATCGAGCACAGCCTTAAAAACACCGGCACGAAGACCATCGAGACCAACGTCTACAATCACGGATTTTTCACTATCGACGGACAACCGTCGGGGCCTGATTTTACCGTGAAATTTCCATTCGACGTGAAGGCACTCGCCGATTTGCACGGCTTGGCCGAAGTTCAGGGCAAGGAACTCCAGTATATTCGCGAATTGCAGCCCGGCGGCGAAAGTGTTTACACCCAATTGACCGGGTTCGGCGACACCGCGCGCGATTTCGATTTCCGCGTGGAGAATCGCAAGACTGGCGCCGGCGTCCACGTCACCGGCGATCGCCCGCTGTGGAAGATCGATTTCTGGTCCATCCGCACCACGGTCTGCCCGGAAGAGTACATCGACATGAAAATCGAGCCCGGGAAGGAATCGCGCTGGAGCATCGCTTACGATTTCTACGTACGTTGAGAAACTCCCGAAAAGCACCGCTCCCTCGCGGTCGCGGCTCTTCATTGCGCTTTGAGACGGCAGCCATTACTGAGCCGCCGCGAGGGAGCGGTGCTTTTTGTGCGGAACGATTGATTCTGCAAATGCCTCAATCTTGCCTGTGCCCAGAGGGCCCCCACTTCTTTCCCGCAGCGCGAGCCGGCTGGAAAGCCGGCTGGGGGCATGATTGCCCGCCCCACAAAGGCAGGCCGCTACTTAGCCGCCGGAATTGCCTTCAACTCCACGTGCTGGTTATCCCGCGAACCCATCGTCACCTTCAAACCGTCGTTCGCTGCCGCTTTCATGAAAGCGGGATCGAACCAATCGCCTTCTTCCACCTTTTCCCACGCGAACGCAAGGTAATTTCCCGGCCGCACATCTTTGAAAGCCACGTGCCCCGCGCCATCCGTGGATGCCGAATGCGTAGTCTGACCATTCCGCCGGCCGGCATCCTCGGGAAGCAGCACCACCGTCGCGTCCACCGGCTTATCGTCGCGCGTGACTTTGGCGTCGAACGTTGCACCGTCGGTGCCGAGAATCACCTGCAAGTCGCCGCTGACGCCAGCGGAAAAATCGAGCGATTCGCCCAATTTTTCCCGCCCGTTCCAGAGGACCGATTTCATATAAGCGCCGGCCGGCAAATTCACGAGGCTCAGGTCGTACCTGGCGGTCGCCACCTTCTTCAGAACGAACGCTCCGGAGTCCTCCACTCTCCCCGAAGCCGGCATCAAAGGGCCGTCTTCCCCGCCCGCCAGCGTCACGGCGATTCCTTTGAGCGCAACTTTGCCATCGTCAGCCACCGAAATCCGGCCCGCCAAGCTCGCCTCTGGCACGGTCCCGAGTTTGACATCCGACAAATTCTCGCTCGGCACGATCAGCGTCTGCATGGTCATGGAGGGCGATCCTCCCGATGTCCCGAAAAGCTGCACCGTCATGGCCGTGTAAACACCGGGCGGCACGTTGGCGATTTCGAACTTACCCTCCGGGTCCGCCGATGCCATTCTCATGGAGGCTGGCCGGGCGCCCGACATCAGCACTACCTGCGCCTGTTTGAGCGGCTTTCCGTCCGCGCCCACGGCGTTACCCTTCACACGCACCACTCGCGATTTCTGCATGTGAATCACAAAGCCCGGAAGATCCGCGCCTGCCTTCACGTCGACAGCTTCGGCCTCCTGCACGTCCAGATAGCGCGGGAAGTAAGTCGCGACATATCCGGTCTCCGGAGAGCCGTCCTTGGGCGGCGGAGGTGTGGCAGCCATCGGATTGATCGCCATTACTTCGGCGACCAGATAATAACGGCCGGGCGCCAACTTACCCAACCTAAATTCGCCGCGATCGTTGGTTTGCGCGGTGTCGCCCGGGAACAGCGTACGGTGTCCGCCGGCATAACTGGATCTGGTGGCGCTGACCATGGCATCAGAAACAGGGTCGCCGTCTTCGTTGACTACTTTCCCGGACATCGCGCCTTGCGGCACGAGGCGAAACGTCACGTCGTGAACTTCCTGTCCGGCGGTCAGATGCAGGCGGCCTTCCGGCGCCAGCGCCCCGGAAGGTCTGTAAGTCTCCTCCACGAACCCGGCATGTTTCACCTTGAGGTAATAATCGCCCGCCTCCACTCCCTCGAAGCGGAACCTACCCGATGCATCCGAAGTCGCGGCATAAGTCTTCTTCGGTTCTTTCGGCTTCGGAGGCGGCTCGGGCGGCTTGAAATCGTCCATTCCAAGGGCCGACATATCGAACCCCACGTTGTCGATGCCGTCGGGCATGAGGCTCGTGGTCAGCGTCAACTCGGCTTTGCGGATCGGTTCGCCGGTGAGCGAGTTCACCACTTTGCCTTCCACCGCGGCAGGTTTGGATTCAGAAGGGGTTTGGGCTGCCGCGACGGCGGCCAACAACACGGCGCACACGAATTTCATACTGTCTTCCAGTTTAACTGCCGCGCACTACCAATAATGATGACCGCTCGGCACCGCGCCGGGGAAAACGTAGGCGAACATCAGCACGATAAGCCCCACCAGCATGGCCAGCCCCAGGCTGTGCTTCAACACCGCGCGGAAAATCGTGCCTTCCTGCCCTTCCCTGCCCGTGACGGTAGCGGCGATCACCAGCGATTGCGCCGCGATCATTTTGCCCATCACGCCGCCGCAGCTATTGGCCGCGCCCATCAGAATGGGGCTCAATCCCAGACGATTGGCGGTAATCGCCTGGAAGCTGCCGAAGAGCGCATTCGATCCGGCATCCGTCCCACTCAGCGCCACTCCGATCCATCCGATCAGCGTGCCGAAAAACGGAAACAGCACGCCGGTGTGCGACATCGCCATTCCCAGCGTCGCGTCCATGCCGCAATAGCGGGTCAGGTATCCGAGCCCGAGCATGCACATGATGGCCGCCACGCTCAGGCGAATGCGCCAGCAGGTGTTCAGAAAAACCTGGATGGTCCGCTTGAGCGACAACCCCAATAGCGGTCCGCTGATCAGCCCCGCGAGGAACGCCGCTGTCCCGGGCGTCGCGATCCACGAAAAATCGAAGATCGCGGGCTCGGCAAACGGCTTCGCCGTGACCGGCGGCATGCGCATCACCATCAGGTGCAATCCCGGCACGGGCGGCTTCCACGACGTGCGCTCCAGCACCTTGGTCACCGGCGGCGCGCCCCACAGCACCACCAGCACACTCAAGATCAGGAAGGGCGACCACGCACGCAGAATGCGTCCCCACGTGAGTTTTTCACCGGTCGAAGGTTCCGCCGCCGCCTCGCCGGCGTAGCGCCAACTCTCCTTCGGATGCCACACCTTTCCGAAAAAGAATGCCAGCACCAGCAGCGTGCCGATTCCCGAAATGATGTTCACCAGCGAAGCATCCATGTAGTTCGACCACAGAAACTGGAGGCCCGCGGAAGTCACCGCCGCCACCGCCAGCGCCGGCCAGATGGATACCGTCTCGCGAGCCTTGCAGAGGATGCGCACCAGTAGAAACGGCAGAATCAGAATCACGATACCCAAAATCCGCCCGATCATGGCGCTGAAATCAGCCTCCGGCAATCCGGTCACCGCTACCAGTGTCCGCACCGGATTGCCCAATCCGCCGAATGCCACCGGCGCGGAGTTGGCCACCAGGCAAACCAGCGCGGTCTGCAGCGGAGGAAAGCCGAGGCCCATGAGCATCGCGCCCGTGACTGCTACTGGCGCGCCGCCGCCGCCCGCGCCTTCGAGCAGCGCGCCGAATGCAAACGCGATCAGCAGCACCTGCAATCGCCGATCGGCCGAAATTCCGCCGATGGATTGCTTGATGATCTCGAACTGTTTGGTCTCCACCGAAACGTCGTAAATAAAGACCGCCGCCACCAATATCCACGCGATTCGCAGCCATCCATACACCAGGCCATCGGCCACCGCGCCCGCCGCCATGTGCACCGGCATGTGGAAAATTCCGAGCGCCACCGCGATCCCGATGGCGAACGAGTCGACCGCCGCCAGCCACGCGGGCGTCCGCCGCACCGCCAGGAAATAAAACAGCGCGCAAACGGGGATTGCCGCCGCGATAGTGGAGAGCACCCGGTTGCCCAGGGGATCGAAGTTCTGATGCCAGATCTCGTTCATGGAGTCGGCCGCGGGATGAAACCGAATTGTACACGGAATCGTCCCCCGTTACATTGCTTGCGCCGGCGGGCACCGGATGATAACGTAGCGGCCAACCCGATGATGCCACCAAGAAATGTCACCCGTAGGTCGTTCCTCGCCGCCAGTGCGATCGCGCCCCTGGCGATGTCCGCAGCCGGCCGCCAGATTCCCGTGGGACTCGAGCTCTATTCCGTGCGCGATGATATGGCCAAAGATCTCCCCGCCACGGTCACCGCCGTCGCCAAAATGGGATATCAGGTGGTGGAATTCTTCGCGCCTTATTACGACTGGACGGAAGAGTACGCCAAACAGGTCCGCAAACTCCTCGACGACCTCGGCATCCGCTGCAATTCCACGCACAACGGCACGAAATCGTTCTCCGCGGACGGCATGCAGAAAGCGATCGGCCTGAACCAGATTCTCGGCGCTAAGTACATCGTGATGGCCAGCGCCGGCAATCCCAAAACGCTCGATGACTGGAAGCGTGTCGCGGACACGCTCACCGCGGCAAGCGAGAAATTCCATGCGGCGGGATTGCGCGCCGGCTATCACAATCACCAAACCGAATTCCAATTGCTCGAAAGCAAGCGGCCAATCGAAGTCATCGCCGCCAACACCCCCAAGGACTTCATGCTCCAGCTCGATGTCGGCACATGCGTGGAAGTCGGCTCCGACCCGGTGGCGTGGATCAACGCCAATCCCGGGCGTATCAACAGCCTCCACTTGAAGGAATGGGCTCCCGGCGGAAGGGCGTATACGGTGCTCTTCGGCGAAGGTGTGTGCCCGTGGCCGCAGATTCTCGCGGCGGCCGAAAGCGGCGGCGGCGTGGAATATTATCTAATCGAGCAGGAAGGCAGCCGATTCCCGGAAATCGAGACCGCGCAGCGCTGCCTCAATGCCTACAAGAAATTGCGATCTCTATGATGAACCGAATTGCATACGCCGTCCTCGTGGCAGGGCTGGCGCTACCGGCGATGAGGGCACAGCCGGGAATTTTCGAGGCTGGCGGCGACATCGGCACCGTCCTGCATAAGGGCTCGGTGGCGTACGATCCCGACGCCAAGAGCTACCGCGTCACCGCCAGCGGCGAGAACGTCTGGGGCACAGCCGACGCGTTTTTCTTCGTGTGGAAAAAGATCTCCGGCGATGTCTCCATCTCCGCCGACATTTCTTTTGCCACCACCACTGGCGAACAGCATAAGAAGGCCGTGCTCATGATCCGCCAGAGCCTGGATGCCGATTCCGCCTATGCCGATGTCGCCGCGCATGTGGTGGGATTGACGTCGTTGCAATCGCGCGAATCGAAGGGTGCGGCTACCCACGAAGTGCAGGCCAATGTCGGCGCCGTTCCCAAGCATCTCGAACTCACCAGGCGCGGCGATTATTTCTACCTGTCGATGGCCGACGATGGCGAAGCGCTGCACTTCGCCGGCCCGGCCATGAAGGTGGCGCTCGAGGGGCCGTTCTATATCGGCATCGGCGTGAGCGCGCACAATAAGGACAACCTCGAGACCGCCACGTTCTCCAACGTCAAGATCACGCCGCTCGCGCCCGCTGGCGCGCGGGGCACGCTCTACAGCACTATGGAGACCATCACGGTGGCCTCCACCGATCGCCGCGTCGCTTACAGCGCCACCGGCCGTTTCGAAGCGCCCAACTGGCTCAAAGACAACACGCTCCTCTACAACGCCGGCGGCCATCTCCTGCGCATTCCGGCGGACGGCAGCGCCAAACCCGTCACCATCGATACCGGCGCGATCGCCCGCATCAATAACGATCACGTTCCCACACCCGATGGAACCATGGTCGGAATCAGCGACGGCACCGAGGCGGGCGGGTCGCGCATCTACCTCGCGCCCATGGCCGGCGGCACGCCGCGCAAGATCACCGAAAACGCGCCGTCCTACCTGCACGGCATCTCGCCCGATGGCAAGACGCTGGCCTACTGCGCGCAGCGCCACGGCAATTTCGATGTCTACACCATCCCCGCCGCGGGCGGCGAAGAAACGCGCCTCACCACCGCCGAAGGGCTCGACGACGGCCCGGAATATTCGCCCGACGGCCAGTACATCTACTTCAACTCCGTGCGCTCGGGCAGCATGCAGATCTGGCGCATGAAGCCCGATGGCAGCGGCCAGGAACAAGTCACTCCCGACGACGGTTTTAACAACTGGTTCGCGCACGTCTCTCCCGACGGCACGCGCATCGCCTTCGTCACCTTTAATAAGGACGTGCCTGTCGATCAGCATCCGCCCGATAAGGAAGTGATGCTGCGCGTGATGAGCCTCGCCGACAGAAAAATCACTATCCTGGCGAAGCTCTTCGGCGGACAGGGCACCATGAATGTGAACTCCTGGTCGCCCGATGGCCGCAAACTGGCGTTTGTGACTTACCAGTACATACAATAATCCGTATGCGCTCCGGGGTGCTCCTGGTACTGGGATTGGCCGCCGCCTGCGAATTGGCGGCGCAAGGGCAATCGCAACCGCGGCCGGCCACGGCCGACTTCGGGCGGAAGGCTTTCGAAGTTCGCTGCGCCCGCTGTCACGGAGGCGATGGCAGGGGCGGCGAAATGGGACCCAACATCGTCCAGCGCCTGACCGCTCTTCGCTCCGATGCGCAACTCACCGCGCTCATCCACAAGGGCGTGCCGGAAGCCGGTATGCCGCCCAACCCCGTCGAAGGCGCGGAATTAGCGGGTTTACTGCGTTTTCTGCATTCCATCACGCCTCGCGTTGCCCCCGGCAGCGCGCCCTCCCTGCCGCGCGTTTCCGTCGAGATCAGCGGCGGCACAAAACTCGCCGGCGTGCTGCTCGCCGAGGGCTTCGACGACTTGCAAATACGCACCGATGACGGTAAAGTGCATCTGCTCCGCAAGCAGGAGGGCGGATATCGCGAAGTCACCAGCCAGGTGGATTGGCCGCAGTACAACGGCGATCCGCGCGGCAATCGCTACACCGCCATGACGCAGATCACCAGGGACAATGTCAGCCGTCTCGCGCCCCGATGGGAAGTTTCGTTTCCCCCGGCGAATTTCAATTCCCCGCCGCCCACGCACCTGGAAGCCACGCCCGTGGTGGTGGAAGGCCTGATGTACGTCACCGACGTCAACCAGTGCATCGCCCTCGATGCAGGCACGGGCCGCCAGGTGTGGCGATTCATTCGCCCCAAGACGCCGAAGCTGTTCAACGACCCGGGCGTAAATCGCGGCGTGGCCGTCGCCGGCGACAAGGTTTTCCTGGAAACCGATAACGCTCACATCGTGGCGCTCAATCGCTTCACGGGCGAACTGGTCTGGGATTCGCCCATCGCCGATCCCGCGCAGAATTACGGCGCCAGTTCCGCTCCTTTGACGGCCGGCGATCTGGTGATCACGGGCGTCGCCGGCGGCGAGCACGGCGCCAACGGGCTGGTGGTCGCATTTCGTCAGAGCACAGGCAAGGAAGCCTGGCGCTTCCACGTCATTCCCAGGCGCGGCGAAAAAGGTTCGGAGACCTGGAAGGGCAGCGAGATCGATCACGGCGGCGGACCCACCTGGTTTACCGGCAGCTACGACCCCGAACTCGACACCGTCTACTGGCCCACCGGCAATCCCAGCGAGGAATACAACGGCGACGCGCGCCCCGGCGACAATCTTTACACCGATTGCATCCTGGCGCTCGAACGCCAGACCGGTAAGCTCAAGTGGTATTACCAGTTCACGCCCCACGATCTCTGGGATTGGGACTCCACCGAAACTTCGGTCTTAGTCGATGCCCCCTGGCAGGACGAGCAGCGAAAGCTGATGCTGCATGCCGATCGCAACGGCTTCTATTACGTCTTCGACCGCACCGACGGAAAGCTTCTGCTCGCCCGCCAATTCCTCCGCCACGTCACCTGGGCCAGCGGCATCGGCCAAGATGGACGGCCGGTCAAGCTTCCGAATCAGGAACCGACCGAAAAAGGCACCCACGTCTGCCCATCCCAGGATGGCGCGACTAATTGGTATTCGCCCTCGTTCAATCCTATAACCGGGATGTATTACTTTCAGACCAACGAGCGGTGCAGTATTTATACCAAGCGCAGTCAACCAACCTGGGAACCGGGGAAAACTTATCTCGGCGGGACGGAGTCATCGTCCGATAATCCCAAGCCAAAGCGGATCCTGCGGGCCATCGATTACCAGACCGGCGAAGATAAGTGGGAAATCGTCCAGCCGGGCGAAGATTATTCCTGGGGCGGCGTGATTTCGACCGCGACAGGATTGGTCTTCTTCGAAGAGGAGACAGGAGCGTTCCTCGCCGCCGATGCCGCTACCGGAAAAGTGCTGTGGAGTTTTCAGGCCAACACGCCCAACTGGCACGCCTCGCCCATGGCGTACCAGTTCGACGGCAAGGAATATATCGCGTTCGTATCGGGCGGCAACATTATCGCCATGAGTCTTCCGGAATAACATGCATTCAGAAGCTACTCGTCATGTGGGGCAGCCAATCCTGGCTGCAGCCGCCTTTCAGGCGGCCGAGTCTCGCGTCAATCGCGGAATCCGGCTAAAAGCCGGATGCAGGCAGGATTGCCTGCCCCACAAGTCTCAGGTAAAAAGGACATCATGAAAACATTTACTCGCCTCACCACCCTATTGATGACGGTCTTCGCCGCCATTAGTGCCGCCCAGGATTGGACGGTCTATGTCGGGACTTATACCCGCGGACCCAGCAAAGGTATCTATGCTTATAGGTTCAATCGCGCCACGGGTAAGTTGACACCGGCCGGCCTGGCCGCCGAGTCGTCCAACCCTTCGTTCCTCGCCGTGCACCCCAGCCAGCGCTACCTTTACGCCGTGAACGAGAACGATAGCGGAACCGTCAGCGCCTTCGCTGTCGAGCCCGACGGCAAGCTGAAAGCGCTCAATCAGGTATCGTCCAAAGGCTCCGGCCCGTGCCACTTATCCGTCGACCGCACCGGCAAGTGGCTCTTCGCCGCCAATTACAACAGCGGCAGCGCGGCGGCGTTCCCCATCAATGCCGATGGTTCGCTCGGCGAGGCCACCGCGACCTTCCAGCACTCCGGAAAAAGCGTGGACCCGGATCGCCAGTCCGGCCCGCATGCCCACGTCGCCACGGTCTCGCCCGACAATCGCTTCGTATGGGTCTGCGACCTCGGGCTCGACGAGATTCTCTCCTACCGCATTGCCCCCCCCAAGGGCGGCATGACCCCGAACAATCCGCCTTTCGCGAAAGTCCAACCGGGTTCCGGCCCCCGCCACGTCGTCTTCAGTCAAGATTCCAGATTTGCGTACGTTGAAAACGAAATGGCCGCCACCGTCACGGTGTTCAGCTACGATGCCGACAAGGGCACCATGCGCGCGATCCAGGTGATTTCCACGCTTCCGGAGGTTTACACCGGCGCGAAATCCGGCGCCGAGATCGCGCTCCATCCCAATTCCAAGTTCCTCTACACCTCCAACCGCGGGGACAATTCCATCGCCACTTTCAAGGTCGATCCCGCCAAGGGCACTCTGTTGTTTACCGGCACGGTTCCCACCGAAGGCAAGACGCCGCGCAATTTCGTGGTGGATCCCAGGGGCAATTATCTCCTCGCCGCCAACCAGGATTCGAGCAACATCGTGGCGTTTAAGATCGATCCGCAGACCGGTAATCTGACACCGACGGGCGATAAGTACGACGTCGGATACCCCGTATGCCTGGTCTTCCTATCGACCGCGCGCGCCGCCGCCGGGCATTAGCCGTTACTTCGCGCGCTTCGCTACGAAATCTTCGGTCACCATATCGGCGACGTTACGCGTGAATTTGATTTCGTCTCCGGAGACCTTGCCCTTATAAGCAATCTTCAGAGGATTCCCTTGGAAATCCACGTTCTCCACGAACGAGATCTCGTCGCCCTTCACCGTGCCCTCGGTAATCTCGGTTTTGCCGAACTGCGATTCCGCCGTGCCGGTGAGTTTTTCGCCGTCCACTTTGAACGTGTAGGTGTAGTTTTGCACGCCGATCTGCGTATCGAACGAAGCCGTCCACTTCCCGGCGGCGTCCGCGGCGAGCCCCGGGATCGCGAGCACCAGCGCGAAGGTGAGAATCAACCCGAATATTCGGCTCATGAACTCCTCCACAGGAAAGCATAGCGCGGCGCGGGCGACGGTGCGGGACCTCGCGCCGGATGGTATAACCGAACCAATGCGGGAATCCCGATTTCCAAGTTCAAAGCAAAATGCCCGGCTGTACTGAAAGAGGTGCGCAAGACCGGCATTCCCGTGCGCATCACACGATTCGGACGGCCTGTAGCCGAAGTCGTTCCCGCAGGCCCAATCAAAAAAGCCTCCGGGCTGGGCTGCCTGAAAGGCACGGCGGAGATTTCCGGGGATATCGTCGGACCGGTCGGCGCGTTTGGCGGCTGGACAGTCGGCAGGAAGTGAAGCCGATAACCACGTTGGATTTATCGGCGTTGATCGGCGTTCATCTGCGGCCAAATCTGCCCTTCTTCCCGCAACGCGAAAATCAAAACCTGAGATGGGCCGCCGATAAACGCAGATCAACGCCGATAAACAGGTAATCGGGAAGTCGGGAAGTGCCTGAATCCGCCAGCCCTTGTTTCCCCACCTGCTAAAATAGTCGCAGGAATGGGTGCCCCAGCTCCGATCTCTCCGCTCCGCCAAATGCTTGAAGGCCAGCTCTCGCAGTTGTCCGCCGAGGTGGAGCGTCTCTTCGATGACGCCCGCGGACGCGCCCGCCGCGAACTGGCCGATCAGTTGAATCAATCGGTGCGCCGAATCCGCCAATCCCGATCGCTTGAGGAATTGGCCGCCACGCTGCTCGATGCCGCCGTAGCCTTCGCGGCCGGCGCCGCCATCTTTCGCATCGCCGATGGCGTCGCCCACGGCGAGAAGATCCGCGGCGTAGCGGCCGAGGAAGGTGCTGATTTCGCGGCCCTCGAAATTCCGCTCTCCGTCGCACCCGCGCTGGCCGGCGCCGTGGAATCGCGCGATCCCGTGATCGCCGTCACTACCGCCGCTGAGGTCTCCGCGCGCCTGATTTCACTCGTATCCCATCCGGCGGACGGACGCGCCTACATCTATCCGCTGGTGGTGCGCGACCGGGCGCCGGCGCTGCTCTATTGTTGGGGCGCCGCGCAAGGCGCGACACTCGAAATGCTCTCGCAAGTGGCCGCCGCCGTGTGGGACTCGCTGGTCCCGCCCGAACCGCCCAAACCCGAGCCCTCTCAGCTCGTGACCATCGTCTCCGCTCCCGTACCCGAACCCGAACCCGCTCCCGCATCCGCTTGGGACGCTCTCACGCCCGAAGATCAGGCCATTCACCTGCGCGCGCAGCGATTCGCGCGTGTGCAAATCGCGCAGATGCGATTGAACGACCCCGCGGCGGTTCAATCCGCCCGCGCCCAACGCGATCTCTACGCCGCATTGCGTTCGCGCATCGATTCCGCGCGCGCGGCATTTCAGCAGAAGTTTTTCGCCCAGTGCCCCAACATGGTGGACTACATCCATGTGGAACTGGTGCGAACCTTAGCCCACGACGATGCGGACCTGCTCGGCAAAGATTATCCCGGCCCTCTGGTTTAGCCTGCTGGTGCTCGCCGCGCTCACCGCTTCCGGCAGTCCGCAAACCAGAAGTGCATCCAAAAAGGCGCCGCGGCCCGTCGTCAAACCGCTGGCGTCCACGCTCGCCGCCATGGTCCGCGTCCTGCGCGAGAATCCTTCCGTTCCCCACCGCGCCGCCGTCGAATCCTACGCCGCCGCGCATCCCAAAGAAGCGCCGCTCGCACACCTTGCCCTGGGAATCGCCGCCTTTGAAACCAGGGACTACAGCAGCGCCATCGCCGACCTGCGCAAATCGCAAACCAATCTCGCCCCGATTGGCGATTATGCCGCTTACTATCTTTCCGCCGCCCGCGTCGAAGCGCGCGGGTTCGACGGCATTGCCGAAGGATTGCGCCCGGTTTATTCCGGCGACGTGACGTCGCCCTTCGCCGGCAGAGGCTGGATTCTCCAGGCGCGCGCAATCAAGGACAACTCGGCCGGCGATGCCGTGAAGCTGCTGCGCGATCACTATGGCGAATTGCCCCAGCCGGATGGCGACGTCACTCTTGCCGATTGCTACCTCGCGGCCGGCGACCAACTGCACGCCATCGGGATCTATCAGCGCGTCGTCGCGCAGTACCTCACCGGCGATGCCGCCGCGCACGCTACCGAGGCCCTGTTCAGCCTCAAGGAATCCATGGGCGCCGCTTACCCGCAGCCCTCGCCGCAGCTCCTGCTGCATCACGCCGACCGCCTCTTCGAAATTCGCTCCCTCCACCAGGCGCGCGCGGAATATCACGATCTGGCGGCGGAGCTCACCGGCATCGAGCGCGACCAGGCTCGCGTGCGCATCGGCGCAGTGGACTTCCTCGATGGCCGCATCGCCACCGCCTATCCTTATCTCCGTGAGCTCGAACTGCCCGAATCGGAGGCCGATGCCGAACGCCTGGCGTACCTGGTGGAATCGACGCGCCACCTCACCGATGACGACGAAATGAAATCCGCGCTCGATCGCCTCGCCCAGCACTACCCGCGTTCTCCCTGGCGTTTGAAGGCGTTGCTCTCGGCCGCCAATCGCTTTCTGCTGATCAACCGGCCGGACGAGTTCGTGCCGCTCTATCGCGCCGTCTATCAGGATTTCCCGAATGCTCCCGAAGCCGCCCTGGCCCATTGGAAAGTTACCTTCCAGGCGTACCTGCATGACGACCCGCAAGCGCAGCCATTGCTGATGGATCACGCTCGCAACTATCCCGCCCATCCCACCGCCGGCGCCGCGCTCTACTTCCTGGGCCGCGGGTTCGAGCGCCAGGGCGACCCCGGCTCCGCCCTCGCCTGCTATCGCCGCCTCATCGCCGCGTGGGAAAACCACTACTACTCCATGCTCGCGCGCGAGCGTCACCTCGCCGATGCCGCGCCCAAAATCCCCATCGGCGAATTCCTTTCCTCCCTTTCGCTGCCCGCCGCGTCCCCCGTGCCGCAGGCGCCGTCGCACCTCACCGAATTGCGCATCGAACGCTCCCGCCTGCTGCGCTCCGCCGGTCTCTCCGATCTCGCCGATTCCGAACTCCGTTTCGGCGCGCGCAACGGCGGCCAGCCCGCATTGCTCGGCATGGAAATGGCCAGCGCGGCCGATGCGCCGCACATCGCCATGCACATCATGAAAGGCATGTCGCCCGAGTATCTCAGCCTGCCGCTCAACGCCGCGCCGCGGAAATATTGGGAAACCCTTTTTCCGCTGCCGTACCGTGCCGACCTCGAACGCAACGCGCACCAGGATGGCATCGACCCGCTCCTGGTGGCCGGACTGATTCGCCAGGAATCGGAGTTCGACCCGGAGGCTCTCTCACCCGCCAAAGCCTACGGCCTCATGCAGGTTCGCCCCGGCACCGGCCGCGAAGTCGCCCGCAAAGCCGGCGTCGGGCGCTTCACCAATCGCATGCTGTTCCAGCCGGCAATCAATCTGAAACTTGGTGCGGCAATCCTGCGCGGCATGCTGGACGAAAACAACGACAAGCTTGAGGAAACGCTGGCATCCTACAATGCCGGCCCCGCGCATTTGGTCACCTGGCTCTCCTGGAACCAATACCGCGAACCCGCGGAGTTCGTCGAATCCATTCCGTTCACCGAAACCCGCGATTACGTGCAGGCAGTCCTGCGCAACGCCGACGTCTATCGCCGCCTGTACCACTAGGAGGGGAGTTCATGCTGAAAGCCGCTGCCCTGTTTCTAATCCCTCTGGCGCTTTCCGCCCAGGAAACCGCAGAAAAACTCGTCCGTAACGCCAACGCGCTCGCCGCCGATGGCAAATACGCGCAGGCCGAGCCCTTGCTCACGCGCGCGCTGGCGTTGGAAGATGCCGCGCCCGCTCCCCGCGATGCCTTGCTCGTGCCCATCCTCGACGCGCTCGGCTCCGTCCAGCGCGCGCAGGGGCAGAACGCTGATGCGCAAGCCTCCTACCTGCGGGCCCTGAACACGCTCGAGAAGTCGGCGGGCGGCAACAGCGCCGCGCTCATCCCTCAGTTGAAGCTGTTGGCCGGCGCTTACGCCGCCCTCGGCAAACCCAGCGATGCCGAGCAGCAGCTTTTGCGCGCCATTTCCATTCGTGAAGGCGACGCCGCCCGCAACGATCTCGACCTCGCCGGCGACTGTGCCGAACTCGGCAGCTTCTATCTCGCGCAGAAGCGCTTCGCCGTCGCCGAGCCGAATTTCCGCCGCGCCATCCAAATCGTGGAGCGCAAACTGGGCCCTGAGGACCCATCGCTCGTGCCGCTGCTCGATAACCTCGCCGACGTCTTCCTCAAACAGCAGAATTTGCCGCCCGCCGAACCGCCGCTCCGCCGCATCGTCTGGATTCAGGAGCGCGCGGTCGGCCCGAGCGACGTCAAACTCGCGCCCAACCTCGACAAACTCGCGTTGCTCCTCTTTCACCAAGAGCGATTCCCCGAAGCCGAAGCGCTGTACCGCCGTTCTCTCGCCATCTGGGAGCCCTCGATGGGCGCCACTAATCCCGACCTGACTGCGGCCATCGACAATCTCGCGGTGTCCCTCGCGGCACAACAAAAATATGCTGACGCCGAACCGTTCTACAGGCGATCCCTCGCGCTGCGCGAGAAGGCCACCGTCCAGAACCTCAATAATCTCGCGCTCGTGCTCGAAGGGGCCAGCGACCCCGCCAATGCCGATAAGTATTACACCATCGCAATCGCAATCGCGAGCAAGATTCCCGCACTTCCCGGCGATAAATCGGTCGGCGAAAAAGAGCTGCTGGCGAAGACGCTCGACAACTACAGCACCCTGCTCCGCAAGCTGAAACGCGACGACGAAGCGGCAAAAGTGGAAGCGCGATTGAAGGCCCTTGGCAAGTCTGCGCCGCAGTAGCGAAGTAAGGCTCGCCGCTCTTTAAGAGCCGCGACCGCACTCGCGCTTTGGCGAGCAAGGGAGCGGTGCCTTGCATTGCCTTACAATAGAACTTCAGCTTCCCTACCGCATGCCAAAGCGAATCGCCATCGTAGAAGATGAAGCCGAGCTTGCCTCGCTCATCGAATACAACCTGGTCCGTCATGGCTATGAAGCGCACATATTGACCGGCTCCAAGGGCACGCTCAAGCTGTTGGAGCAAGCCAAGCCCGACCTCATCGTTCTCGACGTCATGCTCCCCGATGCCGATGGATTCGAGTTGTGCCGGCAGATTCGCCAGTCACCCGTGCTGGCGCGAATCCCCGTCCTGTTCCTCACCGCACGCTCCGACGAAGTCGACCGCGTTCTGGGCCTGGAAATCGGCGGCGACGATTACATGACCAAGCCCTTCAGTCCGCGGGAACTCATCGCTCGCGTCAAGGCCCACCTGCGCCGCGAAGAGATGGATGCCGAACCACCGGCCATGGAAATCGGCCCGTTCCGTCTCGACCGCAAAGCGCGCCGCGTCTTTCACGCCAATACGGAACTCTCCCTCACCTCCACGGAGTTCAATCTGCTGGAGTTTTTCCTCACCCATCCCGGCCGCGCCTACAGTCGCGATCAGCTACTGGAATCGGTGTGGGGCGAACAACGTTTTGTGACTCCGCGCACCGTCGACGTCCACGTCCGCCGCTTGCGCGAACAAATCGAAGATCAGCCGGACAATCCTCGCCATCTGACCACCGTTCGCGGTTTCGGCTACCGCTTCGAAGAATCCGTCTGATCCGGCCACGGGACGAGCAGGCTCTCTTGTCCGCATCCCTTAATCCAGAATTCACTGCACCTTAACGAATCCGTAACTCTTCCACTGGTAGGTTTGTAGCAGCAATCATGAAGAAAATTCTCTTAATCGAAGACGACGCGGACTTATTCTCCTTGTTGAAGTACAACCTCGAAAAAGAGGGCTTTTCAATGACCGGCCTGCAGACCGGCAAGGGCGCTATCGAACTCTGCCGGCAGGTTCGTCCCGACTTGATCCTGCTCGATATCATGCTGCCCGATTCCGACGGTCTGGATATCTGCAAGGGAATCCGCAAGGATACGGATCTGGCATCCACCCCCGTCATTTTTTTGACCGCCCGTGCATCCGAGACCGATCGCATCGTCGGCCTCGAGCTCGGCGCCAACGATTATGTCGTGAAGCCGTTCTTCGTGCGCGAGCTCATCGCGCGCATCAAGCTGCAGTTCCGCAATCAGTCCTCGCCGCCGCGCGTGCTGGAAGCTGCCGGTCTCGAACTGGACCCCGCCAGCCGGCAGGTCCGTCTCAACAACGTTCCGTTGTCGCTCACCGCCACGGAATTTCGCCTCCTGGAATTTCTCATGAGCCGTCCGGGAGTGGTCTTCAGCCGTGAACAGTTGCTGAACTCGGTCTGGGGCCAGGACCGCGCCATCACCGATCGCGCGGTGGACGTTTATGTGCTCCGCCTGCGGCAAAAAGTGGAATGTGACCCGGCCAACCCCGTCATGATCCACTCCGTTCGCGGATTCGGCTACACGTTTGAGCCGCGCCGCGCCATGGCCGTTTAACAACCGCTTACTGAGCCGCCCGCTTACTGAGCCGCCCGCTTACTGAGCCGCCCGCTTACTGAGCCGCGCGCTTACTGAGCCGCGACCGCAAGGGAGCGGTGCCTTTTCCGCCAACCCGCGCAAAAGGCCGCCCGCAGTCGGCCCACTCCGCGACCTCCGCCACTTCGGTGCGCTCGTCCCGCCCGCCAGTACGACAGCAGCCATTCTCGTCTTCTCTCCGTGTCTCTGTACTGCTAATTCTTCGTTTCTTTGCGCGCCGCGACGGGTTTTCTCTCCGTGTATTTCTCCGTGGTCTCCGCCACCTCTGCGCCCTCGTATTTGCCTTTGCTTGTGTCCTGGTTCTTCCTCCGTATCTCCGTGCCTCCGTGGTGAAGTCTTCCGTTTTCTCTCGGCGCCTCAGCGTCTCTGCGGTGAACACCCTTGGTTGCGGCTCGCCGCGCTGTGCCTCTGTGGTGGTTTTTCATCCGAGCCGTGCCTTTTGCGCAGCGGTGATTTTCACGCACTGTTATAGAATAGCGGTCAGCCGGTCCAGCCCAGGCAATTGGCGTGATTGGCCAGGTCGTTGAACTCCCACATCCAGCGGAGCACGACAGGGCCAGGATACTGCTTCAGCGCGTTGACCGTCTGCGTGATGGTGGCGTCCTCGCCGGCATTGCCGCCGGCAATCAGGCTGTCGGTGTTGAAACTGCTGGCATCGCGCTCCCACGAGATTACCGGCACGCGTCCATGGCTGATATCCCCGGCCAAATCCAAGTCCGGTTGAAAACACCGCTGCCGTCTAGCATTGTCGCGATGGCGCCCCAATTGTAATACGCCAGGTGAAGAGCGAACGTATGATTGATTCCGTTTGGCGCGGGCCCTTCGAGAATTGAGAGGTTAACGCTAGACTGGATCCCCAGGTAGACTCCGTTGGAGGGGACCGGCACTACATACGCCGCCTGGCCCGCGCGTGTCGCCAGCATCATTGCTAGCGCGAGCCTGCCTGACTGGAAGCCGATGTGATTTCGAGCCGGCATGGGTGCAACAGATCCTCCGGGCGGAATTGCGTCAATTGTACTGGCTCCTTCCTCACAGGAAACCCTCAACACTGCCAGCCACCGGTGTTGCCACATCGGCTGCGCTAAGATGAAGTACGACCGCGAGATGCGAACTTGGCCCAGCGAGACAATTCCCTCAAGATCCTAAGCGAGAACCGGCAGGCCGGCCACAATTACTTTCTGTTCGACCGTTTCGAGGCCGGCATGGTGCTCACCGGCACCGAAGTCAAGGCGGCCAAGGACAGCAAAATCCAGCTCAAGGAAGCCTACGGAGCCGTGCTCGGCAACGAAGCCTGGCTGGTGAACGCGCACATCAGCCAATATTCCCACGGCAACCGCGAAAATCACCCGCCCATCCGCAATCGCAAACTGCTCCTGCATCGCCGCGAAATCGACAAGCTCCTCACCCAAACCCGCGACAAGGGGCTCTCGCTAATCCCCACTAAAATTTATTTGAAAAATGGCTTGATCAAGTGCGAACTCGCGCTCGCCAAGGGCAAGAAACTCCACGACAAGCGCGAAACCGAGCGGAAGCGCACCGCCGAAGACGAGGCGCGCGCCGAAATCCGCAGAAGGGCATGACCATGCGCAAACTGCTGCACACCGAAAACACCACCGCCTTCACCATTCTCCGCCTGATGCTGGGCTTCCTGATCTTCGCTCACGGCTCGCAAAAGGTGCTCGGCTGGTTCGATGGCCGCGGATTTTCCGGCACCATGCACTTCTTCACGGCCTACCTGCACATTCCCGCGCCGTTCGCATTTCTGGCGATTGCGGCGGAGTTTTTCGGCGGCATCGGGTTGATCTTCGGCCTGTTGACCCGCGTCGCGGCGTTCGGAATCTCGGTCAATATGGTGGTGGCCATCTTCAAGGTGCACCTCCCGTTCGGTCTGTTTGCCAATTGGACGGGCACACAGAAAGGCGAGGGCATCGAATATCACTTGCTCGTGCTCGCCGTCACTACCTGCCTCATGATCAAGGGCGGCGGCGCGTTCTCCATAGACCGGCGGCTCGCCGGCCGCCGTTGATGACCTCAGGGCGGTACGTCCACGGCTATTCTCCCCGCGAAGCGGAACGGCTGTCCGATCAGGCCAACACGCTCGCCAGCCTCTTGCATGAGGGCATTCATTACGCGCGCGGACGCCGCGTCCTGGAAGCCGGCTGCGGAACCGGAGCGCAGACCGTCTTTTTGGCGGAGGGCAGTCCCGATGCCCAAATCGTGTCGGTCGACGTCTCTCCGAGTTCGCTCGCCATGGCGCGGCGCCGCGTCCACAACTCCAGATACCGCAACGTAACCTTCTCGCTCGCCGACTTGTTTCACCTGCCTTTCGCAGAAGGCAGCTTCGATGACGTTTTCGTCTGCTTCGTCCTCGAACACCTGGCGCAGCCGGAACGGGCGATCGCCGCGCTGCGCCGCATGTTGAAGCCGAACGGAACCATCACCGTGATCGAAGGCGACCATGGCTCCTGGTATTGCTACCCGCAAACACCCGCGGCCACCCGCGCGGTCCAATGCCTCATCGAAGTACAGGCTCGCATGGGCGGAGATTCTCTCATCGGGCGCTCGCTCTATCCGCTTCTGGTTCGCTCCGGCTTCCCCAATGCGCACGTTATTCCCAGGATGGTGTACGTCGATGGCTCGCGTCCCGATCTCATCGAGGGATTCTCCAGAGACACATTCATCGCGATGGTGGAAGGAGTACGCGAGCAGGCTCTTTCCCTGGGTTTGATGGACGAGGCGAGCTGGAACGAGGGGATTGCCGGCCTCCATCGCGCGGCGCAACCGGGCGGAACTTTCTGTTACACCTTTTTCCGGGGGTTCGCGACCAGAACCGAGCCGTAATCTAGCGGAATCCGAAGCTGCCCACGGCGATGCCCAGCGTGCGCGGATCGCCCGGAGGATGGAACGGCGGGGCAACGCTGATGGCGATGTTGGCTGTTCCCGGCGGCGCCGCCGGCAAGTCCCACTCCAGGGTTTGCCAATCGGTCTGAGAGACGCTTCGCGCGGGCAATGGCGCGCCATCCACCGACACCTGCACGGTGACGGTTCCGGCATTCTGCAGCAGCGGAGCATTGGCCACAACGCGCATTTCAAAGCGCCTCGCTCCCGCGGGCCGATCGAGCCGCGCCGTCGCATAGGGAGCGATCCAGCGGAAGCCGCCCTCCGGGTTCGACCATCCTTCTCCCAGTTGCCATACCGGGGTGCCGGAATTGGCTTCGATGTACGAAGCATCGCGGGTGTCCGGCGCGTGAGTCACGATGTCGAGCTTATGCAGACTCTGGTTCCACGTCAGAACCGCTTCCCGCGCGGCATCCAGGGTTATGGGAGGCTTTTCATAATAGCCAATCTTCGCGCCCGCTCCAGAGTAGAAGCACTTGATGGCGCCTGCGATACCGAAATCCCCAAAACCGTACGGCCTTCCGTTCCACAGGAAGGCATCCACCGCACCGGCGCCCACGTTGTATTTGCGAAACGTCGTGACCCAGGCGCGCGCGTCGTCGTCTTTGGCCAGCTTGTCGCGCCGCTCGAGCCGGATATCGTGAAGCTCCCCTGGGGCGAACAGCAGCAGACCGGCGACAATCACCGCCGGGTGGCACATTTCCGCCGCTCCCGCGAGAGCCAGCGCCAGCCCCGTAAACGGCAAATAACAATACGCCGTCTCGATCCGCCCCGGCAGGAACAGCACCGGCGTCAGAAACAGAATCATGGCCGCGGTGCCGAACCAGATACGCCGGTTGTTGCTGAACCATGCCGCCACGGGCACCGCGAACCCGAGGTACGGCAACAGAAACACCCGGGCGGCGTAGAACGCGGTTGTCACCGCCAGCGCGCCCGCCGTGAAGTGGAAGACGTAATCGTTGCCCGGTCCGGTATTGGGGCTGATTACCAAAGCCTGCATCGCGAACCAGGCGGAAACAAGGAAGAACGGCCCCAGGGTTTTCCAGCGCTTCTGGCCGTACCAGAGTTCGTAGCAGGCAAGCACGAACGGCAGCATCACCGCCAGTTCCTTCGCCTTGTAGGCCAGCCAGAAGCATAAGAAACTGACGATCCATCGCCCGCGTGCATAGCTCAGCAGGCTGAGCAGGCAAAACGTCGCGCACAGGATGTCGAAAATGTAGGCCGGCTTCCACACGGCCTCGAAATACCCCGGATGAAAGGCGAAGAAGACGCATGCGGCGGCCGCGGCGAAAACTTTTGAGCCCAGCCTGCGCGCCAGCAGCCACAGCAGCCAGACGTTCAGAAAATGCAGCACGTGCGTCGCGGCGAGGTATTTCTGAAAATCGAAGCCGAAGAATGCCGCCTCCTCGTGGTAAAAAAGGTGGCCCATGGGGCGAAAATTGTTGGTTTGGAATTTCGGCGTGATGAGACCGATCACGAACGTGCTGATGGGACTCTGGCGGGTCCAACTCAGATGCTCGAAATCGTCGTCGGTGAAATAGCCTTTGTACGCGGGGCGATTCACGATCAGAAACAGCGCCGCGAGGGCCAGGAAGAGAATCAAACCGGTGCGCCGTGACATGGAAGCCACTATTGTAGCGGGCGGCGTCGCCCGCCAAACCGAGGGTTCGAAGAGGCAATTCCGGGAGATTCGGAATAACCCGATTCGTCTCAGAATATTCCGATATAGGTCCTAATTTGTAAGTAAAAAGTACCATGACCTCTCTTGGACTCAAGTACCTGCGTGTCTATTTTTCCATGGCGCGAATGAGTTCTTTTCGAGCCTTCAGAGCCCGGCGTTCCTCATTGAAAATACGGCACAAAATGGCCATCCCGAGCCGGTTTTCGAAGGGTTGAAAAGCGGCGCAGTGTTTTCGATTCGGATTTACCGGAATCAGCTTTGGTACTAGCGTAAAACGGATGGTATTTTCGGCAGGACTCAGCAGTACTTGGACAGTACAAACGTATGTTTTATTCTGTACACCTTCACTTACAATCACTTTGTAAGTGCCGCAGCAAGCGGCGGAGGAGTGAACTTGAAGTTCCGAATTGCGTTTCTCGCATTTTTCACGGCAGTAGTTTTCCTGGTACCCGCGCAAGCCACATCGATCGTGTTTACCGCGACAACGACATTACCCTCGGCAGGGAGCTATCCCCTGGCCACAATACCCGGTGGGCTGCAAATCAATCTCAATGGCACCTACGGCAGTGCCGGATACATCCTGGCATACGGAGTCGATGGGTTGTTCAACGGCACGCCCACATCGGGGACCAGTCTCGCTCCGACCATGTCCGCTACTCCCAACGTTGGGTTGACAGTCCAACCCGACCTCGGCGGAAAAGAGGGACTTGGCGACGACAATACCACCAAGAACGATCAAGATGACGGTTACATCGCCCCGACCGATGGCGTAGTGCTCGATTTTGCGAACGTCACCCAGACCATCAACAACTCGTCGGTGACCGGTGCCACGCCGAATCTGATCACGTTCCATCTGTATCAGGACTACAACGGCGCCGATTACGAAGTTTACGGATCCAATGACGACAGTAGCTGGACCCTCGTTCAGTCCGGGGTGATCAACGCCCCTGGCGTGCTTAATGTTCCGGCGTTGAATGGCTCTGTCTCTTCCCTGTACACCTACTACGCCATCGGCGTCACCGACTGCGCGATCGATGTTGAAGGCGCCACCGTTTACTACAGCGGCACCCAAACGCAATCGCCGCCAGTGCCCGAACCCGGAACGTTCCTGATGGCTGGATCGGCCCTCCTCGGACTTGGCTTCACGATCAGGAAGCGCCGCCGCGCGGTGACGGTTTCCGAGCGATAGAAGCGCCGTCCCATTCAGGGCTCCGCATTCTGCGCCGTCCCACTATGTTGGGGGGACGGCGCGAACGCTCTGGTTTCGTGTCCGTGAACCTTAACTATTCCCCTAACTAGCCCTCGGCCGGTACTACAAAACCGGTACCGAGGGCCATTTTTTCGTACGCCCCGTACGGTCCCGGTTCCACTCGTTTTCCCCACCTCGCGGTACCCAGCCCCAACCGTACGGCCATTTTCCCGCGCCGAACCAACCCTACAATCGCCTTGTACGCAACATACTACAAGCGATTTTTAGGGGAAACGACGATGAAAAACGCACTTCTCATGGCGATGGCGTTTGTGATGGGGACGATGGCGATTCGACCGGTTCAGGCGAGTACGGTCGCATTCAACTGGGTGACCCCGGCCAACGAGAATACGGTTCTGGGACTTTCTTACTCCCAAACCAGCAATGGGATTACGCTGACCGCCTACGGTCTGACCGCTCCCAGCAACTTGACCCAGCCCGCGACAGCCGGCCCCGATCTGTACGCCAAAAACGGCGGCGCCGGCGAGACTGGCCTGGGAATGGCCACCGATCCAGCCAACGACCATGAAATCAGCGCCGCGCTCCATGACGGAATTCAGGTCGACTTCGCGCAGGCCATCGCCGCCGCTCCCAAGAGCCCGGCGGCCATGATGATTTCGAGCGCGCAATCGGGCGAAGGCTGGGAGATCTACGGTTCCAATACCTTGCTCACCGTCGGTCAAGAGCTGGCCAGCGGCTGGGGCAGCAATTCCAATCCCACCGTCACCGTCAATCTGCCCGATTGGGGCGAGTATACCTATTACACCCTGCTTGCCACCGGCGCCACGCCGTGCGACACCGATGCCAACATTCTGCTCGGCACGGTAACGATCAATCGCACCACGACCGTCACCAGCACTCCCGAGCCGGGCAGCCTGCTCATGGTGGGCAGCGCGCTAGTGCTGATCGGGGTGGCGATGAAGAAGGCGCGGAAGAAGGCTTAGGCTTTCTTCTGCTTCCAGCGCTCCTCCATGGCTTCCTGGAGTTCCGCAACCTTGCGGCGCAGAGAACGTTCCTTTTGCGAAAGGGAGAACAGGTACACGAAGATCAGCAGCCAGCCAGCCACGAAACCCGCCATAAGATACTGAAACTGTTTTGCAACCTGAGCGTCCATGTGTCAATAGCTCCTGAAGTCTTCCAGTTCATGGGCCCGCCGCGTGAGATCTTCCGCCGCCCGCTCCAGCCGGGCCACGCGGCGGCGAAAGAGCAGGACGCACCACCAAAGCAGCATCATGGTGAACATCCCGAAGAAAAGTGTGAACATCATCCTCGGCTCCAGGCCCGAATTTGGCCCGCCGCCCAAGACTGGGGAGGGGTGCTGGGTGCGGAAGAGCCGGTTGGACAAATAGACCAGCGGCACGTCCGCCATCCCCAAAATGCAGATCACGGCGCAGACCATGCCGCGGTGCTCCACTGGCGCGGCCGGCCGGATTACAAGGTAGGAGGCGTAGAGAAAGAGCAGCACGAAGGACGTTGTAAGTCTCGGATCCCAGGTCCACCAAATACCCCAAATCGGCTTGGCCCACAGCATTCCCAATCCGACGTTGACCAACCCGAATACCAGCGCAGTCTCATTTGCTGCCAGCGACAGGTCGTCATATTTCGGATCGCGCTTCACCAGATACAGAATCGCAGCGATGCCCCCGAGAAAACACGCCGTAAACTGCGCCGCCGCCGCTGGAACGTGAAAATAAAACAGCCGTTGCACGATTCCCATTCTCTCGGTTGGCACCCACGCGAAGATCAGGTACAAATGTACCACCATGGCCAGCGCCGCCCCCGCTAATAGCCATAGCGGAAACGCTGGCCTGTCATCGAACTCTGAGAGCATGCCTTTTATTCTATTGCAAAGCTTGGTTCAGGACCCAGGCCAGCCTGTCGCCGGCCTTCTCGATCTGCTGTTGGATCACGGGATCGGCCTTCTTTTCATAGGCCGCGTCGATCGGCTCCGGCTGCCCGGCTGGCACTTTGGGCAGCTTCCCATAAACCATCTTCTGCGCGATCTTGTGGTTCTGCTCCGCCCAGTCTTCCACTGTGCCTTTGTCCCATTTCCTGGCGTGCTTCTCAGCGTCTTTAGAATAGACCGCGAACAGATCGTCTTCCTTGCCCATCTTTCCGAGAAGACCGCTGTCCCAGAGGCTGTGGAGGTTGTAGGGACGGTCGGAGGGATGGTCGCCGAACTTCACGATCACCTTGTTGCCGCCCTGATCGTTGTTGTCGGAGCAATGCAGCGGCTGATGCATGTCGCCCACGAAGTGCACCAGGAACATGAGCGCCTCGCGCCGCTGGACCGGCGGTGTCGCGGGATCGTGCAGCACCTTCTCGAAATCTTCGATCTTGGCGATCACGCAGTCGCCCTTGGGACAATCGCGCGCCATATCCAGGTGCGGCTTGTCGATAGGAATGTCGATATAATGCCACGGTCCCGTCTCGCGACGCTGGTTGCGGACGTTGTCGGCCCAACTGGCGATGGACTGGATGGTCACATCCGGCCCCAGGATTTCGGTGACGCGCGCCTGTACAGCGGGAGTCAACTGCACCCAGGCGATGCGGGCGATCAGGCTGTGCCCTTCCCCTCCCCAGGCGAACGCGGGCAGAGATCCGCACAGAATGGAAACCAGGAATTTTCGCATGAAATCTGAGCGTAACACGGGTTCTTTTCAGCCGTGTCCGTACTGAGCCGCGACCGCAAGGGAGTGGTGCTTTCTTCCCCGGGCAGAACACCAAAAGGCCACTCCCTTGCGGTCGTGGCTCAGTAACGCGTGGCTCAGTAACGCCGCTATTCCAAGGCCGTGTCTAGATACGCCAGGTACGCCGCCGCCAGGCGATATGCGGTGTAGTAGTCGTCGGGATGGATGGCGGACAGATTGTCGCTGGAGTGATGCAGGATGTGCCACGTCTTTTGCGTCAGCGAGTGAATCGTGAGAACCGGAATGCCGAAATTGAGGAAGGGATGCGAATCGTCGGCGCCCAGCCCATCCACATTCATGCCGCGCGCCTCCATATGCTGAGTGCTCGCCACGATCGAGTAAGCTTCCAGGAGGCGATTGTCGGCGCGGCGGGCCCACACCTCTGGCGGCCCCATCCCAAGGCATTCCAGGTTGATCATGGCACGAATTCGGCGGATTTCCTCGCGCTTCCGCGTGGTGACGAACTCAGACGAACCGATCAGCCCGCGCTCTTCAGACCGCAAACGCCACGAAGACAAATCGGTGATAGCGCGGTGTGTTCTCGAGGCTTTGATAAAGGCTGGGTAGCAGTACCGCCCCGCTCCAGTCGTCGACCGCGCCCATTCCCAGTTCGATGGAATCGAGATGCCCGCCCACGATGATTTCGCTGTCGGAATCGCCCGCAAGCGCACAGATCAGATTGGGGGCTTTGGAGCCCGGCACCGATTGTTCGCGGAAACGGCCGCCATCGCATCCCGCCTCGCGAAAGATGGATTCCAAGGTGGCCACGCGGTCGGCCAGTTTGCGGGGCACGGCGTTCAACCGTTGTTGGATAGTCGTCTCCCCCAGGGCTCGGAAGACGACCTTATTGGAATCCGCGGTCTGCGCCGCCGACGCGAGCGCCGCCACTACCAGCAGCGCCGCGCGCGGCGAGCGATGCATCAGGCCTCAAACGTAAAGAGCAGAGTGCCTGCCGGGGTCTCCGCGGGAGCGCTGCCGGCGGTAACCGGCGCCTCGACTTCGGCCGAAACCTGGCGATAAAAGATGCCGGTCTCTCCCATGTAGACTTCGAGTTCGGAGGGACGCGGCAGCGAGCCCTGAATCAAAGCCTCTGACAACGGATCCTCGATGTATTTCTGCAAGGCACGGCGTAGCGGGCGCGCGCCGTAGCTGCGGTCGCCACAGGTTTTGTCCAGGATGTATTTGGCGGCGTCGGGAGCCAGCTTGATCTTCACCTGCTTGGCGACGAGGTTGCCGTTCACCTGGTTGACCAACAGGTCGATGATCTTGATCAGGTCGTCATCGGTCAGCGACGTGAAGAGAATGACTTCATCGAGGCGGTTGAGGAATTCGGGATTGAACGCCTTCTTCACCTCGCTGCGCACCATATCCTCGACCTTCTGCGAGACTCCTTCGCCCACGGGGGTGGAGAAACCGAGATGCCCGCGCTTCTCGAGGAATCGCGCGCCCAGGTTTGAAGTCATGATGATGATGGTGTTCTTGAAGTCCACCTGGTTGCCGAGGCCATCGGTCAGTTGGCCGTCTTCGAACACCTGGAGCAGGATGTTGTAAATATCCGGGTGGGCCTTCTCGATTTCGTCGAGCAGAATGATGGAGTAGGGATTGCGCTTCACCCGCTCGGTAAGCTGGCCTCCCTCTTCGTAGCCGACGTATCCGGGAGGCGAACCGATGAGCTTGGAGACCGAGTGCTTCTCCATGTACTCCGACATGTCGAAGCGCACCAGGCTCTTTTCGCTGCCGAACAGGAAGCCGGCGAGCGCGCGGGCCACCTCGGTTTTGCCCACGCCCGTCGGTCCCAGGAACAGGAACGAACCCGCCGGACGGTTGCTCGACTTCAAACCGGCGCGCGAACGGCGGATGGCGCGCGCCAGGGCGGAAATCGCCTTTTCCTGGCTGATGACGCGCTTGTGCAGTTCCTCTTCGATGCGCAGCAGCTTGGTGATTTCCTCTTCCTTGATGGAGGTCATGGGCACGCCGGTCCAGCGCGCCACCACGTCTTCGATGTCGTCCTTGGTGACGCAACCGGTGGAGGAATCGTCGAGGTTGTACTTTTCGCGCA
>Ga0181538_10000218_pt1 | contig 66401 bp, 55 predicted proteins | sample PEATcosm2014_Bin_40_FD_119773 | JGI IMG/M metagenome (GOLD analysis project Ga0181538, IMG submission 119773) | Peatland microbial communities from MTU Mesocosm Facility, Houghton, MI, USA - PEATcosm2014_Bin23_30_metaG | ecosystem: Environmental > Terrestrial > Soil > Wetlands > Peat | place...
ACAGCCCATCGGCGCGCCCCCGGAGTTCCCCGCCCTTCTCGACGTCGTCGGATACAACTACGTGGACCGCTGGCTCGACCGCGCCGACACCTATTACAGCGTCGATCGCCGGTTGTTTCCCCAACGCCGATTCATCGGCACGGAAAGCGTTTCGATGGGCGGAATCCGCGGCGATTATCGCGCTTTGTTCCAGAATCCCGCCGCCAACCAACCGGACGTCATTCAGCCCGCCGCCACCCAACCCGCCGCGACCTCGCCCGCCGCCCCGCGCCGGCGATTCCGCCGCCTTCCCGACGCCAATCGCCGGCTCGACGTCGAGCAGCTTTGGAAATTCGTCCGCGCCTACGACTATGTCTCCGGCGATTTTATGTGGACGGGAATCGATTATCTCGGCGAAGCCTTCTGGCCCGCCCGCAGCGCCCCCTTCGGCGTGCTGGATACCTGCTCCTTCAGGAAAGACGGATATTATTTCTACCAGAGCCAATGGACCAGCAAGCCCGTTCTGCATTTGTTTCCTCACTGGAACTGGCGCGGCCGCGAGGGGCAGGTCATCCCGGTGACGTGCTATACGAACTGCGATACCGTCGAGTTGTTCGTCAACGGCAAATCATTCGGGATCAAGGGCTACGAATTCCCGCGTCAGGGGATGAGGGAAGATTACGGTAATTATCCCCCGCGCGCCCGGGCCATCCGCACTACTTCGGACCTTCATCTGTCGACAGCTTCAAGTCAAATCACTGCAAATCATTCAACGGTTTATGCCTGGTGATCGTCCAGACAACCCGCAATGCCGGCGCGATTCGGGTCACGGCCCGCTCTGGGGGCTTGCGCCCGGCATCGGTTGAACTTGATTCCCAACCCGCCCCGCAAACTCCCGCCATCCCGTAACGTTTTCCCATTTTTCCTCTTTGTCGCAAAATCGTAGGATTAATTCGCAACTATCCATAGTTCCGTGCCGTTCCTGGTCTATTATGTCAGTCGATGCCGCTTGGACTCGATCAATTCGCGGCCTCGTTGGCGTTGGAAAACGAAACAAAAACCATTTCGGAGGGTCTATGAGAAAATCGCGTTTGGCGCTGAATTCGGCGGCTGTATTTGGGGCGAGCCTTTGCTGGCTGCCCAACCTTTCGGCCCAGGCGGTCACTTATCTCGCTGATCAAAGCCCTACCACCGCCAAGGCCGACGGCACTGGTAATTGGGGTGAAGACTACACCCTACTCTCCAGCGTCGTCATCACCACCGGCTACGAAGATATTCAGAGCAACTCGACCACCGTACCGGCAAATGCTGTCGAGGCGCCGGCGATCTTCTTCCAAATCAACGTCAATCCGGGAACCACGCAGTACCCCACCAATATCGAACTTAATTCAAATGCTAATCCCAATAGCGCAGGTGATATCGGGCAATGGTGGGGCGACTACGACCTCGCCTTGGAAACAGTCCCCGGCGCCGGCTTGGTCTCTACCCCAACCACTGTTTCAAACGCCTACGGAAAGGCCGTGGGAATCAGCACGGGGGAGAACTATTACATCAACGGTTTCAACAAAAGGGGAACCTCACCCAGCACCATCGGCGACAATTCTGTGTACTACTATTCCGGTGGATGGAGCCAGGTGGCCGGAAACGGCCAAACGCCTTACAACGCGACCTCGAATATCATTACCCCGACTTCCATTACCTACGGCATTCCACTCTCGGACCTCGGGCTCAGCGTCGGCCAATCATTCAAATTTGATGCTTACAGCACCTTCGGTGGGCTTCCATACGATGCGCTCGACAATGCCTCGTTTGCTCCTACGGGCTATCAGCCATATACCGGGAACGGAACAACAGGGGCGACGGCATACGACAGCGCGACGGAGCCAGGTTCAACCCTGTCGACTTATACCGTCGCCGCCCCGACACTGACCTGGAATAACTCTTTTGCAGCCGCAGGTTACACCGATGGCGTAACCTGGGACACTAACGACATCAACAATTACAACTGGAACAACGGTATTTTCTCCGACTATTACGTCGATGGCTCCAACGTCATTTTCAACGACGTCAACGACGCCACGTCGAACGGCGGCACTAATCCCAATGCCTACAACGTCACGCTTAACACGACCGTCAACCCCGCCTCGGTAACCGTCAACAACAGCTTGGGCAACTACACCATCGCTGGCACCGGCAAAATCGCCGATGCCGGAGCGTTCACAAAATCCGGCAGCGATACCCTGACCATCGGCACCGCTCTGAGCGTCGGCAGCATGAGCATCACTGCTGGAACGCTGAAGCTGGCCGCCGGCGTCTCCGCCGGCTCCGGCCCCGCCGTCACCAGCACCATCAACCTCGCGTCGCTTTCGATCACCGGCAACGGCGTGCTGGACGTGAACAACGATCACGTCATCATCACCTACGGCGCCAGCGATCCTTTCTCGAGCATCGCCGGCTACATCAAGTCCGGCTACAACGGCGGTGGATGGAACGGCCCGGGCATCATTTCCTCCGCGGCACTAATCAAGACCAATGGCCTGTCCTACGGCGTCGGCTATGCCGACGGCAAAGACGGCAAGGTCTCCGGCCTGGTCTCAGGCCAGATCGAAGTGGCCTACACGCTGCTCGGCGATGCCAATCTCGACGGCATCGTCAACGCCGCCGACTTCACCATCCTGGCGGCGAACTTCAACCAGCCGGTCACCGCCTGGGACCAGGGCGATTTCAACTACGACGGCCTGGTCAACGCCGCCGACTTCACCGACCTGGCGGCCAACTTCAACCAGAGCGACAGCGGCGCGGCCTCGGCCGGCGACGTCGCGGCCCTCGATGCCTTCGCCGCCGCCAACGGCCTGTCCATGCCGACTTCCAGTGTCCCCGAGCCGGCAAGTGCGGCGATGATGGTGATGGCTGGATTAGGAATTCTCCGCCGACGACGACGATCTTTGCGCTAGCCCGCTCCGAAAACTGCATGTACCGCCGGCACGGCATCCACTCGCGGCGTTGCATGGCGCACCTGATTACGAGCCTGCCTCAGCCAATTGCACGATTGGCTGCCGGAACGGTGGAAGCGGCCAAATCTGGTGCCGTCAGCGTAGGGTAGGCGGGAACAACTCCGTGTATAACGGCGTTCCATGGGCTCGCCAGCATGCGCCAAATTAGTCGGGCTGATTTGTACCGTTTTGACGGTGTTGCTAATACGGCTGTCGGCGGGCTTCGCCCAAACCGAGGCTCCCACAACGCAATCCCTGTCCGCCGTCGAGGAGGCACGGCTCAATCGCGGCGAGCAAATGCGCAAAGTCCTTCTTGACGCGTTGGAACAATCCTATAACAACGGTGGTGTTTGGCCGGAACGGTTCCCGCTGCTCGCCGGTGTGCCGCGGCTCATCTACACGCCGCCGACAAAGGCAGTGACCGCACAAGTCCGGGATAAGTTGAACCTCTCGCTTTGGTCGGTTGTTCTACGTGAGCCAATCGAGCGGTACCCCGACTGAGTGTGGGTTGGCTATGGTGACGGGCACCTGGAATTTGCAGCCGGCGCCGCGGAGCTTGCCGCCTGCGAGCGCGAAGCACAGATCAAGCAGGACAACGCCGCTTGTCTTGAAAATCCCTACGGCAGCGACGCGAGCGCTCAGCCCCTTCCCCCGGCCACTGGCCAACTCAAACTAAAAGTCCTCGATCCAGACGGCAGACCGGTCGCAGGTGCGCTGGTCGGCGTGTTTGGGAGATTTGGCGACCTTCCTCGGTTGTCGGAATATCAGCACGCCTACTTTGATTCCGACCCCCCAAAAACGGAAGTTACGGATTCGGCAGGTGAAGTGACGATCCCTGCCGAACTCGCGTTCGACAGCATGTACGCCGATAAGCAAGTGGCGCCGCTGTACATTCTGCACGAGCGCCGCGGCCTGGTCGCGCTGGAGGATATGCGTCGGTCGGAGTTCAACGGCGCTACGCGCGAGGTTCACCTTCACCCAGTATGCGAGGTCAGCGGGCAAATCACCAGCGTCGGCCTCCGCGAGGAAAACCAGAGCCCGGGTGGGGTCACGGCCCTATCCTTCAAGCTCGGAAAATTTTGCCTGCGCTCTGTACAAAGTCATTTCAAGGGCCCCTGGTTTGAGTTTCCGCTGCCGCCCGGTGACTACGAGATCGTGCTTCTCGCAAGTGAATGTGACAGCGTAGACCGCTGGATCCGGATCGCGCCTGGGCAGCGAGAGATGAAGTTCCAGATCGACCTTGAACCCGAGGCGTGGTTCCAGTTCTTCGGCCGTCCCGCACCCGAACTCCGCGGCATCAAAGGGTGGAAGAATGGCCCCCCTGTAAAATTAGCCGACCTCCGCGGCAAGGTTGTGCTCCTCGATTTCTGGGGCTACTGGTGTGGACCCTGCGTGAGCGACATGCCCAGGATGATAGAGCTTTACGATGAATTCAAGGACAAGGGTTTATTCATCATCGCCGTCCACGATGATTCGGTCGAATCGATCGATGAGATGGACCGAAAGCTGGAGACAAGTCGCAAGGAAATCTGGGGCGGCCGCGACTTGCCATTCCTGATCGCTCTGGATGGCGGCGGCCGGACCCACGTTGTCGATACCGCTTCCGCCGGCCGTGGCGCGACCACCGCAGAGTACGGCATCCATGCTTTCCCCACGATTTTACTGATCGGTCGCGATGGAAGGCTCGTTGAAAAAATGTCTCGCGATCCTGATGTGGCCCGCGCGGAGATCGAGAAGCTGCTTGAGACCAAATAGCCGACCTGCCGATTGAATCATTGAGCGCGGTGGGACTTGAACCCACGACCTACGGATTAAAAGTCCGTTGCTCTACCAACTGAGCTACGCGCTCGGCTTGTTCGCCGCGGGATAGGTGCGGCGGGGCCGCATATTCCGCTGATGAACCAACTATGGGTTTTAACAGCAGTGGCCGTGCTGGGCAAACATGCCGTGGAATGGACGTTGGTCGTACAATCATCCCGTTGCTATTCACTGGAAGTCAAATTCAAGGAGCATAGCCATGAAGGCAATTCGCGTTCATTCTTTTGGAGGGCCGGAGGTGCTGAAGCTGGAGGACGTGCCCGAACCGGCCGTTGGGGCGGGACAGGTTCGCCTGGCGGTGAAGGCTGCCGGCGTGAATCCGGTGGAGGCGTATATTCGAACCGGCAAATATGGGCCGCAGAAGTTTCCCTATACGCCGGGGAACGATTCGGCCGGCTTGGTTGAATCGGTCGGCCAGGGCGTAACGCATTTCAAGGTTGGGGATCGGGTGTACACCGACAAGACGGTTACCGGGTCTTACGCCCAGTTGACGGTTTGCGACGCGGATTACCTGCATGCCCTTCCCGATCGTGCGACGTTTCAGCAGGGCGCGGGGGTGGGAATCGCGGGGGGAACGGCGTATCGCGGATTGTTCCAGCGCGGCCGGGGATTGCCGGGCGAGACCGTGCTGATCCACGGCGCCACCGGCGGCGTGGGAACGGCGGCGGTGCAACTGGCCCGCGCCGCGGGAATGATCGTCGTCGCAACTTCCTCCACCGAAGCCGGGCGAAAATACGCGCTGGACCAGGGCGCTCACTATTCGGCCGATCACGACCTCACCGAGCGCCTCGACGAGGTGAAATCGCTCACCAACGGCAAGGGCTTCGATTTGATCCTGGAAATGCTGGCCAACCGCAACCTGGCATCCGATCTGTCCGCCCTGGCCAGGGGTGGGCGGGTGGTGGTCATTGGAAGCCGGGGAAAGATCGAGATCAATCCGCGGGAGACGATGGGCCGGGAGGCCGACATTTTGGGGCTGATGCTTTTCGGCGCCACGCCGATCGAGCATCGCGCGATCTACGGCGCGCTCACCGCCGCCATGGAATCGGGGACATTTCGGCCAATCGTCGGCCTGGAACTTCCGCTGGCCGAGGCCAGCCGGGCCCATCATCTGGTCATGGAAGGCGAGCAGTTCGGGAAGATCGACCTGATCCCTTGACTCCTCACGGAGCCGTGGCGGGCTGGGTGGCGGGCGCGCCCAGCGCGGCAATGACCGCCGATTTGATCGCGTTGCCGTTCAAATCTTCCGCCACCACTTTGCCGTCAGGGCCGATCAGCCACGCGCCAGTTGAATTCTGGGCGCCGAAATTCGTATTGATGACCGCCCAGTTGCTTTGACCGACGATTGCCGTTTGTGGCCAGGGGTTACTGTTCAACCGGGGCGGGTTTTGACCTTTCATCAGAAACTCAGGGTTGATCGTGAGAAGCGCCAACCGGCCGTCCCCGCCGTAGGCGGCATAAACGTCCTTGAACGACGCGATGTTGGTATCGAACGGACGGAAGAAGTCGAGCAAGACGTATTTTCCGCGGAAGTCGGAGAGCTTGAGATTTTTGCCTTCCGGCGTCCTCATCGCCAGGTCGAAGACCGAATCTCCGACCTTGTATTTCGCCAATCCGACGACCCAGACGGATTCGAGTTGAAGCGGCTCGTCGCTTCGCCCGCCGGGCATCTCAGGGATGGTGAATTCCGCGGACCCCATGCCAATTGGCTGTCCGAAACCATTCTGGTTGTTGGTTTGCTGGATGTTGATGGAAAGCTGGTAATCCCCGGCCGGTACGTCATCCACCCGGAATGAGCCGTCCGGACTGACGGAAAAGGGGAAATTCCGCATGTTGGCAAACGCCTTTTGCTGGTTGGCGGCGTAGGCCTTGCCCGCATCCGTTTTCATCCAATCCCGCATCCACTTCTGCTGTGTTTCCGCCGACGACATTCTGACCAGCAATGGCATCGGCGGCCCGGCAAAGCTGACTTGCCGTTGAGACGTAATCTGGCAGTAGCCGTACGCCCAGTCGGTGCGCCCCGACAATTCCGGAGAAACGATGACTTTTCCCTCGACGGCGCGGCCGGTGCCGCCGACGTTGACGCTGACCGTTTTGCCCGGCTCAACCTCGACGGATTGAATCGCCGCATCGGTCCACGAATTGCTCGAAAGCTGGACCCGGCGGCCGACGGTCCAACCGCCGGGCGGAACGCGGTCCACCACGAATTTCCCGTCGTCATCGGTCTTGGCGTTGAGTTGATCGAAAACGCGAGGCTGTTGGGCATCGTACGCCATGTATCGCCCGGAGGAGAAGACGTCCACGTTTATCCCCGTCGCCGGCTTGGAGCCGACCATCATGCGCCCTTCGATCCGCCCCCACGGCGACAATGTGACGACCGGTGATTTCGCCAACGCATCCTGATCCGTCTCCGCATAACCGGCATCGGCGATGACGGCGATCTTGAAATTGCCGGATTGCGGCGGGAAGTCGATCCGCCCATCCGCGCCGCTGATCGCCGTCGAAACCATGTTATTCTGAATCTCGCGGCTGTTCTGGATGAAAACTTGCTGGCCCGGCAGCGCCATCGCCGCGGTCGCCCCGGCGACGGGTTTGCCGTCCGCCGATTGCACCGTCAGAATCAGGTCCTTGCCCGGCTTCATTTTCAGATCGAGAGTCACATCCCCCTCATCTGACTTCACGACGCGCGATTCAACGGGCATATACCCCGACGCCTCGATTTTCACGGCAATGCCCGGATAGGGCCACTGATCCGTAAAGTCGAATTTTCCGCCGGGCCTTACCGCGTTGAGGCTCATGCCCGGTTGCCAGAACACCGGCTGTTCCGGGTTGAACTTAATTCCGAAAACCACCTGAATGTTCTCGATCGGCTTGCCGGTTTCGGCATCCGTGACCGTTCCGCGAATGTGCGAGACCGCGCCCAGCTTGATCACGTTGTCCTGATCGGGGGTGAGCACCTGATCGTTCACGCCCCGCAGGCCCTGGGCGCTAACGCTGACTGTGACCGGCTCGGCCGGCGCTTCGTTCCAATGGAAATGACCGGTCCCGTCGGTTTGGAAATTCGCGTTGAGGGTGTTGTTCGTACCCTGCCAGCTTTGCACGTCGATCCTCGCATTGGGCACGGGATTCCCACTGGCGTTCACCACCGTGCCGGTAATGCGGTGCGGGCTGGACAACTGAATGGTCAGGCTCTGCTTTTGCTGGCCCATCGCAAACCGCTTCAATTGCGGGGCAAATCCTTTGGCCTGGATTGTCAGCAGAATTTGTTGTCCGGGATCGAAATGGTAACTGAAATGCCCGGACGCGTCCGTATTCTCGGCGGGGATGGCATTTGAAGAGAAACGCTGCTGCCCGAGGGCAACGGCAGCGCCTGCGACGGGCGAGCCCTCCGGATTAACGACGACGCCATCCAGCGTCACGCCGCGGCGCAATGTGAAAACCGCCGTGCCGTCGTATAGCTTGGAAACCGGAGTGAACGGCTGCGGGTTCCAGTAATCGCCGGTGACGTGCTGGTAATCCCACGCGGCCAACCCGATCTCATCGCAATCAACGGGCGCGCCGTTGAACGTCCAGCTTCCGTCGTCGCCGCTCTTGATCTGCCTGGCCCGGTTATACGGGCTGAGGTCAAACTGCTCGTGCGGATTGGCGCCGCTTTTCTGGAAATCGAGGATCACGGTAGCGCCCACGACCGGCTCACCGCCGTCATCGACGATCTTCCCCTGAACTTTCGTGCCGCGCTCCATCGCCAACGTGTAGTCCGTTGGAACTTCGCCGCGGAGATTGGAGTTATAAGGCGCCCAAACCAGGCGCATGGGTACGTAATTCTTCCCGCTGACTCTCAGGGAGACGTTGGGGTTCTTACCGGAAGGGACCACAACGCGCACTCGACCGTCGGCGTCGGTGTCGCCGGAGAAACGCGTGCGCATGTCGCTGTTCACCCTCAGCCCGGCGATCGGCTGCTTGGTCTGCTGATCGATGACCAGCAAATTCATCGTGCTCGTGGGACCTGCGTTATTGGGATTATTCGCCGCCGGCCTGGTTCGATTCGGAGCGGGCGCGGCAGGCGCAGCAGGCGCCGCGCTGGCTGTGACGCCGGTATCCGGAACGCTGAGGTTGGCGCCCGTCGTCCCGTTGCCAAACGACAACGTGCTGACCAGGTAAAGCCCCACGGGCACGAGAATCGCCAGCAAGGCGATCAGCGAAACGAGCACCCACGTCCTGGCTCCGCCCCAACGCAGCCCCGCGACTGGATCATATTCTTTCATGATGAGTTCTCTCGTCTGGAAACCCTCGCCGCGGCTTGCTGCCGCTGCCGAATGCGATTTTAGCAGGTATTCCGGGAATGCAAATGGGAAGAGATTGCCGATTGCCGATTGCCAATTGCCGATTGGAAGACGGGACTTGGCGGCCTGCTCTTTTATTCAATTGGCAATTGGCAATTGGCAATCGGCAATCTCTTCCAAATCCACACTATAATCCTCACATGCCCCTGCTTTCCGACCGATGCATCTGCCTGCGAAAGACCGAGTACAGCGAAAGCTCGCAGATTCTTACGCTCATCGCACGCACTCAGGGCATCGTTCGCGCCATGGCCAAGGGAGCGCATCGGCGAACCAAGGCCGGGGCGAGCCGGTTCGACGGCGGGATCGATCTGTTGGACCTCGGCCATGCGGTGCTTTCCGCCGATGCGTCGCGCGATCTGGCGCTGCTCACCGATTGGACGCTCCAGGACGGGCATCTGGAACTGCGCCGCAGTCTGCGCGGGCTCTTTCTGGCGATCTATGCGGCCGAGTTGGTATCCCTCCTGCTTGAGGAGCACGATCCCCATCCGGAAGTCTTCGATGGCCTGGAACGCGTCCTGACGGATTTGGGCACGGCGACGCTGGAGGAGTCGTTCCTGGCGTTCCAACTGGATTTGCTGCGCGAGGCCGGCTTCATGCCGGAATTCAGCGTCTGCGTAAGCTGCTCCAGCCGCATGGGCGATCGGGACGGCGTCTATTTTTCACCCTCGCGCGGCGGCGTGGTCTGCCTCAATTGCCACCCCGCCTTCGCCGATCGATTGTCTCTGGACGTCCGCCTTCTGCGACTGTTGCGGCTGATTCAAACGCCCACCGACAACGGACCGGCCCGCCGCCTGCCACGCTTGACCCGGCACCAGACCGATCCCGTCAACCATCTCCTGGCCGAGCATATCGAACACGCCGTGGGCCGACGGCCAAGATCGGCAGCCTACGTTTTGGCAAGACGAGCTGCGCCACTAATGCGTGGCGCCAACGCCGATGGTCGGCGTTAATGGCGCGCTCTGGGGAACAGCCTGGATCGCCAGAAAATGGTTGACCAGAGCGAAGTTCCGCTTGGAAACGGTGTCGTCGCCGTCGATGTAATAGCAGTGGCCGTCACATGTCGCGCTTACAAATGCATTTGCCGGAGGCGGGTTGATGGCATCCTGATAAAATACAATCATGTAATGCCGATACCGATCGCCCCGCTCAGGGTAGTCATTTCTCTCGCAATAGTCCTGAATGCCCAGATAGGACTGGTTCGCTTGCGCATTGGCGGGGGGTAAGTCATCGAGTGGGCAGTCGGGCGGTGGCCATATCCAAGGCTTCTCATATTGTGCCGGATCCCCATAAGTTGGTTCCTTTATCCGCCCCGTTCGGTGCGAGGAATCGAAAATGTAGAAGTCCCTCACCCTCCCTCCCTTACAATCCGCATTAAACTTTTCGATCATGGAATGGATGCTCTCAAGCTCGGATTGAGCCCCACTTTCTTTGCTGTCCGCCTGTATGAATGTGACCAGATCCCAAGCCAGGTCCGGCTGGGTCAGCTCGCGGAGAATGCCCAGCGCCGAACGCATCCTCAGAGTCGGCATTTGCTGATAGGGACGCAACCTCGGTGGATACTTTGATTGGTGCATCGGGATTTGCAAGGTGGAGGACACGTCATCCTCGCTCACGTTGTAAGCCGCATTGTCATCCGCCGGTTCCGTCGTTGCAGGATCCAATCCCGCGTGGGTTTCTTCCTCCTTTGGGCCCCATTGTGTCGTTTCCTTTTTCGCGGCCCCGGCTGGCTGTGTTGTCAGGTAATACTCCACCTTGACCGTCTCCACCTCCTTCTTATCCCACCGCGATGAACGCGGCGCCGTGCGCAATTCAATGCAATAGTCGTGCTCTTGAATGTCAAGGGGCTGCGCCGGCCCGTAAATCTCCCACAGCCTATGCCATAGCTCCTTGGCACGTTGCGTAACGTTAGCATCAATTACCCCATTATTGTTCCGTAACGCGCCAACCATAAAATAGATCTTCAGCGCGTCATCCCCACCGCTGGAAGCCTGATCGGCATGCACCGGCACGATCTCCAGCGCGTTATAGCTCGCCAGATAGATAATGGCGTCCAGGGCCTCGTAATAATCCTTGTCCGCCGGCGTGAGGCGCGTGACCGCCATTTCCAACACCGCGCTAATCGGCCATTGGGAGTCGATCATTGCCGCGATCGAGTCGACGCTGATCGGCGCTGATATTTGTGCAAATAATGACTGGCCCGAAAGCGGTAAATATCGAATCGTCGGCGTCTCCAAATACCCCAGAGTGCCGCCGAGCAAATAATCATGTCCCGGCCAATACACAACGCCGCCGCTCGTCACGCTTCGCGCCTGCGGAAAGTTGAACCCCCCGTTCACCGATCCCTGGAATTGCAACGCGACGTCCACTTCCGAAACATCCATGAAGAGCGTGGATTCGTGACAATGCACCCGAACCAGATTCAGGAAATTTTGATCCTTCGCGGTTTGACGGATCACTTCGTTATAATCCGGCCGGCTCTGCTGCAGTGCCGCCGGACCCACCATGTCGCACCCGACCAGCAGCGATCCAATGGCCATCAGGCAACCTGCGATGATGTGCCATCCCGAATGTATTCGACTGAACTTAGGTCTGATTCGACGATCGAATTGGCCCGCCCGTTTTGGTTTTTGAGCCATAACCATTCCCCTTGCTTTGAGATGCTCAGGAGGGTGGTCAATATCGGCTCAATCGGCGCCCAGAACAAAAATTGGTCTAATTCGCGCCAGGGCGTTGGCCCCGGTCATCTAATGTAGCGGTTTGGAAATCTTGCCGCCCCTGACTCGCGTCGCCTTCAGTTCATCCAACAGGCAAAATCAGGTAGTGGGTCACTTTCGCCATCCAAAGCCCTGGGAGCTTGCTCCCTGGGCATGCCAAATCGCTTCCCCATTCAAATTAACCCACCACCTAAAATCAGTGTCACCGATGGCTCGCTTTTCGCTTCCGCCCAAGAAGCAAAAGCGACCCGCCCATCAGCAGGCCGATCGATCCAGGTTCCGGTACGTTGGAAATATTCATGGGGATAAAGACCAACTGGTCCTGCACGTTGGGATCGGTCAGGAGCGCGACTTGCGCTTCCGGAAGAGAATTGCCCACGTCATTCTGAATCGCGGTGAGGTAGCTTTGCGCCTCAGCGGTGACCCCGGCGGGGTTCTGGTCATTCGTCGGATCGACCCACATACGCTCATTTGGGTCACTGCCTGGAGCTAACGAATAGTCGTTATCGAACGCCAGCTTCCAGAGCGCCAACTGAAAGGCTTCGTTGGCATCAACATCGCTCGGGCCGGGATAGAAGCTGCCAAAGAGCTTTTCGATGTTTGCGGTACGGGTGTTATCAAATACAACCGGACCAGTACCGGGACCCGGATTCGTCTGCGGGTATGGAGGGTTCTGGGTCGGGGAAAGCAGTTCGACGTCGGAAAAAGATGAGATCCCTGGAACGTAAATGTCCTGTCCAACCTCGGTGCAGAAGGCGCGGAAGGTATTTGGAATGGTGGCATCGACACCCGGGCCGGGAACGTCCGTGCGGGTGGCATCAAGGATCGCCGCGCTGGCACCGCCGGTTTCACCCGTTGGAAACGTCGAGTCAAAGTATACGAATTGGATTCCGTAGGGAATTGTGAAGTTGGCCGTGATCGTACCAGCCTTTGCCGATACGGCCACCAGAACAACGCCAACAAGAGTAGTGAAAATCGCTCCTCGATGCATAAATCTTCCTCCTTAATCAATCGCGGCCCAAGGTTCTGCCGAACCCTTCCACGGTCGCAACAACAGCATTTCCCACGAGATAACGCAGTTCAGCTCGGCGCACAAAACACGCCGAATACTCCCATCCAAAAACGACTGGGATGAGCAACCAAATACCAGACCACGGACGGTTATCGAAGTATACCACGGCAAATTCCTAATGCAAGTTATTTTATATATCGAGAATATAGAATTTCATGGCGCAAGCCGGAATTGCCGCAAAACGGTGGTTAAAAGACGCAAATGAGGAAATTCGGTTCCCGCGAGGAGACTATCTTAACATCCGAGAAAGTCTTCAATGTACTCAACGCCTATGGACTGCTACGCCGCCTTCCCCGCGGCCGTCAGCATTTTGATGCCGGCCATCAACGCGTTGTTCTCGTGGCTGTGCCCGATCGTGATGCGGATTTTGTCTTGAAGCCCGGGAAGATCGAAATGGCGAACCAAAATCCCCTGCTCTTTCAGCCCAAGATACGTCTCCCTGCCCCGCCCGGAGGGAACGACCGCCAAAATGAAATTGGCCTGGCTGGGCAGCACCGTCCAGCCGAGTTGAGTCAACTCGGCGCTGATCCGCGTCCGCTCGGCCTTGATGTTTTCCCACGTCCCGCGGGCGTGGGATTGGTCTTCTATCGCCGCCGTGGCCGCGACGATCGACAGGGCATCGCAGTTGTAGCTGTCCTTGACCTTCATCATCTCCGCGATCACCGCCGGCTGCGCAATCGCGTACCCGAACCGCAGCCCCGCCAGCGAATACGCCTTGCTCAGCGTGCGCACGACAACCACGTTGGCGAACTGTTGCACCAGCGCCATGCAATTGTCGTCCGCGAAGTCGGCGTAGGCTTCGTCCACCAATAACAGGCCGGGAAAATTCTTCGCCAGCTCGGCAACCTTCAGCGGCGAAACGAACGTCCCGCTGGGGGCGTTTGGGTTGGCCAGATAAATCGCCTGCGCCGAGCTGTTGGCCAGGGCCTCGACCGGCAACGACCAGTCGCGGCCCCACGGAACCGCCAGCCCCTTGGCCTCCTCCAATCTCGCCAACACCGGATACAGCGAATACGTCGGATCGGGAAACGCCAGTATTCCCCGCGGCGGGACGAAGCAGCGCGTCGCGATCGTCAGGATATCGTCGCTGCCGTTGCCCGCGATGATGTGGTGGCGGGTGACGCCGTGGAGTTTGGCGGCCGCGTCGCGGAACAGATCGGCCGTCGGATTCGGGTATCGCCGCAGCATTTCCCCGCTCACCCCCGCCAACGCCTGCATCACCCGCTCGCTCGGCGGGTACGGATTCTCGTTGGTGTTCAATTTGACGACGCGCTGCCCCGCCTCCGGCTGTTCGCCCGGCGCGTATCCTTCCATCTCCCGCACGACCGATCGCACGAATGGCGGACTCATGCCCGCGGATTATAAACGACGCCGACGATTTGGAAACGTTAGAGACCATCTCATCTCGTCAACAGGGACTCGATCGTCGTGCATTCCCCGCCCCGCGCCTGCGCCAGATATCCGAAATAACGCTCCAGCGCATGGATCAGGCACCCGTCCAACTGGCCCTTCTCCTCCTCGATCCGATGAAGGTGCAGTTTCATTGCCGCAAGCTCGCGAAGAAACCTGCCCGACCCGGCAAACATCGTGCCGGGCACGAACTGGCCCTTGGTCCGGCGCGGCTGCCCATCGAGTAGCAAGTTCAACCAATGACGATTGGTTCGGAAATGATCCTGAAGGTCGCGGCATTCCACCCCGTAAATGCACGCCCGGCCAACGTCGATGCGCTCAAACAGCGCGTCGGTCATGAGTTTGTCGCCGATCAGCGTTTCGACGTTCATCCAAAACCAATCCCCGCCGTAGGAAAGATGCGCCGATCGCTTGGTGTGAACCTTCACAAAATGATCGTAGGGCGACAATTCCACGAACGCCGCGGCCAACAGAAACGAAAAAACGTCCCGGCCCACGTTGGGAACCAAAAAACAAACCGACCTGCCCGGATCGAACCGGGCGAGGAATTCATCGCCTATCCCTCGGATCGGCGTGGAGAGAACCAGATCGTAGTCGTTGAAACTTTGCAATTTGTCGAAAATCCGCTTCGCCTCGTTCTCATAGAAGCCGTGGATGACGATCAGCTTCCGGTTTCCGCTCCCGAGCCGAACCGGCCCGCCGGACGCCGCCGAAATGGTTCCATCGCCCCCGCCGGTATAGATCGGAATGGAAATCTCCAGCGAGTTCGCCCGCCGCGGATCGCGCCCAAGCCGGAAGTCGCTCGGCTGGAGAAGAATTCCCGACGGCCGATTGGACGCCATCAGCGGCCACAGCATCCGACTGCGCTTGTAAAACCGATGCGCCTTAAGCAGAAGCGTGACCGGCTCGTATTCCAGCGCGTAGGCGATCGCCTTGTGTCGATGGGCATTTTTCGGCCAGAACCACTCGCGCCCCCGCCCGGGGCCGCGCATGCGGATGTCTCTCACGTAATTCAGCAGATCCACGGACATGGTTCATTCTCGTTCGCGGGCCGCAACTCTAGCCGCCACCCATTGGAAAGATCAACGACAATCCCGATGATGAGTCAAGCTAAAGGTCCTGACGATATGAATGTCTTGATTCCGATTGCGGCGATGGCCGGGACAGTGGCGGGTATGCTTCTTGTCGGCGCGGCGATATTGCACCTGATTCCACGGATGGGCGGCATGAGCCGCCGGATTTCCGCCGCCCTGTGCCACGCGCCGGCGCTGGACTGGGTGATCATTTATTTCACCGTCCTGCCGCTGATCGCCGGCCCGGTGATCGCCGGCTGGCGCGGATTAGTCGGCGCCATCGTCGGACAGGTCGCCGGCGTGCTGATTTGGACCGCCCTGCACGAGCTGGCCCATCGCAAGGAAGTTCGCGGGCCGCGGATCGTCCGGGTCATCAATCGAATCATCGGCCCGTGGCGAAACCACGCCGCCCTCTGGCTCACCGCAATCGTCACGCCTGGCTTCTGTCTTATCCGATTGGCCGAGGTGCTCCTCTATCCCCCGATTCGCTGGCTCACTGGCTTTCCCCGTTATCCGCAGGCCGAATGGGTGAACGTTTCCCGCCACAAATTCAGCGGACTTGTCGGCCACGATCTCATCTGGTGTCTCTATTGCGATTGGATGACCGGCGTATGGTCCCTCGGCTCGGAGATGCTTCGCAACGTCGAATCGTTCTGGTGCCCGATCCGTTTCGACAGCGCCAAAAAGTGCGACCACTGCTCCGTCGATTTCCCCGACGTCAACCACGGCTGGGTCCCCGCCGACGGAACCATGGCACAGGTCGCGAAGGTCCTTGAAGAATCCCACGCCGGCAGCACCCACGCCTGGTTCGGCCACCCCGTCCGCCTCACCGTTCGCGGCAAGGAAATCCGGCCGCAGACGCCCGATCATTAAAACGAATCGGATCGGGGCGGGAATCTGACACTATCGTGAGCGTTGAACCAACCGAATCTTTTTTCGTGAGCGGCGTCTGAAGTGCACTCCGCATATCGCTCACGAAGATCCCGCCAAAAAGGGACGTCATTTCAAACTGGATGAGCACTTGCGATTTCGACCGCTACGAACCACGGACAGAGATTGGGCCCGGCACTTCAGTATCCGATATACTGAACAAAATTGCTCGACGACGTTCGTCGGCAGAGGTCAATTTGGGGAATCACGGTACGGGCGATCACATGCCCTGGTTTCATTTGCCGAATGGAGAAGCAGATGGCACTTCCGCCTAAAGGTGATCCGCGCCGGCCACTCCATTTGGCGGTTCGTTCGACGCGCATGCTGGCGATCATTTTTCTTCTATTCGGATCGTGCGCGTTCGTTCCATTCCTCATCCGCGGCGCAATGCCGGTGAACGCGCGGGTATTTCTCGAACTGGGGAACGTTATTTTGTATTTCGGTCCGGGCGCGGTCTACCTCGTAACTTCGATTTATTTGATGCGCCGGCGATTTTGGGCAGTGGTCGTTGCAATAGTCTTGGCGTCGATCCAGTTGCTTCTTGTGCTAATTGGCATCATCAGTCTTTTGATCGTTATGATGCGTCAGCCGATTCCTCAGCCGGTTAGCTCTTTTGCACTGATTCCAGCGGGCATCCTACTCCTTATTATCCTGGCGCTAGTGCAACTCATCTACCATTTGGCACTGTCGTTCGAGGCAATTAAATATATACCCGTGGAGGAGCAACATGGATTTGAGCCGCTGATGGCTCAGCCGGTCGAACCACCCCATGGAGCCAAGGGAGAATCAAACGGCGAAGTGATCCTCTAAACGCACACGATATTGGTGGATGTTGGCCAAGGTGAGGCCACCCCGGGCATCGAAATAGACGCCGCAGCCCCTATGAATCTGCGGGAATAAGGTGAGCGCTACGCCCAGCCCAGGCGTATATCAAACGCGTGGTCGCCGTAGAAGGAGATACCGTTGAAATCCGCGATGATGAACTCTACATCAACGGCGCAAAACTGCGGCGGGAAGTGGCATCGGCCCCGGCCAACGTCGTCCCGCAATTGAAAGGCACGCTGACCTACTTTTACGAATGGAACGGCAACGCGAAATACCAGATCTGCCTGTGTGCCAACGGCGGCCTTGGGTTGAAGGATTTCCCGAAGACAATCGTCCCCAAACATCAGTGCTTTGTTCTCGGAGATAATCGCGACAATTGCATGGATAGCCGTGTTTTTGGGTCCATCCCGATTGTGGGGATCATTGGCAAGGCCAGCTTCATCTATGAGCCGTCCGGGGATTGGTCCAGGTTTGGGAGCATGGAGTGAGAAGTCGGCTCGGCTTCCGCGCCGCTACGATGTTCAACGCCTTGAAAATCGCCCCAGCGGCATTGAAATTTCGCGCATTAAACAAGCGATTAATTATTCTCCATGGGCTGTTTTCTGGACATTAACGTCACTTGATCGTTGTCCAGCAACCGGCCATCCAGCACGTCTTCCTGGCCCCACATGCGGTAGCGGATGGTGAAATGGCCGGGATCGTTTGGATCGGGTTGGCCGGCGAAGATACGCACGAGGGGCGGTTTGCGCGGCCAGACAGTTTCGACGTCGAATAACCATATACCGTGCGGCGCAAAAAAGGGTGGCTGGCTCCATGTGAAAGGAGTCACGGTGACTGTGTCGCAGTTCAGGCCTTGGACGAATTGCGCGCTGAATGTGTCTCCGTGAGGGCCGTACCTGACGCAGACGAGGCGGCGATGACCGGCAGGGGAAATTCGCTCGTGGAGAAAAATGACCGCCGGTTTAATCAACGGCGAATTGAAGCCGGGTACGACGGTGGTGAGTTTATTCCAGTCAGAGACGTCGAGCGCGGCGGCGGTCGCCGGACTTGGAGCCGCTTGCGGACTGGAGCGCCGCTGGAGGGGATAGGGATGATATTTGGGATTGCCGGCCAGCAAAGCGGCGGCCTCGGTGGGACCTTCCTCGTAGACGACGGTGTCCGGCGACAATGAGAATTGCAGGCATTGGTGCTGCCAGTAGAGGATTTCCGCTCGCCGCCACCAGGCGGGCCCCCATTTCCAGGCGACGAGGGCCAATCCCAGGAGCAAGGACCCAAATATCAGGCGATGGATCCATCGGCGGTTTCGCCGCACAGGCGCATAATCGAGCGGCACGGCGCTGGGTGTAAGATTGGTTGATGGCATCGTCATGGTTTGGACGCGGCGGCTGGGTGAAAGTTTCGCGATTTTTGCGATCCTCTATTGCCGACGACGCGACAAATGAATATCCAATGCGGATAGTCTGCAAAAGGGGAGGCGGAAAGCGGTTTACGCTTTCGACCCCATGCTCGGCCGCGGGGGGATTTTGGCGGTCGGGGGCTGAATCGTGGGGCGAGCACTGGCGGCCTTCAGCAATGAGCTTTCGATGGCTTTGAAAATCTTGTCGGTCGGCTCGCGCTCGTACACGAAATCGTCGATCTTGAACGTGCCTTGAGCACCTTTGCGGAGACCTTCGTAGCTGACGGGGCCGGAGGATTTGGCGCGGACGGGGGTTTCGGTCAGATCGTATTCAACGTAGGCGATGCCTTTGCGGTCCCAGGCTTCGCGGTTGATGGATTGAATCTTGTCGAGCGGGACGGGCGGGTGGCCGGGGACGGTGACGATGCCGTTTTCCAGACGGTATTGGCCGCGGGAGTTGTAGACGGCCCAGACGAGGACGAACAATCCCATGGGGGGCAGGACGACGCCGAGGACCTGGTTCAGGACGATGTCGGTTTGGGTCTTGGGTTTTTCGCGCGGATGGGTGACGGTCCAATTGGGCCAACTGTAGAAGCCGTCGTAAATGGACCAGGCCCCGTAGGCCATGAGGAGGAGGGTCATCAGGTATCTGGCGACGCGGTAATATCGACCGGCCTTGGCGACGATGGGGCCGGCGTCAACTTGTTCGGCGACGACAGCCTGGGTTTGATTGGACATATTGCACGACCTCGCAACCCGCGCCGGCTTGCCAGGGAACACCTCAAGACTGGATGACGGTCTGTTGCAGACGCCGGAGAGATTGCCAAACCTCCCGGGCGTCGGAAAGACCTTGCCGAGCCCCATCCGAGCCGCGTCGAGATAGCTCGGCGCCGCGTCGAGCCAACTCGGCGGCGAGTTCGTTCTGATCGCTGGCAAGCTCGGTCAGAACGAACTCAATGTTACAAGCCATTGTGCGTTGCAGCGAATCGGATGGCCAACCCGCCATGGGAGTCATAATACCGACTGGGACTACAGTTGCCAATGTTTGTTGCGCCGGTTTGGGAAATGGGGCAAGATGATTTAATGATTCAAGGGTTCAAGGGTTCAAAAGTTCAAGGGAAAATGCCCTCCCCTGAACCCTTAAACGCTTGAACGCTTGAACCCTTGAACCCTTGAACGCCATCGCCAGATGCGATGGCCCTGGGCGATTTCACGACCGTGACGCGATGGCGCTGGAGATGGGGCGGACAATTCTGGGCAATACGTAGCGGTCGCATAAATGCTCGGCCCGGGCGGCTAGTTCGCCAAGCAATTGATCCATGGCCAGGCGGGGGCGATCGCCCCAATAGCGGCGCAGGATCAGGCATACGCTGATGACGTCGTCGGAATAATCGCCGGTGCGAACCTGGTAACTGTTGGTGCGGGTGACGATGTCGATGCGGGCCTGGAGTCGGCAATCTTCGGTGAGGGCGACGGTGACCGAAGGCTGGAAATCGACCGGCTTGGCGCCGGATTCCTCGGTGAGGCATATAAGGGGTGAATCGGCCAGCAGGCTCTCGGCGATGACCTCGTCGTGGTTTCCGCTGAAGGACAGATCGAAGCCGAACATCAGGTCGAGATAATCGATTTCCACCGGGCTGACGCCCAGGTGAAATGGGGCCAGTTGCAAAAGCAGGCGATGGAGGGCCAGGGCGTCTTCAACGCGGGCGGGATTGACGTGTCCGGCGCTGAGTCGGCGCGATTCGAGGCAGACCCAGCGGTAGTTTTGGCCGGAGCGGTCCTCTTCGAGGTTGAACTCGCCGTTGTCGGATTTTCGAAACCGCGTCATGGAGGGGAATTCTTTTTGAATCCTCTCGAAGAAATGGAGAAGCGTTTCGCGTTGATGTGGAAGGTTCAACTGCGACCCGAGTCGGAGGTTGACGTAGAAGTCCTCGCAGAAAGAAGAATAGGGATTGGACATAATTTCTCCCGACCGCGTTTAGTCCGCAAAACTGCCGAACTGTCCCACGGGCATCGAGTGTAGCGGAAAATGTTTTCGGGGAAAAGGGGAGAGGGAAGAGAGGGATTGCCGATTGCCAATTGCCGATTGAAAGAAGAGGCAATCGCGAACTCCTCTCTTCCAATCGGCAATCGGCAATCGGCAACTTCGTTGACTCTACGGCGGGGGAACCTTACAAATTCCTTCGCCATGCCGAAGCCGGTTTACGCACTGGTTGGGACCGATGCGCTGATGCAACAGGAAGCGTTGGGAGCGATCCTGCGCGAGTTTGCCGGCCAGACGCAGCGCGTGGATGCGGAGGGGGAGACGGCGGAGCTGGCGGACGTGCTGGATGAGCTGCGCAGCTTCGCGATGTTCGGCGGGATGAAGGTCGTGGCGGTGCGCAATGCCGATGAGTTTGTGTCGCGATTCCGGGAACAACTGGAAGATTATGTCGCCAAACCGTCGGATAGCGCGACGCTGGTGTTGCGGTTCAGTTCCCTGCCGTCGAATCAGCGGATTTACAAGGCGATCGTGAAAACGGGCCAGATCATTCCATGCCAGCCGCCGAAGGATTTGAAGGGATGGATCGTGGCGCGGGGCAAGAGCGTGCATGGCCTGGGGATCAGTCTGGAGGCGGCGGTATTGCTGGCGGATTTGATCGGCGACGATTTGGGCCGAATCGACGGCGAGTTGGCGAAGCTGGCGTTGAGCGGTTCCGGCGGCCGGATCGGAGTGGAGGAAATCGGGCAGAGCGTGGTGTTCCAGCGCGAGCGGGAAATGTGGGATTTGACCAACGCCCTGGCCGGCGGCGACCCGGCGGAGGCGCTGCGGCGCTGGCGGCAACTGGTGCAGGGGGATTCGTCCGCCGAATTCCGCGCGGTGGCCTGGCTGTGCATCTGGCTGGAGAACGTCGGCAAGGCGCTGGCGATGCTCAAGCGAGGCGAGAATGCGTTCACGATCGGCCAGGCCCTTCGCATCTGGCCGCGCGACGTGCAGCAGAAATTCGTGAACAGCGTGAAAACCCTGGGCGAACGCGGCCGCAAGCGCGCGGTCGATCTTCTGGCCGAGATCGACTTCCAAACCAAAACCGGCGTCGGCGATGCGGCCCAAAACGTCGAACGGTTTTTGCTGTCGATGGCCGTGACGCTTGCGGGGGGAAAAGGCGATTAAACCGCCAAGGCACCCTTATGGCCTCTACCCGACGCGAACAATGCTCTTGGGAACAAGTATCGCAAGCCGCGTCAAAATCTGAGGCACAAGTGGCTTGATATCCTCCAGCGCGTTAGAGGGAGCCTGCAAGACAATCAGGGCGCACGGGAGCGCGGCAGCGTTTTGTTCGTAAGGCATCCCGTTGTCTTTCGTCACCAAGACATCGAAGCCGTTCTTGGCGGCAAGGTCGAGTAATTCACCATTCTCGATCCCGTTCCATTTCATGTACGCAACCGTGTATACATCATGGCCGACGAGCAAAGGCCGCAAGCGGTGGGGAAGATTCTCGTCGAGCAGTAGTTTCATCGAGCGGTCACGTGCTGGGCGAAATTGGGAATGTCGGCCTTGGCCATTTCCAGGACGGCGTCGACTTGCTCCTTGGCGACCGTAGGAAAATCCTCGATAAACTGCTCGATGGTGTAGCCGCGCTGCAAATGATCGAATAGCGAGGAAACCGGGACACGCGTGCCGGTGAAACAGGGCAGACCGCCTTGGATTCTCGGATTGACCGTCACGGCGTTCATAAGTCTGATTCTATCACCCCCGTAGCGGAAGGCCAACGGCGCCGGGCAGCCCCGGATGTACATCCGGGGCTTCGGCGTCGGATGGGCGCGAAACGGGGATCGCGGTGGAGGCTGTAGATATTCCGCCCGAATGTCCGATAATAAAGACGGGATTGTGCGGCAGGGAGGCCGCCGGCTTTGAGTGACGTTTTAGATCAATCCGAAGTCAATGCGCTTCTGGCGGCGGTGGAGACCGGCGCGGCGGGGCCCACGGAAAAAGAAGCGGCGCCCACCGTCTTCGGCGCCAAGGGGAAAACACAACTCGAAGTGCAGGTCTACGATTTCAAACGGCCCGAACGCGTCAGCAAGGACCAGATGCGGGCGATGGAAGCGCTGCACGAAGGATTCGGCCGGAATTTCGGGGCGGCCATTTCGGGGTATCTCCGGACCATCATCGACGTCTCGGTGGCGCACATCGAGCAACTGACGTACAGCGAGTTCATCCATTCGTTGCCGAACCCCACCTGCTTCAATCTGTTGAAAGCGGAGCAACTTGACGGGCAGGTTTGTCTGGAAATCAGCCCGCTGATCATTTATCCGATCGTGGACCGCCTGCTGGGGGGAAGCAATTCGGAGCTGTTCATTCCGCAGCGTCCGCTGACGCAGATCGAGCAGCGGCTCGTGCAACGAATAACCGACCGGGCGACGCATCATCTTTCCGAGGCGTGGAGCAACCTGACCCCGGTGACGTTCCACGTGGAGGAGTTTGAGAGCAATCCGCAGCTCGTGCAGATCGTCCCGCCGAACGAAACCGTGGTTGTCGTTGGATTTGAGCTGAAGATGGGGAACCGCACCGGCACGATGGCCCTGTGCATTCCGTACAACGTGATCGAGCCGATCATGGGAATGCTGGCGACGCAGAATTGGTTCAGCTATCAGCGGAAAGGTTCGCACGAGGACCATCTTCGGCGGCTGACGCAGAACGTGAGCAGCGCGCCGGTGGAGCTTCGGGTATTTCTGGCGCAGACGACGATCCGGCTGAACGATCTGCTGAGGCTGCAGGCGGGAGATTTAATCACGACGGAGCGGGAATTCACGGAAGACGTGCTGATCCAGGTGGAGGGGAAGAACAAATTCCTGGCGCAGGCGGGGCAGTTCAGGGGGAAGCGGGCGATCAAGTTAACGAAGATCATCCAGCAGCCGGTGGAGACACCGGCGGAGAAGGCGAGCAAGGCCGCGACGGGGGCGTCGCTATGAGCCGCGCCGCGCCCGCCTCCGATGCCGCCGTCGCCTCGGCGGGAAGATGGCTCTCGAGCTATCTCAAGCAATCCGAGTTGCCGTTATACAGCTTGGCATTTCTGCTGCCGGCGATGGCGTTGTTTGAGATCGGGGTGAGCTTTCGCAGCGCCGATCCGATTGCATTCCGGATGCTTCAGATTTTCTTCAACCAACTCGGCGCCACGGGAAGATTTGTGCCGGTGCTGTCGGTGGCGGGGATCCTGTTAACTTGGCACATCGCCAGGAAAGACCCGTGGCACATTCGCATGGAGACACTCTGGGGAATGACGCTGGAGAGCTTGATGCTGGCGGTGCCGCTGTTGGGATTAGGGGTGGCGGTTGCGCGCTGGAACATCCACGTGCCGCTATCCGCCAATACCAGCCAATGGAGCAGCAGCGCCGTATTATCTTTGGGAGCTGGAGTTTATGAGGAGTTTGTGTTTCGGCTGGGCCTGATGACGCTGATTTCGATCGTTGCGGTCGACGTATTAAGATTGCCCAAAACCCTATCAAACCTACTAATGGTGTTAATCTCGGCAATCCTATTCTCGCTGTACCATTACTTGGGAGCGGAGAAATTTCAATTGCAAAGCTTCGTGTTTCGAACAGGCGCCGGGATATATTTTGCAGTCTTGTTTTTGACGCGCGGATTTGGTGTAACGTCAGGATGCCACATAGCTTACGACATAACGATCGTTACTCTCCAAGCATTTGCCCTACATTAACATTCAAATATTTCCTTCGCGTATGGGGTGAAAACCCCTATAATGGTCGGTAACCGGGAAAGCGCCAGTGGCGTTGCCTGCTGGGATTTCCGGGGTTGATCTGCCCTTGGGGGCGGGTCGTGCTTGGCGTGGCGGATTGGAAAGCTCGGGCAGGAGGCCCGCTCTTTTCCTGAAACTCTCGCCAATGGCGAGCATGTCTATCCGCACAGTCGTAAGGCTTTGACAGCTTGGACTTCGTTCCTTCTGTCACAATGTGAAGGGACATCTTCCCTTCTGGAAAGAGCATGGAAGCTATGAGCAACCGAACAAAACAACGTCGAATGGGAGGCCTGACCCTCCTTCTCTACCAACGCACGCTTCATCCGGAGTTGTTCCGAATCCTTGCGTCGGAGCAGGTGAGCCGCCGCGCATACGAGGCGGATATCTGGCTCGTGGAGGGCGGTCACGTCATCAGCCTGACGGCCGACAAAAATACGCTGACTGAAGTGATCGTCACCAAAAGTGAGCCCATGACCGACCGCGGTCTTTTGCTCTCCACCCCCTGCCGCGGTGAAAAGTACCATGAGGACACCTACGGGAATATCCGGTACATGATCAGCACGCAGGAAGAGCAATTGACCCAGACGCTTTACGATGCCACGAAGCATGAGATTTCCAGCTACGCCGCCAAGCGGGAACTGATGTCGGCTGACGTTCCGCCGAAAAATGAGACCGGCGGGTCGCTGAGCGTTCTGGACATCGAGCGCCGAAGCCATGAGTTGCTGGTTCAGAGTTTCCACCTGTTCGATGAGAACCAGATGGTGATCAAGACCCAGGCGATCATCGAGGTCGTCAAGACCGTATAAACGCTACAACCGATGCAAACCACAACCCAGCCCGGGCCGATTGGTCCGGGCTTTTTCGTATCGGTGCCGCCCCGGTTTAATTCTGGCTTTCCCGCATAGACAATGTATAGAGTTGTGACTGGACCAGGGAGCGCAATTCACCATGCGGATGATTACCGTGGAAGTATGGGACGCCACCGGCAATAAACGCCGGAAGGTGGAAATGCCGGATGACGCGCCGGTGAACCGCCTGCTGGCGGTGCTGTTGGAGAAAATGAAGTTTCCCCAGTTCGCTCCGGACGGACAGCCGTTGAGTTACAAGTTCCATCACCGCGCTTCGGGAAAGCAGTTGCTGGACGAGCAAACCTTGGCCGACGTGGGAGCCAAGGATGGGGACGTGCTTCGTCTTCAGCCCGAGATCACGGCCGGCTGAGAGTCCCCCGCCGATCCTGGACCCCGTCCATCATGGCCCCTGTGAATCATGGCCGATGACAAGATTCAAATCTCCTGGACCGACCTGAAGACCTCGAAGGTTGAGAAGCACGTTCGTCAGCAGCAGGCGATGCTGCGCAATCGGCGTTATTCGCAGATGACCAGCGACGACCTGCCCGTGGCGCATGCGCCTTCGCCAATCTGGTACAACCCGATTTTTCTTTTGACGGCGTTCGGATTGCTCGGCGGATTGCTGGCGTGGTCGGGCGGGGCATTGATGCACTTGGCGCCGGATCGCCAGCAACAAGCGGCGCAGGCCCTGGCGTCGATTGACGACATTCGCAAGCTCGTGCGAACTTCCCCCAACGGGTACGGAATCACTCCCCAGCAGGCGGACGACGCGATCTACAACGTTGTCCTCAATGCCGGAGACAATCCATATCTGAAAGTCGAGATGGAGACTTCATTCACCTTGCAGGAAAAGCAGGCGCGCCTCGATGCTCTGGAGCAGGCCGATCATTGGAAAAACCTCATTGCCCACATCCTCGGCTTCGGGATGGCGGGTGTGTTCATTTCGATTTGCCTGAGCGTGGCGGAGCCGGTCATCGACCGGAACGTGCACGCGGCGGTGATCAACGGGTCGGTGGGCGCGGCGCTCGGGCTGGCGGGCGGCTTGGCGGCGTCGCTGGTCGTGGATCGGGTTTACCGGGCGTTCGGCGGGGCCGAGCATGGCCTGTTGCGCCAATACCTGGCGCAATCGGTCAGTTGGGCGGTTCTGGGCACGTTCTTGGCCAGCGCGCCCGGATTGGTGGTGAAGAACCGCAAGCGATTTTTGATCGGATTGGCCGGAGGCGCGGTCGGAGGCGCGGTGGGTGGAATCCTGCTGGACCCCCTCTCGCGGGCTACGTCCAGCGCGGAATTCGGTCGGCTGGCGGCAATGTGCTGCATCGGCGCCGTCGCCGGCGCCGCCACCGGCATCCTCGAACACGCCGCGCGCACCGGCTGGCTGAAGGTCACCGCGGGAGTCATCGCCGGCAAGCAATTCATCCTCTATCGCGATCCGACGTACATCGGATCGGCCCCGGATTGCCAGATCTATCTTTTCCGCGATCCGAAAGTGGGCCGTCGCCATGCCGCCATTCATCTCCTCAAGGGCCGCATCGAAATCGAAGACCTCCCGCTCGGCGGCCAGACCCTGATCAACGGCATCCCGATTGCCCGTCAAAGACTCCACCATGGCGATCGCATCGCCATCGGATCGACGACGTTCCTGTTTCAGGAGAAGAAGGCGGCTGGCAATTCTTCCGAGGACAAAGACGATTGAACCGCCAAGACGCCAAGACGCCAAGGGAAAAACATATCTTCTTCCTTGGCGTCTTGGCGTCTTGGCGGTTCAATTTATTCGCGGGATTGGTCGGCGGAATAGACAACCGGCCAACGTTTGGGAAAATAGGTCCATTGACCAATACCAAGGAAAGCCAGAAATGGAATCGCCCGAAACTCCGAACCCGACGATCGCCTACGACGATTTTGCCAAGCTCGATCTCCGCATTGCGACGGTGTTGGAATGCAAGGCACATCCGAACGCGGACAAGCTGCTGGTATTGCAAATCGATCTGGGCGGCGAACGGCGGCAAATCTGCGCCGGCCTTCGCCAGCAGATAGCCGATCCGCAAACTCTGGTGGGCAAACAGATCGTGGTGGTAGCCAACCTTGCGGCCCGTCAGATGCGGGGAGAGATCAGCCAGGGGATGCTGCTGGCCGCCAGCGACCCGGCGACGGGACGGGTGATCATCGTCATTCCATCGGAACCGGTGTCGGCGGGGTCAAAGGTGAGCTAACGCGGCACCAGCTCGGTTCTGTAAATTCGGCGGTATCATTCGTGGGTTTGCCATGGACAACGATCACCGGACACATTGGCCTTGGTGGTTGAGGGATTCTCTCATCCTTCTTCTCGTTTTTGGTAGCGCGGCGGTGGTCCGGGTGATATTGGAGCGCATTGGTTCAAAACCTACCGCGGATCTCATCTTTATACTGGTTCTGGTCCTATGCTCAGTGGCGTTTGCGCTTAGTTATTGGAAAAGACGCGCAAAGATTCATCACCACGCTGCCAATTCCACGACCGAATCCGCATTTGAAACGGAGGCCCGTCGTCAGGGACGCCTGCTTTTACATCATCAACGACTATACGTCCCCCTAGGACTTGCCATCGTACTGCTTGGCACCGCCATCTTTCTCGCCTGCGCATTTCTTGTGCCGCTTAAACACAGCTATTTGTTGATGTGCCTCTGGCTCGGCGACGCGCTCGCAATGATCATAGGTATGAATGAGTTGCTCGTTTATGCGGCGTGGCGCCTTCGGCGTTATCTCACCGTACCCTGCCCAACGTGTAACGGCACGGCGCGGTTCGAACCAGCCCCGTTGCCGGACACGCACGTCTATCTCGTCTGCCCGCAATGCCATCAGCGCGCCGACACCGGGTTCGTCGTTCCCTACAACCCCCGCCTCGGCGGCAGGGTTTCGCTATACGATTGGCATGCCGACAAAAAACCCGGACCCAAACACTCCATAACCGTCCACCTGCGCCGGCCCGTTCAGAAAGGCCAGAAAAAAAGAAAAGAAAAAGGGGAAGGAGTATGATGTAATCCCTGACGAGCGCGACGCCCATGATGATTGGGGCGTTATCGCCGCGGCAGCGCCCGCATCTTCTTGACGCATTCGGTGAGTGCGGGCACGGGGTTTTCCGGATCGGCCTCGTATTCCATCACCGCCATACCGTCGAACCCGGTTTCTTCCAACGCCGCAACGAACGCGGGTAAATCGAGATTGCCTTCGCCGACGACCGTATCGGACCATTGACCGCGCCGGTCGAAGACGAAATCCTTGTAATGGACGCCGAAGATTTTGCCTTTGAATTTTTCGCGCACCCATTCGACCGGATTGCCATAGGGGCCGAGTTGCATGCACCAGGCGGTATCCAGATTGATTCCGATCTTCGGTCCGCCGAGTTTGACGAGATGCTCCAGGACATCCGCGGATCCGCCGAACGAATATCCGCCATGGCAATGAATGCCGATGCGAACGTTGAATTCCTCGCAGAGCCGTGCCGTGGCGGGGACGGCCGTCTGGAAGGCGCCGATTGTGAAATGGCCGGAGATATGTTTGGCGCCGGCGGCCTGGGCGCATTGGAACCATTTCTTTTCGCGGGCGGCGTCGCCGACGAACGTCTGCACGCCGATGGAAACAACCTCGACTCCGGCGGCGCGGTAGATGCCGAGCACTTTTTTGAACCCGTCGACGTCGTCGAAGTCCGCATGCACGCCGCAGAGTTCGATTTTCCTCACTCCGATCTTCCTGGTCATTTCGGCGACTTTTGAATTGTCCTTGAAGTTACGAAAGCAATAGCTTTGCACGCCGAAATCCCGCGCCGCGGTTATGTTGGACATGGTTAGAATCCTTTTGCGGATTGCGTGGTGGCCGGGGCGGCCGCGTGGTTTTTCATTCCCTTCATCGGCACGGATTGTCCGACCAGAATCAATAGCTGTTCATATCTTTGGTTTGGCCCGTCGCGTGTCAAGAACCGGCTGCCGACGCGATTGGGGTCCTCGGTCGCGGTGGAAGTGCCCAGTGCCAGGAATTCGCCGGGGGCGACGTCGGTGCAAAAATGCAGATCGTAGTAATTGAGGCGTTCGAGATATTTGCCCTCGGGCGGATTGTCGCTCAGGGAGTAATCCCGGCGCGTCCGCCAGGCCATGATGGCGGGACAGATCGTCAAGCGCATCGTCCCCGCTTTTCGCGGCGCCCATTGAAAGGCCACGGATAGAAAGTTCTGGCAGTCGTCGAACGATCGCATGGTCAGGCCGTGATCGTCGTAAATGAACAGCAATTCCTCGGGCAGGATGTCATCCGACATCGGCAGGCGGGCATCGTCGAACGACGGCTGGGTAAGGAACTTGGTTTCCTTGAGCGTCATGGCGGATTCCGCGATGAGAAGCTTCAAATAATCCGGCCAATCCGCGACCCGGCCGCGCCCGACGCGCAGGCCGTTGCGGTTCAAGTTCAGGTTCGTGGGCACGTCGACCACGTCCTCATCCACGAGCTTCCAAAATGAATCGTCCCGGCTGTTGGCGCCGAAGGGCATCTGAAACTGATAGATTTCTCCGAAGATGGCCCCGCTGCCAATCAGCGGTGGGTTGGCATCTGAAGAGGGCATCGGCGGCGAAGCAGCGGGAATCACGCTCTGCGATGGCGGTTGCGAACGGCCGCCGCACGCGCTCATCGCAAGAAACAAAGTGCATGCGAAAAAACGAAGAACCGCGCGGAAACATGGGGTGCGTGTCACGCGCTGCAAAGAATTTCCCCCTCCCCATGTACTCAGGGGGAGGGTTGGGGTGGGGGTCGAACTTCGACCGGCCCACAAAACCCCCACCCCAACCCTCCCCCGGAGTACCAGGGGAGGGGATGAAGAGGGATCGCGGAATGTATCGCGCACCCGGGAACATGCCCAAAGGAAGGATTGCATTTTCATCAAACGCTCTGAATGGTTTTGATCAGCGCGTCGAGGCCGCGATCCCATTGTTCGGCCGAGATCGTCAGCGCGGGGGCGAGCCGGATCACCCTTTGGGCGGTCAAATTGATGATGATGCCGTGCTCCAGCCCGCGCTCGACGAGCTTTTGCGGCGGCGCGTTCAATTCGATGCCGAGCATCAGCCCCCGGCCGCGAACGTCCTGCACCTTGTCGCTGATGGATTTTTCATTCCGCAGCCGGGCGATGGCGTGTTCACCGAGGGCGGCGGCGTGAGCGAGAAGCCGGTCGCGCTCGATCACGTCGAATATGGTGCGCGCCACCGCCATGCAAACGGGGTTACCCCCGAGCGTGCAACCATGTTTGCCGGGGACGAGGAGTTTGGCGGTGTCGGGCTTGGCGAACATCGCCCCGACCGGCAGTCCACCGCCGATGGCTTTGCCCAAGGTGAGAATGTCCGGCTCGACGGCGTTGGTGGAGGCGAAGCCTTCCACGCCGCTTGGCGATTGAAAATGTTGATATCCAAACCAGCGTCCGGTGCGCCCACAGCCGGTCCACACTTCGTCAAATATCAACGTGAGCGAGCGATCGTCGCAGAGCCGGCGCACGTTGGCGGCATAATCGGGCGGATAGAGATTCACGCCGCCTTCGCCCTGGATCGGCTCCATGATGATCCCGGCAACCTCGGGATCGATGGCTTTTTCCAGGGCTTCGATGCCGCCGGGTTCGACATGGACAAATCCCGGCACTTCCGGCCCGAATCCCTGTCCGATGGCGGGATTGCCGGTGGCGGCGATCATCGCCAGCGAGCGGCCATGAAAGCTTTTGCTGAGGGAGACGATCTTCCATCGCTTGGGAGAAGATTCCTGGCCGCGCAGGCGCGCCAGCTTGCACGCCGCCTCGTTGGCCTCGAGCCCGCTGTGGCAGAAAAACGCCTGGCCCGTGAACGCGCAGCGATTCAATCGCTCGGCGAATTCAACCTGCGGCTCGGTGTGATAAGTATTGCCGACGTGCCAGAGTTTGCCCATCTGCGTCGTGGCGGCATCGATGAGGGCGGGATGGCAATGCCCCAGGATCGCGCCGCCGAACCCGGCAAAGAGATCGAGGTATTGCTTGCCGTCGGCGTCCCAGAGGTCCGACCCGTGTCCGCGCGCCATGACAACGGGCTGGCGGGCGTAATTGCCGATCAAAACCTTCGAGGCGCGATCGAGAACCTGTTGGGAGTGAGACATATTGAGGAAGTATAAGAGCCGAAACCCGAAATCCGAAATCCGAATGACGAATCAAGCCCGAATGACCGAATGACGAAGCATAGGTTTCGGACATTCGTCATTCGGGTTTCGGATTTGATTCGTCATTCGGATTTCGGATTTCGGGTTTCCACGCAGCGGCTTGATTCATTCGGATTTCGGATTTCGGATTTAGCATCTCACCCCGGCCTGTCGTTTGACGACGGCTCTTTCGACGGCTCTTCGTCAAAATCGAACTCCAGTTCCCCCGATGCCGCGGAATGCTCATCCTCTTGGGCAACGGCCTCGAGATTGACGTCTTCCGTGTGCGCCGGGTCGGGCGGAGCGGCTGCGGCATCATCTGGGGGGGCCGCGGCGGCGGGGTGCTCGGCGGCCAGGTGATCCTCGGCCGGCTCGACCGTGCCCGTACTGGCCGCGGGCTGCATGTCTTCGTCCGCGGGCACGCCGTCGATCTGCACCATGAACGTCACCGGACCGATCTGAACGGTGTCGCCGGGCGCCAACGTCGCTTCGCGAACGCGCTCGCCGTTGTGGAACGTGCCGTTGGAACTGCCCAGGTCTTCCAGCCGGATCGCCTCGCCATCCTTAATCATGCGGCAATGTTTGCGTGAAACTTCTCCAAGTGGAATGCGCAGATCGCAATCTTCCCGCCGCCCGACCACGGTCATGTCGCGGACGATGGAAAAGCTGCGGCGCTCGCCATCCGCTCGAAACATTACAAGTACAACTTGCATCGACATTTCCCTCGAAATGCAATTCTCCGGCCAGGGGATTACTCTAGTGCCAAACCTGGTTTTCAGCAACAAGTTATTCGCGGTTTTTTTGCGGCCATGCACCCTCCGGCGGTAGTATCTCCCCGTGCTTGCCACCGTTCACTCCTACGTCCTGACGGGGATAGACGCCATTCTTTGCGAGGTGGAGGTGGATGTCAGCCAGCGCGGGCTGTCGCGCAGCGTGATCGTCGGGCTGGCCCAGACGGCCGTCAAGGAATCCATCGAGCGGGTCCGCCGGGCGATGATCAATTCCGGATTTCCGTTTCCCAGCCATGCCGTGCTGATCAATCTCGCGCCGGCCGACGTGAAGAAAGAGGGTCCGAGCCTCGATCTTCCGATCGCCATCGGCCTGCTGCGGGCCAGCGGATCGATTGAGACGGACGTTCACAAGCAATTCCTGATCGCCGGCGAACTGGCTCTCGATGGCCGGCTGCGGAAGATCAAGGGCGCCCTGTCGCTGGCCATGCTGGCCAAAGCGAGAAAGATGCGTGGGGTAATCCTGCCCGCGGAAAACGCGCGCGAGGCGGCCGTGGTTGAGGGGATCGAAGTTTATCCCATGTCGCATCTTTCGCAGGCAGTGTCGTTTTTGAACGAGAAATTGCCGATGGAGCCGTTCGAATTGGACGGCCAGGAATATACGGCCTCATCGCAAATGCCCGACCTGGATTTCGCCGACGTGCGCGGTCAGGAGGCGGTCAAACGGGCGGTCACGGTTGCGGCCGCGGGAGGACATAATCTGCTGATGATCGGGCCGCCGGGTACGGGCAAGACCATGCTCGCCCAGCGCATGGCCGGCGTTCTGCCGCCGCTCGGCCGAACCGAATCGCTCGAAACCACGCGGATTTATTCGGCCTTGGGATTGCTCCCCGAAGGCGTGGCCCTGATGGACGAACGCCCCGTCCGCATGCCCCACCATTCCGCGACTGCCCAGGCCTTGATCGGCGGCGGAACCGTCCCGCGCCCGGGCGAAGTTTCCCTGGCTCATCACGGCATTCTCTTCCTCGACGAACTACCCGAATTCAGCCGCTACGTTTTGGAAACCCTCCGCCAACCGCTGGAGAGCGGCGAAGTGACGGTAGCCCGCGTTCACGGCTCCATGCGTTTCCCCGCCCGGTTCATGTTAGTGGCCGCGATGAATCCCACGGCCCGCGGCTTCGCATCGGACAACCCTCGCGCCCGCGACCGTTATCTCGACAAACTCAGCGGCCCCCTGCTCGACCGCATAGATATCCACGTCGAAGTTCCCGCCGTTCCCTACCCCGAACTGACGGGCAAAAACCGCGGCACCGACAGCCAAACCATGCGCCAGCGCGTCCTATCCGCCCGCCAAATCCAGCAAAAACGCTTCGGCGACGCCACCCTCAACGCCCACATGAGTTCCAAGCAACTGAAATCCTTCTGCGAATTAAGTCCCGGCTGTCTCCTGCTGATGCGCCAGGCGATGAGCGAGCTAGGCCTAAGCGCCCGCGCCTACGACAAGGTCCGCCGTGTCGCCCGCACAATCGCCGATCTTGAACAAGCCGCCGACATTCAGGAACATCACTTAGCGGAAGGCATTCAATACCGCCTGCTCGATCGGCGGTTTTGAAGCGGAAAGTGTTCTGATCCTCTGATCCCCTCTCCCGGTACTCCGGGAAAGGGACAGGGTGAGGGCCGTCTTTAATTCTCGCGACGAAGATACGGGGGCATTCACGATTTGATTCGTCAACAATCTTGGATGGGCCCTATCCACAAACGCGCTAAAGAGCTACGTCCCCTTTAATCAATCTGATGAGCAAGCCCCGGAACGTGCTGCGAAATCGCCTGAAAAAACAGAGGAAAAATGTTTAAGTTGATGCCATTAGCTCACGTCCCGGTTCCATTCTCCCGATTAATGATGATGGTGATCGCCGGGGTGTTGTGGATGTGGGTTATGCTGCACATGGTTGAACCTCACTTGAATCATCAAAAGCGCATCAGTTTGAATGTGTTGATTAATTCCTTGCATGGCGGCTTCAGTCGTCCGAATACACCCCATAGTCGCATGGTCTGGTCCACCGCGTCCAGCCCTGCCTGCATGAATGCCGACACCGCTGTGAACATGGCCATCCGCAGCGAATTGCTGCAACCGGATTATGCCGTAGGAGCCATAGGGACCTTCAGGTGTGTCCGCTGCTCCTCCATGACGATGTGACCAGAACGGGTCAATTATATGGTATGTCCCGTTGGGGATGAACCTCAACGTAGCTCGATGATCGACGACATTGTTCGCACGCCACTGCCCCACCTGCCGGTTGTTCGAATCCAACAATGTAAGTGTGTGCCTCCCGCCGTCGAAGACAACTGTCGCCATGATGTGCCTCCCTTCTTCCTAAGTCTAACGTCGCGACGTACGCTTTCAAGTTTGATCCATCGCATCGACAGAATCACAGAATCTGAATCCGTGGCACAATATCGCTCTCGGAAAAGGAGTCCAATCGTCGCGCACGCGGGGTCAGAACAGGCCCCCGCTTCGAACCTCCCATCGAGCCTGCCCTGTATCGCGATGACGCATCGGCCGCGACGTGGGGACGTGGAACCGGGACGGGGACGTGGACCGGGACGGGGACGTGGAACCGGGACGTGAGCGCTTTTTCAGGAAACCGAAACCGCTCACGTCCCGGTTCCACTCTACGTCAACCACAAATCGCTACACTCCTGGCTAACCATGCCGACGCCTCTTTGCCCGGTGTTTGTTGACCACCCTTCCCGCTGTTCCGACGGGGACAGCATGCACGAGCAGAGCATTGAACCGCGGATTTCGCGGATTGACCCGGATGGGAAGAATGAATTCGTCCTACTTATCCGCGTTATCCGCGCAATCCGCGGTTTCAATCTTGGCATTCTCGGCGGCTTGGCGGTTCAATCATCTTCGCTCCCGGAAGAATTGGCAGAGCCCACAAATCCCCCTCGAATTTTTTCCTTGCGAGCCGGCGACAGTTAGGCTATTGTTCGGCAAACGTGTCATCCCATGGCCCATCTTCGCCTCTCCATTTCCTTCCCCATCACCTGTTCACCTGCTCCCCCGTTCACCTGTCTCGCTCCGCGAGGGGGGGGGTGGTATATGGGACATTCTGGGACAACATGGGACATTCTCCGACGCAAAACCAGAAAAATGATCCCGCTTTTGCGACATGAAGAAAGAGTCTCACACAAAGGCGTCCAGCGCGGTATGGTCGCAACTCAAGAAGATTACCGCGAAGAAGCGAAGTTTCGCGAAGTCAGATTGGTAATTCTTCGCGCAACTTCGCGCCTTCGCTCCTTCGCGGTAACGCATTTGACGATAACCGATGGAGCGGCGAAGCGGCTTGATCTTGGAGAATCTTCGCGTGGTGAAAAGAATTTGCAGGATATCAACGCGGATAGGTTCACGTCTTATCCGTGTTATCCGCGTCATCCGTGGTTCGATCCCTCTTGGCATTTTGCTCGTCCTTGCAAGCGCTTTGACTTGCCCAGCGGCGGTCTATCACGTGTCGTCCGCCGGGGATGACTCGGCCGTCGGAGATGCGGAGCATCCGTTTCTTACGATCTCTCATGCCGCCCAGATCGCCGCGCCCGGCGATGTGGTTCTCATCGCGCCGGGGGTTTATCGGGAATGGGTGGCGCTGACGCACTCGGGGACGGCGGACAAGCCGATCACGTTTCAGGCCGAGCAGGCGGGGACCGCGATCATCAGCGGGGCCGATCCGCTGACCGTCTGGACGCCGGTGACGGGCCGGCCGGAGTTGTACGAGGCGGACTGGCCGTACGATTTCATCATCGACCATAAACCGGACGGTTCGCCGGTGCGGGATCACGGCGCCGCCCCGCCGGTGGGATGCGCCGAACAGATTTTGTGGGAAGGGCATCCGCTGCGGCAAGTCATGAAGTCGGACGATCTCGTCCCCGGCTCGTTCTACGTGGACTGGGAATATCACACGCTGGTGGTTTGGCTGCCGGGCAGCCTCGATGCCAGGAACGCGAAGATCGAGGGATGCGTGCGGCCGTATCTCTTATCGCCGCTGGAGCGTGACAACATTTTTTCCGACGCCCGGTACGTGAAGCTTGTCGGCCTGGTTTTCCGGGATGCCGCCAACTTCGCCCAGCGCGGCGGGGTCATTCTGCAAACCGGCTGGGTTGCGGACCATTGCACCGTGGAAAACAACAACGCCGGTGGAATGAGCCTCAACGGCGACAAAATCGTCGTGGACCATTGCGTGCTGCAATACAACGGGTTTTGCGGAATCAGCGGATCGGGAAGCTGGAACACGATCCAAGACTGCATCGTGCGCGGCAACAACCGCAAGGGATTTCCTCCGGACTGGGAGGGCGGCGGGGGAAAATTCTGCCAGACCAATCATCTCCGCATCGTTCGCCATGCCAGCTACGACAACACCGGGCCGGGAATCTGGCTGGACATCGACAACCTCGATTACTCGATCACGGATTCGACGTTCCACGGCAACCACGGTTTGCACGCGGATTGGGAAGGGAGCGGAATTTGCGTGGAAATCAGCCCCGGTCCGGGCGTCGTCTCGAGAAACGTCATCTACAGCAACACCGGCGCGGGCATTCTGCTGGCCGAGAGCGAGCACGTCGCCGTGCAGGCCAACACGCTCGTGGATAACGCGAGGGGCGTGGAGCTGCGCGCGATGTCACTGCGGGATAACCACCGTCTTGGCTCGATCAAAATTGACGGGAATAATTTCAAGGAATGGAGAAGCGCCGCGATAGCGACGAGCCTGGGCGATTGGACCGCCAAGTCGGCGCGGGAGCGGGGAATCCGCATCGACGGGGATTTTTTCGATGCGGGCCGGGACAAGGCATATTTTTCATGGGGCGATTCATCCCTGGCGGATTTGCCGGCAATCCGCTCGGTCCTGGGGCTGGAGGCGCGGGGATCGGTGCAGGCAATTCGCTTTCTGTACCCGCTGGAGAATGCCAAGACCATCGCCGATCCCACCCGCCCCACCATCGCCGGGGCGATGAAGGGCGCGGCGGCGGGAAAGGTGGTAACGATCCCGGCGAGCTGCCGCTCGCCGCTGTTCAACGATGACATGGTTGCCGTTTTCGACGAGGAGAACGCCTGCGTCGCCGTGGCGGTCCCGACGATCGAGCTGCGGCAGCGCGTCCAGGAGGCGCTGTCCCTCCGGCCGGCGGCGGCGCCGATTTCCCTAGAGATTCGGATCGATCAGATACAACCGCACCAGTCGGAAGGCATCGCCTCCGCGCCGGAAGGCATCGCCTCCGCGGACGTGCGCGGCACGCTTATGGCGGTCAATTGACCGGCTTCATCATGCCGGACGCGCCAGGGGTACAGAAGTGGTGATGACCCCCCGTCTTAGGAATGCCTCGATTTCATCGGCCGACAGCGCGGCGCCGAACAGAAAGCCCTGCATCAGATCGACCCCGGCGTCGATGAGGAATATTCGCTGGAACTCGGTTTCGACGCCCTCGGCGACAACTTGCAGGCCGAGGCTTTTGGCAAGCGCGACGATCGCGCCGATGATCGATTTCCCGTTGGGCTCCGAACTGCGGGGCTTCACCATGTCGAAAAACACTTGGTTGATCTTCAACGTCTCCAGCGACAGGCGCTGGAGATACGCCAGGGACGAATATCCGGTCCCGAAATCGTCGATGGCGACTCTGACGCCGCGCTCGTGGAGCAAGGCGAGCTTGTCGGTGGCGTCGCGCATGTTCCGCATGAGGAGGCTTTCGGTCAGTTCGATTTCGAGCCATGGATCATTGCAGCCGCTGGTCTGGAGCGCGGATTCAACGGTCTGAATGAAGTCCGGCTGTGCGAATTGGAGCGTCGAGACGTTCACCGCCACGGATTGCGGCGCGCAGCCCAATTGGCGCCATTGCCGGAACTGGCGCGCCGCCTCCTGGAGCACCCAGGCGCCGACGGGAAGAATCAGACCGGTATCCTCGGCGAGCGGAATGAACGCCCCGGGTGAAACCAGCCCGAGCGTCGGATGATTCCAGCGGATCAGCGCTTCGACGCTGACGATTTTTCCGCGACGGTCCACCTTGGGCTGATATTGAAGGCACAGCTCGTTCCTGTCGACGGCGTGACGGAGGGCGCTTTCCAATTCGAGCCGGGCAACGATGCCCTCGCCCATTTCCGGCAGGAAGACCAGGGCGATGTTTCCCCCGGCTTCCTTGGCGCGATAAAGCGCCAGATCGGCGTTGCGCATAAGGGAGGCCGAATCCGTCCCATGCCGCGGAAAAATCGCCGCGCCGATCGTTACGGTCACCACCAATTCCCGGCCGAGCAAATCGATCGGGCGCTGGAATGCGTCAACGAGTTCTCTGGCAACCCGTTCGGCGTCGGCCGGATTGGCGAGATTGCAGAGGATGGCGGCAAATTCATCGCCTCCCATGCGGGCCAGCGTGTCCGAGTTGCGGAGCCGGTGTTGCAATCGGGCCGCAACCTGGCAAAGGAGTTCGTCGCCGTTGGGGTGTCCATAGGTGTCGTTGACGAGCTTAAAGCGATCCACATCGCACAGAAGAACGGCCAGGGGTTGTGACGTTCGGGCGGCGGCGGCCAAGGCCTGCTGAAGGCGGTCGTCGAAAAGCATACGATTGGGAAGCCCGGTGAGCGCATCATGATGCGCCTGGAATGTCAGTTGCTCGGTAAGCTGGCGGTGCTCGCGGGCCACGCCGGTCAGTTCGCTGGCGAGCTTGAGCATTTCAACCGCCGACGCTCCGGGCCGCTGATTGTCGCGAAGGTAAATGCAGAAGGCCCCGGAAGGCTCGCGATGGCGTGAGTGAATCAACATCGCCCAGCAGGAACGAATTCCCTGCTCGTTCAGTTGTGGCAAGAGATCGGCCCAAACGGGTTCGTCGCACAAATCGCAGACGATTGCGCGATCTGCCTGGTTGGCGGAGAGGGCGACGAAGCGAGCGATGATTTCGGGGAGCTTGGTTTCGATGGCATCTGCCAGGGCTTTGGGGAGCTTTGGCGCCAAGTGCCGGCTTTGGTCGCCGATCAGGGCGACCGCGGCGGCGGCGGCGTGCGGCTCCTGGCGGTGGGCTGCATCCACCAGCCGATTGAGGATGTCATCCATCGATCGGCCCTGTGCGATCATTTCCAACGTTTCGGCCCGCACCTGCTCGCGATATTCCATCTGCTTGCGCAAGGTGACGTCGCGCGCGGAGGCGTAAACCTCCCCGGCGCTTCCGCCGGCGGGATGCAAAGCCCTCCGGCAGGTGGACTCCAGCCAGATATATTTTCCATCGGCGCGGCGGAACCGGAACTCGATCTGCCCGGTTTCGCCCACCGAGCGTGCCGCGGCATAGCAGGTCTCGACGGCCTGCTTGTCATCGGGATGCACGAACCCGCCCAGCTTGAGACCGACGATCTCCTCGGGGGCATATCCAAGAATGGCAATCGAGGCGGGCGACACGTATAGGAAGGTGCCGTCAAGCGTCTGGCGGGAAATCACGTCGGAGGAGTTTTCCGCCAGGACGCGGAACCGCTCCTCCTTCTGCGCCAGCAAGTCGATCAGGTTCCTGGTATGAAGGGAGGAGCGGACGCGGGCGCGGAGTTCCGCCGGATCGAACGGCTTGGTGATGTAATCGGTGGCGCCCATCTCCAATCCGCGAAGCTTCTCTTCGGTGGAAGAAGCGCCGGTGAGGAAGACGATGGGGATATCCGCGGTCGCCGGATCGGACTTCAATCGCTTGCATACCTCAAACCCGTCGGCGCCGGGAAGATCCACGTCCAGAAGAATGAGGTCGGGACGCAGTTCGGCGGCGGTGGCCTGGGCGTCCCGGCCATCGGCGCAGGAAATGAAATCCAGTGGTTCCCGCGCCAGCCAGACCCGCACGAGCTCCTGAATATCTTCCGAGTCGTCAACTATGAGCAATTTTTGATTGGACATCATTCTCTCGGTTCGCGTCGTAGCCCTCGACGCCACGGATTAGGTCGATCAATTCATTGACTGCGATCTGGACTGCTTCAGCCTCGGCGGTCGCCTTGATAAGGGATTCCGCCTTGGCGGCGACTTCGGTGATTTTTGGGAAGCCATAGCCCGCGCCGGCGCCCTTCAGTTGGTGGAGAAGCCGCCGGAGTTCGTCCATTTCCCGGCTTGCCGAGAGCGACGCCAGCGAGTTGACGCGAGCGGGAAGGCGCGACACAAATCCGAGGACGGCGTGCTGCATCGCGGCGTTGGCTGAGTCGGCGTTCACGGGGCGTAATTCTTCAATCGTTTTTGGGGACTTGCTGGGCTGCGGTGGCGCCGCAGCCGTCGCCGCGTGCCGCTGGTCATCGCCGGACTGTTTCATGTACCCATTCACGGACCGCAGCAGGACCTCCTTGTCGATTGGTTTGGTGAGATAGTCGGTGCAGCCGACGTCCAGGCATTTGGCGCGATCACCGCTCATGGCGTGAGCCGTCAGAGCGATGATCGGAAGCTTGTATCCAAGACGGCGGAGTTGCGCCGTGGCCTGATATCCATCCAGCACGGGCATCTGCATGTCCATCAGCACCATGTCGAACGTTTCGGCTTTGACGCGTTCGACGGCCTCCTGTCCGTTGGGAACCACGACGACCTCTGCGCCGGCCATCGTCAAGTGCATTGTGATCAGATGCTGATTGTCGATTCCGTCCTCGGCCAGCAGAATCCGGCCATGAAGGGCGATCTCATCGGGTTGCGTCGGCGAGGCGAGAACGGCGAGCATCGATTCGGTAAGGCCGCGACGCATGGGCACGCCATCCAGCGGTCCGCCGTCAACGACCAGGGTGAACTTGCTGCCGCGTCCAAGCTCCGACTGAATGAAGAGGTCGCCGCCCATCAATGTCGCCAGCCGTTTGCTGATGACCAATCCCAGCCCCGATCCGCCGTACCTGCGGGTCATCGACTCATCCGCCTGAACAAACGGCTGGAACAGACGGCCGATCTGTTCCCGCGTCATTCCGATGCCGGTGTCGCTCACCTCGGCCTTGACACAGCTTGAGCCGGAGGAGGTCTTTTCCACCGAAACCGTGATGCACACTTCGCCCTGCTCGGTGAACTTGATGGCATTGCCGGTCAGGTTCATCAAGACCTGTTTGAAGCGTAATTGGTCGGTCCGGACGATCTCGGGAATGTCGCCGGCAAATTCCACCTTCAGGTTAATCTGCTTGGCAATCGCCCGGACACGCAGCATCGAGACCACGTCGACCGCGAGCCTGGCCACGTCGCAAGGGATTCTGTCGACCGTTAACTTCTCGGCTTCAATCTTGCTGATGTCGAGAATGTCGTTGATGAGGTCCATGAGATGGCGGGCATTGCGCCGCACGACCTGGAGGCAGTTCACCCGATCGGACATGGTCTGCACGGGCGAGAGCATCAGGTCGGAATAGCCGAGGATCGCGGTCATGGGGGTGCGGATTTCGTGGCTCATGTTGGCCAGGAAAGCGGTCTTGGCGCGGCTGGCCTCCTCGGCCTTGTCCTTGGCGGCGCAAAGCTCGGCCGTGCGGGCCGCCACCAGCTCTTCCAGATGGTGCCGGTGGAGATTCAATTGTGCATCCCGCTGCTCGATCTGCTCGAGCATGGCGTTGAAGCAATCGACGAGCCGTCCCAATTCATCGTCGGTGGTCTTCGTGGCGCGGACCCGGTAATTGCGGTCGTCGGTGATGGTCTGAGCGGTCTTGCTGAGATGTTCGACAGGCCCCACGATGAAGCGTGAAAGCCGGCGAGAAAGCCCCAGCGCCAGCGCCATGGCGCTGAGCATCACGGTGCCGAAGACGATCGCGGAGCCGCGCGTGCACTCGGACAACTGGCCAAGGTCGGACTGCACGTACACCCAACCGAGCAGGCGTCCGTTCAACTCCACGGGGCTGGTGACGACCAGCGAATCGTCGCCGAACAGGTATTCGCCGCGTTGCAGCGGCGTGAATGGCGGCAGGGGCACGACGGCGTCGCGGAAAAAGACGGCCAGCTTTTTCCCGGAGCGGTCATAGATGGCGGCGGCGACGACGTGCGGTTCGGCGCGAAGCGATGCCAGGGTCTGTGCGGCGTCGTTGGCGTCGCCAAAAGAGAGCGCGGCGGTCGTGTTCTGCGCGACGATGTTGGCGTAGGTCTGGGTGTCGGTGACCAGCGCGTGGCGGATCTGGCGATAGTTGAACACCGCCAGGACCGCCCCGGCGCCCAGCAGCGCCGCGCCCGCCGAAACCAGGCTCATCGCCAGCAGTTTCGTCTTCACAGTTTTGAACATGGAAAAGGAGTTTTGTTGCGTTTTCATTTCCTGTAAATCCTGGCGAGTTTCATGAGCTTGGCGCTGACCTTGAGGCCATCGGCGGCGATGGGGTCGAGATTGATCTCAAAACGTATTCGATTGTCCTCGAAGAAGAAGCGGACGCCGCCGCCGGCCGGGAGAAATTCGTCGCTCTCCCCGATGGTCAGGACCGGCTTGCCGTCGAGTTTGTCACACAGCGCCTTCGCCGATGAGTCCTGCGAGGCCGGGACGAACAGGAGCTGGCACGGTCCGACGCTGTCGACCGAGGCGAAATGCTCAACGGTCACGGAGCGATCGGCCACGGATTTGGCCGCCATGGCCTGTTCCAGCGCCCCGTTGAATGGATCGGCGCCGACCGTGGCAACAACGAACGGAGAGTCCTTTGAAGCAAAGGCGGAATCGGGCCATTCGACAAACTGCGTGAAGTTGTACACAAAAGCCGCTTTCACCTGATATTCCCGCGTCGGGGCATCCGCCCGGCATGGCAACGTCGCGGTAACGACCGCGATGACCATTCCGACTCTAAATGCGCATGCTCGACTGCACATACGTTTGCCTATCGAACAAAGCGGCCGGCGCGTCCTGGCGCGCCGATTTCAAAACGCCATTGACCACTCGGCGAAGAACGTCCGCGGCACTTCCGTGGGCAGCGCCGTGTTGGAGTCGATCTCACCGGATTCGTAATGACGGCTCTGAAGGAGATTCTGCACGCCGACCGTCAGGGCCATATTTTGCCTCACCTGCCAGCGAAGATTCGCGTCCAGGCGGAAATAACTCGGAACACTCTGGAAACTCCCGCCGGTTGAAATCGCGTTGATGTATGAGAGCGCATCAACATAATAGAGCGAGGTATTGAGTTGCAGGTTTTTGAGCAAATCCAGGTAGCAGTGGACCTGGAACTGATTTTGCGGGCTGCTTCCCACGACGAGTTGTGCCAGGTAGGCCGGCATGAAGACGTCGCCGGGCGAATTCGATTCCGCCTGGGCGTGACCCGCGAGGCAGGTATAACTCGCTGCCAGCCGGCATCGATCCGTGACCTGCCAGTTCGCGGATACCTCCGCACCGTAACTGCTCGCGTCCACGGCGTTGGCGTAATCCAGTTCCCCTGGAACCAGAACATTGGGCACGGTCTCGATCAGACCGGTATAGGCGTTATAGAAACCGGTGACGTCCAGGGTCAGCGGTTTGATTGGCTGGACTTTGTATCCGATTTCGTACGAATAGGTAGTTTCCGCGCGGGGGTCATCGGTGCCGAATGTTCCGCCTACCACATAGCTGTTCTCATAAATCGACGGGACGCGCACGGAGCGTGAAACGGCCCCCCAAATTGAATTTCGGTCGTCGGGCGTCCAGAGGAGCCGGGTGCTTGGCTCGACTTCCAGATTCGTGATGTTGTTGCATTCCAGTTTCGTACCTAGAGTCCATTGCAACCGGTTCGGTACGATCGAAACCTGGTCCTGCACGAATCCGTTGTAAACGTATTCGTTTGTGTTGTGGGGAGCGGCGGTGACAAACGGACCGTTCACCGCCCGTTCCAAATAGTCGCGAGCCCCAAGTCCCCAGGTAACGTCCTGCATCGCGCCAAGAGGAAAGCGATTTTGAAACTGAACGTCAAAGGTGTCCTGCTCGTATCCCACGGGCTGGTCGGTCAAAACCTGACGATCGTAATACGCCTGTAGCGAAGTGTCGGCTCGATCGGATTCCGTATGCGTCCAGCGTCCAAGCACGTCGCCGCCATTTTCGTAAAACGGCGCGTCCTCGACCACCGGCAGAGCCGTGGTCGTTTCCTTCAAATTCTGCTCGTAAACGTCGCCTTGAACGGTCAACGTGTCCTGCGGGGAAGTGTACCGATCCATTCGGAACCCGCTTTGCATCCCCTGCCACTCATCGTGCGGGGGATTGTGGTCGGGCTGCTCGCCATTGCCGGTGTACTGGTATTGGGAATAAACCCGGAAGAAGGTGTTGTCGTCAATTTGGCCGCCGTAGCGGACGTTTCCGATGTCGAACTGGGTTCCGCCGGTCACATCGAACAAGGCGCCCTGCGTATCCCTGGACGATTTGGTGATGATGTTGACGACGCCGTTGACCGCGTTTGAACCCCACAGGGTTGAGCCCGGACCGCGAATGACCTCAATGCGGTCGAGATCCATCAGGGGATAGTTGACCGAATTCCAGGTCACCCCGCCAAAAAAGGGCGTGTAAAGGGATCGGCCGTCCATTAGAACGAGAAGATCATCGGCAAGAAAGCCGTTGACTCCGCGCGCGCTGATGGCCCAGTGGTCCGCGTCGATTTGGGCGACATCCATCCCGGGCACCAGGCGAAGCAAATCCGGGATGCTGCCGAGGGCGGATCGCTGAATGTCATCCTGCCCGATGACGGTGACGGCCGCGGGCGCGTCGGCGATCCTCTGCGGCTCCTTGGCCACGCTGGTGACCTCGACGTTCATCAGGTCTTCGAGGCTAAGCCCCGTCAGATCGTTGCCGCCGACGGAACTGGGCCGAAAGGTCTCGCTTGGCCCGGTAGTGGTCGTGGGCATCGTGGTCGCGGAGGCGCGCGCCTGCGCCGGCAACGTCACCGCGATTGCCGCGATCAGCAACGTCTGGAGCACCCCGGATTTCCTCCGCATCGGTAGATAATTCATGTACGCTCCTCTGATTGGCCCTCATCAGGAAATCGTCGGAGGCCTTCTCAACACCAATCGGAGCAAAACTGCCGTTTAATTAGAATATGGCGTATATGAGAGATGGGCGGCTTATGAGTCTCATTCCACCCTGACCAGCGGCTTGGACAGTCCGATAAGGTTGACCTGGTCGGATCCATCGGGCGGCTTTCCACCGGAGTCGAATTGATGCAGTTATTCGGACCTGGCCGCCAGAGGCCCGGAAGCACCGACGGGCGAGGGGATTTCTCTGCGGTCGCGCGGGCTGAAATACCTTTTGATCTTTAGAAACTGCGCTTCGTAGAGGTGATAGCTGAGGATGGCGATCGCCACGGAGCAACCCATCCCCAGCGCCTCGAAGGCCAGCGTTTGGACAATTCCCAATTCGCTGGAAGCGCGCGGATCGATGAGACTGAAGACGTGCTGATACTGAGGCAACAAAAGATAGTGAAAGACGTACAACCCATAACTGTACTTTCCGAGGAACCTCAGCCAGCGAGCCTCGAAGGCCCAAGAGAGGCGTGTCGGCCCGGGTCTGGCCAGGGTCCAAAGGATCAATCCGGCGAAGAGCGGGCCGGTCAGCGTGTAGGCGCTGATTTGAATCGTGCGCTGTCCGCTGTCGAGGCCGCCCCGCGCGGCAAACAGACACGCCAAAGCGGCTAGGCACAGCACCACCACCGACGGCGCCCAGCGCCGAACGCGCTCCAGGGCCTTGGGATCCTGCGCCAAAACGGCAATCAGGGCGCCGTAACAAAGCGTGTCCATGCGAAACGGCGTCGTACCGAAGACCACGGCCCAATCGACCTGAAATCCGAGAATCGCCACGGCCCGCGCGACCGGCGCCGCGGCGATGATCGCCAGGCACATCCGCCCCAGCGCGCGCCGATCCATCAGATACACCAGCGTCGGCCACACCAGATAAAACTGTTCCTCAACGGCCAGCGACCAGAAATGGTTGACGCGGACCACATTGGTGGCCCATAGCCGGCCGGTCCAGGCCATGCGGAAGTTGCTGAGATAGGTCCAGAACCAGACCTGCTGGGCACGAAGCTCCGGGGCCGGGCGGTCGGGGCGAATCAGCGGCAGGAGCACGAAAATCCCAAACAGCACGCCGTAATACAACGGAAATATCCGAACGGTTCGCCGGCCGTAGAAATTGAAGAAAAAGCGCGGCTTGCCCTTGGCGGCCAACAAAATGCGCGTGATGAGAAAGCCCGAGAGAACGAAGAACAAATCGACGCCCATCCAAAGGGGCGAGATGCCGACATGCCAGGCCCGCTGCGCCGCCGTGGCCCGACCGCATAGGTCGCCGAAATGCAGCACCATGATGGCCAGAATGGCCAACCCTCGCATGCCATCCAGGGCCGGGACGTGCGGGCGCGAAAGCGGCGAGTCGATGGACCCCATTTCCGAGGACCGGCCCTCCGGGCGCGATGTTGTGGCAATCTCATGCTCCACGGCATTTCCATTATCGGCAATGCGAGATCATCCGGGGGAGCCGGTTGGCACCATCACTCGAAGACCCAGGTTGGATCGTCGGCGGAGTTGAAATAGACCGTGGGAACCGGAACATTCAGCAGCCGCAAATACAAACACAGTTGCCCGCGATGATGAATCATGTGATTCAAACACCAGACGCGGTAGACGAAGGAGCGCGGTTGGGTCGTCATGACATGCTGTCCATTGCGCACGGTCCAGGGATTGCCGATGGCCGCCGCATCGAACCGCCCCACCGCTTCGCGCAGCGCGGCGGCGCTCTGATCGAAAGTCTCCAGCAAATCCTTCCGATCACTCGGGTCGGTCCGCGGCCGAGGAGCCGTCGCCATGTCCAGCCCCTCGTCGGCAATCGCCCCTCGCGCCCACTGCGGCAATGTTGCCACGTGCATCGCCAGCCGACCGAGATTCATCGATTTCTCATGCGGCTTCCACGCGAATTTCTCCTCGGGCAGCCGTTGCAAGACCTTGCGGGTCACGGCCAATTCGCGCTCCAGGTCCCCAAAAATGATCTCATTTAACGACGGCGAATCTGCACTCATGTGGCTCTCCTGCGGAAGAATCGAGGTCACGGAACTGGCCCTCACCATATCAGAGAATTCTCCTACTTGAAAAGCCGGGCATCCCCCGATTTTCACGCTCGCTTCGGAGCACGATATTGGACTTGAATCCCGATCAGGAGATGAAACATGACAAACGTCATAATTCCGAACGGTGCAATGCCTTCCCGATCAACTTTGTCAGTGCCGAAAGCGCTGCGAAGGGCCTGGCTTTGGTGGGCGATTTTGCTGGCCGCGCCGTTCATGCTTCTCCAATGGCTCATCTGGCGCCTGGCCACGGGAAATGTCGGCCACCCGCACGCCGGCGCCGAGAAATGGTTCGTGGCCGCGATGGCTTATCTCATCCTCGTTCTGCCCGCATCATTTTTTTGGCGCGGGCGCCTCTTCAAGGACTATTGGCTGGGGCGACCCGTGGAACCGCGTAAATATATTTTCGCAACGATCTCCATCGGGCTGGCGATGGCCTTGGGAGGAACTTTCAGCCTGATCGGATGCCTGGTGACCGGCTCGTTTATGCCAAATCTGATTCCCGCGTTACTGGCGCTACTGCTGTTTGCGCTCCACTGGCCCACTGGGCGAGCGATGGTAAAGCCGGTCGGCCACGTCGATGACCCGCAGATCTACGAAGAACCGCGGTGAGCCCGGAAATCTTGAATGTCCCCTTTAGTCCGCGGCAGGGAAATGAGCGACCCCCGGAACGGGGTGCTCCGGGGGCCGTGCGCCTTGGCGTTCGATTTCACAAACCGGACTTACTTTCTTCGCCGGCGGCCGAGGAGACCGAGTCCGGCAGCAGCCAGGACCGACACGCAGGCCGGTTCGGGCACGCTGACGGGCGTCGGTACGGACATTCCATTTGCCGCGGCAAAGGCGTCCAAGGCCGCGACGTCGCCGGCCGAGTTGGCGCCGCTGTCGCTCTGGTTGAAGTTCGCCGCCAGGTCGGTGAAGTCGGCGGCGTTCACCAGTCCGTCGTAGTTGAAATCCCCCTGGTCCCAGCCGGTGACCGGCTGGTTGAAGTTCGCCGCCAGAATGGTGAAGTCGGCGGCGTTGACTATGCCGTCCAGATTGGCGTCGCCCAGCAGCGTGTACTTCACCTCGATCTGACCTGAGGACAGGCCGGAGACCACGCCATCTTTGCCGTCGGCATAGCCCAGCCCATAGGACAGGCCGTTGGTGGTTGTTTGCGCCGCCGTGGACATGATGCCCGGGCCGTTCCAGTGGCCGCCGTTGAAGCCGGACTTGATGTACCCGGTTATCGCCGCGATCGGATCGCTGGAGCCATAATCGATGAATATGTGGTTGTTGGTAAGGTCCACCTGACTGCCGGAAGCCAGATCGACCGTCAGTCCCGCCATAGTGGCGCCTACCGCCGAGTTGGTGGCGAATTGGAGTTTTGCTCCGGAATCGACGGTGACGGCGACGTGGTTGCCGGCGGTGGCGCCGGTGCCGCTGAACGGATCGATCGCGCCGGTGCCGATGACGACCGCTCCGCCGGAGATCTGGAAGCTGGCATTGGGATAGACGTTCACCGCGCCGCCGGTGCGGGCGTAGTTGATAGTATTGGTGCCCGTCTTGTGAAGGTTGTAGCTATACCAATTGGTGGTACCGGAGCCGGTCAACTGACTGTTTACGACCGACACGTCGTTGGAATCAATCACGGTGCCGTCGGTATCGCTCTGCTTAAGCATGGTCAGGTTGATCGGGATGGTGGTGGTGCTGAACCCCGAATAGGCGGGCGCCAATTGGGTAGCGGAGACCTGATCACCAAGGTTGCTGTAGTCCTGCCCGTTGGCGTTGTCGACCAGGACCGCGTCATTGAAGTCGACAGTGCCGTCGGAATTGACGTCGCTCTTGTTGAAGGTGTTGACGCCGTTGGGATCGAAGGTGAATTCCTTTAAGCCGGAAACAGGATCAATGGCCGGGGTGCCGGTCGGGGGGGCGAAGGCGCCTGCGGGCATACTCGCGGCTTCCAAAACTGCGGCGCCGGTCTGGCGGATGTACGTATCAACGGCGTTGGCGCCATTGGCGACTTGGACCACGTTGGTGTTGAAGTAATCCATGGCAGCGTTCTTCACCAAAACGCCATTTTCGACGGTTTTGGTTGAGAGGCTGGTCCCGCCAGCCGAATCGGCCAGAGCACAATTCTCCGCCATGGCGACCAGGTCAGCGCCGTTGAAGTGTCCGTCGCCGTTGTAGTCGCCCATGGTGATCAGATCGCCCTTGGTGGCACCGGCACCGCTGTTCATAGCGTTCAGCGCGGCGACGCCGGTGACAGTGATGTTGGTACTGTTGCTGACGCCATTGGTGCCGCCCGAGATTCCGTCGGTAGCGGCGGTCAACGCGCTGCCCGGGACGCTGGCGCCAACGCCCTGATCGGCGCTGATGAGAGCACGGAGGGCGGGAAGGGCCGTTTGCACGGCGCTGTAGTCACGGACGCCGTTCTGGTTGAAATTCCCGAACATCCAGTTGCCGCCATGATTCGCGACGCCATCGAAGCCTGTCTGGTCGGTAATGGGAATGTTGCCGTTGAAAACGCCGGCGGCGGGTGTGGCGACGTTGGTGTTGCCGCCATAATAGCTGCTGCTGGAACCCGCAAAGACCGTAGTGGGATCACCAACGGTCATGGCGCTTTGGTAGCCGGAGGTGATGTAGCTGTTGTACAGGGTTTGATTAAAGTTTCCGCCGTTGGCGACGAGATTGGATGAGCTGGTGATGCTGCCGGTGTCGATTGCGCCAGCCGTGGAGTTGCTGAGACCCTGGCCGTTGAACTGCTTCGAAACTTGCATCAGGGACGGAATCAGGTAGCCCTGTTGGAGTAGGCCGTCGGCCGGATTGAGCGGATGCAGCGCCCCGGGCGCGGTAGAGACCGAATTCTCGGTGTTGTTGATAAGGGCAAGGACAGAGCCGGTGGGATCGCCTTGGATCGAGCCGGACAGAATCTGTGCGCCGGTGTTGGGGTCCGTCGTCACCGTGCTGGCGGTATAGGTGGCGGCACTGGTCATATCTTTCAGAGTCACGATCTGTTCGTTCTGGTAGATGACATAGGTGCCATTGCTGACCGTGGCGTAGCTGGCCTGGACGTAGGGAGCGGTGCCATTAACGCTGTCGCTATAGTTCAAGGCGCGAATGGGATTGGCTTTGGCATTAGTGGCGCTGCCGCTGGCGTCGTTAATGGAGAGGGTGCCGACAGCCATGCGGTTATCCTCCACGGTGGGACGCAGTTGAGCGCCGCCGGCGGTCTTGTTGGAGAAACGGAGGGACGAACCGATAGAGGCTTGGCCGTATGCGCCGGAGGCAAGGTTGCCGTTGCCGTTATCGTCTTTGCCGACCGCATAGGTCGGGTCGACCCCAGTGTCGAGTGCGGCGACGTTGCGCGTGCCGGAGTTAACGTCACGGGTGGTCATATTGAAGCCGGCTCCATTGGCCAGACGGCTTGAGGTCTCGAGCCAATCGGCGTCGGTGCGATCCACCTGCGTCAGACCGGTACCAGGGTTGGCGACGAAAACCGTAGCCGTAACAGCGGTGAGCTGGGTGTTGAGATTACCGATCCCGCCGTCAGACGCGTTGGTCCAAGTGCCAGAGCCATAGACATTGCCCGTTCGCGGGTTCGTGGCCGTGGCAGAGACGTCCAGCACGCTTGGGGTTTGATAGGAAATGCTGGATCCGGCGGTGCCAACGGTCGCCGCCTGCTGTAGGTTGGGATTTCCCTGACCGTAGCCCTGGTCCAGAGGATTGCTGTTGAAGGTGGAGTTGTTCGCTCCGGTCGCGGTGTGAGAAGTGCCGCTTGTATCCTTATACGAGTAGCTGTAACTGCCGTAGGTGTTCTGGAAGACCTGCTGAGGAATGGCGTCGGACATCGCGGCCTGAACGGCGTTTTGAACGGTGGTACTGCCGACGTTGTTAACGTTGACCCCCGCCAAGTTGAATGTTGGAGTCGGGTTGCTGGCGCTGCCGGGCGTCCAAACCGTCGTCACTCCGTTTTGACCCACCGTGCCTTGTCCGACACCCGGCGCATAGAAGTTCCCCAGAGTATAGCCATTCGCCGAGGCGCCGGTCGTGGCGTTCCAGGTATTGGTGGTGGCCGTGGCTTGGCCGCTGGCGCCCATTGGGTTGTAGTTCACCCAGACCGCGTTGCCGCTATCCGGATTACGGTCAACGTTCTCCGTTACGTAGGCAATCGAATTGGCGAGATTGGTGTTGGTATATAGCTGATCGTTGGCCAGTTCGAGGATACCCTCGACGGAACCGGATTCGTGATATTCGAAGGTGAGGGCATTGGCCGTGCTGCTGTTAACCCCTGCCGCGCCGTTAATTGGCGCCAACTGGAACGAAGTGCCACTACCGCCGTTACCGGCCCAATACGTGCTCCCTCCGCTTGGGCCGAGGGTATAAGTTGTCGTGCTCGGATAGGTGGCTCCATCGATGGTGATGTATCCAGGGTCCGAGGGCACACCGGATTCGTATGGCTGAACATCGGTGAACGTGGTAGTGCTCTTAACCAGCCAGTTCTTCAGAGCCGTCGAACCGGAAACCGAAACGACCGTTTGCCCCATGGCGCTGGAAACCAGCGCGAGCGAGGCGGCCGAGACGGCGGCCGTAATCTTGAAATGCCGTTTATCTTTGCGGATGGATTGCATGACTCCTTCTCCCTTTCTTGACGTCCCCTAAAAAGGGGACGAGAATAAGTTGGTATGCCGCTCCTACGATGGAGCAGACCACACAGGTTATTCCGAGGGGCCAAACGCCCCCTGGGTTTATTGTCAACTCGTCAGTGCGCCCTGATGTCGCGCACGGTATTTGTTCAAGTCCGATCCAATTCCAACAGAATCACGACCCGTTGGCGTTAACCGAAATATCCGATCCGGGATTCAGGCTGTACATTTCGTCGCCCCATTCCCATGGGTTCAGCGTGTCGGCGATATTCTTGTTCTCAACATGTCCATCGCAATAAAGGAAGTTGGTGGTGCGTGTATCCCAGCCTGAACCGTCAAGCTTAAAGGAACCGTGAACCCGCCCTACCCAGTCCAAGCTGCTGCCCGTCATTCCAGGCGCTGGGTTGCCCAAGTGAGGATATGGCGTCAACATGTCTTTGGTGACCCGCATCAGACACGGCGAGTTACCCGCAAGCTGGTGTAGAGGAGCTTCATCGACTTTGTATGCTCCCACGCCGCCCACTCCATGGGATGGCGCCTGCACGGTGGTCAGGATGTATGGACAGACTGGTCGATGGCTCTTACAAACAAGAACCCCTTGATTGGCATCGGAAGAGTCGTTCACCACGTTCCAATCCGGGTTGAATTCCGTGACAAGGATCGTCGAAGCACTGTGTTTGATTTGGGCGGCGGGAACCCACTGGTAGGTTCGAATATTAGGTACTGGAGTTGTTGTAAAACCCGGAATGAATTTGTTGCGGCCCATGATTGCTTCATTGGCGGTGTAAGCCATTCGCGGGGCTTGGTAATCGGGTAATTGCGAAGGACCAGGTGATGAAGCGCTTGCCGGATCATAAATCTGGCCTGGCTCCATGTTGCTATAACCGGGTTCGGCAGCAGGCAGGCCGCCGTTGTTCATGGTTGGGCATTGGAAGGCTTCCCACCCCGAGGTGGACATGAAATTGCCGGGATAATTGCCTCCCAAATCCCTTCGGCTGTAGAGGAAACTTGACCAGTGAATGTATCCTTGGGTTGCAACCGCTGGGGTTTCCTGCCCGGCGCTGACGTTTAATTGCATGCCGTAATAGGAGTAGGACACGGGATAACGCTGGTTGTAATCGACCAGATATTGTGCCAATCCCTGCCCGATAGTTCGGAGATTGCTCGCGCATTTGACCTGGTTGGCCGCCTCGCGCGCCCGGCTGAGCGCCGGCAATAGAATGCCAATTAGAACTGCGATAATCCCAATAACAACAAGAAGTTCGACGAGAGTGAAGCCCTTGGACCGCGTCCGATGCATGATTGCTCCTTACCTGCGCGGCTATCCCGGCCGCGTTGCCCTTGCCTCATTGAACGAAACACCCGTCCGCCGCCGATCGGCCCTGACCGATCCGGCAGCCGAGGCTCATGACTTGAATATTCTCAACGCCGGGCGTTAGCGTTCATCCCCACGTTTGGATAAGGATTCAAAAATTCTAACGCCGGCTCGGCCGGCGACGCGCCGGCCCCCTTCCAACGACTTGCTACGATTTGAACTGAGAAGTGTGAGCATCGCGCATGCGAAGGGAAACGATTTTGTGAAAGTTCTGTAAAGACGAGCGGATTCAAGCGTGGATATCGCGGACGATGCGGATGGATTCGATGATGCGGATGCATTCACCGCTAATCCGCGCCATCCGCCGCGGAGGCAACGCCTGAGGCGTCATTGGTGGTTCGGATGATCGACCCCAGGGTAATGGCGGCGCGGGAACGTTCGCGTCCATGCGGCGATCTGGTCGGCGAGGCCCGGGGGCCTCCGGTAGAGCTGAAGATTCTCCAACATGAAAACGTGCGATATCTGTGTTGCAGGCACGAAGCGGACGCCATTTCATTTAGCGTCGCATTCGGGTACTATGATTGACAGTTCGATTGTCGCCACGTACTCAAACTGAGCCTTGAGCTTTTTCAAGCCACTTTTCCGTGCCAGCCCGCAGCCAACGCCACCACCGCCGAAACAGGCGTCCACCGTCGGGAAATCGCGATCTGCCGACGTGATTGCAGCCATGATCCTGATGGTCCTGGCCGCGGTGATCGCGGCGTCTACAATTGTCGTCGCATATCCTAGCCTGTCTCCGCTGCCGCTGTTTGATCAGTGGGGATTTCTCGAGCCTTCGTACGTTTGGCGTACCCTGTTTGACGTCCACAGTGAGCATCGGATCGTCCTTTCGAAGCTGGTGTTCCTGGCCGATCTTTGCTTGCTGGGGGGCAGAAACATCGCGGAATTTGTCGTGACCGCGATGATGCTCCTGGCCATTGGCGGCCTGTATTGGGCCGCGGTTGGGCTTGATCGTTTCGCGAGCTGGACGCATCGTGCCCTCGCGGCGGCGATGGTGATTTGTTTTGCGATTTCGCCGTTGACGATTGGTGTGCTTCTATGGGGAATGCACGTCCAGAACGTTGGGGTCAATCTATTTGCCGGCGTGGCGTTTTTCCTGCTGGCCTTGGGTGCAAGCAAAGGTCCGGCGACTCGCGCTCGATACCTTACATTATCATTCGCCGTCGCTTTCGCCGTTTTTGCCACGTTCACTTCCGCCAACGGGCTGCTGGTTTCATTTCTGCTCATCGTGGAGGCTGTGGGCTTGCGGCTGCGCCGGCGCGAAATAGCATGGATCGCCGCGGGGGCGGTGATTGCGGCCGCATTGTTTTTGCACGGTAACACGGCCCAGGGAAATGCGATCAAAACAATTACTACCTCGCCTTGGGGCGTCGCCAAGTTCTTCTTCCTGTTTCTCGGATGTATCGTTCCACAAGCGGTGACTCTTTCCGACGCGCCAACGCTTCAGCCGCTCGTCTTCGCTCTTGGATTGGCGTCCGTGGTGGTGCTGGCTTTCAATGCGTTTGTTTACGTCCGGCGTTCCCGTTCCGGGTCATGCGAGGAATTGGCCGTTTTTTCGTTGGTTTGCGGGATGTTTTTCCTGAGTTCCGCCGCCCTGGTTGCCGCGGGCCGGTACCCGTTCGGAATCGATCATGCATACACAGAGCACTACAATATTTTGCGCGTCCTATATTGGGCGAATCTGCTGTTGTCTATCGGTGCGTGCTGGAAGACACCGCGAGCGTGGCAACTGCTCGGCGCGCTGGCTATTGGCGCCGCGGTGGTGCTGTGCATGGAGATTCCAACCCGAATGGACGGGTTGAAGTCTCGGGATGCGGCGTTGAATGACTCTGCGGCGGCAATCGCGGCGGGGGTCTATGACATGGGGGCGTGGGGCGGCGTCAACCAGTGGAACGAGTCCAATCCGGGAACCCACCCTTTCATGCGAGCTCAGGCTGAGCTCCTTCGCCGAAATAATTGGTCGGTTTTTCATGACGCGCCGGCGGCATGGATGGGCCGGAACATCCGGCGCCTGCCGTTGGCCGATACATCCTGCCCCGGTGCAATAACGGGATCGCAAATCCATTCCGATCAACTGGGGCAATACCAAATCGTTCTCGGTTGGGTCAATCACCCGGTCCAAAGCGATAAGGAGCCGCAGATCGTTCTCGTGGACGGCTCCGGCAAAATCATCGGCTTTGGCGCGATCAGCGCCACGCGCAACGGCCAAACAGAGTGGAGAGGATACGCAAGATCCGAAATTATCCCGGCGGGAGCGTACCTTTTTAGCGACGGCACGCTATGCCACCTGGCAAATAAGAGTTAAGATCGCGCACCAAGTGTAGGTTGGCGTAATATGGCAAGAGTCCTCGTGTCAGGGTCGTCGGGGCTGATCGGGTCTGAAATCTGCGTTTTGTTCCACGCCAGGGGGTATCACGTTCATGGATTGGACAACAACCAGCGGGCGATTTTCTTCGGCCCCATGGGAGACACGCGTTGGAATCAGCGGCGATTGCAGAAGGAATTGGCTCGCTTTGAGCATCACGAGCTGGACATCCGCAATCGTCCCGAAGTCCTGAAACTCGTCAAAACACTTGCGCCGGATGTCATCGTCCATACCGCCGCCCAGCCCTCCCACGACCGGGCCGCCTCGATCCCGTTCGACGATTTCGACACCAACGCCGTGGGAACTCTGAACCTCCTCCAGGCGGCCCGCGAAGGATGTCCGCAGTCTCCTTTCATTCATCTCTCGACCAACAAGGTCTACGGGGATCGCCCCAACACCATCGCCCTGCGGGAGCTTCCCACGCGTTGGGACTACGCCGACCCGGCCTTTGAACATGGCATCCCGGAGACGTTTTCGATCGACCAATCGCTGCATTCCCTCTTCGGCGCCTCCAAGGTCGCCAGCGACGTCATGGTCCAGGAATATGGTCGCTATTTCCAGATGCCCACCTGCTGCCTGCGCGGCGGCTGCCTGACCGGACCAAATCATACAGGCGTGGAACTCCACGGCTTCCTCAGTTACCTGATCCGCTGCAATCTGGAAAAACGCCCCTACACTGTATTTGGCTACAAGGGAAAACAGGTCCGCGATAACATCCACTCTGCCGACGTCGCGGAATTCATCTATCAGATCGCGAAAAACCCGCGTTGCGGGGAAGTCTACAATCTTGGCGGCGGCAAGGACCATTCCTGCTCGATCTTGGAAGCGTTCGACCTGGTCGCCTCGATCACGGGCTGCAAGCAGGAACACGTTTACCTGGATCAGCCGCGAGTGGGCGATCATATTTGCTATTACAGCGACCTTCGTAAAATGAAGTCCCACTATCCCCAATGGACGCTGACGCATTCCCTGACCGATACGATCCGCGAAATCGTCGGTCAGTGGCGAGCCCGGCTGACCGAGCCGTGCCGCCGGTGACTAAGGAGCGAATCCTTGAAAATCCTAATTACCGGAATCTGCGGTTTCGTAGGCAGCGCCTTGGCCCGGCTCTGGCGGGAGTCCGATCCCTCCATTTCTATCATGGGCGTCGACAACCTGATCCGCAACGGAAGCCAGACCAACCGCGAGGCACTGAAAAAGCTGGGCGTGCGCGTCTTCCATGGAGACATCCGCATGGCCAGCGATTTTGAGGCGCTGCCCGCGGCGGATGTGGTGATTGACGCCGCCGCCAACCCCAGCGTCCTGGCCGGGCTGGACGGGCGCAGCAGCAGCCGGCAGGTCGTCGAACACAACCTGCTGGGCACTGTCAACATGCTGGAGTTTTGCAAGGCCAACAAAGCGGGTTTCGTTCTCCTGAGCACCAGCCGGGTCTATTCCATCCCCCCCTTGGCCGCATGTCCGGTCGAATCCAGCCACGGCGCTTTCGTTCCGGCCATCGGTCGCAATCTCCCGCCCGGTCTTTCCCCGCGCGGCGTCGCCGAGGAATTTTCCACCGCGGCCCCCGTGTCGCTATACGGCGCTACTAAACTCGCCTCTGAAACGCTCGCCCTGGAATACGGCGAGGCCTTCGGGTTTCCCGTTTGGATCAACCGCTGCGGCATCCTTGCCGGCGCGGGGCAGTTTGGACACGCCGAGCAGGGAATCTTCAGCTTCTGGCTGCATAGCTGGCGGGCCAAACGCCCCCTGAAATACATCGGCTTTGGGGGCCAGGGACACCAAGTCCGCGATGCCCTTCACCCGCGCGACCTATTGGACGCCGTCAGAAAACAACTCGCCGATTCGCCCCCCTCCCCACATCGGATATTCAACCTCGCCGGGGGTTTGGACAACGCCATTTCCCTGGCGAATCTATCCCAATGGTGCGAGGCGCGATGGGGCAGACACGCGGTTGCGGCACAGGCCGAGGGACGGCAGTATGATATCCCGTGGCTCGTCCTGGACAGCGCCCGCATACGCCAGGCCTGGAACTGGCGGCCCACCGTCAGCCTGGAGAGAATCCTTGAAGAAATCGCTCTCTTTGCCGAGCAGAAGCCAGACTGGCTGGACCTGTCCAGCGCGTGAATCGTCCGAACTGGAGGCCGCCCCAGCATGTCCGATCCCGAACCGCTCAAACTCCTCTCCGTGGTCATCCCCGCCTGCGATGAACAAGCGTGCATCGCCTCCACCGTCGAGCACCTGAACCTGGAACTCCGGCTGCACAACGTCCCCCACGAAATCGTCGTCGTGGACGACGGTAGCCGCGACGAAACCTGGAAAATTCTACGGGATTTGGCGCAGCACATACCAGTCCTGAACCCCGTCCAGAACAACGGCCTGCACGGTTTCGGCCGCGCGATTCAATGCGGACTGCAACACTACAAGGGCGACGCCGTGGTCATCATGATGGCCGACGAATCCGACGATTGCCGCGATGTCGTCCGCTATTGGAACGAGTTGAACGGCGGTGTTGATTGCGTCTTCGGCAGCCGGTTCGTCAAGGGAGGCGGAACGATCGACTACCCGCCACTGAAATACGTGCTGAACCGGATGGCCAACCTCTTCATCCGCGTCATTTTCAACATCGGACTCAACGACACCACCAACGCGTTCAAAGCCTATCGCCGGCGGGTCATCGACGGATGCGCTCCCCTGCTCTCCCCCCATTTCAACATCACGGTCGAACTGCCGTTGAAGGCCATCGTGCGCGGCTTCACCTGGACCCGAATCCCCATCACCTGGCGAAACCGGCGCACTGGCGTCGCCAAACTGAAAATCCGCGAAATGGGAAGCCGCTATCTCTTCATCACGTTGTACATCTGGCTGGAAAAGTATTTCAGCCGTGGCGACTACCGTTACATCAAGCCCGCCGAACCGCCGCCAAAAGCCGATGCCCCGACAGAACCTAAGGCAGTTGGTGGATGACCCGCACAGAGCCGGTGCGCAGTTTGCACGATCGCATCGTCGGCAACAAAAACTGCGGTGAGATTCTCCATTCGGAGGGCTGAACGATCAGCATGCTGCTCCGACGCCGAGAAGACGAAGCATAACGCCAAGGCATTCGATGGGCTGAGTGGGCATGGCAGAAGCTATAAAAGGTAAGAGGCCAAAGAGCAAAGAGTAGGCAGAATCAGTTCACGCTCGCCAACACCACCACCCGGAAGCCGCCGCCGCCGCTCCGGTCGTCAGGAATGTTCCAGCGGCGGTACGCCGAGCGGCAGAACGCCGGATCGGCGCGCCAGCAACCGCCGCGCAGCACGCGGAGGCCACCAGTGTCAGCTCCCGTGGGGTCGGTGGCTGCGCCCTTCTCGTAGTCCCCATATCGGTCTTGGCACCACTCCCACGCATTGCCGACCATATCGTAGAGGCCGAAGGCATTCGGCTTGAAACTGGCCACGGGCGAGGTGAACACGAAACCGTCGTCCCAGCTAAAGAACGTCCAGTCGGGCGGGGCGTTGGGTAACTTCTTCTTGAGGCTCTGATCGGCACAGTTGGCCCAGCCTTTACCATCATCAGGGTTGTCGCCCCACGGATACGCCGTCGTCGTGCCCGCACGGCAGGCGTATTCCCACTGGGCCTCGGTCGGTAGCCCCACCGTCTTGCCACTCTTCTTCGACAACCATTTGCAGAACGCCTGGGCGTCGTTCCAACTTATCTGCACCACCGGATGATCGCCCTTTTGATCGAAACTCGGGTTGCGCCACGAGCGACCGTTCACCTGTTTGAGGTCGAGATTGCCGTTCTTGATCTCATAGGCTATCGACCACCCATCCTTCTCGGCATCGGTCTGGTAGCCGCTGTCCTTCACGAACGCCGCGAACTGGTCCACGGTCACGTGGGTCACCCCCATGTAGAAGGGCTTGCTGATCGTCACCTCGTGCTGGACTTCATTCTCGAACGATTTCTTCGCAGCATCCTCATCCATACCCGCCGCTTCGACCGCCTTCACGACCTCCCGTTTTTCGGACTCCGGGCTGCCCATGGTGAACTTGCCAGGAGGGATCAGCGCCAGCTTCATGCTCACGTCGTTGCCGAGGTCCAGGGTCAGTTCCCCGGCGGGCTGCGTGGCCGGAGGCTCCGCCCGAACAGCCGTTGCCGCTGCCCCAAGGAAGATCATCGCCGCCGCGAGAATCAGATTTTTCATGGATTGCTCCTTCCACCCGCACGCGAGCATACCACCGATGCCACCAAAAGAGGAAAGCAACCCTGACTCGATGCGTTGAGTCCATCAGAGCGGAACGCAGGCTGGTACAGAGCCAGGGGCACGGTAGAATCGTCAAAACCTCGGCAATATCGTCGAGGCCCATCCAAACCGAAGGAGACGATCATGGCTGCCAATCCATTAAAGCTGCTGAAGCTCAAACCCACTGGCTTTCAATCCATCACGGAGCTGCCAATTCAGGCTCCGCCGAAAAAGGTGTGGTCCTCGCTCATCAACGTCGAAAAATGGTTCCGTTTTGATCCCGACCCCAGCAAAGCATCCAAGCAAACCCTCGACGCCACTGCCGGTGGGCGATGGTTGTCCAAAACCTGGGAAGGCAACACCATATTCCTTGGTACGGTCGCCTACGTCGAGCCGGGGAAGCTCCTGCGCCTTGTAGGACAGCTCGGCATGACCCACCTCCCCATCACCACCGTCTTGATCTTCGAACTGCAACCCAAAGCTGGCGGCAAATCCACCCTGCTGCGTCTGGGCCAGCGCAGCTTCGGTTTCATCGACGCCGACATGAAAAAACGCTACTCAAACATCTGGAAGCATCTCCTGCCGCAGCTCAAGGAACTGGCCGAGAAATGACGGCAGCCGACCGACTGCCGCGTCCTGACGATGTTCCAGCCCGACGATGGATCACCCCCGGCGCCTAACCGTGATGTCGCCTTCCCCTTCTCGCTCGAATAAATGCCATTGCTTGCTCCTTGTCGAGCAAGCTTTTAGCGCGGTGACGGGATGAATGTCAACGGGTTTTGGGCGCTTCTTCGTTTTTACGCTGAAAACCCATTGGAGCCATGGGGATTTGAACCCCAAACTCCACCATGCCATGGTGGCGTGATCCCATTTCACTATGGCCCCGCAATTCGCCCCAATCTATCGGACATCGTCCGCCAGTCAAGCCGGCGGCTTCTTCCGCGTGACCGACAGCCGTTAAGCCGTCCACCTGTGGAAGACGAAAAAGACGCCCAGGAGAACGCAGGCGAAGCCGGCGAGATAATTCCAACGCAGTTTTTCGCCCAGATAAACAAATGCGAAAACGCAGAACACCGCAAGCGTGATGACTTCCTGAATCATTTTGAGCTGATAGCCGGTCAAGCCGCCCACGTTGCCGAGGCGATTGGCGGGCACCTGAAAGCAGTACTCGAAAAACGCGATCAGCCAGCTCACCAGGACGACCTTCCACAGGACCGTGCGCTCGAATTTAAGATGCCCGTACCAGGCGATCGTCATGAAAGCATTGGAAATGGTCAGCAAAACCACCGGGAAAATCGCTGCTTTGAGCATCGTTGGTCGTTCCCTTCATCGATTTGACGCATTTTACCACTGTGCTTCTTCGAACGGATTGTCGGCGGCCTTGATCCTGGGTTTGGGCAGCATGGAAATCATCGCCTTGACCATGGAGACATCCGCGGGATGGCTCAAGCGAACGTTCAGGGGCGAGGAGCGCAGGAGCCACATCTCCGCTGGCGCCGGGTCGCGCCGGTTTTTGACCATCTCGAGGAATTTGTCCTTGCGCAAAGCCCAGGGCGTGACCACCTGCTGAAACCTTTGTCCCGAGCGCAGCGCAATCGGCTTGCCGGAATCCTCGGTCTCAATGACCCCGCCACGAATGGAGGTGGTCATGACGACGATCGGATGCTTCTCGGCCTCAACCGCCAGGGCGTCCAGATCGTTGTACGCCACGGCCGGCCTGGCGGCATCGTGAATGATCACGTGCGTGGCATCGGCGGAAATCTTCTCCGCGGCGGCGGCCAGTTGATCCATCCACTGTTTGCCCGCAACGACCAGCTTGGCCCCGGAGAAACTCAGATGGCCGCCGAATTTCCGTTTAGCTTCCTCAGCCTGATCGTCCGCCACGACCAATTGGATTTGCTTGACGCCATCCCGATTGAGGAACATTTCGACGCCGCGGAGCAGACATTCGCGTCCGTCGATCTTCACGAACGCCCCGGCCCCATCGGCGCCCAGCCCGCTGGGGACGGCCGTCAAAATCACCACTGAAAAACTCGCCATAAATGCCTCCCGGCAACGATTCCATCATTCCCACCAGCGCGTTGCCGGTCAAGCGAGATTGACAGGGATTGGGCTGGCCATAGAATTCTTTTCCCCTCAAAAGCACGGGCTCGTAGCTCAGTTGGTTAGAGCGCGTCCCTGATAAGGACGAGGTCACAAGTTCGAATCTTGTCGGGCCCATTTCGGCCAACGGCCGAAATAGAGGGGAGAGCCGTAGAAAGGAGAAAGTGGAGCAGGGAGCAAAGGCCTCGCGTCGAAGTCCGCCCCCTATGGCCGACCGGCCGCTCTCCCCGGTCTACTTTCTACTCTCCACTTTCGGTCTCTGCTTTTTGCAATGGCAGGATGAGGGACATCGAAAAGCGTAGAATGAACGCATGCACATTACGCGGCAAATCGTGGCTGACCAAATTGCGGTCTATCTTCATCACCAAGCGTCGTTGGAACAACTTGTCGATTGGGCTGAGCGCCAAATGATGGACGGCGACTTCGAATCCCCGACCGTGCGCGACGCGGTCGCTCAGCTCGGTTTGGCCGATGTGCGTGCATTTGGCCTGACGTGGGAAGACTGCCAGCGGCTCCTTCGCGACTTGGGCTTTGCAGCACATGTGGAGATCGCGATTGCCAAGTGAACTAGCCCGCTAAGGACGAGGTCACAAGTTCGAATCTTGTCGGACCCATTTTTGTTGAGCGGGGTAAGCCTGAGGGAATAGAAAATTACGCGTGCCTCGAAAAGGAGTTTCCGTGGAAACAAATCGACGAGCGGTCGTTTTTCCTCTTCGCGAGGCGTATGCGTTTGCCGGGCAGCACAATTTGTCTGCCCAAGCCGCCAATATTCGAGACATGGAGATCGAGTGGGATCTTAGCTACACATCGACCGTTCGTCGTGGCCGGATGCTGGACCTATTTGAAGATAAGGGCCTATTGTCAGCGTTCATAGACCAAAAGTGGCCTTCCGGACATTCGGCTCAGGGAAAGGCAGCAATTCGATTCTATTTGAAGATTAGTCAGAAATACTCGGCGTTCCTAGCCGGTAAAGATGTGCCGGAATCGGATGAACGTGAAGCGACGCGAGAGGCGTCCGAATTCGCTCTTGAATCCCACCTTCGGGATTTCTTGGCGAAGAATTTGGAGCGAATCGAACCAGGACTTCGACTTTACGTTAGCGACAACGAAACCGGAGTAGAATATCGCATCGATGATGGGCGAATAGACCTGCTCGCGATAGATCGTGACGGCAAGTACGTCGTGATCGAATTAAAGCTCTCGCGCGGGCGCAATAAGACGCTCGGGCAATTGCTTTATTATATGGGTTGGGTGGATCAGCACCTTGGCAATGGTCCATGTCGCGGCGTGATAATTGCAAACGAAATACCTGACGATCTCAAAGTAGCCGTCTCACGTGCGCCCGGCGTTTTTATCGCGCGCTATATGATGTCATTCTCGGTTGAACGTGTGAAATAAAATGCCAATTGCCAGTGTTTTGAACGCGGCTCGACCACCTCACTCATTATAAGGCGCCCCGCGAGCGGCGTGGTCTTCTTGTTCCAGACTTTCGGCCAATTCCTCTTCGCTCATCCCGGACTCCAGAAATCGCTGATGAACCGAGCCGCTGATGTCTTGAAGAGTCTTGGCCGGCGCAGCCTGGGTCTCGAGCACTTCACTGACAAACTGCTCGACCGGCTTGCCCGCCGCTTCCGCTTGGCGGCGGAGTCTCTGCTCGGTCGGGTCCGAAATCTTGACGGTGATCGTGGCCATATTGCCTCCCATTCCTTCGAGAGTCATTATACCGCCTTCGTTCCCGGATACCGCGTCTCGATGCGAAAGAACGCGATGGAATGACACGATTTCTGCTTCGCCCACATTTCGGCAAAGTGCTGGAAATTCAGGGGTTCCCGAGCCGGCGTCGAGGAATTTGCGGGACAGCGATGATCGCCCCTGTTGATGGCCAGGAAGCAACGACGCCGCACCGATGGACCGTCTGCCGAGGTCGGGAGGGGCAGGCTTACGGATATCGATACAACCTCACGTGCAGGATGGTCTTTTCGCGCAGGATCAGATTGTCACCTGAACCCGTGTCATCGCCTGCGAGGCGGCGGCCGGGAACCCAGCGTCCATCAATAAAAACGCCTTCTTCCACGCCGGCCAAACCCACCTTCGACGGACCGGGCGTCAACGGCTTAAAGGTAACCGTCACGCCGAAGCCGGCTATGTAATACTCATTGGCGCCGACGGCGATAGCAATGGCCGCCGTTGGAACGCCCGGCTGCTGCAACTGTTGAAGCTGCTGAACAATCTGGGCGAGTTGCAATTCGATCTGTTGGGTTTGCTGCGTTTGCTGTTGTTGGGGATTAAGGGGCTCTTGCGGACGCGAAATGGGCGCGGGGGAGGGAGCCGTGTTGCGCGGCGTCAAATAATGGAATTCCAGGCGGTAGTCGCCAACGCGAATTCGTTCGACCTCGCCGTCCAAGGACAGTGCGACAGCGCCGATTGTGTTCTTGCCCTGGTCCTGAAGGATCAGAGGCGAAAGCTGTTGAAGCAGGTCATAGGAGCGCGCCAACTCACGGTTGCCGTCGGGCGCCCCGGCCACGGCGCCGCCGAGCGGGCCGGCGCGGTCGATCGCGAATGGCGAAAAGCCCATCGCGTTGTACCGGCCCACGGCCAACATCACGTTGGCGGCGCCGGCCAATTGCCCCCGTGTCTCGGGTATAAACAGAGGATTGCCATCCCTCGCATATCGCGCGCACGTCTCGTCAAATTGCGGCACGTACAGGTCGGGCGAGAACATGTCGATCGCCGGTGCGCCCGCCCGCCAAACGTCCATCACCTGCGGCAACGGACCGCCGCTCGGATATACCCCGGGCCACGCAAAATCCGGCTGCTGCAGCCAGGCGTTCACGTACATCGGGATGTCATACTCGGATTTGCCCGCTTGAGCGATCGCGTTGACGCACTTCGCGTATTGCCAGGCCATGAAGAATTCGTCCGCCGGCCAGTGGAGCTTTCGCCAACCGAATTGGTGTTCATCATCCCCCATCGGAGGGCTCAGCGTACGACCGGGAATTTCCACGTCATGACTCTTGCCCGGTCCAAACAGCTCTTCCCACGAGCCAGCCGTTTTGGAGCCGTTGGATTCCCAGCATTCACGAAGCCACGGGTCCAGCGATTCTTTGTGTTGCACGAGATAATCAACGAGTTCATGGGGCACCGGCCCGGCGAAAGCCCGATCGGCCGCCGGGCATCGATCGCGCGTGTCGCGCAGGACGCCCACCTCGTTTTCCACCTGTATCATCAGGACCGTGTGTTGTCCGTCAATCTCCTTGATGTGACGCATCAGCGCCGCAAATGCCTTTGCATCGGCATTTCGAGTTGCATCGGAAAACGTGCTGAGCAGCTCAATGGTATTTCCGCCTTCGATTTGAATGCGGGGAAAGCGGGCTGAATCTTCCTTCACCCAATCCGGAGCGTAACTGGACAGTCCATTTTTCCAGGCCCCAAACCACAACATGACCAGATGAAGATGGTGGCTTCGAGCGCCTTCAACCACGCTGTCAACGAGCGAGAAATCGTATTGGCCTTCCCGCGGCTCAACCAAGGCCCATGAGAGCGCCGCCAGAACGGTATTGAGCTTCATCTCCTCCAGGCGCGGCCAAACTGGTTTCATGAACTGCGGATCGGTCGCACTATTATTCAACAGTTCTCCGCCGAGCATGAGCAGTGGCTTTCCGTCCACAATCAACTGGGTCGCGGCGCCCTGCTTGGCAAGATGTGGAATTCCCGTCTCCGCGGATGGTGGCGAAGCGCCGGCGGGCTGCGCCTCACATGCCGTAATCGATATCAAGAGTGGAATGAACGCAGGTAACGCGAAATAGCGATGTATCATGACCGGAAAGCTTACCGCTTAGAAAGTTCTTTGCAAAACTCGGGCAGCTCAGCGTGCCTTCAGCAATCGCTTGTAAAGCCGATCAAGCGGCTGGCGGCTGGGCCGGGACAACGCCGCCGTCCGTGCCTGGGTGGACAACTTCCTGGCCCGCAAAATCGACTTCGACATCATCGGAATGTCTTGTTATAACGAAGCTAGCCGCGGCGATTGGAAAACGAATTTCACCGATCTGCCGACGCGATACCCCAATCTTTCCTTCATCGCCATGGAATGTTCGTACCAGAAGCGCTACCTCAACGACCTGATCTTCAACGCTCCCAGCGAGAAAGGCCTTGGCTCATTCATCTGGGAACCGACGCGCTGGCGCGAGGCCATTTTTGATCACAACGGCCAAAATGCCGGCAACGACATGAACAACCGGCCGCACCTTCCCGCCAGTGCGCTGCCGCCGGCTGACGCGCCCGACCAGCCGGCGTATCGCCCCGCGGCGCCGCCGCCCGGCGAACAAAACCCCGCCGCTCCGCTCGCCGCTGGAATGCCCACCACCCGCGCCGTCGGCCCCACCACTCGTCGAAGTTTCAACCACGGCGGAAGGTACGACACGAACTCCTACATCCTGGCTCATCCGGAAATGGCCAAGGCCTACGGCCTTCCACCGGCCGTCACCGGCTGAGCGGCCGTAAATCCTAAATCGAACCGGCGACCAGCAGAGACGATGGCATGTTCGTCCGCACGATGGCGACTCTGCCCACCCATCCCGATACGGGTCTGAGCCAAGTTTGTAGGTGAAAAAGCCCCGCCTTGGGGTTGGAATGGTTGTTCCATTTTTCAACCGTCTAACCCAAGGAAGGGCTTATGGATATTACCACAGCAGCACAGGATGTG